>Ga0255343_1005342_pt1 | contig 12051 bp, 9 predicted proteins | sample wastewater_treat_4_FD_192413 | JGI IMG/M metagenome (GOLD analysis project Ga0255343, IMG submission 192413) | Wastewater microbial communities from Lulu Island WWTP, Vancouver, Canada - plant16 | ecosystem: Engineered > WWTP > Wastewater > Unclassified | place: Canada: Vancouver, British...
AATACTAATAATAGTATTTTTTAATATGGGGGTATTTGTCCCAACTAACCAGGTTGATTATATTGAAAACGGTTCGCCCGCTCAGATATATGGCATACAAAAAGGGGACAAAATTGTAAGTATAAATAATATACAAATAAATACCTGGGATGATTTTTCTGAAAATGTTAAAAAGTTTCCTGACAAAGAGGTAACTTTTAAGATTATCAGAGATGGAAAAGAAATAAATATTCAAGTGGTTTTAGACAATAAAGATGGACTAGGTTATTTAGGAGTGAGCCCAACTGTTGAGAAACAAAAAATGGGCTTTAAGGAAACTTTAATAGAAAGTTTTAGATTTTTACAGGATTTTATAGTAAGTTATTTTAAACTTTTAGGGATGCTTTTTACAGGGGGTCTTAGTTTAGAGGAGGCAAGACCTGTTTCTCCTATTGGTGTTGTAGCTATTATGCAACAATCAGCTTCGATGGGGCTGCAGTTTTTTGTAATGATGATAGCACTCATATCTCTTTTATTAGGCTTCACTAATGTTATTCCCTTGCTTCCATTAGATGGCGGGCATATCATAGTGGCAATTGGTGAGGCAATTATTAAAAGGCCTTTAAGTAAAAAAGCTATACAAATTTATAATAGCATAGGCATTGTTATTTTTATTGCTTTATTTTTAATAGGTTTTATGTTTGATATATTTAAGCCTATAGATATTACTAATATGTAAAACTAAAAAAGTTTTTATTATGACTCTTAAAAGAAAAAAAACGAAAGAAATCACAATTGGAAATAAAAAAATTGGTGGATTAAATCCTATATTAGTCCAATCTATGACTAAAAGTAAAACAGATAATATAGAATTACTAAAAGAAGAAATAAAAAATCTTATAGCAAGAGATTGTGAAATTATTAGAATAGCTATCCCTGATAAAAAAGCAATAGATGTGATTAAAATATTAATAAAAGAGGGTTATTTTAACGAGGTTCCATTAGTTGCAGATATTCAATTTGATTACATGCTTGCAATAGAAGCTATTGAGGTTGGGGTTCACTGTATAAGAATTAATCCAGGTAACATTGGTGGGTTAGAAAAAGCCAAAAAGGTAATTTTGAAAGCTAAAGATAACGATGTATGTATTAGAATAGGGGTTAACTCAGGTTCAATTGATAAAAAAATTCTAAAAAAGTTTAATGGTAATATTGTAGATTCAATGGTTGAAAGTACTTTAGAGTATGTAAGATTTTTTGAAAATTGTGATTTTAGAAATTTCAAAATTTCTGCAAAAACTTCATCGGTTTTAGATTCGATTTCTGTTTATGAAACTATATCTGACAAAGTAAATTACCCATTACATCTTGGTATAACTGAAGCTGGCTCTATATTTTCTGGTTCTATAAAATCTTCTGTTGGGCTGGGAATTTTACTTTATAAAGGTATTGGAGATACTATAAGGGTTTCATTAACAGGTGACTCTGCTTATGAGGTAAAAGCGGGTTATGAGATACTCTCAAGCTTAGGTTTAAGAAGTTTTGGCGTAGATATAATATCGTGCCCTACATGTGGCAGAACAAAGGTTGATCTTGTTGATATTGTAAATAAAGTTGAAAATATTACAAAAAATATAAAGAAGCCTCTAAAAATTGCTATTATGGGATGTATTGTAAATGGTCCAGGTGAAGCAAGAGAGGCTGATATCGGGATAGCATACGGGATTAAAAAAGCAGCTATATTTGTTAAAGGTGAGGTAATTGCTAGAGTCGACGCCGAAGAAGCAGTTGATTATTTTAAAAAGGAATTAGACGATTTATGCAAATAATTGAAAAATAAATAGGCATCTAAAATTCTATTATAAAGATAAATTATTTTGCTAGAATGAGTTACCTTAAGAAAACACTCAAAGCTTTTCCCCGGCGAAGGAAAGCTTGTTAAAGTTTTAAGACTACGCTCTCCTCTTAAAGGAGGAACCATGCCCGCTTCGCCTTCAAATGGTTTTCTTAAGGTAATTCATTCTAGCCCTTAAAGTTTTGTTTTTACTGCTATCATTAATTTTAGATGCTCGGAAAAATAATTTAAATATTTTTTTATATTTCTGTTTTTATAGTACTATATTTTACTAAGTTTATTGGTATTATTGCTTTTAATATGGTATTTAATATTCTTTTCTAATTATTTTTTGCATATTATGTTATTTTATTATTTAAATTTTAATTTTTAAGGAAAGTAAGAGAAAAATTAATTGAGATTATCAAAATATTTTTTGCCCACATTAAAAAATGAACCAAGTGATTCAGAGATAGTAAGTCACTCTTTAAGTATAAGGGCAGGAATTGTAAGAAAAGTTGCTTCAGGTATTTATTCGTTTCTACCTTTAGGCTATAAGGTTCTTAAAAAAATAGAAAATATAGTAAGGGAGGAAATGGATAAAACAGGTGCATTAGAGGTATTAATGCCAGTTATACAACCATCAGAATTATGGCAGGAGTCAAATAGATGGTCTGAATATGGACCTGAAATGTTTAAGATTACTGACAGAAATAATAGAGATTTTTGCCTCGGTCCAACTCACGAAGAATTATTTACAACTATAATTGGTTCTGAACTAACATCTTACAAAGATCTTCCAATAAATTTATATCAGATTCAAACAAAATTTAGGGATGAGATAAGGCCAAGATATGGACTGCTTCGATCACGAGAGTTTATTATGAAAGACGCATATAGTTTTGGATCAAATGAACAAGAGCTTGATTATGACTATAATAAAATGTATGAAACATATTGTGCCATAATTGAAAGAATTGGTTTAAGATATAAAGTTGTCGAAGCTGATACGGGTCTTATTGGGGGGGAATTTTCTCATGAATTTATGATACTTGCTAAAAATGGTGAGGAAATAATAGTATATTGCGAAAAATGTGGTTATGCTTCAAACATAAATAATGCAAATTTTTTAATTGATAATAAGAAATATGATGTCAAATTAGAGAAGCATCTAGAAAAACACAGCAATCTTATAGATAAAAATAGATTGGAAGAAATTTTTACTCCTGGTATTAAAACTATTGATGACCTTGCTAGTTTTTTAAAAATTAGTCCTTCGAATATTATAAAATCCATTTTACTGAAAGATAGACATGATAATTTTTATTGTTTTTTAATTTCTGGAGAGAGAACTTTAAATTTAAATAAGGTCCAAAAATTTTTAAAAACCCAGTTAGAGTTTGTTAATGATGAAAATAATATATATAATTTACCACTTGGTTTTATTGGACCAATTAATATAGATAAAAATGTTGATTTGTATGCTGATTTTTCAATTTTTAAACGAAGAAATCTTGTGGCAGGAGCTGGTAAGACAAATTATCATATTTTAAATGTAGATTCACAAAAAGATTTTAAGGTAAAGGAATGGGGAAATTTCACTTACCCTATCGCGGGGGATTTATGTGAAAATTGCAAATCTGTATTAAATTATGACAAAGGGATTGAGGTTGGTCATATTTTTAAATTAGGAACAAAATATAGTGAAAAATTAAATTCAAAATTTCTTGACAAAGATGGAACTCTAAAGCCTTTTGTTATGGGCTGTTATGGTATTGGTATAACTAGAATGCTTTCTGCTATTATAGAACAATGTCATGATGAAAAAGGTATAATATGGCCTAAAAACGTATCTCCCTTTAATGCTGTTATTATTGTTACAAACACAAGTGATAATGTTTTAAAAGAAGCTGGGGATAATGTATATAATATTTTAATTAAAAACAGCGTAGATGTTTTGTATGATGATAGAGAGGTAAGTGCGGGTATAAAATTTAAAGACTCTGATCTTATAGGGATACCACTAAAGATTATAGTTGGCAAAAAATATTTAATGAATAATAAAATTGAGATAGAGCATAGAGATAGCTCGAAAAAAGCCGAATTAGATTTAACAAAGCTTATTGACTATATAAAAAGTTATTAAATTTTAATGAATGATTATAACAACAAGATTTTAGTTACAGGTGTTATTGAGAAGATTGTTTATAGTAATGAAAATAATGATTTTAAAGTTTGTAAATTAAGACTTGATGATTTAAAAACAATTGAAACCATATTTGGTAATTTTTTAAGAGTAGACATTGGTGAGCATGTAGAAATTTTAGGTGAGTATGTAACTACATCCAAATACGGAAAGCAGATAAAAGTTTCTAATTTGAAGATTTTACCCCTAGCTTCTGTGGAAAGCATCGAGAAATATCTTGGCTCAGGAATTATAAAAGGCATTGGTCCTGTTATGGCCAAAAGAATTGTCTCTTATTTTGGGGATAAAACTATTGAAGTATTGGACAATGATATTGAAAGCTTATCTAAAATCGATGGTATTGGGCTAAAAAGAATAAGTGTTATCAAAGAAGAATGGCAAAAGCAATTAAAAATAAGAGATATTATGATTTTTTTGCAGTCCATTGGGATAACACCTTCTTTAGCAAAAAAAATATTTGATAAATATGGCGAAAATACCATACTGGTAATAAAAGATAACCCATATAAATTATGTGATGAGATTTTCGGAGTTGGTTTCAAAACCGCAGATAAGATAGCTATAAAATTAGGAATTGAAAAAAATTCTTTATTTAGATTAACTTCAGGTATTATTTATTTGCTTAAAAAGTTAGAAGAAGAAGGTAACTGCTATTTTCCTAAAGACATTTTGATAGAACAAGCTAAGGATTTTCTTGATGTTGAAATAAGTGAGATCGAAGCCTCTCTAGAAGTCCTTTCTAACAATAAAGAAATAATTATTTCTAATGAAAAAGTTTATCTTACAAGAACATTTGAAGACGAGATTTATGTTGCTCAAAAGTTAAAGGAAATAAAAAGCGCCTTTTTTAATATAAGTTTTAATATGCTAGATATTGATAAAGCTATCGAAGAAATATCAAAGACGAATAATATATTTTTAGATGAGGACCAGTTATTTGCAATAAGAAGTGCTATTAATGAGAAAATCCTTATAATAACGGGAAGTCCTGGAACTGGGAAAAGTACAATAATAAATTTTATCCTCAATTTGTTTGAGTTAGAAAATTTAAGCGTTGTTCTTGCTGCACCAACTGGAAGAGCTTCTAAGAGATTAGAAGAAACTACAGGTAGGGAAGCTAAAACTATTCATAGACTACTTGAATATAATCCTAAGCAAAATTCTTTTCTAAAAAATGAGCATAATAAATTAACATGCGATTTGCTAATCATAGATGAGTCTTCCATGCTTGATATAAGATTATTTAGGAGTCTTCTTGAAGCGCTTGATGAAAAAAGTAGGATTATTTTTGTAGGAGATTATTATCAGCTTCCTTCAGTAGGACCAGGTAATGTCTTAAGTGATTTGATAAACTCCAATGCCTTTAAGGTGGTAAAACTAAATAAAATTTATAGGCAATTTGGTAAAAGTATTATAATAAAAAATGCTCATCTTATAAAAGACGGCCTTTATCCAAAATTATATCCCTTACCAAAAGAAGAGAAATCAGATTTTTATTTTATAGAAAAAAATAATCCTGAAGAAACAGTCAAAACAATTATTGAACTTATTTGCAATAGGATACCTAATAAGTTTGGCTATGATCCATTAAGAGATATTCAGATAATCGTACCAGTTAATAAGGGAATTGTAGGGGTTGAGAATTTAAACTATAAGATACAAAGCATATTTAATAAAAGTAGTTTGAAAGTTAATAAGGGTAACATCGAATTAAAATTAAATGATAAAATTATTCAACAGAAAAATAATTATGAGAAAGATGTTTATAATGGCGACATAGGCTTTATAAGAAAGATAGATTTTGAACTTCAGAAATTTAAAGTTGATTTTATAGATAAAGAAGTACAGTATGATTTTTGTGACGTAGATGAATTAAGCTTATCATATGCTATTTCAATTCATAAATCCCAGGGTTCAGAGTTTAAATGTGTGATAATTCCCATACTAACTTCTCATTATATGTTGCTGCAAAGAAACCTTTTGTATACTGCAGTAACGAGGGCTAAAGAACTCGCAATATTAATTGGCAGTAAAAAAGCAATAGGTATGGCAGTAAGTAGAAATAATGTAGAAAGAAGATATACGAATTTAAAAAACATCCTTTAAAATATTTTAAATAATATGTCTTTTTAAATTGTTTTTTGGCAGAAATTTTGAACATAAATATAAAAAGACATAGGAATTAATATTTCTTCAACCCTGCCAAATCTTGTATTATTTTTATTTCATGTTATAATTAATCAAGAATTTTAATAAATTTTATTTTAATTAAGTAGTGGGCAAAACCCACTATTTTTATTATTTTACTATAGGTGATAAGAGTTGAATAAAGAATTAATAAATGCATTAAAAGAAATTGAAAAAGAAAAGGGTATTAGTATCAATACTACTGTAGAGGCCCTTCAAGTAGCTCTTTTGTCAGCCTATAAGAAGAATTATAAAGTTTCGTATGATGCTAAAGTTGAGATAGATCTAAAGAGTGGGAACATAAGAGTATTTAGAATACTTGATGAAGCAGAAGCTAATAAAGAAGGGATGAGTGAAATAGATGTTACTCCTGAAAATTTCGGGCGTATAGCTGCTCAAACTGCAAAACAAGTTATAACTCAAAAGATAAAAGAAGCAGAACGAGAAGTTTTATATAATGAATTTAAGGAAAGAATAGGGGATATGGTTATTGGTATAATTCAACAAAACGACTCTCGGTATACTTTAGTTGACCTTGGTAAGGTTGAAGCACTACTTCCTTTAAGTGAACAAGTACCAGGTGAAAGATATAGACATGGTGAAAGAATAAAGTGTTATATATCAGAAGTTAAAAAGGGTTCTAGAGGTCCTCAGATAATTGTTTCTAGAACACATAGTGGCTTAATTAAAAAACTTTTTGAGCTTGAAGTTCCTGAAATATATGAGGGAGTTGTAGAGATAATAAATGTAGCAAGAGAAGCAGGATACAGAACAAAAATAGCTGTAAAATCGAATGAAAAAAATGTAGACCCAGTTGGTGCTTGTGTCGGACCTAAAGGATCAAGGGTAAAGGTAATAGTGGAAGAACTTGCCGGAGAAAAAATAGATATAGCTCAATATAGCGATGATATAGTTGTGTTTATAAAAAATGCATTAAGTCCTGCAAGAGTATTAAAAGTGTTAACAGATGAAGAGAAAAAATTTGCTTTAGTTGTGGTCCCAGATGATCAACTATCACTTGCCATAGGTAAGGATGGACAAAATGCAAGGCTTGCAGCAAAGTTAACTAATTGGAAAATAGACATAAAAAATGAGTCTCAATACGAAGAAGAATTAAATGAAGCTAGAAAAGAAAGAAAAAAGTTAAAATAATAGGTGTTTATAAATTATGAGCTTAACTAGAATATACCAAGTAGCAAAAGATAACGATATGACGTCTAAAGAAGTTTTAGATATTTGTAGCAAGATTGGCTTAAATGTTAAAAGTCATTCTTCAGGCATTAATGATGATGATTTAAAGAAATTACTTTCTGCTATAAAAAAAGTTAAATCAAATGGTAATAAAGAAAAAGATACAGAAAAAATAAAACATTCTAAGCTAAAAGATCATATTGAGGATAAGGATAAAAGTTCTATAAATCTTGAAGAAAATAAAGAAGCTTACTATAAATTTTTAAAGAAAGGTAGCAAAGAAGAAGACAAAATTTCTAAATGGGAAGAAGAAAAAAAACTTAATATAAAAAATGTCCTTTTAAAAGAATTAGATAAGGAAGAAAAGTTTGCTAGGGTTAGAAGTAAGCCAAGACAGGTTACTGAGAAAGATTCTATTACAACAATTGCTAGTCATAAATTGAAAGACAAAAAGAAAATTAAGCAAAAAAAAGAAGACGAATTAAAAAAAAGACCAGAAATAAAAAAGATAATAGAATTACCTGTAGGAGTTACAATAAAGCAACTTTCTGAAAAAATAAATGTACCATCAAATGAGATAATCAAAACTCTTATTCAGTTAGGTGAATTCGCAAATATAAACCAAACTTTGAGCAATGATATTATTGGAATTCTTTCCGATGAATATAATTTTAAATATTCAATCATTGGTTTTGAAGAAGAACTTGAAGATTTATATAAAGATGATCCCAAAAATCTTTTGCCAAGGCCCCCAATTGTAACCATTATGGGGCATGTAGATCACGGTAAGACTACTTTACTTGATGCAATTAGAAAATCGGATGTTGCAGAGAATGAGGCTGGAGGAATTACTCAGCATATAGGTGCTTATCAAGTTGAGTATAACAGGAAGAAAATAACTTTTATAGATACGCCAGGGCATGAAGCTTTTACTGCAATTAGGGCAAGGGGTGCAAAAGTTACTGATATTGCAGTAATAGTTGTTGCAGCAGATGACGGAATAATGCCTCAAACGGTTGAAGCAATAGATCATGCAAAGGCCGCAAATGTCCCAATTATAATTGCAATAAATAAAATTGACTTACCTGATGCTGATCCTTCAAAGATTAAAAAAAGCTTAACTGAATATGGTGTCATTCCTGAAGAATGGGGTGGTGATACTATATGTGTTGAGGTTTCAGCTAAGAATAAAATTAATATTAATGAGCTGCTTGAGATGATATTGTTTGTTGCCGAATTACATGAAATTAAGGGAAATCCAAATGCTGAGGGCTATGGTATCATTATTGAGTCAAGGCTTGATAAAGGCTTGGGTCCTATTGGAACAATTGTTGTAAGAAGAGGAAGTATAAAGGTTGGGGATTTCTTTGTAACAGGTAATTCATATGGCAAAGTTAGAGCATTAAAAGATGATAGGGGAAATAAGATAGAAGTAGCTTTTCTTTCACAACCAGTTGAGGTGCTAGGTTTTTCTTCAGTTCCTTCTGCAGGAGATCGATTTTTTGTTGTAAAGAATGAAAAGATTGCAAAAGACCTTTTAGAAAGAAGAGCATATTTGGATAATTTAAATAAAATATCTGAAAGCAAGAAACATATAAGTTTAGAGGAACTTTCAAAAATTGTAAAATTATCTGAAATTAAAAAGCTTGGGATTATTCTAAAAGCTGATGCTAATGGATCTTTGGATGCGGTTGAACAAGCACTTAAAAAAATTGAAGATGAAACAATAAAAATAGACATTATCCATAAAGCTGTTGGAGCAATTACTGATAGTGATATAATTCTTGCTGCTGCCTCTAATGCGATAGTTATAGGTTTTGGTGTAGTACCAACTCCGAAAGCAAAAGAACTTGCAAAAAGCGAGAAAGTAGAAATTAGAACTTATGATATAATTTATAAGTTAATAGATGAGCTTATTTTGGCATTTAAAGGAATGCTTGAGCCAGAAACAGCTGAAGTTGAGAAGGCTAAAGTAGAAGTTAGAGAAATATTTAAAATGCCAAAATCAGGAATAGTAGCAGGCTGCTATGTTTCTGAAGGAGAGGTTGAAAGAAATAATCTTGTAAGAATTATAAGAGATGGGAAAATAATATACAAAGGGAAGATTGCTTCCATCCATAGATTTAAGGAAGATGTGAAAAAAGTGGCTGCTGGGTATGAATGTGGTATTAAGATAGAGAATTTTCAAGATATGAATAAAGGCGATATCTTTGAAGTTTATGAGATAAAAGAAGTTAAAAAAGACTCTATGAAAATATGAACAGGTTAAAAAAAACTGAGATAGATTTACAAAGAGAAATTAGTTTTATAATAAAGTCAAAAGTTAATGATCCAAGGATAGGTTTTATTACAATAACTTATGTTAGATTATCTTCAGATTACCGTTATATGGATGCTTATTTTAGTTTGATGAATAAAGAGCCTGAAAATATAAAGCTTTGTATGGTTGCATTAGAGGGGTGTAAGGGTTTTATTAAGAAGAATATTAAAAGCAGAATAAAAATGAAATCCATACCTGAGATAAGATTTATTTATGATAAATCGATAGACAATGGGCTGAGAATTAATTCAATTATTGAAAATTTAAAATTAAAAAATATTGACTAATAGGTGTGGAGATATTGGATTTTTTTTCTGATTTACAGAAAGTAGCTGACGTTCTAAATGAACAAAAATATTTTGCAATTTTTACGCACTCATATCCAGATGGTGATGGGATTGGATCATCTGTTGCGTTTTATAAATTTTTGATAAATATCAAAAAAGAAGCTTGTATTTTCTGTAATAGTGAGATGCCTTACCAATATGAGTTTTTACCTTATTCCGATAAGATATTAAAAGATTTAAAAGATATACCTTTTAAAAATAAATATGTTGCTGTTTTTCTTGATTGTGCAGATATTAGCAGAGTAAAGTTAGATGAGGAAAAGATAAAGGAAAGTTCAGAATTTATTATTAACATAGATCATCATTTAAGCAACACAAATTTTGGTGATATAAATATTGTTGACTCCAATAAATCAGCTACTGCGGAAATAATTTATCAATTATTATGTAATTTTTTTGTAGATAAAATTGATAATGAAATAGCTGAAGGTTTATATACAGGTATTCTTACTGACACTGGTAAGTTTCAGTATTCTAATACAACAAAAAATGTACATGAGATAATTAGCAAACTTTTAGAATATAATATAAATCCTTCAAGAATATATAGTTGCATATACGAATGTGAGCCAATTAACAGGTTTAAGCTGCTTGAAAGGGTATTGAGAAGAATAAAATTAGATGCTAATAATAATCTGATATTCTCATATATTCTTAAAAATGATTTTAAAAAATTAAACCTTCCTTTCTCTGCAAACGATGGCATTATTGAAATTCTTCGAACTGCTAAGAATGTAAAAGTAGCAGCACTTTTTAAAGAAATTGACAGGAAGTGTTTCAAAGTTTCTTTAAGAGCCTCAGATGAAAATGTAAATGTTGCTAATGTTGCTAATTATTTTGGTGGTGGAGGCCATAAAATGGCAGCAGCTTATACTAGCTATGAGACTTTAAAAAAGTCAATATTCAATTTAATTGACGCTTTAAAAAATATATTATAAAAAAGTATGTTAACTATAAATATAGGATATATATATAAAAAAATAAATAAATTTAAATTAGCTACCTAATTTTAGTAAGCGAAGATCTAATTAAAAGAAAAGTTGTTAGAGTTTTAACAGAAATATTGTATAGAGAATTTAAATGAAAATAGAGAAAAAAAATATTGATTTGGATGGGATTGTACTTTTAAACAAGGCTTCTCAAGCTACATCTTTTGATTATATTAGACAGCTAAAAAAAAATTTTTCTTTAACAAAATAGGGCATGCAGGGACACTTGATCCAATAGCCGAAGGATTATTAATAATACTATTAAACCAAGCTGTAAAATTTTCTGAATATTTTTTGACAAAAGATAAAGAGTATATTGCTGGTATAAGATTAGGGATTTTTTCAGATACTTATGATATAAGTGGTAAGGTAATCAAATGCATGGATGTACCAAAATTAAAAAGAGCTGATTTATTAAAGGTAATAAAAAGTTTTGAAGGTGACTATAAGCAAAAAATCCCACCTTTTAGTGCAAAAAAATTAAACGGGAAAAAGCTTTATGAATATGCGAGAAACGGAATAAGTGTAAATACAGGAGAGAATTATGTAAAAATTTACAAAATTTCTTTGTTGAAGATAGAAATCCCAGATATTTATATAAAGCTGTCTGTTAGTTCAGGTACTTATATAAGGTCTATAGCAAATGATATTGGAGATAGAATAGGATGCGGTGCGATACTTTTTAGTTTAAAGAGAATCAAGATAGGGGATTTTTCAGTAAAAAATGCTGTTGGCATAGAAACTTTAATAAATTTTTTTAATGACTATAAACAGGTTGAATCTAAAAAATCTGATTTTTATGATAAAAAGTTTTTAATACCATTAGAAAAGTTTGCTAGAAATTTGAAGGTCATTTATGTAAAGAAGCAATTTTTGAATGCTTTAGAAATAAATACTCCTATCTATTTGAAAATGATTGATTTTGAAAATTTAAATATAAATTTTTTGAAGAAAGGCGAAATTTTAGCAGTTAAAATAAAGGGAATAAAAAAGACCTA
>Ga0255343_1005345_pt1 | contig 12049 bp, 19 predicted proteins | sample wastewater_treat_4_FD_192413 | JGI IMG/M metagenome (GOLD analysis project Ga0255343, IMG submission 192413) | Wastewater microbial communities from Lulu Island WWTP, Vancouver, Canada - plant16 | ecosystem: Engineered > WWTP > Wastewater > Unclassified | place: Canada: Vancouver, British...
AGATACTTGTGACTGATTAATCTTTGTTCCATTATAAATACCCAATCGTAAAGATTTGTCAGAGTATTCATAGCCGAAAAAATAACTTCTTTTGTCTGCTGATAATGAACCATTAGCTTTAAAAATAAACCAATTCCAAGAATTTCCAAAACTTTCAAATTTTATCCAGCCCTCCAAAGTAAAAGTTGATGTTAAATCTAAACCAGTCTGATCAGCGTCAGTTATATAAGCATATTGTGAACTTGACGCTTCTAGGTCAAGACTGTGAGTGTTAGCCATAATTAAGCGAGTGTTATTGTACTAGCTCCGAAATCAATCGTAAAAGTTTGTGTGTCTGCTAATGAAATAGATGAACCATAATCTACATAACCGATTAACTCTTTGTTAGAAGCGGTGTCATTATAAACATAGACATATCGAAACGGACCGACTGCTCCAGTAGCTGTTAAAACTAAATCTTTTAAAACAAGAGTATAAGTTCCACCTGAAGAAGATGAACTTGTTGTAGTAACATTTAGAGGATTTGCTCCTGATAAGTTTGTATAAGAAATTTCTGTAAGGTCTGATAATTTTGTCCAAGCTGTGTTAGGTGTTGTATTAGTCAAAGCGATTTTAATCTGGTCTGAACCGAGATTATGAACTTTCTCTGCTACTGCCTCTGGGAATGAGAGGACTTTTGTGAATGTTGCCACATTATTAATATTTAATAATTAAAGTGTGTTTTCTCATATTGCAGAGTAAACACAATGGTTGAATATTTTCTATTAGGTCTGTACCACCTTTAGATAGAGGGATTATATGGTCTTCAGTTAATTTTATTTCTGGCTCTTGTTTATTACAGCAAGGGCAAGTGAATCCATATTGTTTTTTTAGTAATTCCCATTCTCCAAAAGTATGTGATAAACTTTCTATTTTTAATCTTTTTATTACTCTATTTCTTTTATTTTTCTGCCAAGACCTTTCTTCTTTTGTTTGACCACCTTTCCAATTTACATTATTTTCTCCTTTTAAATAATCTGGGTTATCTTTCCATATTTTTTTAAATGGTGATTCTCTTCCATTTTCATATTCTTTTAATTTAGATAAGGAAATATTTTTAATATGTTCTTTAGATTTTCTCCTTCCTTTAGAAGCTAAAGACATTTTTTTCCTGGACTCAATGGAATGTTTGAAACCTAATCCCATATTATTTAAATGATTGATATGCTCTTCGCATTATTTTCTTTTTTGCGGAGAAGCGTTTATTAAAGAATGTTTTAAGATTTTGTAATCCGATTGCGTAATCTTCTTTGAATTGAGCCGTCGTAGCACTTGTAGGAGTTTTTATCTTCATCCATTCAAGCGAAGCCCCTAGTGGAACAAGGTCGTGATATTCACTCGCAAAGCCTGGAGCTTTTGTCGTGTCGGTAGAAGCGAATGCCACAGACCCTCTATCAAAATAAACTTTTAAGCCACTTGTGCTGTCGTAATTTGGTGCTGGGAATAATTCTATCGTTCTACCTACTATTCTATAAGATGTTGGAAGTCCATCAGCCACTCTATATTCGTCTATACCAACTTTTATTTCATCTCGTAATAGAGGAGTTAGAACATCCCAATCTCCTGCGGTGTTTTTAATTTCTAATCTCTTGACTGTAAGGGCTTCGTTAGGTAAGGTGTATTTAGCCACTCCATTATCTAAATCAGTTGTTGCTTGTGGCAAGTCAGTCTGATTGCTATCATCATACTCCCAAGAGCCTGTTGCCTCAAATATAGAGTGCCAAATTCTACGCATTGTTGTATTCGTAAAGTTTGTAAACTCTTTTAGGAGTGTGGCGTTCCCTGATATTCCTGTATTACCAAGATTACAGTATCTTTCACAAGCCTGTATTATTCCACTTAAATTTGTAGTATCGTTAAACTGCATATCTATTTATATAATTTTTTAATTGATTGTGTTTTTTAGAAGCCTCATTAACCATTGTCTTTCCGTGTTTTCTATAAAAGAATATCGGCTCATCTATCATTTTAAAAGTATATCCAGCTTTACTTGCTCTGTGCCAGAAGTCCCAATCTTCATAACCTGACTTCATAGCCTCGTCATAACCACCTAACTGCTCCCACATTTCTTTCTTAAATAAAGCCGAGCAATGCATCTTATTATATTCTGTAAAATCTCCTGTCTGTTCTATGTAAGTATATCTATCGTAGTCCCCAAATTCTTGTATTCCACCCCCAACTACATCATAAGGTTCTTTTAGGCATTTTTCTATATAATCAGGGCTTATTTTATCATCAGCGTCTAAACATAGCACCCATACCCCTAAAGCCTCTCTAATGCCCAAATTTCGAGCCGTAGGCAAGTCTGTAGCACTATTAACTACTATAACTTCTATATTCTGGTAGGTTTGAGCGTATACACTCTCTAAACACTCATCTAAAAACTCGTTATACTTGTCTCCCCAGATTGGAATTATGATACTGACCAAATCCATACTCCATATAAGTTATTTTGTATTTCTTTTATACTTTCCTTTTAAAAACATTCTTCCATAACCAGTTCCACAAGCCATATCTACTATTTTATCTGTTGGCTCTGTAAGTTTTCCTATAACTTGGTATCTATGTTCGTGAATTTGTCTTGCCTCGTTAAAAATTGGGTCATTTGTTATTCTTTCATATATCATAATTTGAATATTTTACCTTCATAGTTGATTATTTTCTTGATACCTCTTTTTTCCATTTATATTTATTTAACGACATAATTCATCTCTTATCTGGGTGCTTGACACGCCTTTGGTATAAGGTAAGAAAGTTATCTTTACTCCCTCTTGTTCTAAATACCATTGACCTAAAAAGTTTTCTGTTAAATCATCTCCTCTAAAGTATTCTATGTTCTTTGCTCCGTATTTCTTTACTATCTTATAAAAAGCGTCGGCTGGGTCTGTTGAATGCGTTACATAAACCTTATCAATCAGCCCTGACAGTTTTACATTTCTTATTCGGTGTCTTAAACTTTGAATTGGGAACTTTCTTTTAATCTTATAACAAGCTAAGTCATCGTGTAATACTACTATCGTTTTCTTCCCAGTCTCTCGCATTGTTCTGAATATATTATCGTGTCCTTGGTGGTAGCAATCAGCTATTGAGGCATTTAAGGCTATCATATTTTGAAATCAGGTTTTAATACTCTCAAATCACTTGAGTTATAACAGGAATATTGTGAACGGTGCTTTGGTGTTTTCCAGTCTCCATAACTTAGTTTCAAGTAACCCTCTATATCTCTAGCACATTTATAAGTCTTTCCGTAAAACTCTATGTCTGCTAAGTTCTCAAAGTAATGAGCAGGGACTACACGAGGGATACAATGCCAGTTGCCTTTACTTCCACTAAATACACAAGCGACAGCATTTTCCTTTACCTTTTCGTAAAATATCACATCTACTTTTAGCTTATCTCTCTTGAAAACAAGTTCAGGAGCAAAGTCAGGTTTCTCGTTGCCAGTAAAGTGATTCCATAGAGTAAAACCTTTTTCTTCTGCTTTCTTTATAATCTCTGGGATAAGATATGAGTAATTTCCCCAAACTCCTATATCCACATCATCCTCATCATCTTGGCAGAAGTCTTTATCTCGGTAAGCACCAAGTCCAGTTCCTCCATCAAGCCAATGAGTAGCGTTAAAGCTATCTAAAATATCTGATATGTCTGATAGGTTTTGTGCTGATTGTTTTTTTCTCATACAAATCTTTTAGCTTGACGACGCTTTTTAGCTTTATCTTGAGCTATTAAAACTTCTATGGCTGAATCTCTAATTTCCCTTAATGTCCACTTCTTATTTAGTCTCTCCTTTAGTGTCATCCTTTTTAGTTGTTGGTAAGTTGCTCTGTCCATATTTTTGTTTTCTTAATTGCTCTTTGTAGGCTTCTACCATATCAATCAAGTTAATTTGAATCTGGTCGTCTTTCTTTACTACTGATGATATGATTACAAATTCTTCTAATTCTCCAACTTCTTTAGCCACCAACTTTTGCATTTTATCTCTAACTTTTTGCTTTTGTAGTGCTAACTTGTTTAGTTCAGTTTCAAGGCGTTGCATTTCATCTAAAATCTTGTTTATGTTTTCTTGGTGTCCCTCATTAACTGTGATGAGGTTAAAAATCTTTTCATTTTTTATTAAAATAGGATTCATATAATTTTTTCCAATTATTAGCGTGACTTTTAATGTCGTAATTTTTTAATACATACTCTTTGGCGTTCTTACCCATCTCTTGTCTTATTTCTTTGTTATTTACGAGAGTATCAATCGCTACTTGCCAATCATCTAATGTCTTGCATAATAATCCGTTCGTTCCGTCTATGTCCTTGTCGTAAGGACTATTACCATCAGAGAAACTTGAGGCGATTACTGGTATTTCTAGCATCGCTGCCTCTAGGAACTTTAGATTACTCTTACACTTGTTAAAGTAATTCTCTGCTCTAGGGATTAACATTATATCAAGGCGTAGTTCGTTCAATGTTTCAAAGTAATCATTCATTCCAACAAGTGGTTGCCAATCTATATTCAAACTGTTCCAAAACTCTATTTCTTTCTTATGGCTTTCTTGCATTACTTTGAAAGCGTCGCCTTTAGGTGGTAGCCCAAACACTACAAGCTGAACATCTTTTCTCTCACTTAGCTGTTTCAGTAATGGGACAATAATGTCATAGTCACCATTTAAAGTAACCGAGCCTACTAATCCAATTCTCACCTTATCGCTCTCGTTCTTCAGTGGTTCATCCCAATCATCAGGGTCAATACAGTTTGGTAATACATAGACATTTTTATTATGCTCTCGGTATTCTTCTGCAAGGAACTCTGTTGTTGTAGTAACAATGTCAGCTTTCTTTACAAAGTCCATTAAGTTCTTATCTATTTTCTCAATGTCTTCAGCGTGTGCCATTTGAAAAGGAACTCCACTATTAGGCTTGTATGTATCGTCGTTGTCAAAGACTACTATTTTACCTGCTTGTTTTAAAAGGTCTACAACTTGAACTCTCATTTCATCACTAGGGCGTTGAAAGACGACTACATCAGCGTTCATCGCTCCTTGAAACATTTGTTCAGGTGTTGCTCTCTGACTTGCTAGGCTTGTCTTTGTGCCATCCCAACCATTATGGATTAAAGGTTGTAAACAACGAACATAGTAGCAACCATCATACCCATTTCCTACAAAATATACTTTCATATTGCTCTATATTTAACTCCGTTGAGTTCAATAGTTTCTTCATTACCTGTAATCTTGCGATAAGTTTTTCCATTCAATGTGATTTCTTCAAATTGTTGAGCTACTGGCTGTTGAACTTGTGGTGTTTCTTTTACTTCAACTGGGTCAGGCTGTGTCGCTATTTCATCATCTCGTTTAACTCTATACTCCTCATACTTTTGAGGGTTTTTATTTATATCTCCAATGTCAGGAGAAAAAGGGAAACGATAAGTCCCAAGTTTTCCTATAAATGTTACCTCTTTATTTACTGAAGAGGCGATTGTTGTTTTAGCCATATTATTTAGAAAAGTTAGAAATTATATTCTCAATGTATTTACTATAATTTTTAGATAATTTTTTTCCATTATCCATATCCTCAAACAATCTTGATAATTCATATATTCTTTTATCTTTTATAAAATATAATGTAAATAACCAACCAAGATACTGTGGGATATAATTATTTTGTATTCTTATTTCTAATCATTGTTCTAAAATTTCTTTTATACATCTCTCTGGATTTTCACCAAATTTTTTAAATGGACTATAAGGAAATAATAGTTTTTTTATTTTTCCTAAATATTTTTTAATACTCATATTTACTTCCTTTCCGACCTAGACTTAGGCGGAAAACCTAGTCTAGGAAAGCAAATTATTGATTTAATTTGAAATTCTAGGCTTTCGTTGCGTGTGTTAAAATCTTAACAGCAGCGTTATCTCTATTTTCAACACATCCGAACAAGATATCTGAAGTTGTTAACCAACCTAAGTATTGTGGGATATAGTTAGTCTGAACTCTAACACCTTCTGTTCCTGTAAATGAACCTGGAGTACTTGGAAGAGAAGCCTTAGCCCAGTGAATAGCATCACGATGAGCCAAAAGGTTAACACGACCATTTGTTCCAGTTACATAAGGAACATTAGCAGAAACGATAGCAGGAATACCATAGACAGAGAACATTGGTCTTGAACCAGCTGGATTATTGCCAGGTGAGTTTTGAGCCAAAGCGAATCGGTCAATAGCACATACTTGGCGATACCAAGTGTTAGGATGGAAGATGAAGTTAACATCTTGTCCTGGTGTGCCATCTTGTTTCATTCCAGTTACCTTGTTACTTGCCAAAGTGGCGATAGCAGCCAAGATGTCTGAATCTGCAATGTTAGTAGTAGAAGCACCAACACTTGTTGAGAAACCAGCGAACAAAGTTGCGATAGCACTCTCAAGAGTGGAAGCAGCTTCATAACCAGCGTCTTTTGCTTTCTGCATTTGAAGATTATAAGATTTCTTCATTTGAGCAACTTCCTTGTCTTCAATCAAGAAAGAAACTTCGTAATGTGTACTAACTACTAAATCTACATCTTGTTCAGTAGTGTTGTTCAAGGTTACTTCAGAACCAGGAACTTTTAGATTGGCGGTCATTGCTGTTACATTTGGTGTATGCAATGTGTCGCCACCGTCAGCCAACTCTTCACTTCTATCAGTAAAGAATGAAGCGAACTTCAAATCTTCACGAAAATATTCGTTGATTGGTTGTCCCCAAATCTCAGGAATAAAAGGTTCTAGAGTTGTTGCGGAATTGTGTTTTGTCGTTTGTATTAACTTGTATTCTCATACAAGACTAGACTATACCTTCTACATTTTGTAGTTCTGATGGTAGTCGTTGGGAGTTTATAGGATTTCTCTTTATCCATTCGCTAACACTTGATTGGTCTATTCCAAAAAAGTTTCCTATCTTTTTTTGTGTCCATCCTTTATTAACAAGTTCTTCCATTTTTGTGTGTTTCCATTCTAATCTTTCTAAGGAATTTTTATTTGGGTCTAGAACTTTATAGATGTATCTACTTTTTCCACCTATTTCATTTAATATGTGGATTTCATTTAGTATTTCTAATTCTCTTTTGCTGTAAGGTTTATTAGCTGGATGTTTATCAATAGAATTTAATCTCAATTTAACAAACTCTTCCAGTAATAATAGCCTATCTTTTTTAGCAAAGTCATTATCTATACAGACCTCTATAAATTTCTTTACCCTCTTCAATCCACTAATCATTATAGTATAAATTGGTTTATGTTTTATATTACGATTAGCAGTCCTTATATAAAAAGGGATATTGTTTTCCTTTAGAATTTCTACACATTTATCAATTAGTTTCAAACTTGTATTTGAAATTGACACATTCGGTAGTAATTTAGCGAATATTGGTGGAGTTTTAGTTTTACCAGTTTTATTTAATGATATACAACCTTCACTGTCTAAAACTCCCAAGATATATCCTATATTTCTCTGCTGATTGACTCTATTATTCATATTATTACATAATTAGTAATGAAAACTTAACGAGTTATTCCAGCATATACAGAATTTTAATTAGGCAATTATTTCACCTAATCCCATATAATATTTATGTTATCAGGCAACTTGTAAAGAACTATTTAGAATTGAGTTTTTTCCAAGCCTCTTTGTGTTCTTCTGGTGTCATTCCAGGTTTAACTCCGAAATCATTAGATGAACTATTAGACTTAGAAACTCCAATTTGTGCTTTTTCATCACGGGCTTCCTTATCTTTCTTTTCCTTATAGGATTGGTAGAGTGGGTCAGCCATTGCTTCAGACATTGAAAGACCTGCGCCTTTCATAATGATTTGAAGTTTTTGATAATCTTCACGAGAGTTTCCTTTGGCAAAGAACTCAATTAGTTCAATGTTGCCTTCTGAATTATCTTTAGACTCTTTAACTTCTTTTTGCACAGGTTTTTTAACCCTAGCATAAAGTTGTTTATTCTTCTCTTCAAGTTCATTAGCTCGTTTTTCAGCCTCTGCCAATTTAGCTTTTAGAGATTCAGCATCTTCGTCTTTTGATGCTTCAACTTGTTCTTCTGTTTCCAGTTCCAAGTCAAGTTCTTGGTCAGTATTTTGAGAGTCCTGATTCTCAACTTGAGTTTCCTCAATGTTTTCTTCTGTCATAGAAGTAGTTTGTCCGATTAAGGGTCGGAATAAGCCCAAAGTTAGTTTGAAAGGGTCTAACAACCTAGCAATAGCTCAGGGCTTGAACCTGAGTGCCTGCCAGTCTATCTATAAGATTCTTTGGTAGTCTTTATATCTTTAGTGACAGTTTCAATCCGTCTCAATACACGCTTGATAATATCAATCGCCTCTTGTCTAGCGATATAATGCTTTCCTACCTGTTCAATATCTTTGTCCTTGTATGGAATAGTTTTGTTTAACTTGTCCATCTCTTCAAAGAACATTATTTGAACTTCTTGCCAGTCTTGGGTTTTTACAAAGTCTTTTAAAGTCATATTATTGTGTATCAACTATACCTGATAATTTATCTGTTTGTCCGATTGGCTCTGGTGGTTGTCCAGGCTGTCCTTGTTGCTGTTGCATTTGTAATTGTTCTTTCTGCTCCATTGTAAGTCTCCAGTAGTTTATTCCGTTCTCTTCACAGTATTGTCTAAAGTATGGAATGTCTACGATTGCAGGATTAGCTTGAACCCAACTTAGAACAGTATTGAGAGCGTCGTTTCTTTGAGCTTTGTCTACACTTTCAGAAGTAATCTGTGTTCTAATATGGAATTTGAAGTTAAAGAAGTTTTCTGGTATTTCAATCTTAGGCAAAGAGGTAGCGAGTTGTTCATTGATACCAACATCTAATCCATTCATATCTTCCAAAGTCATTGCTTTGCCATTCAATAGGTTTTCAACAAAGATATTCCACTTCATTAACTTACGAACTTCTTTAGTAAAGTATTGAATGTCAGCCTCATCACGCCCTATCTCAAATAATTCTCCTTTGTTCCATTCTTTGACTACATCAGGGAAGATAACTTCTTTTAATAGGTAGCCAGTGCTTTCTCCTATATCTTCACGCATAATTGTAAAGGCTGATTTAGCAGCGTTAGTCATTACAGCAACACTTCTGAAAGGAGTTCCACTTGGTAATTGTTCACCTGAAATTATTTGAGGAGTAAGACATAATTGGTTTGCTTTGTTTTCAATCTCTCTTAATTGAGCAATAAAGTTATTGAACGAAAGATTTGAGATACCAATTTGTTGTAAGTCGTCAGAGTTGATAATCTCTCCATTCTCTACATCTTGTAATACATTCCCAGAGATTTCAGGGTTAGCTGTTCTCAAAAGTAGTAAGGAAGCAATCTCGTTATAACTGTCGTTCTGATTGACGAGTTTGTTAGCTTGTTCTTGTAAAGAAAATAGGCGTTCAACTATACCCTCTCTCAACCAACGACCTCTATAATCTCCTAAATGGAAATCATAGTAAGGACAGTCTTTTTCTTTTCTATCTGTTTCGTAAAGGTATTTGTCTTTTAGTTTCATTGAGTAGAAACATTGCTTGTAGTTTCCCTCGTCGTCATAACCCCAGAACTCATAAATACAATACTTTCCATTCTGTTCTGGTTTAGTTCTCAAGAGTTCATCTGTATAGTTCCATACTTCAGCTTTATCCATTATCTCTTTCTTAGTCAGTTCGTGCTTCTCAACAATCTCTGTCTCACGAATAGATTTAACAGAGCGGTCAAAAGATAAGTTTGTAAGCTCTACACTCTCAAGATTTTTCTTTCCGTCTTTCTTAACTACTTTCCATACCCAAGAGCCATAAGTGGTCAGTCCATTAGAGCGTTCATTCAAGGTCAAAGCGAAATGATTATCTTCTAACCATCTATAAAACTTCATCTTTAATATCCAAGTCTGAACATAATCCACTTCACCATCAGCATAAGGTTGTAAGTCTTTAGTATCAAGGTCAATGTTCTTGGCGAAGTGAACAATACGAGGAGCTGATATGTTCCAAAAGATACCATCTTCTCTTTCTAAGAAACGATTGTTAATATAACAGTTAATTCTTTTTAGAGTTTCTTTATAATCAAAAGTCTTACCACTTTTAAGGGTAATAACTTCGTCACCTTTTTTAATTGTTTTGTCTATGATTTCGTATAACTGCTTCATATAAATGATTTCTTTTTGGCATTAAAGCCATTAACAGGTTTAGGTTTAAAACTCTCTAAAGCATATCTGATAGCATCCATTGAGTGGTCAAAGCCTTCATCAGGCACATTAAGTATCTTTCCATCTTTATCAGTTCTCCAAAGATAATTGCGATATTCTTTTAGTATATTGAAACTTCTCTTAGTAATAGAACAGCGTTGGTCTTGAACATACTGGATACCTTGATTTATACTCCCTTGTCCTTTATTAGCTGGGAGTATATAAATACCATAGCTTTTAATCTCGTCTATACTCTTTGGCTCGGCACTATCTGCTATAACAAGAGCGTGAGGGACATTCAAGAGTATATCTGAAATCTGTTTATTACTAAGTCCTTTTTGAAATGTTATCTCGTCAAAGATAAATCCTCCGTTATATTTATAAATTGCGACAATAGCAGTTGGGTCATTACTATATCCAAAGTCCATTCCATATCTTTCAAGTCTCGCTTCGTGAGGTATTTCGTCAATCACATCCCAGTCTTTATAAATCTTACCTTCTACTTCACCAAGTTGTCCCTCTCCATATACTTTCCACCATTGTTTATTTCCTTTTCTTTGCTCAATTGCCTTGACTATTTCAGGGCTAAGAGCTTCGTTATCTTTGTATGTTAAAGTGATGAAATCTACATCATCACGCTTATCTTTTATGTCAGTATAAAACCAGAACTCATTAGTTGGATTCCAGTCAAGGAATACAAACTCTTTTGTTCGGACTTCTAACTGGTCAAAAGCGTCTTTAGTGACATTATTTGCTTCGTTTATAAAAAGTCTATCACGACGAGCACCTCGTAACTTATCCCCATTATCACTTGAAAAGAATTCTATTTGACTACCAGTCTCAAAAGTATAAATCATATCAGTTGCGTTCCACAAACTATCTTTCCAGTAATGATGTTCTTGCATTATGTTCTTGAAGTCTCTAATAGCACCTCTTTTTAAGTGAGGAATACTCTCTGAGACAATGCTAGTTAGAGTTTTCTTCTGGTCGCTCTGGGATAAGTGTATCAAGTAAAGGAGAATCGATATTGTCTTTGATGCTGATGTCCCCCCTGCTATCGCTCTTATTCTCTTCTTCATCTTCATTATCTTGGTTGTGGCTGTTGTCATTTGAAACATAGAGTATTGGTGTAGGAAGTTCTTTACCATTTAATCCACCTAGTTCAGTTCTTTTAGAGTAATGTTGTTTTCCAAGTGTCTCTCTTATAAATTCAGCTTCTTTTTGTTTTATCTTTAAAAGCTCTTTATCTAATTTCCCATTTTCATCTACTACTGGTAAAGTTTGTATAGTATCAGAAGTTATATCAGCAAGAAGCAGTTTTCTATCTCTCTTCCAACCTTCTATTTTATCAGCTAGGTTTAGATAATTCTCACTACTCCAATTATATAAAGTGCTTTCATTTAATTCGCTTTGTTTAGCAATATCTCTAAGAGTTAGTCCATCTAAAATACCCTGTTTTATTTTTCTAAACAGTTCATCAGTTAAAAGTGTATCTCTACCTACTTCTCCCATATTTATTTCATTAAGTCTTTATCATCTGGGCTTATACCAGATGCTTGTAATATTTCTTCAAAACTATTCTTTATTTGGTTTTGTATTTTTAGTCCCCTCAATAGTTTCAGTCTTCTCTTTGTCTCCTTTGTCTTCTGTCTTTCTTTTATCAAGTTCTCCACTAATGACTTGTAAATTATATTGAGCTTGTTGAATAGCTTCATATACATCACATTATTATGATATGCTTATAAGTTTTTCTAAATAGTGTTGGGCTTTTAATAAATCTGTTTTTCTGTCTCCTTTATCTCTTAAAAGGTATTTCAATATGT
>Ga0255343_1005350_pt1 | contig 12036 bp, 9 predicted proteins | sample wastewater_treat_4_FD_192413 | JGI IMG/M metagenome (GOLD analysis project Ga0255343, IMG submission 192413) | Wastewater microbial communities from Lulu Island WWTP, Vancouver, Canada - plant16 | ecosystem: Engineered > WWTP > Wastewater > Unclassified | place: Canada: Vancouver, British...
ACTTGCACTGGGAGAACCGTTTTTCTTCTCCTTTGAATCTGTTATCAGCCATCTTCTCTTTTCAATACCTGCAATCAAGGGTGTCGAGTTTGGATCAGGATTCGAATCAGCCTCCATGAGAGGATCAAGGCATAACGATCCTTTCATCGGCACTAATGGCAGGACAGCTACAAATAATGCCGGAGGGATAAATGGAGGAATAACGAACGGGAATGATATAATATTCAGGGTAGTTGTTAAACCTACTTCATCAATGGGGGTTGAACAGAGTACACTCAATTTTTCGACAGGCAAAATGGAAAAACTGCTTGTAAAAGGACGCCATGATTCATGCATAGCCCTGAGGATGCCGGTCATAGTTGAATCCGTTGCTTCAATAACTATTGCCGATCTTTTATTGATAGACAGAGGGATTTATGGAATCCGCGATAATAATTATCCCGGGATATTACACCCTGATAAGTAAAACCTGCTTGGTTTCAGGTGTTATCCTGTATCTGTTGTCAATTCTTTCTCCAATTATCCAGACAATTTTTTCATTGCATTCCAGAACCAATATATGTTCTTTGTCTTGTCTTGACAATTTCCTGTCAATAAGATAGTCACTGAGCTTTTTCTTCCTGTTCATCCCAAGCGGATAGAAAAAATCCCCGGATCTCCATTTCCTGATGATAATGGGGAAGGAGATCTTCTCAAAATCAATGCATGCGGTCAGGTTATCTGCAGGTATTTTGTAATCAGACGAATATTTCTTTCTTACAACAGATTTTATAAAGGGTATAGCGCGTAATTCCTTCAGATTGTTTATTTCATAGGAGATGTTTTCCTGATTGCTTATTTCAGATACAAGTATTTTTTCTCTGTCTTTTACAAGCCAGTGTGTTTGCGTGAAAACCTGTTTGCCAGTATCCCCGGAAATTATTTTCTTCAGGCTCTTCAGTGTGGAACTGTTGATGCCGTAAGGCCTGAACAGTTCAAATAACACTCCGTCATTTTTAATAAACTGTTTCAGCCTGTTTGCATAAAAGAAGATTTTGTTTCCTTTAACTGAAGCTGTTTTTTTTCGAATTTCATCAATGTATTCATTTACAACTTTGTATGTGAGTGAGAGCCGTTCCGCTGTCTCACTTATTGCAAATTCAGCTGCCGGATTGATCTCTTTTAATACAGGTAAAACGCGATGTCTGATTTTATTTCTTGCATATTTTGTTTCACTGTTTGACTTGTCTTCCCTGTAGCTTATATTATTTAAACTGCAATATTCTTCAATGGAGTTCCTTGTTGCAAATAATAAAGGTCTTATTATTTTTTTGAATGAAGGTTTGATACCTGCTAGTCCTGCAATACCCGTCCCTCTTGTCAGATTTATCAGAAGAGTCTCTGCGCTGTCATTAAGGTTATGTGCGACTGCGACATAATCATATCCATTATTTATCCGTATCTCTTCAAACCATTCATATCTTAACTTTCTGGCAGCCATCTGTATTGAAATACCATTTTTTTCAGCATAGGCGGCAGTATTGAATTTTTTTGTAAAGAAAGGAAGATTATTTTCGGTTGCCAGTGTTCTAACAAGTTCTTCATCCATATCAGATTCATTGCCACGAAGAGTGAAATTACAATGGATTATTCCAGTATTGTAGCCGGATCTTATGAACAGGTCGGCCATTACCATTGAATCGATACCACCACTTACAGCAATCAGGATCCTGTCATCCTTGCGTGCCAACCGGTTATCTTCAATGTATTTCAGGAATTTTCCAAGCATATAATTATTTTCTGAATTTATTCATATACTAGTATTGATGGAGGTCCGGATTCAAAATTTTCAGGTTTTAGCAACTCTTCACCGGAAAAGCGTAAATAGTTGACATTTGATTTTTCAGGAAGCTTGGGGAAAAATCCGATCCTTAACTGGAAAGTGTTAAAAACCAGGTTGTTGTTTCGGATCCTTATTCCAAGGCCTATGCTTGATACCAGGTCGCCTTCGCTTATGTTCTGGTTGCTTCCGAAGAGAACAGCCATGTCGGCATATGTGAAGAAGGCAAACCTGAAGCCTGACAGGCTCAGGGGGCTGAAAAAGACTGATTCGAGATTTAATGATAATCGCTGATTGCCGGAAGTTGAATCATTGCTAAATCCGGTAAATCCATGTTCTTTCCTGATGTACAGACATTCATCAGAATACCTGCTGAATCCTCTTGTATAGTCAATTTTAACAAAATTTCTGATCCTGTAATTACCAAGATAGAGCAGGTTTGAAAAGTAATTTGTTCTTAACAAAAACAATCCCTGTTCCGTCTGCCGTCCGTTAAAGAATGTTGATAATCCTGCAGATGAATAAAAATAGCCTATTCTTGATAATGAATGTCCTGCAGACAGGTTTATACCCGTGTAAAACCTTTCCTTAAACTCGTTTATCTCCTTGCCTGCTGTCAGATTTACAAGAACTCCATAAGGAATATCTTCAGTCCGTCCGTAACTATAGATAAGATTAGTCTTGTAAAATTTCTGTCTTGAAAAGGCAGCCGAGAACAGGAACATCTTATATTTTTGCAGGAAGTGGAATGAATCAGGAGCTATATAAGGGTGAGAAAAGACATTGTTGTTCATATATCTTAACCCGAAAATTAATCTTGTAACATTTTCCATGTTAAGGAGAAAGGAACGTGAGAACCAGTAATCCTGGAGATTATATTTAAGGGGTTCGGGTACAGGCATTGTGTCGAGGTCTTCGGTTGTGAACATTTGCTTTATAGATATCCCTCCTGCATATTTTGTAGTGGCGCTTACCAGTTTTCGGTTAAGGTTGAAGCCGTAGGTTTTTTCACCGAGACCATCGAAATAGAAAACATTCAGGTCAATAAATGACTTTGCGATATTAATGAAATTATATTTCAGACCGAAACCCGGAGAATCAGGAAGATCCTTATCATAGCTCATTTTAAGGCGGATCTCCGATCCGAGTCCAAGGGTGTTTTTGTTGAACAGGGAGAGCGATCCTTTTTCCATAGAGCTGAACGCCATAGTTCCGCCAATACCAAAAACATCTTTTGTAATTACAACAATATCAACTTCTTCAGATGATACAGGTGCTATAAGTATCCGGGAATCGTTTATATAGGGCAGTTCCCTGATTATTCTTTCATTATCGCTCAGTATAAGGGGAGAGATTGTGTCGCCTACGCTGAAAAGCAGGTTTTTTCTTATTATAAATTCATTTGTATTCAGGTGGCTCTTGTTAAGGAAGTTTTCCATCCTGTTGGGATTGGATAAATAGGGATAGTCAATATCTGTACCAAAAACATCAAGTCTCCGAATCTCGATCTTTCGTATTTTTTTCCCGGCAAATGGAGAAAAATCAGTTTCACTCGATTCATTCATCTGTTTGTAAGACGATTGATCATTTGATACGACCATAAAATCATACAGTTTTCTTGTAATGGTGTATTTTTCAGCCCTAATCTTTAATGAATCCAGAAAAACAGATGATGTCTCAAGCTGTCTTATGTTGGGAGGTATAAGACTGTCTGTATTTACGGCGAGACTATTAAACTGCAAAAATCGCAGGTCGGGCATTAGAACTATATTTTTATACAACCCGCCTGAAGATACGGAATCGGGGGTGTATTTGTCCTGGCTCAGAAGCGGATAATTAATAAAAAAAAGTGCCAGAAAAAAAAGAGGCCCGACAGATCTTTTGTATTTCAACTGCAGGAAACACATCAGGTATAATGAACAATTCTTTCAGGAATATTATTTGAGTTGAACTGGAATCCAGGCTTTTTGCCTGTTATTATTCTTGAATGCATTCTAAAGAAGAGAATATCGCCGGCAATTATTATCGTTTTCTTTTCGTTCGGATCAGGCATAATGCAGGGTATTTCAGATGTAATTGCAGCATCTAATTTAATAATATTTAATTAATAATAAGAGAGATTATTCCTGAATAAAGTGTCCGGTCTTAGTATGACCTGGCAAAAAGAACCCGTCTTTTTGAAGGTTTGCCTGTATAGATGCATTTTCCTTCTTCTTCAGGTGAATCAAGGGGGATACAACATATTGTAGCCCTGGTCTCCTTCTTAATTATCTCTTCTGTTTCAGCAGTGCCGTCCCAGTGTGCCATTACGAAGCCGCCACGGTTTTCAATTATATCAGTAAACTCATCCCAGGTATTTATATAGAAAGTGTTTTCTGTAAGGAATTTTGAAGCTTTGCTGAATATGTTCTTCTGAATATCTTCAAGAAGCTGTAATATATGGTCATTGACACCCTCAACAGAAACAGTTTTCTTAACGAGTGTATCTCTCCTGGCTATCTCTACTGTTTTGTTTGCCAGATCGCGCGGACCTATTGCAATTCTTACCGGAACGCCTTTAAGCTCATAGTCGGCAAATTTCCAGCCGGGTGTATTATTATCACGGTCATCGTATTTTACAGATATGCCATTCTTTTCCAGTTCATCTTTTATGCTGACTGCAACTTTCGATATTTCTTCAGCTTCATTCTGGTTTTTGTAAATAGGAATTATTACAACTTGTATCGGAGCCAGTTTCGGAGGAAGCACCAGTCCGTGATTGTCTGAATGAGCCATTATCAGGGCTCCAATCATCCTTGTTGAAAGACCCCAGGAGGTAGCCCATACATATTCAAGTTTGCCTGTTTTGTCAGTGAACTGAACGTCAAAGGCTTTGGCGAAGTTTTGTCCAAGAAAATGACTTGTTCCGGCTTGCAGTGCTTTCCCGTCCTGCATTAAAGCCTCAATTGAGTAAGTATCAACTGCACCTGCAAACTTTTCACTTTCAGATTTAAATCCTTTGATAACCGGAAGAGCCATGAATTTTTCTGCAAATTCGGAATATACATTTATCATCCTTTCGGTTTCAGCAACAGCTTCTTCCTTTGTAGCGTGGGCGGTATGACCTTCCTGCCAAAGGAACTCGGAGGTTCTGAGAAAAAGCCTTGTCCTCATTTCCCACCTGACGACATTAGCCCATTGGTTTATCAGGATAGGAAGATCACGGTACGACTGTATCCAATTCTTATACGAGTTCCAGATTATCGTTTCAGATGTAGGGCGAACTATCAGTTCTTCTTCCAGTTTTGCCTCAGGGTCGATAACAACACCATCCCCGTTTTCGTCCTTCTTAAGACGGTAATGGGTCACAACAGCGCACTCTTTCGCAAATCCTTCAACATGTTTTGCCTCTTTACTGAGGAATGATTTAGGAATAAAAAGCGGAAAGTAGGCATTAACGTGTCCTGTTGCTTTGAACATTTTATCAAGCTCAGCCTGAATTTTTTCCCAAATTGCATATCCGTAAGGCTTTATAACCATACAGCCTCTAACAACAGAATTCTCAGCCAAATCTGCTTTGATAACCAGATCATTATACCATTGAGCGTAATTATCATCCTTGTTTGTTAAGAACTTAGCCATGATTTTGGTACATTATTTGAGTTGTATATATATACTGGATTGAAAATTAATGGCGTAAAAATAGGTAAAAAGTTATCATTAAAAAAAGCTGATGATTCATCATGAAAGTAAAACTCTATATCGTAACATTATTAGTTGAGATACTTTCAGGGATATGTTAAAGTATATCCTTTTTTTATTATTTTTGATCATTCAGATAAACCTTTTAATCAGTAGAGTAATTGGTTTTGTTAATTTTAAAAGACAGGTGTTTTTGGTACAATATTTGTATTGGATTATAAACCAAACAAGGAAATCGAAAATGAAAGCAATCAGTTACATATCAGTTTTTGTCCTTCTGACAACAATATCCTGTACATCAGGGCTTTATACGGGCGTTGAATATGATGATATTTATTTTCAGGCCTCAGACAGGCAGCTTGTTGCAGCGAGGACCCAGGCCAAACGTCAGATAATTGAAAATGATCTGAGATCTTCAGATTATTATGATAATATCTATGCTGCCGATACACTTATGTCTGAAGAGTATTACGATGCAGTAGGCTACTATGATGATGCCCTAAACAACAAAGGGGGTACGACAATATATAATAATTACTATGACAATTATTATGACTACTCCTACGCATCGAGGCTCAACAGGTTTTACGGAAACTATTTCTACCCTTACTGGAGGGATCCTTTTTACTATTATCCTTCAATCAGCTTCAGTTTTGGATATCCTTATTATTACAGCTCATATTATTATAGTCCTTATTATTACAGCCCTTTCTATTACGATCCTTTTTATTATGATCCTTTCTATTATGGTTACTCAGGATTTTATGGCAGCTATTACAGACCTTACAGATACTATCCCTATTATTCATACTATTCCCCATACTATTACGGAGGAGGCTGGAGTTATTACCCTGGCATATCCGATGTTTCCAACTCAGTAGTATATGGAAGACGTGAAAGACAGAGTAATTTATCAACGAGATACAATGAAAGACTTATGCCTACTTCAGCATCATCAACTGTAAGGAGAGAAGAGAACCTTTCCAAAGGCTCAGCATCAGATGTTTCAGTAAGATCTTCCGATATCAGAAGAAGTGATCTTCCTTCTTCCGCTGCAAGACAAAATACCAGGACATCAACTTCCGTTAATTCTGCACAGGATGCAGCAAGGAATTCTACCACGACTACTGAAAGAAGAACATCAACAAATTCAACAGTCAACAGACCTGAGTATAATAGTGTAAACAGGTCTTATACGCCAAGTTACAGCAATCCCAGAATGAGCGAAAGGCCTTCCTATAATAACAGCCGTGTTAACTCAAATACAAGGTCAAATTCAGACACCCGGATCAATAGCGTCGCACCGGCAAGAAGCAACAGCAATAGCAATAGCAACAGAGGATCAACTTCGATTTCCGTTGAACGGAGCAGGCCATCACCGACACCGGCAAACAGAAATTCCGGTAGTAGCTATTCTGTTCCGTCAAGAGAAAGCGTACAGCGTTCCTCTGGCTTCTCATCAGGATCCGGCAGCTCAAGCAGATCGTCATCTTCTTATAGCAGGGGATCTTCATCAGGCGGCGGTGGCTACTCAGTGATGCCATCATCCAGATCATCTTCAGGTTCATCCGGTTTCTCCGGTTCTTCCGGGTCTTCCGGTTCTTCCAGATCATCCGGCGGAAGTTCATCATCAGGAGGCAGGAGATAGAACTTTACTCAGATCAATCTAAATTAACGATTCATTCTATCTATTAACGGAGTAGTGAATAGCTATTAATGAAAAGATTATATTTATGAAAAAACAGTTATTAATAATATTTCTGGCCTTGTCTCTTACAGTCCTGTCAAATGCCCAGACTGTTGACGATGCCATCAGATACTCACAGGTATTTTATTCGGGTACTGCCAGATTCACTTCAATGGGAGGTGCATTTACAGCTCTTGGCGGAGATTTTTCAACGCTCAGCCAGAACCCTGCAGGAATAGGTGTATTCAGATCTTCAGGAATATCGGTTACACCCCAACTCTATCATATTAATACAATAGCTAATTTTAAAGCAAACAGCAGGGAGGATTATCTTTATGACTTTAACCTGTCTCAGGTGGGATTTGTAGCGAACCTGATAAACAACAATAGCTCGGGAACAGGACTAATGGCATTAAATCTTGGATATAGCTATAACAAAACAAACAACTTTAACCAGACTATAGTAATTGAAGGTACCGGCGACCGGAGTTCACTTGCTGATTTCTGGGCACAGTATAATAATGGTTATATTCTCGATGACATGTCAAGTGATGCATATCTCGGATGGAGAGCATTTGTTATTGACTCTGTGTCGGGTTATTACGACCAGTGGGCTACAGTCTATTCAGGGTATGGCAGTGATGCCTCATTATATGGCCAGACAATTACACGGTATATAAATTATATGGGATATACTGGTGAACATGCAATTTCTATTGGGGGTAACTGGTCAGATAAGTTATATTTCGGAGCTACTCTGGGTATTAACCGGCTGAGCTATACAAGCCATTATGAACATCTCGAAGCAACAAATAAGGATTTGCCGGCAAGGTATTCGGATGTGGCAGGTTTTTCTGACTTCAGATATACATTTGATTACAAAAATACAGGGACAGGCATCTCATTCAAAACAGGTGTCATCTATAAACCGATGGAAATTCTAAGACTGGGATTTGCCTTTCATTCGCCGATGATGTACAGGATACATGAGGAAGCTTATGATAATATCACATCCCGTTTTACTATAGGAGGAATTAAGGAATTCTCAAATAAATTTGAAGGATTTGATTATAATTTGACGACACCTTTCAGGGTAATTGTAGGAGGAGCTCTTCAGATAAAGAAAATTGCACTTTTAAGTGCTGAATATGAATTTGTTGATTATAAGACAATCAAATTTACAAATGCAGGCGACGATGATTATGATTACAGCTTTAAAAACCAGCAGATAAAGAACAGTCTCCATTCTGCCAATAACTTAAGGCTGGGTGCTGAGGTCCGTCTTGATAAATTATATCTGAGAGGAGGGTTCAGCTATTATGGAAGAGTCTGGCAGACAGGTGAATTAAATTATAATCTGGATTATAATGCCATTTCATCCGGAATTGGTTTCAGAGAAAAAAACATATCCTTTGATATTGGATACACTTATATGTCTAATCCGATGACCTATATATTGTATGATACATTTAGTGAGACAGCTGCATCGGATATAGGAATCAACAGGAACATTTTTAATGTCACCTTCAGTTATAGTTTTGGTTACTGATACTTTGTTTGACTTCCTTAAGCGTGCTGGTTCCGTGAACCAGCACGCTTTGTTTATCACAGATACGTTTTTGTTTCCGGACCTGCATTGAACAAGATATCTAAAATGCTTAATTTAGCGGAAACCGGAAGTCCTGACTCAAATACCTGCTGATATTTTCCCGGTCTGTATTCCGACGCTTTCTTTGGATTGATGCTATAGCGCAGATCATTTGGATTACCTTCAACAGGATTGAAGACATCTGTAAATGATACTTTTTTATCAAGCCTGATCATTTCCAATATTGTTTCGAGCAACACTTTATTGAGATCAATGAGGTAAATATGGTTTCCGTTAATAATTTCCTTTATAATTTCAAAATAGTAGATAAAAAACGGTGATGATCCGTATGCTGACATTAAAGCACCCAGATGAACCTGCTGCCATCTTTTTGAGTAATCTATCCGGATATCTTTGATTGGTGTTTTATGAAAGCTGCCAAGCAATACTGGCACACTGAGCTTCTGAATACCGTTTGCAGAAAGAATATAACACCTGTTTCTGTACGTTTGTTTAAGATAGTTTTCCTCTCTTTCAATAAGAACTTCATCATACTCTGCTATGGTAGCGAAGTATTCAGATGGAGGCAGGTATGCAGTTGAAAGCCAGACTTTACCATGCATATCTTTTCAGGATCATTTCATCTTGTTGATCATACTTGCTGAGAAACCAGCTCCGAAACCGTTATCAATATTTACAACAGTTACTCCTGAGGAACAGCTAGTAAGCATAGCGAGCAGCGCAGATATTCCCCCGAAATTGGCTCCGTATCCCACACTTGTCGGAACAGCAATTACTGGTTTATCCACAAGTCCGCTGACAACACTTGCAAGGGCACCTTCCATGCCGGCAATAACTATCACAACCTTACATTTCCTTATCTCCGGGAGTTTGTCAACAAGTCTGTGTATCCCTGCAACTCCTGTATCATAGATCCTTGTTACCCTGTTGCCTAAAAGTTCTGCTGTAACCGCGGCTTCTTCGGCAACCGGAATGTCTGATGTGCCTGCCGTGATTATCGCTATTGTACTTTCAGATAATCTGGTTTTCTTCTTTTTTATTGAGATGATCCTTGCCTGGTTGTAGTAAATTGCTTCGGGAAAGATGGATTTAATTTCATTGAACATGCTCTCACTGGCTCTCGTGCCAATTATGTTATTCTCTTTATTCTTCATCACCCGGAAAATTTCCCGAACCTGTTCAGTTGTTTTTCCAGCACAGTAGACTATTTCAGGGTAACCCGTTCTTATTTCCCGGTGATGATCAATCCTTGCAAAACCGAGATCGGTATATGGGAATGTTTTTAGCACTTCAAGAGCTTCAGCGATACTCTTGCTGCCATCTTTAACTTCTTTCAGGAGTTTTTCAGTTTCTTTTTCAGTCATATTATTTTAATTCATCGTTCATACTGCCTGTTCTGTAGCCCTCAAGGTCTAAAGATATGTATTTGAATCCCATTCTTTTCAGACCGGCAATGATACTTTCTTTTTCCGGATCAGTAACAATTTTTTCAAGATGGCCGGGCAGCAGCTCTATTCTTGCTATACCTGAATGGGCTCTTACCCTGGCTCCGGGGTATCCCTTTGTCAGCATCAATTCTTCAGCTGCTTCGATCATGCGTATAATTGAGTCGCTTATCTCCGTATTATACGGGATCCTTGTAAGGAGGCATGCCATAGCAGGCTTATCCCATATTTGAAGCCCTGCATTTTTGCAAAGCTCCCTGATCTCCCTTTTTGAGAGTCCGGCTTCAGCAAGAGGGCTTCTTACTTCAAGTTCTCTTAAGGCCCTGAGACCCGGACGATATTCCTTTGTATCATCGGAATTCGTACCGTCAACCAAATATTTAAAACCATTTTCACGGGCAAAACAGATGAGATGATTAAACAGTCTTCTTTTACACAAATAACATCTGTCTTCAGGATTATGTCTTATTTCTTCAGGGAAGCTGATATTAATTATTTTGTGATCTGCGCTATGTGCAGATGCGAATTCAACAGCTTCGTTGATTTCACGTTCCGGTATGTATGGTGTTCGTATTGTAACGGCTGTGAATCGGATGTTTTTAATTCTGCTTGCATGGTAAACAAGGCAGGAGCTGTCAAGACCACCGGAAAAGGCAATAACAAAAGACCCCAGTTCTTTTAACAGAGAATTGAGTATTTCTGTTTTCTTTTGCTCCATAGAATTTAAATAAATGAAATTATCCCAGCTATAAGCAAAAATTATTCCTATTTGCCGTTTATTAATGCCATGATCCTGAAATAGACCTCTTTTACGGGGAGTCCGTTATCCAGGGCAATTTTCCTGCATTCTTCATATTCTGGTTTGCACGATACTTCCTTGTCTTTATAAAAGGAACGTTTAACGGTAATGTTTCCAAATGGGGTATTTATACTGTCAAATTTTCTTACAAGAGTATCTTTTCTGAAAGGGTAAGTTCTTATGCCAACGGATGTTGTTTCCGTAAAAATGACCTCCTTTATTTTATCCTCATAACCACATTCACAGATAATATTAAGTATAATTCCGGGTCTTCCTTTTTTCATTATGATATTTGACAAGAAGACATCAGCGGCTCCGGCCTTAAAAAGTTCATCCGAAATATGTTCAAAGAATTCCGGATTCATGTCGTCAATATTGCATTTTATCATTAGGGCATCATGTCCTTTATGTATTTCTTCAGTTTCAGCAAGGTAAACTCTTAGAAGGTTGGGAACTTCTGAATGATCTTTCTGTCCGACTCCGTATGCCACTTTTTCTATCCGGATTGCAGCCGGTGCTTTTGTCAGATTTACAAGTGTGGCGAGTATTGCTGCCCCTGTAGGGGTTGTAGCTTCAAAATCGACGCCTCCTTTTTTCACAGGCAATCCCTTAATAATTTCAACAGTTGCGGGGGCCGGTACGGGCAGTCTTCCGTGTGCGCATTTGACAAATCCGCTTCCAAGTTCAACGGGAGAGACAGCTACTGCATCAATATTCAGTTTATTAAAACATATTGCAGCGCCAACTATATCAACTATTGAATCAACAGCTCCCACCTCATGAAAATGGATATTATCAACAGATACGCCATGTACCTCAGCTTCAGCTTCGGCAACAACTCTGAATATTTTAGAGCTCAGTTCCTTTGTTTTTTGATCCAGTGCCGACTCATTAATAATCTTTTCAATGTCAGATAAATGTCTGTGAACATGCTCATGGTGGGTTTGTTTGACAGTGACTTTTGTACCGTTTATCCCATGCCGTTGTGCTTTTTCA
>Ga0255343_1005354_pt1 | contig 12029 bp, 10 predicted proteins | sample wastewater_treat_4_FD_192413 | JGI IMG/M metagenome (GOLD analysis project Ga0255343, IMG submission 192413) | Wastewater microbial communities from Lulu Island WWTP, Vancouver, Canada - plant16 | ecosystem: Engineered > WWTP > Wastewater > Unclassified | place: Canada: Vancouver, British...
TTTGAGATCATCAGGCTGAATTTCGAGAGCGAAGAGCCCATCCTCAAGCCGGAGGATATTCTGGGCTTCCGGCCCAGCTTTGAGATCGTGGGCGATATAGCCCTGATAGGGGGTGGGGGAGAGGATGGGGGAGAGGATGGAGGAGAGGATACAGGAGAGGATGCAGGGCATGAGAGGGCAGAGGCGGAGGGGGAGAGGGTGGCTCAGGCCATCATGGCCTGCAACAAGAGCATCAAGACGGTGATTGCCCCGCTCTCTGATGTGGAGGGGGAGTATCGCACCCGCCGCTTCAGGCATGTGGCAGGAGAGGAGAGGACCACCACCATCCATAAGGAGCACGGGATGCGCTACCGGATCGACCTGGAGGGGGCCTACTTCACCCCCCGCCTGGGAACGGAGAGGTTGAGAGTAGCAGGACTGGTCGGGCCGGACGATATGGTGCTGGACATGTTCGCCGGGGTGGGGCCCTTTGCCCTGCTCCTGGCCAGAAGGTGCCGGTGGGTGGTGGCTGTGGACAAGAATCCCGTCGCCATCAGATATCTGCAGGAGAATGCCCGCCTGAATAAGATCGAGAACATCGATATCTTGGAAGGGGATGCAAATGAGATTGCACTGCAATACCAGAATGCTGCCGACCATGTGATCATGAACCTTCCCCATAGTGCATCCCTCTTCCTTCCTGCGGCCATTGGGGCGGCGAAGGATGGTGGAACAGTCCATTACTACTGCATTGCGCCAAAGGAGGATCTCGGCCGGGATGAATTGCTGATCAGGGAGGCGGCAGAGAGGCTGGGAGCGGGAGCGGAGGTGCTCTACTGCAATATGGTGAGAAGCTATGCCCCGCACAGGCATAATGTGGTGATAGACTTCCGGGTGTGTAAGTCTGCATATTCGGATTAATATTCTTTGGTCCTTTTCTGCGAGAATCTCCCTTTGTGCCTGGTGTCATTGTGATGAGGCTCAAGCATTCCGGTTTCACCACAAAACAGCATGATTCTTTTTTTTGAAGGCACAAAGACGAGATGGGCAGCGGCCCTCGGGTTTCACCCATAACTGCCAGAGCCAACAGTAGAGCAGGCCGACTTATTACTTATTGCCCGATCCGAGAGCCACATCGGCTTTGTCTATTGCTGAAAGCAGATTTCTCTGTACCTGCAGCTTCCTGGATTTGGGCATCTGCCTGGATCGCGCTCATAAAATATAAGGTCCTGCTTGCCGTCCCTCTCCTCAATGAACCACTGCCTGACCTCATCGCCGATGATGAAGAAATCCCTCTCAATATGGGGAGTCGGATGATTTTTGGGGAAGCTCAGATAGACTGTGCAGCCGATGTTGATGGGAACCTCATAAAGGCTCTCATAGACCAGAGCATAGCCGGTGGCAGAAAGGCGGTGAAAATCTCTCTGCTGCCCGGTCTTGAGGTCGCATATCAGCATCCCGCCCATATTTATGGCATCAGCAGAGAGGTTACGGCTCAGGCCCAGATACTTGCCATCCAGCTTATGCTCCACCACAAAAGGCAGAGCGTGATTGATCAGAGAATCATCGCTCAGATACTTGTACTTGGAGAGGTAAGAAAAGATGGAGGAGACAATTCTGCTCACCTCGAATGACCAGAGCTTTCTCAGGTTATCGCTGACGCTCTTGCCGATATTTTCATATGAAGAGCATTTTGCCTGTGAGAGCTGTTCTGCAGCCTCGACTAAGGCATCATCGAGGCGCCCCATCAGGATATCGGAAAGCTGAGCACAGATATTCATGCCTTCCTTATAGATTAGCCTCTTGGCAGTGGGATAAAGCTCAGCCATGGCCTGATGATAGATGCGTCCTGCCACCATCTCCTCACTCGCCGGGACGCTGACCTTCTGCACATGCCTCAGATAGGTGTCCCGACCGGTCTCGCAGTATCTGTCCGAGATCTCCCAGACGGGCAGGAGTATATCATGTGGCGGCGATAGCTCAGAGCAATGCCAGTTCCAGCCCCGGAGTTCCTCTGCTATTCCGCTCTCCCGAGAGCTCGGGATGAGCTTTTTTAAGAGATATTTCCTCTCTTCTTCGGAAAAGAAATACATATGCCCTCCAATAATATACTAAATCAATTTATTATTTCTCTGGATTTGGTCTGGGTGAGATGTGTCCGATGCAATACTTTCTATATTCGCAATCTATGCACCGGGAAGAATTCCTCGTTCCCGCGGGCTCAATCTCATCCTCGATTATCTGAGCTATCTCCCTGATGACCTTCAGAGTGCGCCTGCGGATCTCGTCATCTAAGTCAATCCGCACATTGATAGGATCCCTGCTGTAATGGATGAAACCCCGCCGGACTACAGTCTTGAAGCTCTCCTCCACCAGGAGAGCATAAGCAGCGAGCTGATACTTGTGGTTTAGCTGGACGCTTCCTTTATGAGAGTGGCCGAACTTGTAGTCCACAGGTATGAACTCTCGATCAGTTCTCACCAGGTAGTCTAAAACTCCCCTTAATCCGAGGGTACTGCTCTCCAGTTCCACCCGGAACATCTTCTCTGCACCGTCCAGCTCCGGATCATAGAAGATCGCCCCCTTGCGCCGTTTCTCCCTGGCGGTGATTGAATCATGCTTATCCTTACCGGTCTTCAGCTTCTCATCAGGGGGCTTGGGAATGTGAAGGACGTGGTCGAAGTAGATTATCTTTGGGCAGTAAAGGTACTGCTTGACATCGCTTACTGTGATCATCTCTCATCTAGAAGACGGAGACGTCCTCCTCCTTAACCTCATAGATCTCGCCGATGCTCTCTTTCAGGGAGAAGCATTTTCTGCACATGGGATAGAACTGGATGTTTCCCTCTTTTCCCTGCATCATCCTCTCCAGGCGCAGGCGGAGCTTATCTTGGGTGTTGTGATTCAGAACGCCCCAGAAGGCGCTCTTCTGGATGCGGATGCAGCCGTAGTCCAGCAGCACCTTGGCCACACGGGTCCTCAGGCTGTTCTCACTGATATCGTAGATGATTATGGTGTCCACCTGCTACCTCCGAGAATCACCTCAATCTCAATCACCATCGAGGGGTGAATGGCTCGTAGCATGGTCTCTCCCCGCGGAGGAATGTTGCTGCTGCTGATGCCTGAGAGCGGATGATGTTTCTTAAGATCTGCCTCTTCTCCCGATAGGTTATGCTCTCATCAAGCCGGCCGTAGAATGCCGATGAGGCGATCTTTATGCCATCCCTGGTCATGCGACAGTCGTCCTGGAAGTGGCCGGGCTGCATCTCTTTAGCCAGGCTCACCACCACTCTGTCCACCACTAAAGGTCTGAACTCCTCCATCATATCGTAGACCAGCTTCTCCTTGCCCGGCCGGTCGGCATGCAGAAAGCCGGCATAGGGGTCCAGGCCCGCATAAAGGGTTGCTGCCCAGACCTCCTGCTCCAGAACGTAATAGCCGAAGTTCAGGAGAGAGTTGATCTGATCCCTGGCTGCAGGATAGTCCCGGCCGGGGAAGCCCCAGTCGTCCGGGATAAGCCGGGCCCAGGTCCTCCAGTAGATCTCTGCTCCCATTCCCTCCACCCCCATGATCTCTCCCCGGACAAGCTCCACCTGCCCTTTTATGAGATCCAGCCTGGGGATCAGCTCCTCGATCCGGCTTGAGTTCGCGCGAAATTCTCGCCATAAGTCCTCCTTTTGGCCTTTCCATTTTTTCGCGAATGATTTCAGGAGGGAGGCCTGATTCTTCAGTTTCCCCCGGACGAAGGAACAGGCCAGATCGGTTCCGCGAGAGTCGTTGTAGGCATAGTACTGCTCCCTTCTGGTCCTCACTGTGCCCCCCAGGCTGGCGGGAATGAGCCTGGCCAGGGGCTTGCCGTAGTAGCTGGCGAAGACCACCTCAACCCCCAGATCGTCCGCCATCTGAATGGCATCGGAGGAGACGGAGATGCCACTGCCCAGGACCAGTATCTGCTCTACCCCTCTGGCAGGAACGAGCACATCGGGCAGATCCCTTCTGGTGATGCGAAACTGCTCGCTGGATTTGCCCAGGAAGGTGCCTCGGTCGGAGAGGATGATGCGCGACATTTGAAGAAATATTGGTTTCATAGGGGATATTACTTTCGGCGGACAAGGGGAAAGTTTTATTTGGTTTCATGAGCAAGCTGAAAACAAAACTGTTAGTCATGCAAGAATAATAAAGCAGTAATATGGTGTGTAAGATGCTAAAGTATACTGGGCACCCATTATTCGATGTTGGAGCTGCTACCATCTTGGCATTCTGCCAGACTCCATTAAATCACAATAGGGAGATCTCCGATCTCAATGAAGCCGACTTCGACAAGATGGCTGACTTTATATCAAAAGAATATATTATCAATCCAATGAAATCATTTTTGACTGTAGCATTTCCCAACTCTGGTTTCACTCAACCCGCATTCGAAAAGACCCCTGAAAAAAGATCTGAATACGCCAAACTTGTCACAAGAAGCTTTCGAGGTGAAACAAATTCAGAAGAACGTTGTGTGTTTACTGGAGAGCCAACAATTGGACTAGCATTGAGCGACAAAGAAGGGTATCCCCCTGGAAGGGTATTCCGGCAGCATTTGCCTCTTGTCTTGGGAGAAGGTCAGATCAATTTTTTCTCTGATGGAGATTCGGGCTTACCTATATCGGGCAAGGCTCTTTTGTGCATTCAGGCTATGCCACTGGGCTGCGCCAAATGTGGTGGCAAGCTTCTGGCAGTTCATTCTGATAACTCCGAGATAATTGAACTTTTTGCTAGAGAATTTCTCAAGAGAAATCGGAAGGCACTAACCTTAGCACATGAGCAAAATGAAAGCAAGCTTCCCGAGGCAGGTCCCGCCAAAACCATTCTGATAGAGACATTGCTACTTGCAGATGAGGAGCGCTACAATGCTGAAAAAGAACATAATCCTGCATCTTTGACCGCATACCACTTCAGCAATTTCGGTCAATCCAATCCCCTTGATGCACGCAATCCACCACTTGAGATCTATCATTTGCCCATGGATATATTAGATTTTTTATGGTCTATTAAAAGTCGAGAATACAAGTCTGAGTGGGATAATGTAGCAAAACGCGCCTGGCAACTTGCCCGCCCAAAGAAAGGCAAAAAAGAGAAAGGGGAGATGCAGAAAGAAGATACATTACGTCGTCGCAATTATATTTATGAGGATCTTTTCCGGTTGCCGCAAGAAGCACCCAGGTTTGTGCGCAGCTATTTTCTGCGCATACCAACCAGAAATGCATCGAGCGATGATCCCAGACGAGCTTACTCACTCAAGGATGATGCAAGTCTTGTATCATGGAAACTCACTGAGCTTTTCTTGAAGAAGGTGATGCATTTGAAAGAAAGCCGAATTAATCGTATTCGTGAAATTGGCGATCAGTTAGCTGATTATATAAATGAAGAGAATGATAAAAAATTTTTCTCGACATTCTATGGTGAGCAGAGTCGCTATGACGTTATTCGCAATGCTTTGATTCGTGTAAATCGATATAGACTCAAAAAGGGCAAACCTCCAATTATCGGATTCGATCCTTTTGTGGAGGTGTTCGAGGATCTGGATGATAATGGTCGATCTGATTGGCGCCTTGCACGCGATCTAGTTCTCATTCGCATGATTGAACGCCTCTACGATCTAAAATGGATCGAAAAGAATGTCGGAGAGATGTCTGAAGAAGACAAAAACGATGATGTGTCAGAATAAGGAGAGCTAAATTATGACCTACGTGACAGGATTATTCCTAATCGATGCGAATGCATCTGCATTAAATAACCTCGGAGCCATTGAAGGAGAGCGTTATGATAATAGTACTGGCGTCAAAGTGATTCGAACCAATGAAGGCTTCTATCCTTACATTTCCGCTCAAGCATTCCGCTATTGGTTAAGGCAGACACTCCAACAAAGTGATTTTGGCTGGAAATCGGCTCCAGTTTATCGAGAGGAAAAGATCGCATACACAGATGCTAATCCAATCAAGTGGTGGGATGATGATCTCTTTGGATATATGCGAGCACCCTCTAAACGCGAATCTGCAAAAGCAAAAAGGGAAGCTGACTCTTCAAGAATGGGCGAGACAGAAACAACAGATACAATCACCCGCACTTCGCCTTTTCGTGTGAGCACGCTCGTATCAATAGCTCCAGTGCGCCCCACTAACGACTTTGGTGTCATGTCCAGACAAGATGGCGATCCAGTGCCACATGAGCATCAATTTTACCGTACTACTCTTCAGGGATTATTCTCTTTGAGCCTTAAGTCGAGCGGCACTTTCTGGTATAAAAAAAAGACGGGATTCAGAAATCTTGATGATGTCAGAATTGATCAGGCAAAAGCAGAAAATTTAGAGCTCCTTGAGGATGAAAAGGCTTACCGTCTGCCAAAAGATCAACGTCTACAGCGCATAACATCGCTATTTGAAGGGATGGCCAAGATAGAGGGTGGAGCGAAGCTATCAATTCATTATACTGATGTTTCCCCCGTTGTAGTAATTCTTGCAGTAACAAAGGGCGGCAACCATATCTTCAGCCATGTGATTGGTGAGAATAAGGGACGGCCTGAGGTTAATTTAGAGGCGCTAAAAGAATCATTGCAAATCTTCAATGATGAAATAGTATCGGATATTTTTATAGGATGGGTTCGTGGATATTCTGAGGAGGAACGAAATAAGATCGAGGCTTTCGCAAAAACTGCAGAGGCTAAAACTGAAAATGGAAAGGAGATAAAACTGAGCCATCCGCGTGAAGCCTTTAAAAACTTGATTGCAGAAATGAAAAAACCAGAAAACTCTGTCTGGTTAGAATGAGGGTCTCAGATGAAGGTATTAAAGGTAGTAGCGGAAGGATTGACGACATCTTTCCGCTACCCTCATTTCATGCAGGGCATCCATCCTACTTTCGAAATGCCACCACCTGCAACCATTTATGGGCTTATTTGCAGTGCAATGGGCGAGTGGATCGAGCCAAATGGGATAGAGTTTGCCTATCATTTTTCGCATAAAGGCTCGTTTGATGATGTTGAACATATTCACGTACTGGCGCCGTCCACTGGAGACCTTCCTGGAACGAAGACTCCAAAGGTTCTGGCGGGTACAGTCAATCCTTTTAAGCGAAGTATGCTTTTCAAGCCCAAATTGGTGTTATACTTAAATAAACCTGAATGGCAATGCGCTTTTAAAAGCCCATTCTATCCAGTGGTTTTAGGACGATCACAGGATTTATTTTCGTATACCAGCGTTAGCGTATTAGAACTGGAAAAGGCGGAGAGAGCCTATTTTGAACACACTATTGCGCCTTACAAGATGATGCTCAGGATGGGGCGAGGGTACGTAGCATTAATGCCTCGATATCTCGACTATGCAAACGGCAGGCAGCCAACCTTTGCAAGGTACGTGATACTCAACCGCCGTATAAATAATACGGAATTTATTCGATACGAAGATCATCCAGAGTATAACAATTTCTTGATCGATCCCACTTCGCCACAAATAGAAAATGCTCATCTTGGATTGTGGTTCCATAATTTTGTTGGAGAATATGATGATCAGCCGAGTTTGGCCTGATGGAATGAGTGACATCTGGGCAAAGAGTGCTTTGAAGGGGCGGGATGAAAAGCCAGAGCTTCTGACCCAACATACTTGGAGCCTGCTGGAGAGATTATCAGAGACAATTTATTTGCGCCCAAATTTGCCAGAGCAAATTGGCTTTCCAGATCTCTGGAACTGTCTTTTCTGGGCGGGTTTTCTTCACGACTTTGGCAAGGCTGCAAAGGGTTTTCAGGAAATGTTGCGAGGTGGCAAGCGTTGGCCTCATCGGCATGAAGTGCTGTCGCTAATGTTTCTTGAATGGATAACTGAAGGGTTAACTGATGAAGAACGCATTTGGGTGGCAGCAGCCATTGTTTCACATCATAAAGATGCAAAGGAGATTCAATTTGCATACAGCGAAAGGAGCGATCCTTATAACAATTTTTTGGCTAATATGGTTGCAGAAATTGATGATGCTACATTAATCGGGATGTGGGATTGGCTGATAAAATGCCAGCAGACTTGGATCGATGATCTAAATCTCAATAAAAGAGGAATAAAAGCTATTGCTTTGCCGCCTCAGTCTGAGGCAATTGGCATCATAAAAAGTCAGGGTCCAGCAAGCATCCGAAAATGGCTAAATACATATCAGCGTTGGATCAGAAACATCGATCGAAGAGGGGAGCAGCCTGTTTTCATAAGCACGATTGCATTGAGAGGGTATATCATATCTTCTGACCATCTCGCATCTGCTCACACAGGAGAATTGCCTTCATCAAACCTGGCTGGACCCGATAAATTGCTAGAGCTGTGGAGCTCTGCAGCAGGAGCGTCTTACAGTCCCTATTCTCATCAAACAGATTGTATGAAATGCCATGGATCGGCAATACTGATGGCGCCTACAGGTAGCGGCAAGACAGAAGCATCATTGCTTTGGGCAGTAGCTCAAGCTGAGAATGGACAACCGGTTCCCCGTCTTTATTACACCTTGCCCTTTCAGGCCAGCATGAATGCCATGTATGATCGTTTGAATAATTCAAAAAATGGTGTATTCCCTGGTCAAGTTGGCCTGGAGCACAGCAGAAGTACATTAGCATACTACAGGAGAATGCTTGAAGATAAATCTCCCGAAAAAGCCGCACGTTCTGCAAAATGGCTCAACAATTTAGCCCGTCTAAATTATTACCCGGTTCGTGTTCTAAGCCCTTACCAGATTCTGAAAGGGCCTTATTGCCTAAAGGGATATGAATCATTGCTCTCAGATTGTTTTAATGCAGTATTCATCTTAGATGAAGTTCATGCCTATGAAGCTAAGCGATTGGCATTGATCCTCGCCACTGTAAAATATCTCAGAGAAAATTTTGGTGCCAGATTTTTAGTAATGTCCGCAACTCTGCCAAGCCTATTGCGCAATCGTTTGGAGGATGCCCTGGGAGAATGTTCCATGATCCATGCATCGGCGGACTTATATGCTAGATTTCAGCGCCATAGACTCGTACTGAGGGATGGTGATCTGCTAAGTCCAGGGATATTAAATGAAATCGCCAAGTCTATCCAAGAAGGACAATCCATATTGGTATGCTGCAATACGGTTAGGAGAGCGCAGGACGCATATACCGAGCTTAATAATATACTAAAGAAATCAGGTTCTGAAGTTGAGATCGTCCTGCTTCATGGTCGTTTCAATGGGAAGGATCGGCTGGACAAGGAGACAAAAGTGCGCCAGGCTACTGGATCGAATTCTAGCCAAAGAGAAGCGATTTTACTGATAGCAACACAGGTCGTCGAGGTCAGCCTGGATATCGACTTAGATGTGATTTATACGGATCCTGCTCCGCTAGAGGCATTGCTGCAACGTTTTGGACGGGTGAATCGACGGAGATTGAAATCGTTCTCGCCGGTTTATGTCTTCCGAGAGCCTGCAGATGGTCAGATGATCTATGATGAAGCATTGGTACAAGCATCATTGAAAGTCCTGGAAAAAAATAACGGTATGCTTATCGACGAAGCCAAACTGTCCGATTGGCTTGATGAAATTTATCAAGGCGAAATTGCAGAAGATTGGAATAATGAATACCAGGATACGTATAACGAGTTTTGGGAAGGCGTTCTGCTTAATCTTCGTGCCTTCAATTCAGATGAAGGGCTAGAGGATGAGTTTTATCGAGCGTTTGATAGTGTTGAAGTATTACCTGCATGTCTATCGAGCGAATACGACAAAGCTCTTGAAGACAGCCCATTAGAGGCAAGCCAGATGCTTGTTTCAATTCGATGGAGCCAGTTTATGCGATTAAAGAATAAAGGACAGGCCCACGAAGATGATGATAGAAAGATAAAGATTGTTGATGCCGATTATAGCTCAGAATTTGGCCTTGACTTGAGGCGCAGTTAGAATAATTCGGTTGTCTGTGCTCATCCCCCTCCCGGTGCTTCAATTCCCTTTTCGTCGGGATGAGCTTTGCAATCCGGCCACATATAGGCCACCCAAGCCTCCTGCCAGGAGCCGTTTCAATTCCCTTTTCGTCGGGATGTGCTTTGCAATTCTCCTGAATAAGAGACTGCCCGGCAACTTCCTCACGGTTTCAATTCCCTTTTCGTCGGGATGTGCTTTGCAATTATGGCATCGATCCCGTGATTCATATCGCCTTGAATCCGTTTCAATTCCCTTTTCGTCGGGATGTGCTTTGCAATGGTACACTCATTACTGGTCCTCCATCTGGGATATTAGTTTCAATTCCCTTTTCGTCGGGATGTGCTTTGCAATATCGATGCCGGCGCACCACAGCACGCCGAAGTAGCAATATTACGTTTCAATTCCCTTTTCGTCGGGATGTGCTTTGCAATAATGGCCGGGCGCGGGCAAAACCTCCAGGCTTGGAACGATGTTTCAATTCCCTTTTCGTCGGGATGTGCTTTGCAATACAAAACCAAAAGTGAACGCCATTATTAACAGCCAAAGTTTCAATTCCCTTTTCGTCGGGATGTGCTTTGCAATGCCATAGATACCGCCCATCATCCCCTCGTGGTACCTGTTTCAATTCCCTTTTCGTCGGGATGTGCTTTGCAATGTTGAAGTAAAGAACTTTGTACGGTCTTATACAACTGAGTTTCAATTCCCTTTTCGTCGGGATGTGCTTTGCAATCGAGCACCTGGGCAACATCCGTATAGCCTTTGGATCCTCGTTTCAATTCCCTTTTCGTCGGGATGTGCTTTGCAATTCTTGTAGATACGGAAGACGTCTGCGGCAAGCAGGTGTTTCAATTCCCTTTTCGTCGGGATGTGCTTTGCAATGGTACCAAGAGGTTTGCGTGATCAGCCTTCAGACCATCTGTTTCAATTCCCTTTTCGTCGGGATGTGCTTTGCAATAGAGTCTCTCTTTATCCTGCCGATTGGATATTTCTGTTTCAATTCCCTTTTCGTCGGGATGTGCTTTGCAATCGGTCAATTCCAAGGGTTCAAGGACAATGGCGGATCATCCAGTTTCAATTCCCTTTTCGTCGGGATGTGCTTTGCAATTGACTTGATAGTTGGCGTGTCTTCGGGAACGCCAATTCATGTTTCAATTCCCTTTTCGTCGGGATGTGCTTTGCAATCACCAGAGTTGGTTTCATTTGTATGCCACTGGAAAAAAGTTTCAATTCCCTTTTCGTCGGGATGTGCTTTGCAATTAGGTGGTGCACATAAACATTCTGCGAAAGGAACAACGCAGTTTCAATTCCCTTTTCGTCGGGATGTGCTTTGCAATAGGAGCGTAAGCTTGTTGACAAGATAACTCCAGATTTGGTTTCAATTCCCTTTTCGTCGGGATGTGCTTTGCAATGTAGTTCGTGAACGCTGGGCCAATTTCGACGGGAAATGTTTCAATTCCCTTTTCGTCGGGATGTGCTTTGCAATAATAATACAATCTGTCACATCGCGGCAATTGTTGGGTCTAGTTTCAATTCCCTTTTCGTCGGGATGTGCTTTGCAATGACTTTGCCAGACGCCAGGTCGCCAACTTTGTAGACGAGTTTCAATTCCCTTTTCGTCGGGATGTGCTTTGCAATGCTAAATGCGGATACAGTTCAAAATATGTTGGACCGGTTTCAATTCCCTTTTCGTCGGGATGTGCTTTGCAATCGCATAGACGCGCGGGGGTTCCAGGCCTGCAAGTGCAGTTTCAATTCCCTTTTCGTCGGGATGTGCTTTGCAATTCTTCGGCATGTGGGCTAAGCACATCGTCTCAATTCGTTTCAATTCCCTTTTCGTCGGGATGTGCTTTGCAATTCACAGGTAAACTCTGAAGTAACATCAACATTACAAATAGTTTCAATTCCCTTTTCGTCGGGATGTGCTTTGCAATACAATTGGCGGCATTTGTTACCCTCGGGATGGAGAGGTTTCAATTCCCGTACGTGTTTAGCTGGCCAGCCTTATGGTTAGCATTTGGAGGCAATCCAATCCTCTCTGTCCCCATGTTGTCAGCGCCGTCATGATCAGCTCGTGAATAGCAGTTCCCTTGCTATTTCTCAAAGTT
>Ga0255343_1005358_pt1 | contig 12025 bp, 5 predicted proteins | sample wastewater_treat_4_FD_192413 | JGI IMG/M metagenome (GOLD analysis project Ga0255343, IMG submission 192413) | Wastewater microbial communities from Lulu Island WWTP, Vancouver, Canada - plant16 | ecosystem: Engineered > WWTP > Wastewater > Unclassified | place: Canada: Vancouver, British...
CGGACATCAAGGCAGTCATCGATTGCAGCATGGTGCTTGAGTCGCGCATCCAGCAGGCCTTCACCCGCCCGGCATACAAGCCCATGGCGACGCAGCTCATCCATGCGCTGTCCGTCCACCGGCTCACGACGGGCGACATCTACGCCACCCTGGGCGCGACGGCGGAGGAACTGCGCGACGGGTTGTGTCTCTTCCAGCCGGGCATCGAGGAACTGGGCGGCGATCCGGCCGATGACCTGCTCTCCCAGGTGGAGACCGTCCTGCGGGAAATCCACAAGACGGTCAGCGGCCAGTTCATTTCCTCCAACCCGGACAACCGCCAGTATTACCTGGACCTCAAGAAGACCGACGATTTCGACGCGCTGATCGAGAAGCGGGCCGAGAGCCTCGATTCCTCGCAGCTCGACCGCTACTACTACGAAGCGCTCCGGCGGGTCATGGAGTGCACGGACCAGACCTACGTCACGGGCTACAAGATCTGGCAGCACGAACTCGAATGGCTGGAGCGCAAGGCAGCGCGCCAGGGATACCTTTTCTTCGGCGCGCCCAACGAGCGCTCTACAGCGGTGCCGCCGCGGGACTTCTACCTCTATTTCATCCAGCCCTTTGACGCGCCGCATTTCAAGGACGAGAAGAAACCCGAGGAACTGTTCCTGCGCCTGACGAACACGGATGAGGAATTCCGCACCGCGCTTCGAAGCTACGCCGCTGCCCTGGACCTTGCATCCACCGCTTCGGGCCATGCCAAGTCCACCTACGAATCCAAGGCGTCGAACTTCCTCCGCGACCTCGTGCAGTGGCTCCAGAAGAATATGACCACGGCCTTTGAGGTCACCTACCAGGGGCGCGCCAAGTCCCTGACCGAATGGGCCAAGGGTAAGTCCATCCGGGAGCTTTCCGGCATCGGCTCCCACGAGCGCATCAACTTCCGCGACCTGGTGAACACCACCGCGGGCATCTGTCTCGGGACGAAGTTCCAGGACCAGGCTCCCGAATACCCGTTCTTCTCGGTGCTCATCACGGGAGCGAACCGGGCCCAGGCCGCACAGGACGCCCTGCGCGCCATCGCTGGTCAGAACCGCACCAAGCAGGGCACCGCGGTGCTGGATGCCCTGGAGCTTCTCGACGGTGAGCGGCTCGATCCCTACCGGTCCAAGTACGCCAAACACATTCTCGGCGTCGCCAAGAAGAAGGGCCACGGCCAGGTGGTTAACCGCTCCGAGCTGATCCAGGACGTCCTCGGCGTGGAATACCTTGCGCCGCAATCGCTCCGCCTCGAACCCGAATGGGCCGTGGTGGTGCTGGCCGCGCTGGTCTATGCCGGCGAAGTGGTTCTCTCCATTCCGGGCAAGAAGTTCGATGCCACGGGTCTGCCTCAACTGGCCGGAACCGGCATCGACGAACTGGCCCAGTTCAAGCACATCGAGCGGCCCAAGGACTGGAATCTTCCGGCGCTCAAGGCGCTTTTCGAACTGCTCGGACTCACGCCGGGCATGGCACAACTGGTCACCCAGGGCAAGGACGAGCCGGTTCAGGAGCTGCAGAAGGCTGTCACCAACGCCGTCGAACGGCTGGTGCTGGTGCAGCAGAGCATGCAGACCGGGTTGTTCTTCTGGGGCCGCAGCCTGCTGGCTGAGGACGAGGTCAAGAAGCTCCGCGGGAAACTGGACGAGACCAAGACCTTCCTCGAATCCCTGCAAGCCTACACCACGACCGGCAAGCTCAAGAACTTCCGCTATGACGCCTCGGAAGTGACCGCTCATCGGATCGGGCTCGAATCCCTGGCCGAAATCAAATCGCTTGAGGAACTGGTGGTCGACCTCGGGTCCACGGCCTCGTACCTCTCCACCGCCGAGGCCGTCCTACCCACCGGCCACGAGTGGATCGATAAGATGAAAACGGCGCGGGACGAGGTGCTCGCCCAGATCGGGGACCCGGCCAAACGGAGCGCTGCGGCATTCCGTCAGCAGACCCAACGCAAGCTCGGCGACCTCAAGAAGGCCTACCTGCTGGCCTACCTTTCCATGCACGCCAAAGCGCGTCTCGGTGTGAACGAGGACAAGCGCAAGGCCCAGCTCATGGGCGACGAGCGACTCAAGGACCTGCAGAAGCTCTCCACCATCGACCTGATGCCGCGCCAGCACCTATCGGACTTCCAGAACCGCTTGGCTGGCCTGAAGAGCTGCTTCGCACTCACCGAACAGGAATTGGAAGCATCGCCGGTCTGCCCGCACTGCAACTTCAAACCTGGCGCGGAGCCGCCTGCGGCCCCCGCAGCGACCATGCTGGACGCCCTGGACGGCGAGCTCGACAAGCTGGTCGAAAACTGGACCCAGACGCTGCTCGCCAACCTCGAAGACCCGACCACCAAGGGGAACCTGAGCCTGCTCAAGCCCGAGCCTCGCAAGCTGGTGGACGGCTTCATCAAGAAGCGGACCCTGCCGGACGACCTCGACCAGGACTTCATCCACGCCTTGCAGGAAGTGCTCTCCGGGCTCACCAAGGTCTCGGTCAAGATCGCGGACCTGCGCGACGCCCTGCTCTCGGGCGGTTCACCGGCCACCCCTGCGGAGATGAGGAAGCGGTTTGAGGAATACCTGGACGGACTGACCAAGGGCAAGGAGCCCGGCAAGGTCAGAATAGTACTGGAGTGAGTCCAATGTCCCAGGTCCAAAGTCTCTGGTCAAAGGAGGTTGAATGGCGACGATAACAAGGTTCGAGGATATTGAGGCTTGGCAGAAGGCGCGGGAATTGACGAGAGAAGTCTATGCCGCCTCGAACACGGGGCTGTTCGCCAAGGACTACGGACTCCGCGACCAAATCAGGCGCGCGGTTGTCTCGATCATGTCGAATATCGCGGAAGGTTTCGAACGCGGTGGGGACAAAGAATTCGGGCAGTTCATCGCGCAAGCCAAAGGTTCATCAGCGGAAGTTCGGGCGCAACTCTATGTCGCTTTAGACCAAGGCTACATCGACAGAGCGGCCTTTGACCGTCTGGCAGAATTAACAATTCACATCAACCGGATGCTGGCTGGGCTTATGAAGTACCTGCGCAGTTCTGAGTTCAAAGGGAGTAAGTACAAATGAAAGACCGCGATGAACAGACTTTGGACTTTGGACAAGGGACCTTGGACTCGCGCAGCCGCCCGGTCGAATGCCTGGGTATGACGTTTGAGAGCGCCGAAGCCCGTCGCGCCTACTTTCTCGACAAATTACGCGAGCGGTTGCGCGATCCCGAGTTCCGCAAGATCGAGGGCTTCCCCATCGGCTCGGACGAAGACATCCTGAACCTCTCCGATCCGCCGTACTACACCGCCTGCCCGAACCCGTTCCTTGCCGATTTCATCAATCATTACGGCAAATCCTACGACCCGAGCAAGCCATACAGCCGCGAACCGTTTGCAATGGACGTGAGCGAAGGGAAAACAGACCCAATCTACAAGGCCCATTCGTACCATACGAAGGTGCCGCATCTGGCGATTGTGCCGTCCATTCTGCATTACACGGAACCGGGCGATGTGGTGCTGGACGGATTCTGCGGCTCGGGCATGACGGGCGTGGCCGCGCAGTGGTGCGGCACTGCACCGAAGGATTACCGGCGCCAAATCGAATCGCAATTCGGGAAGCAGGGCATCGGTGAGCCGAAGTGGGGCATGCGCCGGGTGGTGCTCAACGACTTGTCGCCCGCTGCCACGTTCATCGCCGCAAACTACAATCTGCCATTCGATGTCCGCGAATTCGCCCGCACAGGAAAGCGAATCCTCGATGAAGTCGAACAGGAAATCGGCTGGATGTATCTGACCGTGCATTCATCCACGAAGGACACTAAGGAACACGAAGGCGAGATATTGAAAGTTCTTCTTGGCGAAACCCCGTGTCCTTCTTGGCTCAAGCTCGGCCGCATTGAATACACCGTGTGGAGCGAAGTGTTCACCTGCCCCGACTGCGCGGGCGAAGTCGTTTTCCTCGATGAAGCGCTCGACGCGGACACAAAACGCGTCAAGGACGCCTTCCAGTGTCCGCATTGCGGATCGAATCTGACCAAGGACAACTTGCAGCGGGTATTCGAGACGCGGCCAGATCCCGCCAGTGGCAAGCTATGGAAGCGGGTCAAGTACCAGCCATCGTTGATTTCATACACCGCTGGGGGAAAGCGCCACGAGAAACAGCCGGATGCTTTTGACCTGGAGATTCTGAAGCGCATCGAGGCAATCCGGTTGCCAGCGGAAATGCCCACGAACCGTTTTCCTATCGAGCAAATGTATCACGGCTCCCGAATAGAGCCGAAAGGCTTCAGCAACATCCACCATTTCTTCCTGCCCCGCGCCGCGCATGCTTTGGCCGCGCTCTGGCGCAAGGCCAACGCCCATCCCGACGCCCGCATTCGGCACATGCTGCTGTTCTTTGTCGAGCAGGGCGTTTTCCCGATGTCGGTCCTCAACCGCTATCGAAGCAACCAGACATCCCAGTCGAACCAAGTATTGTCGGGTGTCTACTATGTTCCTTCACAGATCGCGGAAATATCAGTCGATTACAGATTCACAAGCAAACTAAGGGCGTTGCTCAGAACCTTCAATACTGATTGCTCAAATCATGCTGAAGCCTATGTTTCATGCGGAACAACAGCGCGGCTAAGTCTACCGGATACTTGCATCGATTACATTTTCACGGACCCGCCATTCGGTGAGAACATCTACTACGCAGACCTGAACTTTCTGGTGGAGTCGTGGCATCGCGTGGTTACCAACGCCGCGCCCGAGGCCATCGTGGACAGGTTCAAGAAGAAGGGCTTGCCCGAATACCAGCATCTCATGCAGCGCTGCTTCGAAGAATACTACCGTGTGCTCAAGCCGGGACGCTGGATGACGGTTGTGTTTCACAACTCCCGAAATGCCGTCTGGAACGCTATTCAAGAAGCGATTCAAACGGCCGGGTTCGTCGTGGCCGATGTGCGCACCCTCGATAAACAGCAGGGCTCATACCGCCAAGTGACCAGCACCGCCGTCAAACAGGACCTGGTCATCTCTGCCTACAAGCCCAATGGCGGTCTTGAGGAAAGATTCAAAATCACTGCCGGTACTGAAGAGGGAGTGTGGGATTTCATCCGGACCCACCTTAAACAGTTGCCCATTTTTGTTTCTAAGGACGGGCAGGCGGAGATCATTGCCGAGCGGCAAAACTACCTCATCTTTGACCGCATGGTGGCCTTCCACGTTCAGCGTGGCGTCACTGTTCCGATGTCCGCAGCGGAGTTTTACGCCGGGCTTGTCCAGCGGTTCTCCGAGCGGGATGGCATGTACTTCCTGCCTGAGCAGGTCGCCGAGTATGATAAGAAGCGTATGACCGTCCGAGAAGTGCTTCAACTTCAGCTTTTCGTAACCGATGAATCCTCGGCCATCCAGTGGCTCAAACAGCAACTCCTCAAGAAACCTCAGACCTTCCAGGAACTCCATCCGCAGTTCTTGAAAGAGATCGGCGGCTGGCAAAAACACGAGAAGCCGCTGGAGCTCTCCGAACTGCTTGAGCAGAACTTCCTCCGCTACGACGGCAAGGGCGAAGTGCCGAACCAGATTCACAGCTACCTCTCCACGAATTTCAAAGAGCTTCGGAACCTGCCCAAGGACGACGAGAGCCTGCGCGCCAAGGGCAAGGACCGCTGGTATGTGCCCGACCCCAACAAGGCCGGCGACCTGGAGAAGCTGCGCGAGCGGTCGCTGCTCAAGGAGTTCGAGGACTACCGGACTTCCAGCCAAAAGCGCCTGAAGGTGTTTCGCCTCGAGGCTGTTCGGGCCGGATTCAAGAAGGCATGGCAGGAGCGTGACTACGCCACGATCATCACCGTGGCCCGCAAGGTTCCGGAGAACGTCCTCCAGGAAGACCCCAAGCTCCTCATGTGGTACGACCAGGCGCTCACCCGCTCAGGGGAGGACGGTTAGGAGTGTGGGCTTACGTGACAACGCATTTTACGACGTTTCTGTCGAACCTGGAGTTAACGCGGAGCCAGCGCGATGACGCTATGACCAAGGTTAACAGCGTCGGCAGATGTCTGCATGCGAAATATTATCAAGGAGTCTATGACTCAGCGAATGTGGTGGTCGTTGGCTCTTACGGAAAAAACACGGCGGTTAGGCCTCCATCAGATATCGACATGCTCTACCTGCTCCCCGTTTCTGAATATTACAGAATCAATCAGGTCTTTGGTAACGGTCAGTCACAGCTTCTACAAGAGGTTAAGCGCGCTCTGGCAGATAGCTTTCCTCGCACTGATCTCAGTGCCGACGGCCAGGTTGTAAAAGCGCCTTTTGCTTCTTTTGCTGTCGAAGTGGTCCCTGCATTTCGATGTGATGATGGCACTTATGTTACGTGCTATACGGCTGACGGAGGTTCCTGGCGCGGGAGCAACCCTTTGGCGGAATATCGCGCGATTACCGACTTGGATGCCATCTGCGAAAACAAAGCAACTCACCTCACCAAAATGCTGAAGGCATGGAAGCGTATCTGTAATGTTCCCCTGAAATCCATCGTCTTGGAGATAGCGGCATGTTCGTTCGTGCGGCAGTGGCCGCACAACCAACAGTCCATCTTCTGGTATGACTGGATGGTCAGGGATTTCTTCGCTTTTCTGTGGCAGCACAAGAACGGAACCGCACAGATTCCTGGTCTCCAAGAGACCCTCAGTTTGGGCGACCAGTGGGTATCTCGATGTGAATCAGCCTATTCACGAGCAGTGAAGGCTTGCGAATATGAGCACGACGATTTTGGGATATTGGCTGAGGATGAGTGGAAGAAGATCTTCGGTGACCAGTTTGCCAGGGCAAACTAAGTGTTTGGAGAAAAGGCATGAATGGGACCAGCGACATGAACGATTCTCAGAAGTTCTTGGGTGTGGTCCGAGAACTATACGGCCGGGTTGCATGGACACATAAGACCCACGAGAAGGACAGAGAAATTTGGAGCCGTAAAGTGTGCCTGACCAGATGGATCAACGTTGTGCTAATCGGGATTACATCGGTTCTGGCGACTGTGGGTGCCATCTTCAATAACCAGGTTATTTTCGTTGTCGCAAGTATCTTTGGCGCAGTGAGCACAGCATTCGTTGTGTACCAACTTAGCTTCAACCCAGAAAAGACCGAAGCGGGACATCGCATGGCGGCGAAGAGGCTGCTCTACCTGCGGGACCAATACCTGATTCTCATCCAGGAGGCGATGTCTGAGAGAACCTCTATTGAGCAACTTCAGAACAAACTGGAATCTCTTCATCGGGAAGCATCCATTGTTTACGAATACGCCCCTGATTCGTCATCAAAGGCGTATATGGCGGCGAGCGAAGCATTAAAGACCAAAGAAGAACTCACATTCAGTTGTGATGAAATTGACATTCTTCTACCCGAGGACCTGCGCCTCACAAGAAGGATGCCTGGACAAAGCAAAGGAGAAACCAAGGGCTGATGAGTATTTCCGCTAATAGCTGGTACTACAGCCCGGACCACGGGCAGCTTTGTCAGGTCATCGAAGCCCAGACGCTCTGGGGTGAGACGACCTGCCGCGTCTGGCTGCCCGGCCGCGACTCCGTGGTCCGCATCCCGGCTTCCAGGCTCAAGTCCCTGGAGAGCGCGGGTACCGGCTCGCCGGACAATATCGCCTACATCGCTGCTGCCGCGCGGGTAGCCGACGCCCTGACCCAGGACGTCCTGCTCGCGCCCATCGAGTCCTCCGTCATTCCGCTGCCGCATCAGATTCGTGCTCTGTCCCGCGCCATCGCGAATGACCGGGTGCGCTATCTCCTGGCGGACGAGGTCGGCTTGGGCAAGACCATCGAGGCCGGACTCATTCTGCGGGAGCTCAAGCTTCGCGGGCTGGTCAAGCGGACGCTGGTCATCGCCCCGAAGGGATTGGTGAGCCAGTGGGTGGCCGAAATGCGGGAGCACTTCAACGAGCATTTCCAGCTTGTCCTGCCGGATGATATCAAAACGCTCAGCCGCATTTCGGCAGTCGCGAGTTCTGAGTCGCGGGTCTCGGGTCAAGAAGACTCGCAACTCGTGACTCGCAACCCGTGGACCATGTTTTCCCAGGTGGTCGTGCCGATGGACTCGGTCAAGCCTCTGGACAAGCGGCGCGGCTGGAGCGCGGCCCAGGTGAGCGAGCACAACCGGGAGCGGTTCGAGGACCTGATCTCCGCCGGCTGGGACCTGGTCATCGTGGACGAAGCGCACCGTCTCGGTGGCAGCACCGATCAAGTAGCCCGATTCAAGTTGGGCCAGGGCCTGGCCGAGGCTGCGCCATATTTCCTGATGCTTTCAGCCACCCCGCACCAGGGTAAGACCGACGCCTTTCATCGGCTGGTTTCCCTGATCGACGCCCAGGAGTTCCCGGACATCGGCAGCGTCACCCGCGAGCGGGTCCAGCCGCATGTCATCCGCACCGAGAAGCGCCGCGCTATCGATGCCGATGGAAAGCCCCTGTTCAAACCGAGGCGCACGCAGCTTGGCCCGGTCTCCTGGGAAGAGCGACACCGCAGTCAGCAACTCCTCTACGAGGCGGTGACCGAATACGTGCGCGAAGGCTACAACCAGGCCATGCGGGAGAAGCGGAGCTACATCGGCTTTCTGATGATCCTGATGCAACGCCTGGTGGTCTCCAGCACAAGCGCCATCCGCACCACACTCGAAAGGCGACTTGAAGCGCTCGCCGCACCCCAGGAGCAACTGACCCTGTTCCCGCTCACCTCCGAGGAGGAATGGGCGGACCTGGACGGCCAGGAGCAGATCGATGTGTTGCTTCGCACTCGCCTTAAGGCACTGAAAAACGAGCGCGCCGAGGTCAAGCTCCTCTTGGAGGCCGCGGCCCGCTGCGAGCAGATCGGACCGGATGCCAAGGCCGAGGCGTTGCTCGATTGGCTCTACCGCCTTCAGTCAGAGGAGAGCGATCCGGAGCTCAAGGCGCTCGTGTTCACCGAGTTCGTTCCCACCCAGGAGATGCTGCGTCGATTCCTGACCGAGCGCGGGTTCTCGGTCGTCTGTCTGAACGGCTCCATGGACATGGAAGAACGTAAGCGAGTCCAGGAGGCATTCGCCAAGGATGTCCGCATTCTCATCTCCACCGACGCCGGTGGGGAGGGCTTGAACCTCCAGTTCTGCCACGTGGTGATCAACTACGACATCCCCTGGAACCCGATGCGCCTCGAACAGCGGATCGGCCGGGTGGATCGTATCGGCCAGGCTCACGCAGTTCGTGCGGTCAACTTCGTCTTCGAAGGCTCGGTCGAACATCGGGTCCGGGAGGTGCTGGAGCAGAAGCTCGCCGTCATCTTCGAGGAGTTCGGTATCGACAAAACCGGCGACGTCCTCGACTCGGCCCAGGCGGGCCACATGTTCGACGAGATGTATGTCGAGGCGATCCTCAACCCCGAAAAGGTGGAGGACTCCGTCGAGAGCGTGGTTGCCCGCTTGCAGGAGCAGGCTCGCGAGGCGCGCACGACCGCATCGGTACTTGGCGCGACCGAGGACCTGGAACCTGGCGAAGCCCAGCGGCTCTTGACTCACCCCTTGCCCCATTGGGTCGAGCGCATGACCGTGAACTACCTGAAGGCGCATGGCGGCCAGGCCGAGAGGAGAAGCCAGAGTTGGAACCTCACCTGGCCCGACGGTGAAACCTACGAAAACGTGGTCTTCACCGGCAAGGAAGCCGAGAGGCTTCCGGCCGCCCGGCACCTTACCCTCGAAGAGCCGAAAGTCCGCGGATTGGCCATGCGGCTCCCACGTTTCGCGCCGGGCCAGCCGGTCCCCATTGTGTCGATCCCAGGGCTCTCCGAGGAAGTTCAGGGCGTCTGGTCCTTGTGGCGGATCGCGATTGCCACCATGGAGTGGAACCGTCGAAGGATCATGCCTCTCTTCTTGGCCGACAACGGCATGGTCTATATGCCGACGGCCAGACACGTGTGGGACCAACTCCTCGCGGCAAGCACACACGTCCGGTCAGTGATGGAGACCTCGGTCTCGCAAGCTGCCTTTGAGAAGTTACAGAACGCCGCTGAAGAACACGGGAAGCCCATCTACGAAGCACTCGTGCAAGAGCACCGGGGGCGCATCGCACGTGAGCGCGAGAAGGCCGACTACGCCTTTGCCGCGCGCCGCAAGACCGTCGAGCGGATCGGCCTGCCCCAGGTCCGCAACTATCGACTGAACCTCCTCTCGCAGGAAGAGCGGAGTTTCCAGGAGCAGCTCGATCAGAAGGCCCATGCCTATCCCGAAATGGTGCCGCTGCTTGTGATTCGGGTGGAGGGCGGTGGCCATGAGTAGCTGGCGCGATCAAATCCTGAAGGAATTCACCCCGAAGGTTGCCCGACTCACCCTGGTGGCCGATCCGGACGGACTTCTCCTTGAAGAAGGGATTCTCGAAGGCGTCCGCGAACGTGGATTCGAGCTGATCCCGTTCGAAGACCACATCGCGTTCCGTTACGCCTACGAGTCGAAGTTCCGCTCCCGCTGGGACCGCGGCGAGCACACGGACCTCGTCGTCGTATTACGTTCCCAAGCAAGCGACCTCAGTGGGTTGCCCTATGATCTCCTCCAGGCCGGTCGCAGACTCTCCTTCAACCTCGGCGACATCTTCCCGAACCTCAGTTACCCGGTTGTGACCGCCCTGGATCGCGGGGACCTCGACGCCTTGTATGAGGCGCAGAAGAGACATGCTCCCGGCCAGTTGGGCGACAACGCCACCAAGGAGTTCGTCCTCCGGCACGTCTTTGAAATCGCGCCCGAGCTGATCAAACAGCCATCGGACCTCCTGCGGGTGCTGCTGCGCCGTCACTACCGCGGCCAAAGAATCCCGGCTGACCTCGACGGACGGTTCATCCAGCTTCTGCGTCAGAGTAACGTCTTCGACGACTGGCCACTTGAGACGCTGGTGGCGGACAGGGAAGCCTTCTTCACGTTCCTGCAAGAACGATGGCCGATCTTCCTTGACCGTGAAGCAGCCAAAGGGGCATCCGGCGTTTGTGAGAACAAGAAGCCGTATGGTCTGTCCATTGAGGGACCTGTCGAACTGCCCTTCGATCACCATGATATCCGGGTCTACATCGACAACCTGTTCGTGGAGGGGGTGCTGCACTCCGTTCCACACGAGCACGCGGACACCTTGTCAAAAACCTGGGTAGGTATCGGCGTTCGAACCGCTCCCATGGAGGACAGGTCCCGTCGCCTGAGTAAGCTCATCGACAGCCTGGAGGCATCCATTCCGGCTGAGGACGCGAAGCACACGGACTGGTTCCACTTTGCCCGCGGATGGGCGGAGACGATCCTGCTGGCGAACGATCAGGCCGAAGCGATTTCCGAACCGACGGGGACGCGCATCAAGAACTTGCAGGCACAGGTGGATGCCGGTTTCGCAGCCTGGCTCTTCAAGCGGTATGCCGGGCTGGTCAATCTGCCACCGGTGCCTCCGGTCATGTTGCATCACCTCCCGCGGTTTCTTGCCCGCCAAATGGGAGAAGACCGCAACTCCAAGATCGCACTGATCGTGGTGGACGGCCTTGCCTTGGACCAATGGCTGGTGGTCCGCGAAGCACTCGCCACAAAACAGCCCGGGCTGCGATTCCGGGAGCAGGCGGTCTTTGCCTGGATTCCTTCGCTCACCTCCATTTCGCGCCAGGCAACCTTTGCCGGCAAGGCTCCCATCTTTTTCCCGAACAGTATCCAGACCACGGACAAGGAACCCGCTCTCTGGGCGCAGTTCTGGGCGGATCAGGGCCTTATGCCAAACGAGGTCGTCTACCTCAAGGGCCTGGGCGACGGCGGCCTGGAAAACGTTTCCGAAGCGCTTTCTCATCCCAAGGCAAGGGTCGCCGGGCTGGTCGTGGACAAGGTCGACAAGATCATGCACGGGATGGAAATGGGCACCGCCGGGATGCACAACCAGGTGTGCCAGTGGGCCAAGCAGCCGTATCTGAACACACTCCTCGGTCTGCTCTTGGATCGGTGCTTCCGTGTCTATCTGACTTCTGATCATGGCAACCTCGAAGCGGAAG
>Ga0255343_1005375_pt1 | contig 12002 bp, 5 predicted proteins | sample wastewater_treat_4_FD_192413 | JGI IMG/M metagenome (GOLD analysis project Ga0255343, IMG submission 192413) | Wastewater microbial communities from Lulu Island WWTP, Vancouver, Canada - plant16 | ecosystem: Engineered > WWTP > Wastewater > Unclassified | place: Canada: Vancouver, British...
TCGGCATGCAGGCCAACAAGCCGTATTACGTCTATGCCGCCGCCGGCACCACGCCCTGCCTTGCCAATCCCAACCGCAAGGTGACGGCGAACAGCCGGTGCCTGTCATGGCAGAAATGGGTCAGCATTCCGTAAGATTGAGCGCCAGCGAAATCGAAATCGGGATCGCTATCGGTATCGGTATCGGTATCGAGAAAAACCATGAGCTTCGGACACGAGAAATTGGACGTCTACCGTCTGGCGATCCGTTACGTTGCCTGGGTCTACGAGAAGGCCGGTGCGTTGGAGAGTATACACCGTGCGGCGCGTGACCAATGGCTGCGCGCCAGCCAATCGATACCGTTGAACATCGCCGAGGGCAACGGAAAAGCGGCTGAAGCCGACAGGAGACGCTACTTTGAAATTGCGCGGGGATCGGCGTTGGAGTGCGCGGCCATTCAGGATGTCCTCGTGGTCGGCAAGGCTCTGGAAGAAGAGGAAAGTCAGAACCGCAAGACGGAACTCGACCGCATGGCGGCTATGCTGAGCCGGCTGGGCGGAAGAGGATACCAAGTACGGGAGCCGGGGGAAGTTTACGCAATGGCGGGAGAGGGTGACGATACCGATAGCGATCCCGATCCCGATAGCGATGAAATCACGCCCTAACCGCAAGGTGACGGCGAACAGCCGGTGCCTGTCATGGCAGAAATGGGTCAGCATCCCGTAAGATTGAGCGCCAGCGAAATCGAAATCGGGATCGCTATCGGTATCGGTATCGAGAAAAACCATGAGCTTCGGACACGAGAAATTGGACGTCTACCGTCTGGCGATCCGTTACGTTGCCTGGGTCTACGAGAAGGCCGGTGCGTTGGAGAGCATGCACCGTGCGGCGCGTGACCAATGGCTGCGCGCCAGTCAATCGATACCGTTGAACATCGCCGAGGGCAACGGAAAAGCGGCTGAAGCCGACCGGAGACGCTACTTTGAGATTGCGCGGGGGTCGGCATTGGAGTGCGCGGCCATCCAGGATGTTCTCGTGGTCGGCAAGGCTCTGGAAGAAGAGGAAAGTCAGAACCGCAAGACGGAACTCGACCGCATGGCGGCCATGCTGAGCCGACTGGGCGGGAGAGGATACCGAGTACGGGAACCGGGAGAAGTTTACGCAATGGAGGGAGAGGGTGACGATACCGATAGCGATCCCGATCCCGATAGCGATGAAATCACGCCCTAACCGCAAGGTGACGGCGAACAGCCGGTGCCTGTCGTGGCAGAAATGGGTCAGCATTCCGTAAGATTGAGCGCCAGCGAAATCGCTATCGGTATCGGTATCGCTATCGAAAAAAAGAAAAACCATGAGCTTCGGACACGAGAAATTGGACGTCTACCGTCTGGCGATCCGTTACGTTGCCTGGGTCTACGAGAAGGCCGGTGCGTTGGAGAGCATACACCGTGCGGCGCGTGACCAATGGCTGCGCGCCAGTCAATCGATACCGTTGAACATCGCCGAGGGCAACGGAAAAGCGGCTGAAGCCGACCGGAGACGCTACTTTGAGATTGCGCGGGGGTCGGCGTTGGAGTGCGCGGCCATTCAGGATGTCCTCGTGGTCGGCAAGGCTCTGGAAGAAGAGGAAAGTCAGAACCGTAAGACGGAACTCGACCGCATGGCGGCTATGCTGAGCCGACTGGGCGGAAGAGGATACCAAGTACGGGAGCCGGGAGAAGTTTACGCAATGGCGGGAGAGGGTGACGATACCGATAGCGATAGCGATACCGATAGCGATGAAATCACGCCCCAACAACACGAGGGAGGTTAACGATGGACTCAGTTGTACCGACACCCGAAGAACTGAAGCGGCAAGAAAAGCTCATGCGGCGCATCCGTGTCGCGGATGATGATGAAATCCACGAAAAGGAACCGCCGACACCACTCCAGCAGAAGAAGATCGACAAGGCGTTGCGGGAGATCATCAACGAGACTATGGACGATGGAAGCCCAGTGAAATGTTGACCGCTCAAACCGAACCATGAAACACATGAAACTTCATGAAAACCATGGCGATCTTGGCGTCTTGGCGGTTTCAAAAGCCGAGCAATGCCCCCAAAAAACTCTCTGCGTCTCTGTGCCTCTGTGAGAGGAAAATCTCAAATCTCAAATCCCAAATCTCAAATCCTTAGTGCCCTTGGTGCCTTTGTGTGAGAGAAAGGGAGATAGTCTTACTCGTTCACAGCGGCAAAGCGCGGGAGGCGCGCGACGGTCTTGCCGATTGCGAGACGAGCCTTATCGAGTTCGTAACGGACTTGGAGGTTCAGCCAAACATCAGGGGTGGTGTCGAAATAGCGGGCAAGACGCAAGGCGGTGTCGGCGGTGATACCACGCTTACCGAGCACGATCTCATTGATACGGCGAGCGGGCACATCGATGTCTTTGGCAAGCCTGTATTGCGAGAGGCCCATCGGCTGAAGAAACTCTTCAGACAGAACCTCGCCGGGATGCACGGGTTTTAAAACGGGGTCTCTCATAGCAATTCTCCCATTTGCGGACCAACTCAAAGTTGAACACTCGCTCCGTGTCTCGGCATCGAAAGGTCTTAATCATGGCGGTGTCCGTTACTGTGAACGATCTCCGTTAACAAGTCAATCCGAACGTTGGGGAAAAATGGGAGCGCGACAGATTTGCACAGATGACGCTGGGCTTTACACCTGAACTCGCTTCTGACATAATCCCCGTTGTTAAGCTTTTGTAAAAAGGAGCGGAGTATGAGCGCACGCAGTAGTGGGTTTGCATGGAAAGTGATCGCGGCTTGCCTGGTGGGCATGGCCATGAGTGTGCAAGCGGCGGGGTGGCCGGGCGGATCGTCCTTTACGATTCCGGCGGGGATGTCTGTAACGAATGCAGCGCTCCAACCATCGATCAGTTGTTTCACCAACAATGGCACGCTTACCTTTTTGCCCGGAGCGGAGGTGACGCTGACAGGTTCCGTGATAACCGCCATCGGCAGCGGCGTGGATGCCACCGGTGTCTTTGAATGCCTAGGCGGGAGGCTGTTGAATCAGGGATTGGGGTTTTTCGTGGTCGGCCATGCAGGGGCCGCCGGCAGTATGACCATCGCAGCCGGGGCGGAGGTAAGCATGCCCTCCGGTCGTTTCTGTGTCGCCCGCAATGAAGAGGGGTTGCGAGAGCTGCCGGCACAGGGCGATGTGTCGGTGGCGGGGCGGCTCGCCGCGAGTTACATTGAAATGACGGGGTTTTTCCCGACAAACCTCGCGCCGCCTTACGTGCTCTCGGCGACGCTTGCTATCGACGCTGGCGGTGTGGTCGAAGCCGGGATAATCGTCAAAAATGACTGCGCGTGCTCGGAGATCCATTTTAACGGCGGTACCCTGCGGGCGCAGCGGGACACGGCGGCACTCTTTTCCGGCCGCGGCACCTTGGACCTTGTCATCGCGGACAACACCAACGCTGTTTTTGACACCAACGGCAAGAACGTCATTATCACACCCGGTATGTCGCCGGGGAGTGTCTGTCTGCGCGGCCAGACCAATGCGATGGCGATAGGCAATGGCGGGCTGGTCAAAACAGGAGAGGGCACGCTTATGTTCCAACTGCCGCCTTCTCACAACACGTTTACCGGCGCGGTGACGGTTCTCGCCGGCGTGCTGGATTTGGGGCGTCCGCTGGCCGAGTACCAGACGGTGACCGTTTCGGAGGGCGCAAATTTCGTGGTGCGGGACGCCGCTGACCTTGCCAAAATCACCTACCTCGGGCAAGGGGATGAGCGGATGACCTACACAGTCGCCGTCGATACCGACTCGCTGGACCTCACCGCCGTAAATGACTGCTACCATGATGACCGCCTGGCCGGCCCGATTTCCGGGACGGCAACGCTCAGCAACACCGTGACGCACGCGGCGGGCGACGCGGACAATCCTTTCCGGCTGTTGGGACAGGGCAACACGCTCAACCTGACCAACACGGGGCTGGAGAACGTATTCTTGCAGGTCGAGGGCAGCGGCACGTTTAACTTTTTGGGCCACCGCGACTTCACCTCCGCCGATGCCGGACGCCTGACAATCACCGATGGCGGCTACCGCCAGGATGGTGTGTTCACACTCGCCGATCCGAATATCGACACGCCTGCCGTGCTGGCGTTGTCGAGCGGGCGGTTTGCGGCTGCCACCAGCCTTGACGTGGGCGTGACCGGCTTCGCTCATTTTGCGGCGGACGGGGCGGCAATCTCGGCCGGACGTGTCAAGATAGGCGGCGGCACGGGATATGCCGGTACTTTTTCACAGTCGGGCGGTACCGTGACGCTGAACACCGAATCGTATGTAGGCGCGGACGGCAGCACCGGCACGCTGCTGGTCACAGGCGGGCAGTTCATCGTCAACAGCAACCTGCGCATCGCCAGCAATCCAAGCGTCAACACCGGTCTGCGGCCGCAGGCCAGCGTCACGGTCAGCAATGCGCTGCTGCGCTGTAACGAGTTCCGCTTCAACTCATGGTGGCCGTTGGACGGCAGCGTCCACACTGTGGAATCGGGCGAGCTGACGCTGCAAGAGGGAGGCGTGCTTGAAACGGTGTCGGTTTACAAAAATGACGACCCCATCGCAAGGGTGTTTTTTGAGGGGGGCCTCGTACGCGCACGTCAAAACCACTCGAAATTTTTCAATGCCGAGCAACCCTACGGCACGCTTGATGTCGTGGCTAGGCCCGGACACTCGATCAACCTTGATACGCAGGGATTCGATGTGACGATCCCGGATCCGGGCGGCACGCTTATTTTCTCCGGTCCAGGCGGCTTGCGGAAGATGGGGACCGGCCGGTTGACCTTGGCAGCCGATCAGCTCAGCTATGCCGGCGACACCGAGGTCGTGGCGGGCGTGCTGCGCCTGGGCGAGCACCACCGGCTGCCGCACGGCCCCGGCGCGGGACATATCCGCCTTGCGGCGGACACGGTACTGGACCTCAACGGCAAGGACGACATCGTGAACCGCTTGATCGGCGCGGGACGTGTGCTGAGCACCAACGGCCCCGCGACGCTGGGCGTGCTGGCGGACGGCTCCGACGACACATGGGAGCGTGCATGGTGCAGCGGAGCGGTCTCGATTGGAAAATACGGGACCGGCACACTGACGCTCACTGCCCCGCAGGCGGTGCCGACAAATCTGACGGTCGCGGCGGGTACGGTCGTGCTCGCGCCCGCCCAAGGCTTCCCGTTTTACCGTTTCAAAGTTGAGGGCGTCAAAAATCCGGGCGTGGCCAACTCCATGCAGCTTTCCGAGATCGCGCTTTTCAATGAGGGGGTAGACGTCACGCCGAACCGGATCGGCATCGCCTATGACCTAACCGGCGGCACCGGCACAAACCCCGAGGTCAACGCATTCCCGGCCGGAGAAATGCCGGAAAAAGCGGTCGACGGCATCGTGCCGCAGGACGCGACCGTGAAGAGTAAGTGGCTGGATTTCCGCTGCAAAGCCTCCCGCAGCGCAGAAGACAAGGAGCGCGTCTGGCTGCGCATCGATTTCGCTTCGCCCCAACCGATCACGCACTACAACTGGGCGACCGGTAATGACGCTGCTGATCGTGATCCTGCGGCATGGCGCCTGCAGGGCAGCCACGATGGCGTAACATGGGTCGATCTCGATGTGAAGAGTGGATTCAGCGCGACGGGCACACGAAATGCGTGGGTGACGCTCGACGGCTTTCCCGTGTCCTCCGTCCACACCAATGACATCGTGAGCGATACAGGCGTGGTCGCGGTGAGGGAGGGGGCCTCGCTGTTGCTTAACGGCGCCGCAGAGACCGTCGGCGCACTGGCGGGGCATGGGACGGTTACGGTGAATGGCGCGGACCTGACGTTCGCGCCACCTGCCGAGCACGCCGCGTTTTTTGCGGGCGACATCAGTGGGACAGGGGGCCTGATCAAAACCGGTGCCGGTACCCAGACGTTGATCGGTACCAACACGTATACCGGTGCCACAGTGGTGCAACAAGGAACATTGCAGATCCAGAGCCTTGTGCCGTTCCGCTGGTTCCGTTTTACCCTGATGAAAAACAGATCAAATGTTAATGTGACCCAGCTTTCTGAACTGGCCCTGTACGACGTCAGCGGGCAGCGCCAAAACGTCGGGCTTGTGGCCGGCACCTCTGTCACTGCGCTTTTGCCCGGTCAGTTCGCCACGCCGGAGGCGTATTCAACCGGATCGCCGACCGAAAGCACCGACAAGCTGTTCGATCAGTCGCCCGCGACAAAATGGTGCCTCAACAAGAACGTACCCGTGGTCGATAATCCGGCGACACACCGGATCGTGGTCATGCGGCTGCCGGAAAACGCTCCGGAAATCGTTTCTTACAACCTCTGCACAGCAAACGACGACCCCGGACGCGACCCCGTGACGTGGACGCTCGAGGGCAGCATGGACGGCAGTTCGTGGATCCTTGTCGACAACCGCGCGAATGTCATGCCGCCCAGCACTGGCGGTACCGGCACCGGTGATTACGTCGATAGAGGACGCTTCCTCTACTACAACGACGGGGTGCCTTACGAGCTGACGGCTGATCGCGCGGTAGGCGGCGGTGCCGGGGGCGAAACCGATGCAATTCCCGCAGGCTCACCGCTTGAGATCCGTGAGGGTGCAACACTCGAGGTGATGACGAGTGAGAGCATCGACACCCTGCGGGTGGACATGCCGAGCGCGGGAACATTGACAAAGCTGATCGCGGAACCCAACGGCACGCTCTACATTGCGAATGCGGGCGGGCAGACGTCAGGTCTGGTGCTTCCGCTCACAATCGGCAGTCTGGAGGGGCGTGCCAATCTCGGATCGTGGACCGTCTACGTTGACGGCGTGCGGCAGAACGGAGTCACGCTCAGCATGAATGCCGACGGACGTCTGACGCTACAAGCCAAAGGCATGCTGATTACCATACAGTAGTTGCTTTACACTTCAACTCGCTTCTGGCACAATCACTTCTACCGAGCTTTTTAAGAAGGAGGCGGAGTATGAGCGTACACAGTAGTGGGTTTGCACGGGGAGTAGTTGCGGCTTGCCTGATGGGTATGGTCATGAGCACGCGAGCGGCGGAGTGGCCGGCCGGATCGTCCTTTACGATTCCGGCGGGAACGTCCGTGACGAATGACGCGGTCCAGCCATCGATCAGTTACTTCATCAACAATGGCACGCTCACCTTCCTGCCCGGAGCTGAGGTGACGCTGACAGGTTCCGTGATAACCGCCATCGGCAGCGGCATGGACGCCTCCGGCGTTTTTGAGTGTCTGGGCGGAACGTTGCTGCACCAAGGGTCAGGATACTTTGTGGTCGGCCACGCGGGCGCCGTCGGCAGCATGACCATTGCGGCCGGGGCGGAGGTACGTATGCCACCCGGCCGTTTCTGCATCGCGCACAATGGCGTGGCGTGGCGTGAGCGACCGGCACGGGGCGACGTATCGGTGGCGGGGCTGCTCTCTGCGGATATTATCGAACTGACAGGGTATTTCCCGACAAACCTCGCGCCGCCTTATGTGCTCTCGGCAACGCTCGCACTCGAAGAGGGCGGTGTAGTCGAAGCCGGATTGATCGGTAAGCACGATTGCGCGCGCTCGGAGATTCGCTTCAACGGCGGCACCCTGCGGGTGCTGAAGGACACGACGTCGCTCTTTGCCGGTCACGGCGTCTTGGATCTTGTCATCGCAGACGACACCGACGCTGTTTTTGACACCAACGACAAGACCGTCGTTATCGCGCCCAACGCACCGCCGGAGGACACGCATATCTGTCTGCGCGGACAGACCAATGAGACGGCGACAGGCAATGGCGGGTTGGTCAAAACGGGCGAGGGCGCGCTTGTGTTTCGGCTGCCGCCTTCATGCAACACGTTTACCGGCGCGGTGACGGTTCTCGCCGGCACGCTGGATTTGGGGCGTCCGCTGGCCGAGCACCAGACGGTGACGGTCTCGGAAGGTGCAAATTTCGTGGTACGGGACGCCGCTGACCTTGCCAAAATCACCTACCTTGGGCAAGGGGATGAGCGGATGACCTATACGGTCGCCGTCGACACTGATTCGCTGGATCTCATCGCCTTGAACGACCGGTACCATGACGACCGCCTGGCCGGTCCAACTTTCGGCACGGCAACGCTCAGTAATACCGTCACGCACACGGCAGGCAGCTTGGATAATCCTTTCCGGCTGCTGGGACAGGGCGGTACGCTCAACCTGACCAACACAGGGCTGGAGACTGCGGTCTTGCAGGTCGAGGGCAGCGGCACATTCAACTTTTTGAGCGACCGTGTCTTCACCTCCGCCGATGGACTCATCATCAACGATGGCGGCTACCGCCAGAGTGGCAAGTTCGCACTCGCCGATCCGAATGCCGCCACGCCTGCCGCGCTGGCATTGTCGAGTGGACAGTTTGCGGTCGCGACCGATTTTTACGTGGGCGTGACCGGCTTTGCGCATTTTGCGGCGAACGGCGCGACGATTTCGGCCGGACGCATCAGGGTGGGCGGCGGTGTGGGATATGCCGGTTCCCTCTCGCAATCGGGCGGCACCGTGACGCTAGGTGGCGAATCGTTTGTGGGGGCGGATGGCAGCACCGGTACGCTGTTGGTCACAGGCGGGCAGTTCATCGTCAACGGCAACCTGCGCATCGCCAGCAATCCGGGTCAGGACACATCGTTGCGGCCGCAGGCCAGCGTCACGGTCAGCAATGCGTTGCTGCGTTGTAACGACTTCCGGTTCAACTCATGGTGGCCGTTGGATGGTAGCGCCCGCACTGTAGAATCGGGTGTGCTGACGCTGCAAGAAGGGGGCGTGCTTGAAGCGACGTCGATTTATAAAAATGACGACCCCATTGCGAAAATGGTTTTCGAAGGAGGTGTGCTGCGTGCACGCCAGAACCACGCCAAATTCATCCAAGCCGAACAGCCGTTCGGCATATTGTATGCGTTGGCCGAGCCTGGGCAAGCGATCAATCTGGACACGCAGGGGTTCGAGGTGACGGTGCCGGATTCGCCCGGCACGCTCATCTTCTCCGGCTCGGGCGGTCTGCGGAAATTGGGAGCCGGCCGGTTGACCTTGGCTGCCGACCAGCTCAGCTATGCCGGCGACACCGAGATCATGGCGGGTGTGCTGCGCTTGGACGCGCACCACCGGCTGCCGCATGGCCCCGGCGCGGGACACATCCGCCTTGCGGCGGACACGGTACTGGATCTCAACGGCAAAAGCGATATTGTGAACCGTTTAATCGGCAGGGGACGCGTGCTGAACACCAACGGCCCCGCCACGCTGGGTGTGCTGGCGGACGGTTCCGACGACACATGGGGGCGCGCATGGCTCAGTGGAGCGATCTCGCTCGAAAAACATGGCACCGGTACGTTAACGCTTGCTACCGGACAGGCGGCTCCGGCGGATCTGACAGTTGTGGAGGGCTCAGTTGTGCTCGTCCCCTTCGACGGCTTTCCGTTCTACCGCTTCAAAATTGAAGGTGTCAAAAACCCAAGTTCAGCCGATTCTATGCAGTTTGCCGAGATTGCGCTTTTCAATGAGGGAGTGGACGTCACGACGAACCGTATCGGCATCGCCTATGACCCGACCGGCGGCATCGGCTTTAACTCCGAGAAAAATGCATTCCCGCCGGACGAAACACCGGAAAAGGCGGTCGACGGCATCGTGCCGCCCAACACGACCGTGAAGAGCAAGTGGCTGGATTTCCGCAGCAAAGCCTCCCGCAGCGCAGAAGACAAGGAGCGCGTCTGGCTGCGCATCGATTTCGCCTCGGCCCAGCCGATCACGCACTACAACTGGGCGACCGGCAATGATATTCCAGCGCGCGACCCTGCGGCGTGGCGTCTGCAGGGCAGCCACGACGGCGCGACATGGGTCGATCTCGATGTGCAGAGCGGGTTCAGTGCGCCGAGCACACGAAATGCGTGGGTATCACCCGACGGTTTTCCCGTAACCTCCGCGCACACCGCCGATATCGTGAGCGACACAGGCGTGGTTACGGTAAGGGAGGGTGCCTCGTTGTTGTTCAACGGTGTCGCGGAAACCATCGGCGCGCTGGCGGGATATGGGACGGTTACGGTGAATGACGCGGATCTGACGATCGCGCCACCTGACGGACTCTCCGCATTTTTTGCGGGCGATATCGGTGGAACGGGGAGCCTGATCAAAACCGGTGTCGGCACTCAGGCGCTGGTCGGCACCAACACGTATACCGGTGCCACGATCGTGCAGCAAGGAACATTGCAGATCCAGAACATTGCACCGTTCCGTTGGTTCCGCTTCACCATCATGAAAAACAAGCTAAACTCCGACACGACCCAGCTTTCTGAATTGGCCCTGTACGACATTGACGGACAGCGCCAGAACGCCGGGCTTACGGCCGGTGCCTCCGTCGCCGCGCTTTTGCCCGGCCAGTTTGCCACGCCGCAGGAGTATTCGGTCGGATCGCCGGGTGAAGTCGTTTCCAACCTGTTCGATCAATCGACCGCGACAAAATGGTGCCTCAACAAGAACGTACCCGCCGTCGACAATCCGGCGACGCACCGGATCGTGGTCATGCGGTTGCCGGAAAATGCCCCGGAAATCGTTTCTTACAACCTCTGCACAGCAAACGACGACCCCGGACGCGATCCCGTGACGTGGACGCTCGAAGGCAGTCTGGACGGCAGTTCGTGGCTCCTCGTCGACAGTCGCGCGGATGTTGTGCCGCCCAGCACTGGCGGTACCGGCACCGGTGGTTACGTCGATAAAGGGCGTTTCCTCTACTACAACGACGAGGTGCCTTACGATCTGACGGCTGATCGCGCGATAGGCGGCGGTGTCGGGGGCGAAACCGATGCAATTCCCGCAGGCTCACCGCTTGAAATCCGCGAGGGCGCGACACTGGAGGTGATGGCGAACGAGAGCATCGACACCCTGCGGGTGGACATGCAGAGTGCAGGGACGCTAACAAAATTGATCGCGGAACCCAACGGCACGCTTTACATTGTGAATGCGGGCAGTCAGACGTCAGGCCTGGTGCTCCCGCTCACGATCGGCAGTCTGGAGGGACGCGCCAATCTCGGATCGTGGACTATCTACATTGACGGCGTGCGGCAAAACGGAGTCACGCTCAGCATGAACGCTGACGGACGCCTGACACTACAAGCCAAAGGCATGCTGATTACCATACAGTAGGAGAGCGAGAAGATGCGTTTTTATATGGCGATATGGTGGTGCATGGCGAGCATCGCCGTGCAAGCGCTGGCCAGCGGTCTGACGGTCAGCGTGCGCAACGGTGCGCACGCACGTGAGAACGGAATTGTCGCCCAGCGCATGACGCGCGAATGGGCGGCATCTGCGGCGGATGCCGGTCTTGCCGAACGGCATGCGGACGGGCGTTTCACGCCGGTTCCCTTTGTGCTGGACCGCACGGGCGAGGCACCGGTCCTGGTCTGGCAGATGCCCGGCACCACCGCGCCGAACGCTGTGCGGCGCTTTGAATGGCGCACGGGGCAGGCATCACGTGCCGCGCCGGTCAGCGATCTGGCCGTCTCGGTCGACAACACGCGCATCGCAATCGCAAACGGATATTTCCGGTTGGCGCATCCGGTCCGTGGAAAAGGCGGCTTCCCGCAGGATATTGAATATGTCCGCTCGGGGTATGCCGACCCAGAACTCTACTTCCTTGACCGCATCGTCCGCAAGCAAGCGGACGGACAATTGATGCAGTATTGCGCCAATGTCTGCGAAGATGCGGTCGCGCGTGTGGCGTTCGTGAGCCCGCTGCGTGCCGTGGTGGAGGTGAGGACCGGCTTCGGACAGCGCGCCGCCGAGACGCCCGGTCAGCCGCAGGTGGTCTATCGCTACACCTACAGCGCCTACTCTCCGGTCGTGCAGGTGGAAGCGCGTTATACGCGCACGGATGATGGTCCGTGGCACGAGCTGCACTTTCTCCATCTCTCGCGCAAGGAGGCGCGCTACACAAGCTTTGTTACCGGGGATGGCGGTGACACGTATCCCTTGCAGCCGAAAGGCG
>Ga0255343_1005387_pt1 | contig 11971 bp, 9 predicted proteins | sample wastewater_treat_4_FD_192413 | JGI IMG/M metagenome (GOLD analysis project Ga0255343, IMG submission 192413) | Wastewater microbial communities from Lulu Island WWTP, Vancouver, Canada - plant16 | ecosystem: Engineered > WWTP > Wastewater > Unclassified | place: Canada: Vancouver, British...
AAGCTCGGCGCTAAGAAGGGCCAGGTCACGATCGACTTCGCGACGATCGCCGACCTGAAGCGTATTCTTGACGAATTGGGAGACCCCGGCTTCAACTAGCTGCGAAGCAGCACAGGCTCAACACGCATAAAGGAGTGCAGGTGAGCGACTACGCAATTATCGGCGCGGGCCCGTCAGGGCTTGCGATAGCCCGAGCACTGCAGAAGGTGGGCATTGCTGCCTGTGGCTTCGAGGCGTCGCACGATGTCGGTGGGCTGTGGGACATCACGAATCCCCGCAGCACTATGTACGAATCGGCACACCTGATTTCATCGCGTACCACCACCGAGTTCACCGAGTTTGCGATGCGGTCGAGCGTCGACTACCCCGGGCACAGAGTGCTTAAGCGCTATTTTGATGACTACGCCGATGCATTCTCGCTTCGCGACCAATTCAGCTTCAACACAGCGGTGACGAGGATCGAGCCCACAGAACAAGGCGGCTGGTCGCTCACGGCTGCAGGCCCCGATGGCGAAATCACTAGGTACTACCGCGGGGTGATCCTCGCCAATGGCACTCTTGCCGAACCCAATGTGCCGAGCTTTGCCGGAGACTTCAGTGGCGAAATTATGCACACGAGCGAATATTCGTCTCCAGCGCAGCTTGTGGGCAAGCGTGTGTTGATCATTGGGGCCGGCAACTCTGGCTGCGATATTGCCGTTGACGCTGTGCATCACGCTGCGAGTGTCGATATGAGTGTCAGGCGCGGTTACTATTTCGTGCCTCGCTACCTATTCGGCAAGCCGAGCGACACGCTGAACCAGGGCAAACCGATGCCGCGAGTCGTCAAGCAGTTCGTTGACAAGTGGCTGCTGCAGGCGTTCACCGGCGACCCCGTGCGCTTCGGGTTTCCGAAACCCGATTACAAAATCTATGAGTCACACCCCATCATCAACACGCTCATTCTGAACCACCTCGGGCAGGGTGACCTGCGCATCATGCCAGATATCGCGCGGTTCGAGGGTAATACGGTGCATTTCAAAAAATCGGTTACCAAGCACAGCGGCAAGGAACAGCCGAACAGTGAACAGTACGACCTGATCTTGCTGGCGACCGGGTACAAGCTCGACTATCCGATGGTTGATCGCTCGCACCTGAACTGGAGTGGCGCTGCGCCAGAGCTGTTTCTGAACATCTTCACACCCAATTTCAACGGGCTGTACGTGATGGGCATGGTCGAGGCGTCAGGTCTTGGTTGGCAGGGGCGCTATGAGCAGGCCGAGCTGATTGCCGCGTATCTGCAGGCAGAGCAGGCTGATGCCAAGCGCGCGGGCCGCTTTCGGCACCGTGTCGCACTCGACCCATGGCCCGACCTCACTGCGGGGTACAAGTATCTCGGGCTCGAACGCATGTCGTACTACGTGAACAAAGACGCATACCGCGGCGCGGTGCGCGCCGAGACGACCGCATTGCAGCGGAGCACCGAGACGAATGGGGGCGTGAAATGAACATCGACGAGGTAGTGCTCAACTTTGCGCCCGGCACGCTCATGATCTTGAATGTGGTACTCGGGCTCATTATGTTTGGCATCGCGCTCGACACTTCGCCGAGCGACTTTAAGGTCGTGTTTCGGCACCCGAAGCCGTTCATTATTGCGATCCTCGCCCAATTGCTGGTGCTGCCGATCATTACGTTTGGGCTCACGCTCGTGTTGCCGGTCACCGCGTCGATGGCGCTCGGCATGATTCTCGTGGCGTGCTGCCCGCCAGGCAATATCTCGCAGGTGCTCACGCACCGCTCGGGCGGCAACGTCGCACTCTCGGTGTCGATGACGGCGGTGGGTAACCTGCTCTACATCGTGGCGATGCCGCTCAGCATCGCGTTCTGGGGCTCGCTGCATCCGACCGCGAGCGTGCTGTTGCGCGAGGTTGAGCTCGATCCAATGAAGATGCTGCTTGAAATTGTGCTGATCATCGGCCTCCCGTTTGTGATTGGCCTGTTGCTGCGCGCGAAGTTGCCGGTGTTCGCGCAGAAGGTGCAGCCTTTTGTGAAGTGGTTCAGCCTCATCGCGCTGCTCGGCTTCATTGTCGGCGCGCTCGCCGGCAACTGGAGCTATTTCATCGCTTTTCTCGGCATCATTCTGCTGGTCGTCGCGATTCACGACGCGGTCGCCCTCGCAATCGGTTACGGCACCGCATATGTTGGAGGGCTTGGTACGCGCGAGCGTAAGGCGGTCACCTTCGAGGTCGGCATTCGAAATGCGGGCCTCGGCCTCGGGCTGGTGTTCAGTTTCTTCGATGGCCTCGGCGGCATGGCGATCGTCGCCGGCTGGTGGGGTGTCTGGGACATCATTGCGGGCCTCACGCTCGCGTCGCTCTGGGCGGCGCACACGAAGCGCCGCACCGGCTCGATCAAGGGCGACCCGAGTGGCAAGGGTGCGGCGGTGGCCATCACTTCGGGTGATGACGGGATTGGTGGTTCTGCTCAGGCTCCGGGATCCGCGTCGCCAGACGGTCGCGCGTCGTGACCCGCGTCTTGGTGACCGGCGGGGCCGGGTTTCTTGGATCGAACGTCGCGGCGGCGCTGGCCTCACGCGCTGACGTGGCACTCGTGATCGCGGGCGATGTGCGGGAGCCCGCATCTTTGCCTGACGGTGTGCGGTTCGCGAAGTGCGATGTGACCGATGCCGGGTCGATCGCTCCCCTGCTGCGTGAGTACAGCATCGACACTGTGGTGCACCTCGCGGCGATCGTGAACCCCGGTCGGGATGTCTCGCTTGAGTATCGCGTCGATGTTGAGGGCTCGGCGAACGTGCTTGCCGCCTGCATTGAGGCGGGGGTTACCCGCATTGTGGTCTCGAGTTCGGGGGCAGCGTATGGTTATCACGCCGACTCCCCCGCGTGGATCGACGAGACGGTGCCTGCGCGCGGCAGCGACGAGTTTCCGTATTCGAAGCACAAGCGCCTCGTCGAAGAGATGCTGGCAACATATCGCGAGCGTCACCCCTCGCTGACCCAAACCGTGTTTCGAATTGGTACGATCCTCGGCCCCACCGTGAAAAACCAGATCACGGCGCTTTGGGATGGGAAGCGACTGCTGCACATCGCGGGCAGCGACTCGCCCTTCGTGTTCGTGTGGGTAGATGACGTTGCGGCCGCAATGGTGCGCGCGGCAACCGGCGGGCCGGCTGGCGTCTATAACGTGGCAGGCGACGGTGCGCTCACGGTGCCCGAGATAGCGACCAGACTCCGTAAGCCACTTCTCACGGTGCCCGCGTGGGCGTTGACGGCGGCCCTGTGGGTAGGGCGCACGCTGCGTCTCACGGAGCACGGCCCTGAGAAGGTGCGCTTTTTGCGTTACCGCCCGGTGCTCGCAAACGATCGCCTGAAGCGCGAGTTTGGTTTCACCCCAACGCGCACCTCGCGTGAGGCGTTCGAGGAATACCTGGCGACGCACCCCGGGGTTGCACTCGGAGACGGCGGCGTGAGCAAGGCGTAAAGATTGCGTGAGTTGCCGTATGGAAACCGTAAGGATCTGGCCCGTGTGTGTGCGCACGCGCTTCGATAGTAGGAGCACCTGACGTGAGGCGGCCGCTCGGCCGCCCAGGGTGCGCGAATCGAGGATAGGTGCGGTGAGTACTGCGGAGTTTGGATCTTCGCTCGAGGTGCCCCCGAGCGAACAGCGGCCACGACGCGGCATGGCGCTCGGCAGGTGGATGCTTGCCGAGACAGCCGAGTCGCCCGGCCGCCAGACTGGCCCGCACGGCAGGCCAGAGGAACACCGCCGAGCGCACTGGCTTCGCGTCATGTGCCTCACTGGCCTCGACTACTTCTCGACCCTCGGCTATCAGCCTGCGATCGCCGCACTCGCAGCCGGGGCGATCGCCCCGCTCGCCACACTTGTGCTTGTGATTGTCACGCTTGCGGGAGCGCTGCCGGTCTACCGCCGCGTCGCCAAGGAAAGCCCGCACGGCACTGGCTCGATCTCGATGCTCGCGAAGCTGATGCCCCGCTGGGGCGGAAAGCTCGCGGTGCTCGCTCTGCTCGGCTTTGCCGCCACCGACTTCATGATCACCATGACGCTCTCGGCCGCAGACGCCACCGCACACCTTGTCGAAAACCCGTTCGCACCCTCGGGCCTTAAGGGGCAAGAGGTCGTCATCACGCTCGCTCTGCTCGCCGGGCTTGGCGTGGTGTTTTTGCGTGGCTTCAAAGAAGCGATTCGACTCGCCACGGTGCTGGTGGGTGTGTTTCTGGCACTCAACCTGGTGGTGGTGTCGGTGGCGCTTTTCGAGCTCATCGGGCACCCGGTCTTTCTTGGCGATTGGTGGCAGGTGCTCACCACCCAGCACGGCGACCCATTTTTCGTGATCGCGGTAGCGCTGCTCGTGTTTCCAAAACTCGCGCTCGGCCTTTCTGGCTTCGAGACTGGCGTCGCGGTGATGCCTCAGATTCGCGGCGATAAGGGCGACACCGAAGAGCACCCGGTCGGCCGCATTCGCGGAGCGCGCCGACTGCTGATGACATCGGCGCTCATCATGAGCGGCTTTCTCATCACGTCGTCGATCACAACGGTTGCGCTGATCCCGGCGCAAGAATTTCAGCCGGGCGGTGAGGCGAACGGGCGTGCGCTCGCGTACCTCGCGCACCACTTCTTGGGCGACGGGTTTGGTACCGTCTACGACCTCGCAACTATCGCAATTCTCTGGTTTGCCGGTGCATCGGCGATGGCCGGCCTCTTGAACCTGGTGCCCCGCTACCTGCCGCGCTACGGCATGGCACCGGCGTGGGCAAGGGCAACCCGCCCGCTTGTGCTGGTCTTTACCGCCGTCGCGTTCTTCATCACGATCATCTTTCAGGCGAGCGTCGATGCGCAGGGCGGTGCGTATGCAACCGGTGTGCTCGTGCTGATCACCTCGGCGGCGATTGCGGTGACGCTTGTGGCCAGGCGGCGAGGCGAACGCGGCGCTACGATCGGGTTCGGCATCATTACGCTCGTGTTTCTCTACACGACGGTGGCAAACATCATTGAGCGCCCCGACGGCATCAAGATTGCGGCTTGCTTCATCGTCGGTATAGTCGTGGTGAGTTTCATCTCGCGCATCGCGAGGTCAACCGAGCTACGCGCCACCTCGGTGCGGCTTGACGCACGCGCATCGGAGTTTGTTGACTCGCTGCAGGGCGGTGCACTACGTCTCGTCGCGCACGAGCCAAACGATCTGAGCGACGGGCGATACGAGCAGAAACTACATCATGCTCGCCTGGCGCACGGGCTGCCAGACAACAATGTACTGTTCATCGAAGTCGAGGTGTCAGACAGTTCTGACTTCGAGGGCGAGCTCGTGGTGCAGGGTGTCGAGCGCCACGGTTACCGCGTGCTGACGGTTCGCGGCAGCACCGTGCCGAACGCGATCGCCGCGGTGGCTCTGCACCTCAGCGCTAACTTTGGGTGCATGCCGCACGTCTACTTTCGTTGGACCGAGGGCAACCCCATCAGCAATCTGCTGCGCTTTCTGCTCTTCGGTGAGGGCGAGATCGCGCCCATGACCCGCGAGGTGCTGCGTGAAGCTCAGCCAGATGTGACCAGGCGCCCCTGGATTCACGTAGCGTAGAGCTGTGAAGAAAGAAGCGGGTGCCTTGCCTCCGATGCGCCAATTGGCAGGCTTCATCGTTGCCCTGCTCGCTCTGCCCCTGCTCATGCTGGCCTTCGGCAGCTTTCACACCCCAAACGCCATCGCTATTGAGGTGCTCTGCCTGCAGCTCTACGTGGTGATCGTCGCGCTCATCGGTGGTCTCTGGCCCGCCCTGCTCGCGGCAGTCGGCTCGGGTGTGCTGCTCGACCTGTTCTTCATCGAACCGCACTTCACCGTAGCCGTGGCCGACCCGATTCACCTCACGGTGTTATTGCTGCACATCGCAACCGCCGTGGTGGTGAGCGTGGTACTCGAGCGTCATAGGCGCGAGGCGGCAGCGAAGGCGATTGAGCCGATCGCTGCGTCGGACAACATGCGCGCTGCGCTGCTCTCTGCGCTCAGCCACGACCTGCGCAGACCCCTCGCCTCCGCAACCGCGGCGGTCGGGGGGCTGCGGTCGGCGGGCGAAGCGCTCTCGCCCGCCGATCGAGATGAACTGCTCGCGACCGCCGACGAGAGCCTCGCCTCACTCACCGCACTCGTGACCGATCTGCTCGACGTCAGCCGCGTGAACGCTGGTGTGCTCGCGATTTCTCCTATCGCCCTCGACCCCATGGATGTGATCGAGCCCGCCCTCGAAGAGTTCGGCAATGTGCAACCGCCCATCGAGGTGTTGGCCGAACACCGCAGGGCCAAGATCCTCGCCGACCCTGTGCTGCTGCAGCGGGCGATCGCAAACCTGCTGGCCAACGCACTGCGCTTCTCCCCCACGGGCTACCCAGTGCAGATTGCGACGCGCCTTGTGTTTGATCGAATCGAGATTCGTGTGATCGACCGTGGCCCCGGCGTGCCCATTTCGCGCCGCAGCGACGTGTTTGTGCCGTTTCAACGCCTCGGCGACACCGACAATACGACAGGCCTTGGGCTTGGCCTCGCGCTCTCGCGTGGCTTTGTCGAGGCGATGCATGGGACACTCGAACCAGAAGACACACCCGGTGGCGGGCTAACAATGGTCATCTCGCTGCACGCAAGCGGTGAGGGCACCGATGCGGGCACGATTGCCCGCGCACCGCACAGGGGTGGGCGCAGTGGTATCGAGGGGCAACAATGATGAAGATTCTCATTGCAGACGACGACCCGCAGCTGCTACGTGCCCTGCGCATCACCCTCACTGCCAAGGGGTACGAGATCGTCACTGCCTCGAACGGCGAAGAGGCGATTAGCCTCGCTGCCGACGAGCGGCCCGACGTGCTGTTGCTTGACCTTGGCATGCCTCGTTTTGACGGGCTTGAGGTGATCCACGCGATTCGCGGCTGGTCAGACGCACCGATTCTTGTCGTGTCAGGTCGCACCGGTGCGGGCGACAAGGTTGAGGCGCTCGACGCGGGTGCCGATGACTACGTGACAAAGCCATTTCTCGTCGAAGAGCTGCTCGCGCGTATTCGTGCGCTCACCAGGCGTATTCCAGAGCAAGAGGCGAAGCCAGCGGTCAGCTTCGGGCATGTGACGGTCGACCTTTCTGCGAGGATCGTGACCGACACCTCGGGCGGCCAGCCTGTGCCGGTGCGGCTCACCCCCACCGAATGGCAGGTGCTCGAGCTGCTCATTCGCAACGCGGGCAAGCTTGTGACGAGGCAGACGCTGCTGACGCACATCTGGGGCTTCGAGCACGCGAAAGACACGGGTTACCTCAGGCTGTACCTGTCGCAGCTGCGCAAGAAGCTCGAGCCAGACCCCGCAAATCCGCGCTACCTGCTTACCGAATCGGGCATGGGGTACCGCCTGCAGCTTGAGGGGTGAACGCTCGGGCATCCCACAAATGAATCCGGCGGTTGTGGCCATCTGACCTGAGTCGAGACAACCACAACCGCCGGATTGCTGAGGGAGTGTGTGCCGGGGCCTAGAGAATGCCCTCGAGCTCCTTTTCGATCATCTGCTTCGGCATTGCGCCGATCAGCTCGCGCACCTCTTCGCCACCCTTGAAGACCTTCATCGCCGGGATCGAGGTGATGCGGAACTGCGCAGCGAGTGCGGGCTCCTCGTCAACGTTCACCTTGACGATGCGAATCTTGCCCTCGTGCTCTGCTGCGATCTGGTCGAGCACTGGCGCGACCATGCGGCACGGGCCGCACCAGGCTGCCCAGAAGTCGACCAGCACGGGAATGTCGCTCTGCAGCACGACCTTGTCGAAGGTCTGCTCGCCTACGTTGATTGCTTCTGACATGATCAGAACTCCTTATCTTGTTACTTGTCTTCGAGCGCTACGAGGTAGTGCTCTGCGTCGAGTGCGGCAACGGTGCCTGAGCCCGCTGCCGTGATGGCCTGACGGTAGCTCGGGTCGATGACGTCGCCGGCGGCGAACACACCGGGCACCGAGGTCTTCGAGCTGCGGCCTTCAACGGCGATGGTGCCGTCTGTGGTGAGCTCGACCTTGCCGTGCACGAGGTGCGTGCGGGGGTCGTTGCCGATTGCGATAAACACGCCGTCGAGGTCGAGGTCGCGGCTCTCACCGGTCACAGTGTCGCGCAGTGCCACGCCGGTCGCCTCGGTCTCACCGTGAATTGCGGTGACCTCTGCGTTCCAGATGAACTCGATCTTCTCGTTGTCGAAGGCACGCTGCTGCATGATCTTCGACGCCTTGAGCGAGTCGCGGCGGTGAATGACGTAGACCTTCGAAGCGAAGCGGGTCAAGAAGTTCGCTTCTTCCATTGCCGAGTCGCCGCCGCCAATGACTGCGATGGTCTTCTCGCGGAAGAAGAAGCCGTCGCAGGTTGCACACCACGAAACGCCGTGGCCCGAAAGGCGATCCTCGTCGGCGATACCGAGCTTGCGGTAGGCCGAGCCTGTTGCGAACACGACAGCCTTTGCCTCGTGCACCGTGCCATCGGCGTCGGTGACGCGCTTTACATCGCCATCGAGATCGAGTTCGGTGACGTCGTTATAGAGCACCTTCGTGCCGAAGCGCTCGGCCTGCGCCTGAATCTTCTCCATGAGCTCCGGCCCCTGAATGCCCTCAGGGAAGCCTGGAAAGTTTTCGACATCGGTCGTGTTCATCAGCTCGCCGCCGGGCTCAACCGAGCTCGCGAACAGCACTGGCTCGAGGCCGGCGCGCGCCGCGTAGATGCCTGCGGTGAGGCCTGCGGGGCCCGAACCGATGATGATGATCTGATGCATGCTGCTCCTCGCGCGGCGTGTGATCGTGGTAATTCCAGTGAACTACCGGGTAGAACCCATTTTAGGTTCGAACTATTCCTCTGAAGCTGAGGGCTCGTTTGCGTCGACTGGCGGCGCGTCGGCGGCACCGGGGTCGGTGTCGTCTGAGTGCGCAGCCACTGCGCCCTTGCGACGCCTGCGCACCGAGCGCCAGATGCCGAAGCCGAGTAGCAGTGCTGCCGCAGAGCCAAGCACCCAAATGAGGGCGGTTTCAATGGCGGTGCGAAGCGTCAGCGGGTGCAGTGCGCTCGCGAAGCTGTGATCCTTCTTCACATCCCAGACCTCGAGCAGCAGCGCGGTGTCACCTGACGACACCCGGCTGTGCACCGGCACGAGCACGTTCGCGCTGCCAACGGCGGGTACCCGCACCTCAAAGTCTCTTTCTTTCAGTGAGATCACGGCCGAAGTGGGGGTGGCGTGCAGCGTTACGACCGCCTCGAATGGCAGCGAGTTGCTGAGCGTAATCGGCACGTTTGAGAGCGAGCCGACAAGCTGGGTGTTTTCGCTGACGAGCGGGGCAACCCCCTGCAGCAGCTCGCTGTCTCGCTTCTTGATCTGCTGATCAACCGCGGCAAAATCCACCCCGGGTGCCGCGTACCTCGTCCCGAGTGCCCCAAGCAGACGCTCTCGTTGATACTCGGTCAGGTAATCAGGTTCGGCCAACAGCGGCGCGAGCTCGTCAATCTGTGCCGAGCGGGCCACCGTCGCACGCAACAATTCACGACGCTCTTCGGTCGAGGCGCCGGCCCGCAACACGGCAGTGCTGGTCGGCTGCAGGCGTTCAGATACGGTTTGCACCCACGGCATGGCATCGATCGTGTCGAAGATGCGAAGAGGATCAGCAATGTCTGCGAGCGCACCGCGATCGAGGGCAAGCACCAGCCCGCCCGCACCGCCCTGCGCAGAGAGCGCGAGGCGTGCGGCGAGTTCTGCCGAGCCAGCGGCGCGTTCAGTTGCGGTCGCCCCGTTGATTGAAGTGCGGGCAGCAAGGCCGGCTGGTGCATCCGCGATCAGCACGTCGAAGTCACCGAGGGTTGCGCGGGGCGTGGTGGCCCCTGACACGTTGCTCGAATCGAGCACAAGCGAGTTGAGGCCAGCGCCCTGCAGCAGCGCGAGTGTTGCGCTATCTACTTCTCCCCCGGCGGGCCAGGCGCCCGGGCGCGCATTTTGTAGGCTGAGCAGCGATTCGAGTGTGGGCACGCCCGTGAGCGGGTCTACCTGAGTCTCCGTACCTGCCATCGACGTATCGGCGGCGGTGCTTGAATTGCTGTCAGTCTGAGCCCCCGTGGCAGTGCTCGCACCTGCGGCTTCAACCGCGCCCACGGCGGCATCTGCCCCACCGTTTCCCGGGTCGCTTTCTGCTGTATCCGAGCCTGTTGCGGCATTGGTTTCGCCTGTTGGCGGCTCAAATTTACCGAGAACGGTGGCGTGGTCGAAGCCAAGAGGCTGCATCAGCTGTTCAAACCCCAGCGCGGCCTGAACCGCCGGGTCGGCGTCTGCGAATTGCAGCAGAAACTTTGGGTCGGGGCTGCGCTCGAGGCGCTCGAGCAGTGTCGTTGCTGCGCCGGGTGCGTTGCTGCCGAGCGCCCGAGTGCCCGCAATGATGCGAGGGTCGATTGCGATTGTTGCATAGCGCTGCTCCGCCGCGTCGAGTACTTGCAATAGTCGCGGAGCAGCACTCGCCAGCTGGTCGCGGTTCGGCAGTGCTTCGACGCTACTGGGCAATACCAGCGGCACCACGAGGGTGACCGAGAGGGGGCCAGTGGTGGTCACATCGTTCCAAACGGCCGCCGTTGACGCAGTGAGCGCGGGCACCCCAGCATCTTGCGTCGCGGGGTCGGCCGAGGTGAACTCGGCATGAATCGGGTATGCCCCCGCCTCGCGCGTGAACAACAGCGGAAAATCGTCGCGAGTCACCACGAGCTCGAGGCGTTGATCTTTGCCACCCTCGGTTGCGGCGGCTTCGATGCTGCCGAGTTCGAGCGAATCGCGCTCGAACTCGGCCGAGAGATCTTCAGGGCGCTCCGCGCGGTGGTTATCGATCGTGAGCTTCACGGTGCCCGCCGCGAGCGGCTGCTTGCCCGGGTTCTTCAGTAGCACCCCGAAGCGAAACTCTTCGTCGGTGCTTTTTAGGAGTGGGCTATCGGGTGCCACCACGAGCGAGGGCTGCGGGCCGACCTCGGCCTCACCCTCGGTCGCGTGTGCCGATCCTTGCCCAGCAGACAACGAAAGCCCCGAGAACGTGAGCGCCGCGGCCAGCGACGCAGCGACGAGCGCGAACACGCTGCCGCGCCGACGCGAAAGGCTGCGGGCGTGAGGCATATGGCAAGTGTAGAGTGCGCCGCTGCCGGTACCCTGGAGGGATGCGCCCTCTCGCCGAATCCATGGTTGCCATGCGCGACATCGCCGAGTCGCGACCCGTTGCTGCGCTCGCCGCAGCCTTTGAAGCCGCTGGCCACGAGTTTGCCCTTGTGGGCGGGCCGGTGCGCGATGCGCTGCTTGGCCGCGACGTGACCGACCTCGACTTCACCACCTCTGCAAGGCCCGACGAGACGCGGGCGATCCTTGAGAAGCTCACGAAGAATATTTGGGATGTGGGCCGCGACTTTGGCACGATTGCGGCCAAGGTGTACGGCGAGCAGGTTGAGATCACGACCTACCGTGCCGACAGTTACGAGTCTGACTCGCGAAAGCCCGCGGTCGAGTTCGGCGACACTATCGAGGGCGATCTCGTGCGCCGCGACTTCACCATCAACGCGCTGGCTCTCATGCTGCCGTCGATGCGACTCGTCGATATCTCGGGCGGTGTCGAAGACCTGCTTGCCGCGCGCATCATGACGCCCGGCCCGGCCGAGGTGTCGTTCACCGATGACCCGCTGCGCATGATGCGGGCGGCTCGGTTTAGCTCGCAGCTCGGTTTTGCGGTGGCGCCCGAAGTGCGAGATGCGATGGCCCAGTTCGCAGAGCGCCTCGACATCATTTCTGCAGAGCGCATTCGTGACGAGCTGGTCAAGTTGCTTTCGACCGAGGATCCCACGGCGGGCATCAGGCTGCTCGTCGAGACGGGGCTCGCCGACAGGTTCTTGCCAGAGCTGACCGCGCTACTCACCACGCAAGACGATCACGGGCGGCACAAAGACGTCTACG
>Ga0255343_1005392_pt1 | contig 11958 bp, 15 predicted proteins | sample wastewater_treat_4_FD_192413 | JGI IMG/M metagenome (GOLD analysis project Ga0255343, IMG submission 192413) | Wastewater microbial communities from Lulu Island WWTP, Vancouver, Canada - plant16 | ecosystem: Engineered > WWTP > Wastewater > Unclassified | place: Canada: Vancouver, British...
AAGAGTTTAGGAATTATTATCAATAGTAACCCCCAACTACCAGAAAGTATGTCTAATGAGGCTGTAGAGGGTGAAGTAGTTTCAGACCCCCAAGAGATAGAAAAGCTGAAAGCGGCTATTGAGGCTATTGAAGGAACTGGTAGATATGCAGACTATTACAAACGAAAAGATAAATGAAAAAGTCAGAGAAGCAGCAAAATGTAATTTAGCTTTTTTTTCTGAATATGTTCTGGGTTACAAAAATGCACCGCATCATAACGAGTGGTATTCTGTTTTGCAGGATAGTACAAATAGAAAGATTGTTATACTTGCACCAAGAAACCACGCAAAGTCCACTTGTTTGAGTATTAACTACCCTCTATGGGAGATGTGGAGAAATCCAGAGATAAGGATAGTTATTATTTCCAATACAGCCAGTCAAGCTTCGTCATTTTTAAGAGCTATCAAATTTGTAATAGAGAGAGATGATAAATATAAAAGGATAGTCGGTGAATTAAAACCACGATACCCAGAGAAGTGGACAGATAATGAGATTATTATTAACAGATACACAAAGGAAAAAGACCCCACGATTTCAACAGTAGGTACAGGTGGAGCAATTTTATCTAAAAGAGCAGATTTGATTTTGGCAGATGATATTTTGAATAAAGACAATACCAGAACCCCAGAGCAAAGACAAAAAGTTGAGGAGTGGTGGAAAGATGTGGTTATGCCAGTTTTAGAGCCAAATCACGGAAGGATTATATGGATATCAACGGCTTTCAGTAGTGAGGATTTAAGCCAAAAATTGTTAGCAGACCCGACATTTGATTATAGAAAAGTGTTTAGAGCCATTGAAAGGGAGTCTGATAATAAGGAGTTATGGGAAAAATACAGAGAGATTTTGTTTCATAGTGGAAAAGAAGAAGCCAATAGATTTTACGAAGCTAACAAAAAAGAAATGCTTTCTGGTTCTAAAGTTCTTTGGGAAGAAAGGTGGTCGTATAAAAGACTGTGTGATGAACGCATAAGTTCTGGAGTTAGGTCATTTAACTTGATGTATCAGAATGACCCAGTTAATGATGAAACAGCGGTGTTTAGGGAGTCGTGGATTGAACAATGTAAAGATACAAAGCGTAGGTTATTAGATACTTTCCAGCAGTCTACTTATGATATGCAGATTATGGTGATTACTCAGGGAGTTGATTTAGCTATTTCAGAAGATGAGTTAGCAAACGAGACAGTTATCACGACATTGGCAAAAAATGGAGATAATAAGTTTGTAATTCTTAACGCAGTAGGGGGTCATTGGTCTCCGTCAGAAACCAGAGCCAACATCAAAGGTCAGAATGATAGGTTCAATCCAGCCTTGATTTTAGTAGAAAATAATGCTTTCCAAGCGTCTATGGTCAAAGATTTACAATCCACCAGCACAGCACCGATAAAAGGATTTACCACAGGAGGAGAGAAATTTGATGAGTTCGTTGGTATCAATTCCTTAGCAGTAGCTATGGAGAACGGTCAATTCATAATTCCAGCAGACCCGAGTCACGGAAGGACAATAGACTACTACGAAAGAATTAAGCACGAAATGATGTCTTTTCCGTCTGGTCATACAGGAGACTGGTTGATGTCGTTATGGTTTGCGTTCACAGCACTTAGGTCTATTACTTCAAATGAGGTTTATCGTGTCACCGCTACGAATGTTAAACCAGATGTAGAGTATTGATATATTGACATATATGGAACAATGTGCTATTATTGGTATCAAGGCTATGGAATGATGAAAAGGTAGATAGGAAAACTATTATGGTTCATCAGATATCTAAACAGTTCAAACCGAAGATGGTAAAGAAAATGGAGAAAGTAGTTAAAGAAGTAGAAGGAGTTGAGTTACAGTCAATTTAATTGTGAGATAGATATGTCAAAAAAATGGCTTACATTAAGGAATGTTCGCAGATGGGAAGAAGTTTGTAATTGCTCTGGTGTGTCTCTGTGTGGTTACATTCCCACATTCATACACGCTAAAACCTGTCCGTTATACGAGTGTGGTGTACAAAATTGGGCAGAGTTAATTTCAGCACAGGGGGTGGGAAGTAATGTCCAAGAAAGTAACTGATAAGGCTAAGGCTAAAAAGATGGCTATAAAGAAAGGTAAGAGAGAGCAGAAACGCAAAATTATAGCTAAGGCTCATAAGAAAGCATTTAGTAATAAAATAGTTAAAAAAGGAAAAAAGTAAATTGAATATTGGACTGGTTGGGCAACGCAGGGTAGTTATGTTAGCGTACCGATAGGGATAAAAAGTCTGACTAAACTATTAGGGAACTCAGAGAACCTTAAATAGATTCCCTACCCAACCTGTTTAGTGTTTAATTTTGAAAGAAAAGAAATAAAAATGAAAAGTTCAAATAGTAAAGTTGCTTTAGTGACTGGAATAACTGGGCAGGATGGCTCTTACTTAGCAGAGTTTCTACTTTCCAAAGGTTATGAAGTTCACGGTATGTACAGACGCACCTCAACAGACAACCTGTCTAGAATTAGCCATTTAAGGGGTCAAATTGCCACGCATTACGGAGATTTGGAGGATTACACCTCTTTACTCACTTTGATACAAAAAACTCAACCTGATGAAGTGTACAACCTTGCAGCACAATCTGATGTAGGTGCTTCGTTCCAGTTACCAATTCAGACAGGTTTAGTAACAGGTCTTGGTGTTACAGCATTACTTGAGGCTATACGAGAGACGAAACCTGATGTAAAATTCTATCAGGCTTCCTCTAGTGAGTTATTCGGTAAAGTCGTGGAAACGCCACAGACGGAACACACACCATTTTACCCAAGAAGTCCGTATGGTGTAGCGAAACTATACGCTTACTGGATGACAAGACTATACAGGGAAGCCTATGGTATTTTCGCCTGTAATGGAATACTTTTTAATCACGAAAGCACACGCAGGAATGAACAGTTTGTGACTAAGAAAATAGTAAAACAAATGGTAGAGGTTTGGAAAAGAGAAAGAGAATTTATTGAACTTGGAAACCTAAACGCTAAAAGAGATTGGGGATTTTCCCCTGATTTTGTGGAAGCAATGTGGTTAATGTTGCAACAAGAAAAACCAGATGATTATGTTATAGCCACAGGTGAAACACACTCTGTTAGAGAATTTGTTGAGGAAACGGCTAAACAACTTGATTGGACTATAAAGTGGAGTGGAGAGGGTATAAATGAAATAGGTACAAATCAGTTTGGTGATGTAGTAGTAAAAGTTAATCCAGAGTTTTACAGACCAGCAGAAGTAGAAATACTACAAGGAGACTACTCAAAGGCTAAGAAGGTATTGGGGTGGAGTCCTAAAACTACATTTAAGGATTTGGTAAAGTTAATGGTAGAGGAAGAATTAAAATGAAGAAAATAGTTTTATGTACAATTAGCAGTAGTTAGTCTGGTGGGGAGATACTTGCTGACTCCCCATCAGAGTTATGTCTGTTAAATGTATAGGTATGAGGACTTGCGTCTTAGATTGTGTTGAAATCAGAATGAGAGGTACAGTACTCGCAATTCGGGCAGGGTTGCAACCAAAACTGTATCTCTCGTTTTGATTTTAGGTATAATAGGACACAAGTCTTATTTATAAATGGGTTGTATTGACATTCAATTTGGTGTATTATCGTTTTATGGCTAAATCAATTTTCAAAACTATATCTGAGATGTTAGGTAGAGTAGAAGCTACACCAAGATGGTTCAATTCGTTAAATAGGTATGATGCTGTTGGTTATGATTCGTTAGATTATTCCAAACCAAATTTTTCGTTATCAAGAGCAGTATATTATGCAAGTGTTGTTAGTGATGGTGTTTCAACAGTAGGAGAGAAGTATTTATTGGGTTCTGTTTATGGTAAGCCGATTATTAACTCTGCTTGTGGTTTCGCTTTCGCACAACCGTTCTCAATTAAGGTAGGTGGGGATAGTGAAAACGAGACAGCATACTTTGTTAATGAGTGGGTAAAAAATAATTACCCAGAAATTTTTGAAGCACTTCGTTATTCTATGAGAGACGGAGTTTCATATTTAAGAGTAAAAGATGACTTAAGTCCCAAATTGATACCAGGTGAAAGAACAACTATAAAGGTTGACCCTGTAACAGGTGAAGTGATTGGTTTTGATGTTAATGTAAATGTTCAGGAAGATAACGCTACTTCAGTTGAATATCGTACAGAGTACAGAAAAGATTCCCCGTACATAAGAGTTATAAAAATAAAAGATAGCAAGGAAACAGTCCTTGAGGAAGTTACTGGAGATGATGGTCAACAACCTTTGGAAGTTATAGCGTTTCATAATGAAAAAGAGCCTTCGTTTGTTTATGGAATTTCAGAGTTCCAGAACATCTATTATTTGATGGCTAACTATCACTCAGTAATGTCTAAGGCTATAAAGAATAACATTTTTAACAGCGACCAGTTCCCATACATAAGTGGAATAGATAATGTCAATACATTCTTAATGTCTCAAGGAGAAAGACAAGCAGATGGTTCGTATAAGATAGATTGGGATGCTCACAAGATTTTGTTAGGTGGAAAAGACTTTAAGGTTGATATGATTTCTCCGATTCAAAATGCAGGGGAAGCAGAAAAATTATTAAATCTATTGTTCTGGGCAATTTGTCAGACCTCAGAAACTCCAGAGTTTGTAATGGGTACAGCAGTTTCCAGTTCCAAAGCATCAGTACAAGAGCAAATGCCGATAGTGCTTAGAAAAGCAGATAGAAAAAGAAAACAATACGAACAATACATCAGGGAGTTGGTGAGTTTAATAATGTATAAAGGTTCTAAGTTAGACTCCAGAATAAAAATCTTAGATGATTATACGGTAGTGTTCCCAGATATAGTTGATGATGATATGAATGTGAAAATAGAATTAGTAAAGTTCCTTAGTGATGAGGGTCTTATCTCTGACAAAACTAAAGCAACTCTGTTAGGTTTAGAGAAATATGTTGATGATATAAATGAGGAATTAGCAAATGCTTATGAAGAGAAGAAAAAAGCAGACGAAGAGTTTGCGAAAAGTATCAAGTTGGCTAACGAGCCAAGTGATGAATTAAACAAAAAGGATATAGAACAGGAGGAATAATTTGATAGAAAAAGTTAAATGAACAAAGAAAGAAAAAATATGCTTGGTTTAATCCAGCAACAAGATAAAGAAATAGATGACTTGATGAAAGATACCAAAGAAGAGGTTATTAAGTATGCGGCTAAGTCAAGAGATAGAGATAATAAGATAGATGAGAGGAAGTTTGAAAAATACATAAAATATGTTTTCGCATTTTGGGCTTTGAACTTTACCAACATACTTATTAAGTACAATGTTCAAGTTACAGAATTGGCTGGTAAACAGGTGTTAGATGATATTAAAAAATATAAGAACCCAAAGTTTAATGAAGATATACAGAAATCTATTGATAAGAGGACAGCTATTATTGAGAATAGTATTACAGCAAGAACGGTACTTGGAGGAGCCTCAATAGGTAGTAGGATTAAGAGTATAGAGAAGGCTTACATTAAGACTGTTTCTGACATAGTTAAAGTTGGTAATATTGAAGGTTGGAGTGCTAAGCAAGTAGCACAAGAAATTGACAATATAATAAGTCCGAGTGGGGAAAAAAAATGGGTTAGTCCATATGATTGGTTTCGTAAAATACACCGTGGTGATGTTACTGGTCGTAGGTCTGGTTCTGTTTCTTATAATTCTTATAGGATAGCGAGAACAGAGTTAGCAGAAACATACAGACTTGAAACAATAGCCTATCACTCTGGTAAGCCTTGGATACTTGGTTTTAGATGGAACTTGAGTGATGCTCACCCAAATATAGGGTGTGAATGTGAGGATTTAGATGGAAAAGTATTTGAAGATGAGGCAGATGTACCACACGCTCCGCATCCTCTATGTCTTTGTTACATAACGCCAGAATTAGTTGACCCGAAGGAGTTATAAAAATGCCTATATTTAGTGCAGATTGGTTCACACAACATATACCGAACTGGGAAAAAATCCTTCAAGATTTGAAAGGAAAACCTAACTTGAGTTTTCTGGAAATAGGTTGTTATGAAGGAATGGCTACCTTATGGTTGCTAGAGAATATCTTAACAGCAGAGTCAAGTCATATTATGGTAATAGACCCGTTTAGACAGACTGATGGGTACAGAAGGCTATCGGAAAAAATCTACACACATAACTACAGAGAGACATTTGAGGCTAACACAGAGCCGTACAAGAACAAAATAATAATAAATCCTAGTGAGTCGTTTCCTGCTCTGATTAAAATGCACCCAGATTATGAAGGAACTTTTGATTTTATTTATGTAGATGGTTTGCACGATTCTAGTGCTTGTTTAGCAGATATGGTGCTGTCTTGGGATTTATTAAAAGATGGTGGAATAATGATTTGTGATGATTATGGTTGGGATATAGATGCTAAGGAAGAACAGAAACCAAAGATGGGTATTGATGGATTTTTGTTAGGTTACACAGGTGAGTATCAACTTTTGCTAAAGGATTATCAAGTTGCTTTAAGGAAAAGAAATGATGGACTTAGAAGTTCCAGAAAAATCTAAAAAATTGCAGTATAAGGAGGAAATTATGAAAGCAATGTATTTTATTTTTTACAAAATAGAAAAGGATTTTGTAAATGAGGCTATTGATAGCATTCACGAAAAGGTATCTAAAATTTGTATAATAAACAACTCAGGTGATGTTGTTGATTTTGGAGATACAAGGAAAGAAAGATTAGAAATAATTACGCCAGAGTATCCGCTTACTTTTTCTCAGACTTTTAATTTAGCTAGGAAAATAGCAATCAATAATGGTATGGATGTTTTGTTTACACAGCATAGTGATGCTAAGTTTATAAATGTTGAGGATAGTTTGAATTTTATAAACTATGTAGCGGAATTGAAAGGAAAGTGGGGGCAAGTTCTTACTAATCACGACATAGTCACGGCTTATAATGTTGAAATGTTAAAAGATGTAGGAGAGATGGATACTGTATTTCCCCAGTATTTTGCAGATTTTGATTACCTTAGAAGGATGTCCTTAAATGGTTGGGAAATTGTACAGTCTGATTTTGGTGATAAGGTTTTGCATATGGGTGGCGGAAGTACTACAATAAAGAATGATAAGCACTTGAAAATGACTCAAAATTACACATTCCCGCTGTACGAGCAGTATTATGTGTCCAAGTGGGGTGGGAGTCTTGGAAAAGAAAAGTATTTAGTTCCGTTTAATAAGGAGGTAGGTAATGAAAATAGTTAATCCTAAAAGTGGCGAAACAATAGCCACAGCAGTACATAATTTAGTAGAGTTTTCAGTTAATGGAACTCGCATAGTGGTTGCAGGTGGAGATTATGTAGCGACCATTCAGTACCCAGAGGTAGAAGATAAGTGTCTAATAACGGTTGCTGATGGTAAAATGGAGATAGAGCAACCAGAGTATAAAGTTAAAGAACCAGATAAGGAGGTTCAAGATGGAAAAGAAAAAGAAAATAATCCAGATGAATCCAAAGGAGGAGAATCTGACGCAGATGGAGCAGGAGATGGAGATAGAGGAGATACCAGTCCAGAACCAGATGGAAACTCAGCCAATGACTCCAAAGATGGAGGAAACGATAGTGGAGGAAGCGGAGGAGAAAACTCTGGAGAAGGAGATGGAGAAAACAGGACTGAATCTAAGGGGGAAAGTTCAGAAGATAGAAAGTTCACCAAGATTCAGTAATGTTTACGAGTTAAGAGATTATTTAATAACCACTCCGAACCCCAGTGAGGCTTACGCTAGGTTAGTCTCATCTGGTCAGGTTAGTGATAAGTTAGATAAGGCTATTAGAGTAGAAATGGTTAGAATAGGATTTGGAAACCTATGAACAAAGAAGAAAAAAACAACTTAATAATAGAAGGTACATTGTCAGAGATGGCTGGTGCAGATGATTTTACAATCCAAGTACCTGTAGCTAAAGGTGTTGATATCAAAGCTCTAACTGAAGGAGACCCAGACCCTATGTTTGTAGTGGTAGAGGCTCTTAATGAAACAGTTTCTAAGAATAATCGTGAGTATGATACAGCCACAATCAAGTCTATTGCTGAACAGATAAACAATATAAAGCCTGATGCTTATGTAGGACATATTAAAGATGAAGAAAGAGCCTACAAAAACCCACAGTCAAAAACTATTTGGATTGGTGCAAAGGTGATGAAGATTGATGGTAAAAATAGATTGTTCGTTAAAGGATATGTGTTGCCATATGCAAAAGAATTAAAGCAATACTTAAAAGCAGCCAAAGCCATAGGAAAACAGGTAGCTGTATCTATTTATGGACTTGCTAGAGAAGTGTTAGACCCGATATCTAAAATTAAAAAGGTAGTAGATTTTCGTTTAGAGTCCATAGATTGGGCTAGGTCAGGTGCAGCTGGTGTTGATACCCTTGGTTATATGGCAATTACGAAAGAAATGGAAGATGATGCTAATAAAAAAGATTGGTTGGCTGTTATTGATACTTACAATACAGTTAGAGAGTCAGTTGAGGAATCAATGAGAAATGAAACATCTGCTAAGCATCAAACTCAGCTTCAAGTTGTTTCTGAAATGTTAGGAACAACTCCAGAAAATGTTGTAGATACAGTAATGGAAATGAAAAACACTTTAGATAGGCAGGAGAAAGAGTTAACGATTAACTTCATAGAGGAGCAGTTAAAAGGTCGTGTTAGTAGTAAATCAGCGAGAAGTATTATTAAGACAATAGTCCTTGCAGAAATGGACAAAAGTGTTTATAATCGTACTAGAGCATCTGCAATAATAGACTCGGTTCTGCAATCCGATATTGGAAAGCAGGTATTGAGTGAAATGTCCAGAAAGTTAGATATTAACCCTTTGGTAGAAAGGGAATTAGATAGTCGTAGTTACACAGTTATAAAGTAATAATTTATTTTTAGGAGGTTCTTATGGCAGAAACATTAAGAAGCGATGGAAAAGCTGTTGATGTAACATTGCTTTCCACAGTAGAAAAAGGCTCTGTCGTTTACCTTGAGGGATTTTTCGGCATAACAATGGCGAGTGGTTCCTCTGGAGACACAGTAGCAATAGAGGTAGCCCAAAGAGAACACGAAATCGCTGTACCAGAAGGTGTGACAGCAGCTAAAGGTGATGTCTTGTACATAACCAATGCTGGAGTCATTACTAACACATCTGCTGGGAATAAAGCCTTCCTGAAAGTAACTCAGGCAAAGGACTCAAACAACTATGTTTGGGGTATCCTTTTGCCACAAGCGTAATAAGTTTTTGATTATAGGAGGATAATATGGAATTAAAACCTATATTTGAACAAGCAGCTTCAAAAGCCGAATCAATAATCAAGGAACAAAAAGCGCTTGACTGGTCTGAAGAAGTTAAGGCTGGTAAAGTTACTATTAAGGAAATGATTGGTACAGATGATGGTGCAAGAGAGTTCATTGAAAAAACTACCTATGATTTGTATTCTGGTAGGGAAAATATTCCTCTTTTGTACAAGGATGTCTATTCCACGATTAGTGACTCTAACCTACCTAAGACTTTAACAGAGGAAGAGTTTGGACCAGTTCAGGTCGTTTTCCTTGAGAAGTTTGAAGGTGGAGAAGTTAAGTTTGGTGTATTAGGACCAGGAACTGAAAAATCCGTGAGCCTACATACATATGCGGCAGGTATTGAATTGTCAGAAGATATGGTTGAGTGGAACCAAACTTGGCGAATGTCTGAGGTTGGTGTTGCATTTGGTGAGGCTTACAACAAGCTATTGAATCATTTGCATCTGTCACCCATTATAAATGGTACATATACCACGACTAGTGGTGGACTTCAGGCTCAGAAGGCAGCACAAGAGGGAGACCCAGTTAAAGGTACAGCTGGTATTGCACAGTTAATAGCTTACAGTACAGATTTACCGACTACATTGAGAAATGCCCTTACAGTATTGCCAAGAGGTTCAATTCTTTTAATCAATTCAGCTGATAGGTATGCTATTGAGGATGCTATTGCAGCTTCAATGTATGCTGATACTTCACCGTCAGTAGTAAAGCAGAGAATGAATGCTGCTAACATTATTGAGTATGATGGAGATTCAGTTGTAGTTGGTGGTAAAGAATATCTCTACCCAGGAGTTACCAGTGGGTACGCTTATTTTATAGCACCTAAGAGAAACTTTAGAGAATATATCAAGCACGACTTGAGAACAGATTCTGGAGATGGTGATTTGTCAAGACTTATCGTCACACAGATGGTAGGTAGAGCAAGGAGAGGTCTTTTAGCTTCTCTTGGAGGCAAATACGGTGCTGTTAAGATAGACATAGCGGCATAGCTTCCTAAGTTTATTAAATTAAAGTTAGGAGGTTAACACCTATGGGAATGTTTAGTGGGTTGAAAAAAATAAGCGACTGGGTTACACCTTTAGACCCGATGGATTGGTTTAGAGCTAAAAGGGATGCAGGAAAGACAAGTCAAAATGTCTTTAAGGCAGACCAGTCTGATAAAGACAAGTTCGTTGCCAAGCAGAAGTTGGTCAAAAAGATGAGAAAGTAGCTTCATAAACAAGGGGAAGGGGGTTCAAATCCCCTTTCCTTTGTCGTATAATGGAGGAGGTTATGAATAATCAGAAAAAGAAACTAAATTTTTATGGTACTTTAGCTCAGGGTCAAGGATATTCTGGAACAGCAGAAAAAATGGCTTTAGCATTAGATAAGTATTTTGATGTTAGAGTGATGTCTTTTACAGAATATAAGAGAGAGAATGTTACAAGTGATGGTTTGGAATTAAGAGCAAAGCCCTTTGAATTAGCAGAAACAGGTATAGTTTACGGGTTTCCTAATGCTTTTACCTCTTGTGTTAATAAGAATAAGATTGGTTTCACTATGTTTGAGACCAGTAAACTACCAAGAACATCTGGTATACCTAACGATTGGGCTGGAGAGACTGGAGACCCAGAGAAGAATATCAATTTGATGGATATCGTGCTTGTACCTTGTGAACATAACAAAAAATTGTTAGAAAAAGAAGGAGTTACTATACCAATTAAGGTAGTTCATTTGGGAATAGACCCCCAGCAGTATCCTAAGATAATTAGACCTAAAAGAGATACATTTACATTTTTGAGTCTTGGTACTCTGACAATCAGGAAAAATCCTGGTGCTATAATAGGTGCATTCTTAGAGTTGTTCAAAGATAATCCAAATGTGAGGTTGGTGTTAAAGACTCAATCTGGAACATTAGCTCACATTCAGTTACCATATAAGAATATAACAATTATAGACGAATATAGTACACAAGAACAAATTTGGTGGTATTATAAAGAAGCAGATGCGTTCCTATTCCCCACTAGGGGAGAGGGTTTTGGTTTACCGCCTATGGAGGCAATGGCTACTGGTCTACCAACAGTAATAGCCAACCACACAGGGATGGCTGAGTTTTGTAACAAGGAATACAACTACCCTATTCCTGTTGCTAAGGAAACCCCTGCAATAAGGTTTCCTAAGAAATGGGGAGATGTAGGAAATTGGTACGAACCAGACTATCAGGCTCTCAAGGATGCAATGTTGGACATTTATACAAACCGAGAAGAGTCTTATAACAAGGGATTAAAGGCTTCGGACTGGGTTCATAGTAATTTTACCTTTGACCACACAGCCAGAGATATAGTAAAATTAGTCCAAGAGTTAGAAGATTCTAAATTAGATAAATAGATATTAGTAATAATTTTAGTAATGGAGGTTAATTTATGGCAGCAACATTTCAATGGTCACAATCCTATGGTGCAACGCCTACAATAGTAGACCTTGGCGAATCAGGAAACTTGTTCAACTTTAAGGATATTGATGATGCGACTCCGTCAAATTATACGACCCATCCGATTACTGCGGGAAATAACAGTTACGAAGTATGGTTGAGAGCTCACTTTACTGGTACTTTTA
>Ga0255343_1005401_pt1 | contig 11943 bp, 9 predicted proteins | sample wastewater_treat_4_FD_192413 | JGI IMG/M metagenome (GOLD analysis project Ga0255343, IMG submission 192413) | Wastewater microbial communities from Lulu Island WWTP, Vancouver, Canada - plant16 | ecosystem: Engineered > WWTP > Wastewater > Unclassified | place: Canada: Vancouver, British...
TCTCACAGGCGGTTTCATCAGCCGTAGTAACAACGAACTGTGAGAAGTCAGCAGAAGCCATAGTAGGCGGAAGCCGAAGGGCTGAACAACAGAACGTGCAAAACGAAAGTATGTCTTTGCGGGTCTCCGACAGCGGATGTAGGTGAAACGTAAATGAACCGTAAACGGGTAAATATCCAATAAACTTTAGTTAAAGAGTAAAACGTCTAAACCGGGTTATACGCGGGTGGATAAATTACTTCGCTCACGCGTCAATGAAAACAGCGATGTCCGACATAGACGCTCATTTGCGTACACGGCTTCGAGTAGTCATCTGGAAGCAATGGAAAGCACCTCCGAAACGGCAATGGGGATTGCAGAAGCTTGGTATACACAAAGACCTTGCAAGACTTACATCAAAGACGTGTGTAGTAAGGGCAATCACCAAAGAGAAGCTGTCAAGGAGGGGACTTGTAAGTTGTTTGGATTACTACTATAACGAACGCCATGTTGAACCGCCGTATGCCGAACGGCACGTACGGTGGTGTGAGAGGGGAGAGAAAAACTCCCCTACTCGATTGGGGCGGGCGTCTGCAAAATCTGGAGTGCGGTGACAAGAGCCGCGCTGTGCGCGGGTCGCGGCACCGCTTTTGCGCGCCGCCCTGCCGCTGCGCGCTCGCCCCAAAAGCGGCGTCGCGCGGAATACCGCTTGCCGCCGCACTCCAGATCCAGTCATCCGGCTCGCGAAGCGCTGTGACGAGCGTTATTGGACGCTGTTTGTCTAATGAGACAACTAATGGACGGGTTTTTCGGTCGGACCGGTCTGACTTTCGCGCCGCGCAACGCGCGGCGGGTTTCCAGCGCCTCGGGCGCATTCTTGTCCCAGACAGCCAGTCCGTTCTGAGCTCCGCCTTCACTCATGGCGCGTGTTATAGCGTCAGGTATGCGTTTGCAAGGCGCGTTTTTGGGGTTCGGCTTTTAGTTAGACGTGTCAGACAGATCAGACTTGCCCGACAAAAAAACAAGCCCCGGGATCGCTCCCGAGGCTTGTCTTAATCAATTAAGCAGTTACTCGCTTACTTGCGGAACTTGCGGCGTAGGCCGAGGGCCGCGACACCGAGCGCCAAAAGCGCCATAGAGGTCGGTTCAGGCACGATTTGGAAGTTCCCGCTCGGCGCATAGTTGAATTGAGCACCCAGCCAACCGTTATCACCCATCCCCGTGATTTGGTAGGCGGTGTTCACCGCTGCGCCGCCAGTGTAGTACTGCAACTGGTAGATCTTGTTGACGCCGCCGCCAAAGGTGTTGGCCGCGTCCACAAAGGCCACGCCGTACCACTGGCCGTTCGCTACAGCATCCACACCGTAGGTAAAGCCGAAGGTGTTGTAGACCTTGCCAGCACCCTTACCAGTGCCGGCGATGCCGTCAAAACCTGTTCCGTAATCGACTTTGACCGCACTCGACCAGTCGGCTGCCTCACCATTACCCAGATAGACCAGCGAGATGGTACCGCCCTGAAAATCGCCAGTCTTGGTGCCCGTTGCATTCACCAAGAAATTAGGATCTGACACCCAGTTGAACGAGGCCGCACTTGCGGCACCCGCCATCGCCACAGCGGCGACGATTGCTAGCATTTTTTTCATTTTCATTGTCCTTATCAATGGCCGAAGCCATGTTTGGGTTTCAAATCCGCCCCGGTAACAAGCCGAGGCGGAAATCATCGTTCATTGAGCCGTTCAGAAGGGCTTAAGGAAGGTGATGCTGAAATCACCCGTGCCTGCCTTGGCCACGTACCAGAAGGGGGTGCCCGCAGGCAGTCCGTCCGGGTAGTCGTCGCTAAACCACGACTCCGCGCCGACTTTGTACCAGCCCGCCGGATAGTCACCGTCACCCTCGAAGAGGTAGTAGGTGGTGTAGATGCCGGTGGTTGCGTCGTGGATCGAGATCGTGTCGGCCGTAGCCGAACTTGCCCCTGCGGTCGCACCGGTCAGGGTGACCTGCGTCGCATCGTTGAGATCCAGCGCTACGGGGTAGGGGCTGGCAATCATGTTGAAATCGCCCCGCACCAGATTTTTCGTGTAGCTGGCATCCATCGGTACCTCGCCCGAGAATGTCACTTTGGCGTTGACGGTCGTGGCCTTAGACACGTACCAGAAAGCCGTGCCCGCAGGCAGACCGTCCGGGTAATCATCGTCAAACCACGACTCTGCACCGACTTTGTACCAACCCGCTGGGTAGTCACCGTCGCCCTCGAAGAGGTAGTAGGTGGTGTAGATACCGGTAGCCGCATTGTGGATCGAGATCGTGTCGGCGGTCGTCGAGTCTGCCCCAGCGGTCAGATTTTCGCCCTTGAAGTCCCTGTTCAGACTGTAGCCAGCCTTGCCGACGCCATTAAAAGTGCCGCCAAGCATGTTGAAGTCGCCGGCGACCAGTGCCTTGGTGTCGTACCCGACGATGTTGACGCTCTCGACCTGGGCGAGGCACAAAGAAAGTAAATATTAGGCTTATTTCTTGGCTTTAATTTGGAAATTAAATCGCAGCTTATTTATATTTTTAGCGTTAAAGCCGTGCAATGGCTTGTTTACCATGACTCATCCCCGCTTTCGCCCAGTTGGAAGGTTGGGAAGGGTTGGGCGGCCGCTAAATGTGCCAACCGGCATCTAAACTTTGCGTGGAACTTGTGGCGAAAAAAACCGCAGCGCACAATAAAACCCATAAATATGTTGGACGTTTCAAATTACCTGTCCCTTACGTTGCGCACTCGGAATTGCGCTTGCAAGCTCGTGAACAAACGCTAAAATAGTGGACCGTACCATGAAAAACTTTGCTTACACAGCCAAAGCCAGCGATGGCGCGTTGACGCGCGGTGTGCTGTCGGCCGCTGACCGCGCCGCTGCGCTGGAAGCCTTGCGCCGTCAGGGCCTGATGCCGGTCAAGGTGGAAGAGACGCGCGCCGTACCCGCCGGAGACCATGCTGTGCCGACGCGCGCGCTGGCGTACGCCGCCGTGGCCGTACTCCTGCTTGCTGGCGGCGTGTGGCTGGCACTCTCGCGGCGCGGCGGCGAACAACAGCCGCCCGTAAAGCCGCCCGCTGCCGCGCCGACTGGAGGGCGGGCGTCCCCGCGAGCCGTAACAACGCCCGCGCCGGCAGTCCCGACGACGCCGGTGGTACCGGCTCCGTCGACCACGCCGGCAGTACCAGTAGCATCGGCAGCTCCGGCGGCACCCGTACCGGCAGCAGCCCCGTCGCCTGCGCTTTCGCCCGCTTTACCGGAAAACCCACCGGCAGCCCCGGCACCCACTCCTCCGCCGCGCGATCCTTCCTTCGCCTCACACTCCGAGAGCGCCATGGCCATGATCGCCAGTATCCCGCCGGGGATGCCGGTGCCGCCATTGCCTATCAGTGGCGATTTGGCGGAAGATTTCGCGGTGGCCGCGACCAATACAATCGTGATTTTTGATGACGACACGGAAGAGACGGTGCGCCACAAAGAGGCGGTGGCGTGGATGAAGGTAGATGTGGCCGAGTACGTCAAAGAGGGACACTCGCCGGCCGAGGTGATCCAAGCGATAACGGACGCCCACAATGAAAACGCGAAAATCCGGGAAGAGTACGAGTTCTATCTCAGCCAACTGCGTGCTGCGGGCGACACTGCGGGTGTAGAGACTTTTGTAAAAGAGGCTAACGAGGATCTTGCGGCGCGAGGGCTGCCCTTGTTGACGATCAGAAAAACGACCATGGCGGAAAGGAAGGCGGCGCGTGAGAAAAAGTAGATGGATGTTGCTGGCGGCGGGTTTTGCGGGACTGTGTCTGTTGTCGCAAGAGGCGGCGGGGCAGGCCAAGGCTCAGAAAGGCGATGCGAAACCTGTTCCCGGACTGATGACCAAAAAGGGTGGCATGTTGCATGTGCCGTCCAGCGGTCCTGTGATCCAGGTTATGAACGCACAGAAGCGCGTGCCGGAAAAGGAAGTGACAGAGGTGTGTCAGGCCATAGAATCAGCCATGAGGCTGGAGATACGGCAAGCACCTGCCACGAAGGCCGCCAAACCCATGGCAGAAGCCGCGCGCATGGTCGCCGATCCGAAATGCGCGGCGGCGATCGTCGTCTGCGACAATCCAGACCTGCCGATGCTGCTGGTCGCACCGGAGGGTAAGTGGGCGCTGGTGAACGTCGCGGCGCTGGCAGTGGACAAACCCAATCAAGAGAAACTGACCAAACGTCTGCGTAAAGAGCTTTGGCGTGGCTTCGGTTACCTGATGGGGGCAGCCCATTCGCATTTTGAGGCCTGCGTGATGAAAAGCGTACGGAATCCCGCCGATTTGGACGCGCTGCCGGTCGAGACGGTCTGTCCTGAGCCTTACGTTAAGATACAGCAACACGCGCGCACGATCGGTGCATCGCCCTATACTATGGTTTCCTACCGCGATGCCTGTAGGCAGGGATGGGCGCCCGCGCCGACCAATGCGATCCAGCAAGCGGTGTGGGACGAGGTTAAGGGCGGAGCCGCGCCTGCCGCCGCTAAAAAGACGGTAGAGTAACCCAAATGAAACGGCGACTGCCTGCCGTAGCGATTTTTCTCGGCGCCTTTCTGCTTTTCGGCGTGCAGCCGATGCTTGGTCGTACCTTGTTGCCCTCGTTCGGCGGCACGGCAGCGGTGTGGACTGTCTGCCTCGCCGCGTTCCAGACCCTGTTGCTGGCCGGTTATTTTTACGCGCACATGATCAGCCGAAAGCCTGTGCGCGCACAACGCATCCTTCACGCTGCATTGCTGGCGTTGGCCGTGGTCTGGACAGGAACGTTCGCTGTGCTCAGGCCGCTGATTCGCGGGCGGCTCGGCGAGAGTGGCCAGCCCGTGTTGGAAGTGCTCTTCTGCGTGCTGCTATTCGCGGGGTTGCCGTACGTGCTGCTCTCGGCCAACAGTACACTGATACAGGCCTGGCTGGCGAAAAGCTCCGACTCGCGCGGTGTGTACCGGCTCTATGCCGTCTCCAATCTTGGCTCTTTCTGTGGTCTGCTGGCCTATCCGCTGCTGGTAGAGCCGTACGTAACCTTGACCGCGCAGTGGTGGGGTTTCGCGGCCGGACTAGTGGTCTACGCCGTGTTGCTCTGGCGCACAGGCGAAGAGGCGGCCGGGCGCCGCCTGGGAGGGACGAGCGTCTGCTCGTCCGGGCAAGTAGACGCTTGCCCCTCCCCCGGCACTGTCGGCAGTGCCGACCAAGTTGGGAGCGCGGGCGTCCCCGCCGACAAAAACACTTGGCTCTGGTTCGTGCTATCGGCAGCCTCCTGTTTTCTGCTGAACGCGGTGACAACCTACCTGTCGAACGACATCACGCCCTTCCCGTTGCTGTGGATCATTCTGTTGGGTATTTACCTTTGCAGCTACATCGGCGCGTTTTCGGCGTTCGGCGAGCGGTCGGCGGGCTGGTGGGGCGTGCTGACTTTGGTAGGCGTCGTAGCGCTGGCCTTTGCCATGCGGCTGGAAAAAGCGGTCCAAACCCTGCCGATCTATCTGCCGTTAGGGGTAACGGTGTTGCTGTTCGGCGGCATGTTCCTGCATGGCTGGCTCTATCGCGTGCGTCCGGTACCGGCCGCATTGACCCGCTACTACCTGCTGATCGCGGCGGGTGGCGCGGTCGGCGGCGTGGCGGCCTCGGTTGTCGCACCGCTGATATTCAGCCAGATCTGGGAGTTTCCGGTGGCGCTGCTGTTGCTGGCACTGTTGGCCGCGCTGTACTTCGCACGACCGGACCCCGCCACACAAGGCGTGAAGCGCGAGGCAGTCTGGCTGTTGGCAGGTGTCGCTGTTTTGTTGGTGGTGGGTGACATGCGGCACCAGGCCGGCCAAGTCATCCTCGCCATGCGCAATTTCTACGGAACATCGAGACTGGTCAACACGACGGCGCGCACCGCTTTTGGCGATGTCTTGACGGCGCGCGCGCTGAGACACGGCAGCGTCACGCACGGGATTCAATACCGGGAAGCCTATCTGAGAGACAAACCGACCACCTATTACGGCGCGTCCGGCGGCGGCTTGGCGTTCTCGCTACACACCAACCGGGTCACGGAAACGCCCTTGCACGTGGGGCTGATCGGACTAGGGATCGGTACGCTGGCGTGCCACGGACGGACCGGCGACCTATTCCGCTTTTACGAGATCAACCCGCAGGTGGTGGCGATCGCCACCGACACGAACCATTTCACCTACCTGTCCGACTCGTTGGCCAAAGTGGAGATCGTGCTTGGGGACGCCCGTAAATCCCTTGAGCGCGAGTGCGCCGAGGGCGAGCCGCTGTTGGACGTGATTGTGCTGGACGCTTACAGCGGCGATGCCGTGCCCCTGCACCTGACGACGCGTGAAGCCATTGACCTTTATTTGCGACGCTTGGCGCCTAACGGCATTCTGGCGGCCCACATCACCAACTGGCACATTGACCTCTCGGTGTTGTGCAAGGCTATCGCCAACGAGTTCGGGCTTTATATTGAAAGTGCGTTGTCGCCGGCACGCGCACCTTTGGATTACGAGGCCTATTGGGTCTTCTTCTCGCGTGTTCCGTTGGCCCGCGCAAAGATGGTGCGCCGGTTTGACTGGGAGCATATTCCAGACATGGCTCTGCCGACCGATGATAAAGGGCACATCACCCGCTTGATCAGGCTGTCCTACGATCCCCAAATGGAAGCACCGTAAGACAGTTTCAAGGTCCGGGTTTTTTGTCAGACAGGTCGGATGTATCAGACGGAGCGGATTCGTCCTCTTTTACTTTTTTGGTTTTTGCTGCAACGTAAAAAACAATCGCGATTGTTGCAAACGCAACAAAGATCCGTACCAGCGTATCTATCCAACCCGCCGCGAACTGTTGACCAAAACATGAAGCGTTTATCACCAAAATTAAAGTACGTAACAACAAACAAACCAAAAGGCTATAATAAAACCCACAAAAGAAGTACGTGCCGAATAGCCCTGTCGATCAACTTCCTGCTTAACACATGGCAAAACGCAGGAACATGGGGGTTTAGAAAGCTCCGCGGTATCCGTGACGCTCTTCGCATTAGCCCAACTAATGTTCCCAGAGGCCACTTGGGCAAAGAGGGTGGTTGACAGCATCAGAAGTGTTGGAACTAACTACTTTCATGACCGTGATCACGCGCTCTACCATAAATAATTATTCCAAAGGTGTAAAACAAAAAAACAAGCCCCGGGACTGCTCCCGAGGCTTGTTTTGATCAATTAAGCAGTCACTCGCTTACTTGCGGAACTTGCGACGCAGGCCGAGGGCCGCGACGCCGAGGGCCAAGAGCGCCATCGAGGTCGGCTCAGGCACGATCTGATAGTTCCCGCCTGGCGCGTAGGAGAACTGAGTCCCCAGCCAAGAGTCGTCAGCCAGACCCGCGATCTGGTAAGCGGAGTTGACCGCCAAACCGCTGGCCTGATACTGCAACTGGTAGATCTTGTTGGCGCCGCCGCCGAAGGCGTTGGCCACGTCCACGAAGGCTATGCCGTACCATTGGCCGTTCACCACGTCACCATCAACTTGGTTGAAAACGAAGGTGTTAAAGACCCGGTTGGCGCCCTTTCCGGTGCCCAGTAGACCATCCACGCCGGAGGTACCCCACGTCACGAGCGCGGCGTTCTCCCAGTCGGCTGCCCCACCGTTGCCCAGATAGACCAACGAGATGGTGCCGCCTTGGAAGTTCGAGGTGTCCGTACCCGAGGCGTCCACAAACCGGGACGCCTCTGACGTCCACTGAAACGAGGCCGCACCCGCGGCACCCGCCATCGCCACAACGGCGACGATTGCTAGTATTTTTTTCATTTTCATTGTCCTTGTCAATGGCCGAAGCCATGTTGGGTTTTCAAATCCGCTCCGGCGTTGACCGGAGCGGAAATCATTCATCAAGGCGTTCAGAAGTTCTTAAGGAAGGTGATACTGAAATCGCCCGTGCCCGCCTTAGCCACATACCAGAAGGGTGTACCCGCAGGTAGTCCGTCCGGGTAGTCGGTTTCAAAAAGTTCGTCCGAACCGGCATTGTACCAGCCCGCCTGATAGGTGCCGTCACCCTCATAGAGGTAGTAGGTGGTGTAACCGCCCGTAACCGCATTATGGATCGCAATTGTGTCGGCTACGCCGGACGTCGCCCCGGCAGTCGCGCCGACCAGAGTGACCTGCGTCGTGTCGTTGAGATTCAGCGCCACGGGGTAGGGGTTCATCACCATGTTAAACTTGGCCCGCACCAGGTTTTTCGTGTAACTGCCCCCCATCGGCACGTCGCCAGAGAAGGTCCCGCTGGCACCGGTGGTCGTAGCCTTGGCCAGATACCAGAAAGGTGTGCCTGCGGGCAGGCCGTTCGGGTAATCATCGTCAAACCACTCGTCCGAACCGGCGTTATACCAGCCCGCCTGATAGGTCCCGTCGCCCTCATAGAGATAGTAAGTGGTGTAGCCGCCCGTTGCCGCGTCATGGATCGCAATCGTGTCGGCAGCACCGGACGTCGCTCCTGCGGTCAGGTTCTCACCCTTGAAGTCCCTGTTCAGGCTGTAGCCAGCCTTGCCGACGCTGTTGAAGGCACCGCCAAGCATATTGAACTTGCCGGCCACCAACGCCTTCGTCTCGTACCCGACGATGTTGACGCTCTCGACCTGGGCGAGGCCTAGATCGGAAGCGGCCGCGCTACACGCGGATTTGAGATTTGGGATTGAGGTTGGCGCATTTGGAATCTCCCAACCTTCCAACGCGCGCTACCGCGCTACCGCGCGGTGCGCGGATTTAGGATTTAGGAGTTGGGATTTGTGATTTAGGACCATGAAACACATGAAACTTCATGAAAATCAGGGACCCCTTGCCGCGCTGTCGCGCGGATTTAGCGGATTTGTGATTTTAGATTTAGGATTTGTGATTTGGGACCATGAAACACGTGAAACTTCATGAAAATCAGGGACCCCTTGCCGCGCTGTCGCACGGATTTGTGATTTGTGATTTTTCGCTTCGGCGTTTACGCCGCCACACGAGCCCCTGAAAAATCTTTGCGATCTTTGCGTTCTCTGCGGCTAAAAAAACTGAGCAGAGCTGCCGGGGGTGCCGCGCTATGCGCGGAGTTTACATTTAGGATTTAGGAGTTTTCCACTTCTGAGTTCGATGTTCTGAGTTCTACGTTCTGAGTTAAAACTAAAAAGAGCAGTTGAGCATGCAGATTTTGAGCAAAGCTCCGTAAACATCGGCTTCCGTTGAGATCCGCGCCGCACCTATTTGGTGCAGAACGCAATTTCTGATTGGAACCACGGAACACACTAAACACACGGAAACAGAGCCATGCCTTTCCGTGTGTTCGGTGTGTTCCGTGGTTAAACAATCGATCCCGATAGCGATCCCGATCCCGATTTGGATGAAACCATGAAACCTTGAAACCAGAAACCAAAGAGAGTTGAAGGTTCAACTGCTCTTTTTAGGTTCAGGATTTAGGAGTTAGCTCTGCCGCGCTATGCGCGGAGTTTACATTTAGGAGTTAGGATTTAGGAGTTTTCCACTTCTGAGTTCGATGTTCTGAGTTCTACGTTCTGAGTTAAAACTAAAAAGAGCAGTTGAGCATGCAGATTTTGAGCAAAGCTCCGTAAACATCGGCTTCCGTTGAGATCCGCGCCGCACCTATTTGGTGCAGAACGCAATTTCTGATTGGAACCACGGAACACACTAAACACACGGAAACAGAGCCATGCCTTTCCGTGTGTTCGGTGTGTTCCGTGGTTAAACAATCGATCCCGATAGCGATCCCGATCCCGATAGGATTTAGGAGTTTTCCACTTCTGAGTTCGATGTTCTGAGTTCTACGTTCTGAGTTAAACGTATCCTCTGTGCCTCTGTGAGAAAAAATGCAAAAACTCCTAACTCCTAACTCCTAACTCCTAACTAAACTTACCCCTTCTTACTTATTACCTCTCACTTAGGAGCAATCAATGGCAATCGAACTACGGAAGAAGAATGGGCGGCTGTTGCCGTTTTTGTATGGACGGTATTATCTCAACAAGCGCGCGAGGGTCATCAATACCGGCATCCGCTGGCAAGGCACACCTCCGGCATCCATGCGTGAGCGCGGCGATGCCACCTTTGAGGCATCGCGTCGGCGCGCCGAGGCGGTCTTGCAGCGTCACCGCGCTGAGGCGCGCGCGGCCGCCGATCGCAGCCGTCACAACACGGCATCGCCCGACGCAGGGCCGTATCCATCACCCACGCTGCGGGAGATGTTGGAGCGCATGCGTGTCGCCGACACCCTGCGCCACTGCGCATCATCGTGGGCGACATGGAAACGCGGTCTGCTTGAAGACTTTGTAACATGGGCTGAGGCGCAGGCGTTGCAGACGCCGGAGCAGATCAGCCGCAGTGTGGCGCAAGCGTATCTCGATCGTCTGCGCGCACCGGACGCCAGCGGCCGACGGCGCACCGCCAAGACGCTGCGCACCATGAAGACGGTGTTGACGCAGGCGTTCGCGCTGGTGTCGGAGCCGCATCGCGACAACCCCTTCAAGGCACTCTGTATCCTGCCGGAGCGCGGCGACCGCGTGGTCAACCGCACGCCGCTCGACGGCGATGAGATCCGGCGTCTGTTGCAAGCGGCGGAGAGTGATCCACTGGCATGCGACCTGATTGTGACCGGGCTTTCGACCGGACTGCGACGCGGCGATGTTTGTCGTCTGCGCTGGGAGCAGGTGGATCTCGATCGCGGCGCGTTGCGGCTGGTGGCGGCCAAGACCGGCGTGAGCCTGACGCTGCCGATCCTGCCGCGTCTGCGCGAGGTGCTCGAGCGTCGCGCCGGTCTACGCGCCAAGGGCTGCCTGTATGTCTTTCCAGAAGCGGAGGCGCTACTGCGCGACAATCCGGGCGGCATTACATGGCGCGTGAAAAAGGTTTTTGCACGCGCCTTCGCGACCCCCGAGCAGTTGGCGCGTGGCATCACCGCCGCGATCAAGTCGGTCACGCAGAGCCAGCGGCGCGTCGGCGTGCGCGCGGCCTCCACGTACGACTTCCACGCGCTGCGCACCTCCTTTGTGACGCTCGCCATCAGCGGCGGCGTGAGCTTGGATAAGGTGCGCGCCCTCACCGGCCACAAAACCGTGGACCTGGTGCTGCGCCATTACTTCAAGCCCAAAGCCAGCGAACTCGCCGCCGATCTCGCGCGGGCGCTGCCGGAGGTGCTGACGGGCTCCGCGCCGGCGGGCTCCGCGCGTGGCGCGGAGCCCGCCGGCAGTTGAAATTTAGGATTTAGGATTTAGGAGTTTTTCCTTCCGGCGTTCGCTGTTCACAGGAGCGGCGTGACTGCCACTGGGCAATTGGCACTTGCCCTCCCGGCGATCCGCAAGCCCAATCACGAACGGACGAGCGTCCCCGCGAGCCGCACAACCATGTATCTGGAGTGCGGTGGCAAGCGGTATTCCGCGCGACGCCGCTTTGGCACAGACGGGCCGGAAAGCGGTGCCGCGACCCGCGCACAGCGCGGCTCTTGTCACCGCACTCCAGGATGTGCGCTCGCCTTTCCAGCACGCTGCGTCTCAACGCGTGGCTGCTCCTAAAAACCTTCGTGGCTTTGTGTCCTTCGTGTGAGATATCCGCTCCCCCCGCAAACAAAAAAAACCGCGAATCCTTGCGGACTCGCGGTTCTCGAAAATCAAAATGGCGGGGTGGACGGGATTCGAACCCGCGACCACCGGATCGACAGTCCGGTGCGCTAACCAATTGCGCCACCACCCCGCAAAAGTGAAAGTCAATGTATCAAACGCTTCGCAGAGTTGCAAGCGTGATTTTTGGGGGATTTGTAATCGGTTAGTGATAGGGGGGAAGAGTTATCGTTTACGGGTACGTGAACGAGTGTGTGCACGGGGTATGGCCAACGTTCACGTTCACAGCGCAGCGGTGCACGTTCACGTTCTCCAAATCGGTATCGGTATCGCTATCGGGTTCGAAATCGACTGTTGCGC
>Ga0255343_1005405_pt1 | contig 11940 bp, 9 predicted proteins | sample wastewater_treat_4_FD_192413 | JGI IMG/M metagenome (GOLD analysis project Ga0255343, IMG submission 192413) | Wastewater microbial communities from Lulu Island WWTP, Vancouver, Canada - plant16 | ecosystem: Engineered > WWTP > Wastewater > Unclassified | place: Canada: Vancouver, British...
TTCGACAACACGGTTAGAGAAAATTATCGGTGCTACTTCGCTCTTTTCCAATAATTTGTTTGTCGAGAAACTTTTCTGTCCGACTCGAAAAAATAATCAACGAATCTTCTTCCGGTTTCATTATTTTTTCCGCCAATATAGTCAATTCTTTCAATTTAACCTCGGAAATATCGCCTTCAAAAACCGAATTTTGTATCCAATTCAAATATTTGCGACACAATTTCAGCATTTTTCCGACGCGCTTTTCTCCAACATCATATACCAAAATTACATACACTGCTCAAACTTTTTTATGAGTGATCGGGTGACAGAGGATTTGTGTGTCATAACTACCAATACATTTTGAAGGGTTTGTATTCTTCCATTCCCAGCAAATGTTTGCTCAGTTTGTAACATTCCAACTTGATGAGATGCCGATAACTCACTTTGCGTTTGAGCGATCGGTGCTGAATGGTTTCGTTGAGCCGCTCTTCAAAGGCCTGCACGAAAATCTTTTTCCCTGCCGGATTGAGCAAACACTTATTGAGTTTATTTTCGAAATGCTTTTCCTGAAGCTCTTTTTTGTTCAACAGTTTAAAAATCACTCGGTCCACCAATATAGGTTTGAAGATTTCCGATATATCCAACGAAAGCGAATAACGGCGGTCTCCCGGCGTATGCAGGTAACTGATCGTCGGGTTGAGCTGCGTTTGATGAATCGCCCGCAAGCACTGCGAATAGCACATCATATTGCCAAACGAAATCAACGCATTCACTTCGTTTTTAGGCGGTTGCTTACTTCTTCCACCCATGCTGAAATCGTTGAGGATAAGTTCGAAACCCTCGTAATAGGTTTGCCTTATGTTGCCTTCCAATCCCATCATTTCGTCAACGGCTTCCGCATTGGAAAGCATTGCGGCATATTGCTCAATTTTTTCGATTACCCCCTCCAGATCCTTACCGCGCGAATTATAATAACGCAGGTTTTTGGCCATGTTGAAAGCCGCCCCTTCCACAAATTTCCGCGCCAATTCGAGCCTCCTTTTTTTGCTCTGATAAGCTGAGGTTTGAGCCAAAATCATTTTTCCCGAAAGCAGACCGTCGCGCGGCATAAACGAACCGGTATAATTTTCGTAATAATCGAAAAAATGTACGGCAATGTCGTTTTGTCCCAAAAAATTATACAAAGCACTGTTGGCATTCAAAGCGCCAAACACGTAAAATTCGGCAATATTTTCCACCGGCAGATATCGGGGTTGCCCTTCATGTTCCAAGCCATTCCCGTCTTCCTCAATCGGAGTAAACTTTATCGTATTGTCTTTCCGTTGCAACGTTCCCGGATTGAACAGGTAATAGGTCTTCTTCATATTATAAATTTTCGCCTATATAATTATTGCTCTGTAATACTTTCTTTTTCTTCCACATAACAAAAATCGTAGTAACTGCAATTCTTGCAAATTTTCGAATGAATCACCGGAGGGCAATCATCGGATTGAATAATTTCCGTAATCTCCTTTTCCATTTCGGCAATTTTTTGCCGGTCGGCATCCGTCAGCTCCACTTTGGTGGTTTGACGCAGCGTCGGATATTCCAACAACCCGCTAACCTCTTTCAGTCCATTGCGTTCCAGCACGTAAATGTAATATTTCACTTGCCAGACATGCGCCTCCTCCACTTTGTCCGACCGCTTAATCTCGTGAATCACCTTATTCCGCGCATCGTAATAATCGATTTTTATGCCATCGATTTCCACTTCTTCATAGCGCTCCGAACGTTGCGGATACGATGTTTCATGAATCAATTTACCGTCATACACCAAGTCGGAGGTCTGCTCCATGTTGATTCCGTTGGCAAACAGCCACAGCTTTCGTTTGCAAACCTGATAATAATTGAAATGCGTGCCGGTAATTTGCATGTGTTTTAATTAATATATAAATGATGATTCACTCAACATGTTCTCATTTAAGCCATTATTAAAATCATAAATTTGATTATAATACGAATTAAAACAATAAAAACCATAATTTAAATACGATTTATTTAATTCGTCATATTCCAAAAAAGGCTTAATATTGTCAATTAAATTTTTATCTTCATAAATTGTGAATATAAAATTTGACATAATGCCTGCTAAAATTTTGATTTGAATTGAATTAGAAAGAAAATCTTTATCGTGATTTTTAATTATAGAAACATATTTGTTCCAAATTGACTCTCCTGATATTTCACGATTTTTGTTTAGACAATTATTCACTTGCAAAAAATTAAATTCGGTTTTAGAAATCAATAAAGGATCTCCATTATCGTTAAAATCAATTTTTAAATTCAAAGGAACAAAAAATGAAACTGTATCATTATCTATTAATCTAAATTGAGAATTTGCTTTGTCAAAATTCAGATTATTAATATATGCTTTATAATTATAGAAATTATCAATAAATTCATTGCTATTATGTTTATTTATATGACTAATAACCAAATCATATAAATACTTGAAATTTTTATTTGTCAATATTTCTTCTCTATTAATAGGATCGGCATATAATTCCTTAGAAAATTCATAACGAATATCTGATTTATAAACTCTAAAAGGTTCATCCTTTTTAAATAAATAGAGAATTGTTTTCTTTTTCTTGGCATTTCTATTTATTCGTCCAGCTAATTGTTCATCACTGTCTAGTAATGAAATATTTTTAAAACCCAAATCCATATCAATATCCACGCCAGCTTCAACGACTTGAGTTGTAATTAAAAGGATCTTTTTATACTTGGGATCTTTTAGGTAATTAATAACCTCTTTCCGTCTCGGCTCTAATATTGTTCCTGATAAAATAAATATTTCGTCAAACTTAAATATATCTCTTAATTTATTAATCGAATTATATAATTCAGTGGTTGATTTTTTGTTTATCAATTCAACTACGGTGTGTACCTTACCATATCTTTGAAAATATTTTTTTGATTTTATCAAAACTTCCTGAGCCAAAGAATCAATTGTAATCAAACCATATTTATCATATAAAGAAAAATCACATTTTACTCTATCTTTGAAATTAGGATTTTGGAAGTAATTTTCTTGTGCATTTTCAATTAACTGACAAAAGTCTTTATTCTCTCCTACAGAAATACTATGAATTTTAGGTAAAGTGGCAGACATAAGAATAAAGCGAATGTTGAAAATTTCGGAAAAATTAGATATATAATATTTTAATTTATCCCATTCAGAAGGTGAATATGACTGCAATTCATCAATTATTACTACTGAATTTGCTATTCTATGTAAGGGGTAATTAGTTTCTCTTTCGTTACTTTTTAAAATATCAAAAAATTTTATGTGTGACATTAAGGCTATCGGATAATTAACGAATTGATAGTCGATAAAATTCTTCGTATTAATATAATCAATTTCATCTTCATTTTTAGTCTGAAATCCTGCCTTAGAATGTATTTGAACAATGTCTTTATTTGAAAGATTAAATGTATCCTTCAAAACTTTAAAGGTTTGCGTTATTAATGTTGTAAATGGGAAGACATAAAATATTTTAGTAATCTCTTCAGGATATAATTCAAGTAATTTTGATATGGCTATCATCGATAAATTTGTCTTACCACCACCCGTAGGTGCTTCAATATAAAAAATTCGTTCATTTTTATATTTGATAATATTTGAATATACTTCTGCACCTAATTTTTGACGCAGCATACAAAGATTTTTAAATGATGATTTCTGTAAATTTTTTAATGGATATTTTATGTAATAACTTGTATTATAAAACAATGATTTATTGTACTCTATTTCAATAAAATTCTCTTTCATTTTTTTTCTAAGAGAATTATTTATAATACCGAAATCATTTAAGTCATAAAATTTCTTTAATTTTGATTTATAATGATTTGTGGCATAATAATCGGTTGCTGTTAATAGTGAATATTGTAATTTTAGTAATGCCCATAAGTGAAATTCATTATCATTTTTCTCTCTGATGAATTTTACCCCACGCTGCAAGGTCAATAAGAAAGGAGAAGTATGATTGGGAATTTGAGGTGTTTTGAAAAATTTATCACAAAATTCTTTCTTATAGGAGAATTTGATATTATGGAGGTATCCGATAAAATCACTTATATATTTTTCAAATTCATTATTTGAGAAGTCAATATAATATTTTGAATTATGATGATTTGATATTGAATAACTAAAAAGGAGACAGAATCCAATACAAGCAGAAGTAAATTTGTTGTCTTGAAAACTTTCTAAAGCATTATTAGTAGCATACAAAATGTAAAAATATGAACCTAAAAGTGAATGCTTACTGCCATATGAATTATCAATAGCATTAAATAAATTGTTTTTTACTTTAGCTTGAAAATTGTTATTAATTTTACCAAGATCATGAAATAAAAAACTAAAAACGAACATTTCTTTAATCCATTCTGAAACTTCACTTGATTCGTATGGTAAATTGTTGAGAATCAAATTATCAATAATCGTATCAAGTTGATTAACTTCAGTTAGGATAGATAAATATGATAAAGTTAAATTCAGATGTTCTTCTAAACTTTCATTTGGCGTATGAGCTAAATATAGTTGGTAATTTGATAATATCTCCGAAAGTTTGGGGCTTTCGGAGATAATTTCATTAATGGGTTTCATTTTAAAAGAATTGGATATATTTTTTTTCATCATCACATTCTAAATGAAATAGATTTTCAATAGATGCATTATTTTTTAACTTTAAATTGCTATAAATAAATTTTTCTAATCGATATTGATAGCCATCATCAATTTTCATAAAATCAATCGGAAGTCTCTCAAAATAAGCATAAGGTTTCTCGGTATCAAACAATTTAGATATATCAAATTCCATATCTTCAGATTCTTTTAGTGTTGCAGATTTTAGATAAAAAATCGAAGATATTTTTATGGCATTACTTTCTTTGTTGATTATTTTATATTCCTTATAACTATCTTTTTCCCACCAACAAGAAAATTCATTTTTCCCAAAATAAGGGAGATATTCCGCATAAGCATTTTTCAAATATTCGGTAATTTGAAATTTTAAATTATTATCTACGGAATTATCTAATAATATATAACAACGATATGCAGGAGAAATAATAATTTGTTCATTAATAATTAAGTTACAAGGTATGCCATTTTGCATATTGGCATATCCTACTGAATTATTATATTTTAAAGTCGTTTTTTGGAAAATGCCTTTTTCACTTAAAACTTTACTTTGATATTCTTCAATAGGCTCAATTCCTATTTTTAAGTCTTTTAGTTTTACATAATATTCAGGGAGTTCCTCGTTCTTTTTGTAACCTGCAAAACCTAATATTGCACCTAAAATTCCTAATAAAGCGGGTTTATGGAGCATATTAAATGTGAGATACAAATCTAATCTTTCATTTGAAAAGGGTTTTTTAAAAAAACCGAAATCCGCATATAAATCAATAGAAATGACTTTTGTTTCATTCATTTTTATTTGTTTTTTCAGATTCATTCAATTCAATTGGCTCAAAATTCCATTTATTATTATACTTTTCATATTCACTTATTGTTTTATCGCCTAATATTATATTCGCATATGTTTTATTAAAATAAACAGAAACTTTTTCAATTTGAGAATCAATATGAGATTGTTGTAATAGATTTTGAACTTTTTTTAAATTGATTTCAACTTTGCCTTCATCATCTCGTGTTATAGAGATTAATTCTGTAAAATTTGGGATTACTTGTTTACTCCCATCTATTAATTCAACCCATAAAAGCATTTCATTTTCAACACCGGCTTTGGAAGTAGAATCATAAAAAGTAGCACCACATCTAAGCGATTCTTTTAATTTATTTATATCGTCAATGCTTAATCCGGATAATTCTGGATATTTATCTTTTTCTTCGCTATTGCTTAGCTGATTGGCAATTTTCAAATGATCAGATAAATTTTTAGGATTAATCGAAAAATTATGTACATAATGAGCTTCCATTGTTCTTGAATCACTTCCTATAGTTGTCATTTCTGCATCACCTCCTTTAGCTTTATCATTCCTGACGGGTGATTTAATTTGTTCCGTGTATGATAAATTTTGTATTGCTCCCTGATAAAAAAATCGATCTTGGGCATGGTTTATTTGTACAGGACCATGAATTGATACATTTGTATCGCCAGTGAATGTTGCTCCGAAAAGGCGTACATCCAAACAATTCAGTAAATTGTATAAAATTTTCAATTTATTGTATCCCCCAAAAAATTGTAAGTCCAAATCATTAATTATGGATTCTAATAATTCTTCATTGAGTAATTCTTCATCGAGATTAATTTTTTCAGCTTTGTTTTTGTTGTCATTTTTTTTCACATAAAAGAAATATGGTTCTTCTATATTCATTTCGATATCTTTAATCATTCCAGAATCCTCGATTTTTAATTTATCGTTAGCTTCTTTGGCTATTTTTTCTAATAAATCTGCATATTCAGGCTTATCATCTAATCCTTCATAGTATTTTTTAATATCGGCTGGTTTTATTTTTTGTAACTTTCCAATTATTTTTTCCCCATCAAAATAATAAATCATCCATTTTGGATTTTTATTTTCTTTTGTAACCTTTTCCATCTCACCAAAAAGATATTCATAGATTTCTCTTAAAGACATTGGAACAAATTGTCCTTTTTCATTAAGAGTTTTATACCTTGTGTAGTATAATATTTTATTATTAGAATTTGAATTGCTATCAAGATTGTGAGCATAATTTTTGTATAAGAAATGTCGTGAAGTGTACTTTAGGGCTTTATCGGTAGCATAAACAATTCCGTTAGGTAATGTGCGCGGTTGTTTTGTAAAATCTGCATTATAATTTGCATTAATGGATTTGATAATTGCGCAACCATAAACTCTTTTGTTGAATAAATTTTCTGTACTCATGTTTGTTATTTGTTTTTATTGTTAATAAATAGAATTCTTTGAAAAATAGCCTGCTAAAAAAAACGAAACTAAATCTGAAAATTTAGATTTTGGTTTATAAGCAAATATTTCGCTGCATATTTTATTGAATTTCTTATTGTTAAATGAAATTTTATAGGAATACTTTGTAAAATCTTCTTTTGCTTTTTCTTTTAATAATTCAAAGTCAGACTTTTGTAAATAGGATAATAACAAAGAGTGAGTTTTATTGGAAGCCTCACTTTGACTTAATAAATAATAAACTAACTGTCCAAAAGCATAAGCGAATTCTATATCATTTCCTTCTTCTAAATGTTTATCTTCTTTTGAGACTAAGTCGTGAACATAAACGAATAAATCTTTTGTTTTTGTTGCCATAGGGATATCTATTTTATTGAAATTAATGTTTTCAGGATCGAAATATTGATTTATACTGAAATAAATATTGAGTAAAGTTTTTATACGTTCTTCCTTTGATTTGTTCGTCGTTCTGTATTTTTCATCTTGTAAAGTATCTATTATACTACTTAATACTATATCACGTAGAATACGTGGTTTTATTGATTGCTTTTTTGATTTATAAATAAAATCATAGAATGATTTTCTATATTGCAAAATCAATCGATAATTGTTTTGGCTTTTCAATCGATAATTGTTTTGGCTTTTGTAATATTTAGATTCGACAGTTCCCCAATAATTTTGAGTATATTTCCCTTTTTCATCGATTTTTATTAAACTATTGTCGAACAATTCTCTAACAATAATTCTTTGAAAATCAAATATGTTTTTTATTGAAGCAATTTCTGATTCTGTTTCGAAAATTGGGAATATAGAGCATTCAAATTTATAATTAAATGATGGAACAAACTCAAAATCTTTAATTTCAATTTTCCTTTGATTATTATTAACATAGAGAAGATAATAATTTTGCAAATCATTCATTTCTATACCTTTGTCGGTGTTATAAATTTCTTCAAATATATCTGAATAAGACATTTTATCTTTATTGGCTTGATAAATAGAAACAACTTTGTAATTTAATTCTTTTTTATCAATGAATATAGGTAATGGTTTTGGAAAAATGTCTTTGGATTTCAGTTCCTTGAAAAATTTTTTTATAAATTCTTGATCTTCCGATTTCGTTTTATAGTTATAAAAAAAAGTTGCCGTATAATGAGCCATAAATGGTTTACGACTTATATCAAAATTAATTAATTCATCACTTTGAAGATAATTATTGCCTAAATTATTATTATCAATTGAATTTGGGTTTTTAGAAAAGTTTTCCCATGCTGATTTATATTTTTCTATGGGTAAATCTATAAAAATATAAATTGTCTTATATCCTTTAATTTGTTCAGTTATTTTATTTAGTTCATTTTCATAATTATCCAAATCACTTTTCAATTGTTCTTTGAGATATTTTTCAAATAAAGATAAAGTATTTGAATCTTCATTAGGAACAAAATATTTTGCTTTTGAAAAGAAATTATTTATACAAGTATTCCATTCATTATTAGAATATCTTTTTATAAAGTTTTCTTTAGTAATAACAACAGAATAGGCTGAACATGATACAATTGATTTATATCCGTCAAAACGTGAATTTGCATTATTAAATCCATCAATATATTGATATCTTTCAAAACAATTTTGAAGGTAATCTGTATTAATAGGTCTATTTTTCCCATTAAGAATTATATGTGGTCTTAAATTATCACCTTCAATGGTAAGATAAATATATAATCCTTCTTGCTCAATTAATTTTTTCCCCACTCCAGTTTGTAGAGACTTCTCAAAATTTACAATTTCTTCTATCATAATTTTCAAGTAATTTTTAAAAATGGTTCTTTTGTTGTTTCCACCATCCCAAACCCCAAGCTGTTTTTGCTGCCGATGCCGCAATCGTAACAGATTTTCATCAACTCGACGGGTGCCGTCAGCTGAAAATTGCAACCGAAAGCACGGATTTTGCTTTCCTGCGGCGTGTCGGCTTTGATGGTTACCAGCGATGAGCGGGGTTGATTGGTCACCTTGAAGTCGAAAATAGCATCATGATTGGGAAAATCGTTGCCGGTGAAAGCTTTGTATTTGTCGAGTAAATTTTGCCTAATCAATTCCTTAGCTATCGGGTGATCGGGAGCAACATATTCGTCGGTTCCGTTTTCGCGCTTCAGCGTCAGGCACATCGGCGAAAGTGTCCTAAACGACATTTGTTCGGTAAACAGTGGCAAGGACAGCATTTCGATGCTTTGCACCCTGCACCGGATACGGGCTTGCCTGTTTCCCAACTCAAATTGCTGTTCTCTGAAAACGCCCTGAATAAATTCCTGCGTACTGCGTTCGGGCAAAAAAGAAAGATACCATTCGGCCGTGTCCGAAAGGATTTTCAGAAAACTTCCCTCCATGCGATATTGGGGTATTTGCAACCTCGAAAAGGAAAACAGCTTGAATATCTTTTTATCTGACACAAAACCATTGTCATGCAGCCATTCGGCGAATGCCTGATTGGCGCCGGCAAGTATTTTGTATATCACCGCCGACAGTTCATATTGGTAATTGAAAGGTAATCGATTGCCAAATGTGTGTTTATCGATGCTTAAATATAATTTGAACCTCATTCCGTGTTTTCTGAATGATATAAAGTTATTTATCTTCTTTTGCAAATGTATTGAAATATATTTAAACGGAAAAAAGAAAACATAAAAAACGATAGAAGAATTTTGTCTCTGGGTGAAATAGCGTCGGTAGATAAACATTGAGGTTGCTTCATGAATTACGGATGATCCGTTCATTTCCGAGTTTTACCTCTCTTTCATTTCTTCCCCATTTATTTGTTCCCTCCAATTTATCTATAGCCATTTTACGCTATAGCTCCGAGGCAACTCCATAGCAACCCTTACTCAGCTTCATGGCAAATAGATGAATGATGAAGCATGGAATGCTCACCCTTCAGCTATTGTTGTTCATCTCTGTAATATCAGTATTTCCCAAGGAGTTTTCGGGGTTTGTCTTCTTCTTCGATTGAGTTCAGTGGATGTCGGCACTCAAAATAAGGCAATCATTCTTTTGACAAGAAAGGGGTTCAAAAGTGTCCGAGCGATTTTTTATCTGCCTTATTCGATTTTTTTCAGCACAATCGGATTTGGAGACACGGTTGTAGTCAATTGATTGAAAACGGTATCCATCACTGTGGTGTCGGCATAAATGGTGTTGAGCGGGATGACATGAATTTCCCACAATCCGGCGCGAAGTCCCTGAAAATAGAACGAACCATCGGATGCGGCAAACGTGCTGAGGGTATCGGTCAGATATCCGATTTGCACCATAGGAACAGCTTCCACCGGCGAAATCGTGCCCTTCAACATTCCGCCATCCAGTTGGGTGTAAGCTCTGACGTAAGGAACAAAAACAAAATCGTCCGCGTTGTTTTTGTAGATGGATTGAGCAAGGTTAAAGTCGAGCAGAATATCGGTGATCACGTTCGGAGTAAGCAGAATGTCCGCGGCGACCACTACCCCATCCTGATATTCGGTTGCCAAATCTACAGGCAGTTGTTGCTGATCGGAGAGCAAACTGTATTTATCGACAATATGAAGCGTGCTCGCCAATTTGATGCGAATTTGAGTAATTGTTCCGGCAGAAAAATACTGATCGGCAATCCGTATTGTCTCACTTTTCAGATATTTCAACAGGTTGTAAGTACCACCGGCATATTCCAGCGGAATCCATTCGTCTTGCGATTGTCCGGTCGAATCGGTCAACATCACTTCGATAGAAGTTATTTGGAGATTGGCTTCCGAAAGCGGTATCGACGATGATTCGGTGAGGCTGATGCGCAAGCGCGCCGAATTTTCGACAAAACTGTCTTCGGTGCACGAAATCAGCAGCAGCAAACATCCTGCAAAAGCAATGGAAACGGCCTTATTTATCATTCGTGGAATAATCATACTGCAAAGATAACCGTTTAGCACAAACGTGGGTGTCAAAATATTGAAAATATTGCAGCCCGGATGTGTGATGATGTGGAATTGTGTGATTGAGCAACTTGAGTAAGTAAGTTGTCGTGTCACGAATTATTCGGGGACAGTCCTTTATGTCCGATTTTCGAGCACACGATCCATTTCTTTTGTCCGTCATTTAAGGTGGCAGCAAACACATAACGATTGCCTCCCTCTTTGATTCCCGTTTTTTTGCGTATTTCAGCCACTGAATCGGGATAATTGCGAACGCCAATATTGGCTTGAGGATTGCTCGAAACAAAATTTCGGAGATGATGCTTATTGGGCGAAAAAACGTCTTCAACTTCAAAAACACGTCCGGGAAAATCGTTTTTCAACTCATCCGAAGTGTATAAATGGGTATTCGGATGAAGTTTTAGCACATCATGGCGTGAGGCCACAATATCGAAAGCTCCCGCTTTCAGGATAGCAGCATTGGGCTCGTAGAGATAAGTTCCGAGAGTTTGCGCATAATTTGCCGGCGACATTTTCTCTTGCGTGGAGAAAGAAAATATTTCGGACCGACCGTTTTTTTTGAGATTCACCGCCACATATCGGCATGGCGCTTCTGTTGCTGTCGTCTCCACCACGAAAAGCAATTCCCGGCACTCGTTATCCACTGCCACAACATGCACTTCGCTCACGTTTCCCAACGATTGCACCGCCAATCCGATATCGAGCATGGGCGAATATTTAATCAGGATGCGGGGAGAAGCGGAAGCAAGCATAGGCATCAGTTCACTAACGTTTGGTTGGCAATCTTCGATCCGGAAGATTTTTCGTCCGGTGCTATCTCTTCGCGATGGATCAAGGTAGATGAGATCGGCTTGCGGATTTCGACTGAGATAATCTCTGGCAGATGTGTTTTCGATGGTTACATTTTCAATACCCAATACTCCGAAATTGTAGGCCGCAACGCGACATAATTCTTCATTCGATTCCACATACACACCTTCGTCAAAATGAGCCAACATCGCAACAAAATCGACGCCCAATCCGCCCGTGAGATCAATCAATCTGC
>Ga0255343_1005435_pt1 | contig 11889 bp, 9 predicted proteins | sample wastewater_treat_4_FD_192413 | JGI IMG/M metagenome (GOLD analysis project Ga0255343, IMG submission 192413) | Wastewater microbial communities from Lulu Island WWTP, Vancouver, Canada - plant16 | ecosystem: Engineered > WWTP > Wastewater > Unclassified | place: Canada: Vancouver, British...
CACACACACACACACAGAAATACTGCATTACAACTATATTTTACTTATTTCAATTTGGAAACTTTGTAAAAACGACTTCGAGCATTTGCCCTCGTGTAAAGTTTTTTTACAATTTAAAATCTAAGCGAGGGTATAAATAAAGCTGAGTATGGTCGGAATATGCCGAAAGAGACCAAAAGCCGAAGTAGGTAAAACTTTAAATAATAATAATTATGAAAACATTTATTTTATTTTTTTTACTGTCGATTTTCTTCAGTTTTAACCTATTAAAGGGACAAAATTTAGTCGTTAATGCTGGCAATGACACAATATTATGTTCGCCAGAATCTTATCAATTAAATGCAAGTGTAGTAGGAGGAGAAACACCATATTTATATTGCTGGGAAACTAGTTATTTTATTGAGGATAATGAATATTTTGCTTCATTTTTTTTAAATGATACTGCTATTCAAAATCCAATAATTACAAATTTTCCTTTAAATGATACTTTAATCTTTTATTTAACTGTAACCGATAATCTTGGAGCAGAGCAAACAGATACGATTAATATAATTACTTCAAATTTTATTTTAACCACTCAAGACTTAAGAGAAACTATAAATAAAGGAGACTGTATTTCCTTATATACAAATGTTTCTGGCGGGATACTACCATATATTTATGCATGGTATCCAAATATTGAAATGAATGATAGTACTTTAGCAAATCCTATTGTATGTCCAAACGAAGCCATTGCTTATCATTGCATCATAACCGATAGTGCAGGTTGCTTAACAGAAAACGATATTTTTGAGGTTAATGTTATCAGCTCTGTAGAATCAACGAATAAAGATAATTGTTCAATTCACCCAAATCCTGCTACTAATATTCTGCACTTTAGTGAAGCAAAAACTTACAAAATTCTTGACATTCAAGGAAGAGTGCTAATGCAAAGTAATATAAAACAAAATTACGCAAATATTCAAGGACTAAGAAAAGGAGTATATTTTATAAAGCTAGAAGATAAGCTTTTTAAGTTTGTGAAAAATTAATTAACATTTAATGCCTAACACTTAACAAAAAAACCTGTAGATTATAATTCTGCAGGTTTTTTTTTATTAATTTAAAAGTAAATTTTACCTGTTCACAAGGAACGAGAGCAGAGCCAAGCTACTTGAACTATGCCTAGAGACGACAAAAAATGTAGCGAAACTAAATTATTCAATTAGCAATTATTCAATTAGCAATTATTTCTTATCTTTGTAGTAATAAAATTCTTTAAAAAAATGAAAATATTACTTATATACGCAAATTACAAAGAGCAAAGTTTTACTTCTACCGTAAGGGATACTGTTGCATATACTTTTCACCAAAAAGGACACGAAGTAGTTATTCGCGATCTTTACGAAATAAAATTTAATCCTGTTCTAAGCAAAAAAGACTTAGAGTCTATTGAAAAAGAAATTTTTCCTACTGACATAATGGACGAGCAAAAATTTATTCAATGGGCAGATTTTATTTGTTTTGTATATCCAATTTGGTGGTCGGGAATGCCAGCTATTTTAAAAGGATATATAGAAAGAGTATTTGTTCAAGGATACGGTTTTGATTTTATTGACGGAGAAATTATTCCAAAATTAAAAAACAAAAGAATAGCTATTTTCAATACTACAGGGCTTAACAATATTTACAAAGACCAAGCCTCGCTTGACGCACTAAATAAAATGACCGAAGAATGTATTTTTGGATTTAGTGGTATGAAAACTGTAGTACACAAATACTTTAAATCAATCAAAAAAGCAAGCAATAAAGAAAAAATAAAAAGTTTAGAAGAAGTTAAAAACGCTGCTGAAGAACTTTTAGAAATGCTGTAGAGAAATCGAATAAACATCAACTTGTTGATAAATTTTATTAAAAAAACATATTTATACTTTCAAAATTACGAAATTTGAAAACGACATTTAGTTTTATTTTATGGACACAAAAAACATAAAAGAAAAAAATAATTTTTTACTTAAAACATTAAATTTTATTATCAAGCACAAGTATGTTGTTACCTTGGTTTTTTTTGCATTATGGGTAACATTTTTTGACACATATAATTTGATAGATAGATTTAAAAAGTTAAGAAAACTAAATGCTCTAAAAAAAGAAATAAAATATTACGAAGACGAAATTAGCTTATACACACGACAATACGAAGAATTATTTTCAAATAAAGATAATTTAGAAAAATTTGCAAGAGAAGAATATCAAATGTTAGAAGAAGACGAAGATTTATTTATAATAATAGATGATTAGTTTCTTTAATTAAATTCTGGATTTTTAGGAAATTTTTTCCAAATTTCATACTTTTTATCAACAAAATCTAAAGCTCGCTCCCATTGATTTTTAAAATCGCTAAAAATAAACTCGCGTGTTGTTTCGGAAACTAACCAATAATTAAAATTAATTTCATCGTGTAATTGTTCGGGTGCCCAGCCAGAATTTCCAATAAAAAACCTTGCATTAGAATTATTTATAATTCCTAAATTTACTAAAGTCTTTATTGTATCAAAATTACCGCTTAAATAAATACCATCATTTATATGGATTGAATCGGGCAGATAATCAATAGTATGAATACAAAATAAAACATCTTTTTCGACTGGTCCACCAATAAACACAGGCAAATTTTCTATTTCTACACCGTCTATTAGTTCGTGTAGATTTCTGTTTGAAGGATTATTTAAAATAAACCCAAACGCAGATTTGTTTTCCATTCCTGCGATTAAAATTACTGAACGTGAAAAAATATCATCTGACAATAATGGCTCTGAAATAAGTAACCTTCCAGTAGCCGGCTCTAAATCATTAGAAATAATATTAAATATGTCTAAGTTTTTTAACATTTAACAAAGTTAATAAAAATTTTGATACGTGAAGAAATAAAGTTAATTTATTTTATTGCTTTTTATATGTTTTTTAATGGAGAATAACTGAATAAGGAGACTATAAATCTAATATTTAATAAAAAACTACAACAAATACAATTAATTTTCTTTTCTTTGCACCAGAAATCAAATTCAATTTTGATTTTTTCTCTTTTTCATGGTTGATTGGGGTTAGTAATAGAGCCGAAATTCCAAATTTCGGCTCTTACTTTTTCTAAACAACTGTATTTCATACAGATTTAAGTAATTTTAATTATTACAAATAAATACAAAATTATTACATTTTTAATTTGCTTAAAACATGTAAAAGTATTAACTTAGCCAAAAATATTAAATATTACAATTTTAAAAATTATAAAAAAATGGCTACAAGTTATAAAGAATTAGGCTTAGTGAACACCAAGGAAATGTTCGAAAAAGCGACAAAAGGCGGATATGCAATTCCTGCTTTTAATTTTAACAATATGGAACAAATGCAAGCTATTGTTGCAGCTTGTGCTGAAACAAAATCCCCAGTTATCCTTCAAGTTTCGAGTGGTGCAAGAAAATACGCGAATCAAACATTGCTTAGATACATGGCTCAAGGAGCAGTTGAATACGCTAAAGAACTCGGTTGGGAAAATCCACAAATTGCATTACACTTAGACCATGGCGATACTTTTGAACTTTGTAAAAGTTGTATTGAAATGGGTTTTTCTTCTGTAATGATTGATGGTTCTCATTTACAATATGAAGAAAATGTTGCTTTAACAAGAAAAGTAGTTGAATATGCTCACAAATTTGACGTAAGCGTTGAAGGTGAACTTGGCGTATTGGCTGGCGTAGAAGATGACGTTTCGGCAGAACACAGCACCTATACAAAACCTGAAGAAGTTGTTGATTTTGTTAGCAGAACCGGAGTTGATTCTTTAGCAATATCTATAGGAACTTCGCATGGAGCAAATAAATTCACACCAGAACAATGCACAAGAGATGCAAATGGTAAATTAGTGCCTCCACCTTTACGTTTCGATATTTTGAAAGAAATAGAAAAACAAATTCCAGGATTTCCAATTGTTTTACACGGCTCTTCATCTGTACCAGAAGAATATGTGAAAACTATCAACGAAAATGGTGGGCGTTTAAAAGATGCAATAGGCATTCCTGAAGACCAATTAAGAGAAGCAGCAAAATCATCTGTTTGCAAAATCAATATTGACTCTGACGGAAGATTGGCAATGACAGCAACTATCAGAAAATTCTTCAATGACAGTCCTGATAAATTTGACCCACGTCAATATTTAGGTCCTGCTCGCGAAGAATTGAAAAAATTATATATACACAAAATTAAAAATGTGTTGGGTAGTTTTGAAAAAGCTTAAAAACAAATGGAGGCTGTCTCATAATGAGATAGCCTTCGTTTTTTAATTATAATTATTATGTATTTATTTGCAGATAGCGGTTCCACAAAAACTCATTGGGTAATAACGGACTTTGAATACAATATTTTAACAGAATTTAAAACCATTGGCTTAAACCCATATTTTACAAGTGAACAAAAATTGTTAGCCACACTAACAGAAGCATTTCCTCAAAAATTCGACTCTTTAAAGATAGAAAAATTATATTTTTATGGCTCTGGTTGCTCTATTGAAGAAAATTACTACCACTTTCGTCAAACTTTTTTAGATTTTTTCTTTAATGCAGAAATTAGTATTTTTTCTGATATGCTTGGAGCTGCAAGAGCATCATTAAAAACAGATGAAGGAATTTGTGCTATTTTAGGAACTGGCGTAAATTCTTGCTTTTACAACGGACAAGCTATTAAGCAAAATGCAATTTCACTTGGATATATTCTTGGCGATGAAGGAAGTGGAGCATATATTGGAAAGTTATTTGCAAAATTTTACTTAGAAAAAAGATTAGACCCAGAATTAAGCGATAAATTTTATTTTGAAACTGGCGAAAATAAAGCAAGTATATTAAATGCTGTTTACAAAAATCCTAATCCAAACAAATATTTAGCAAATTTTTGCCATTTTATTTACAAAAACATAGAACACAAGCAATTAACAGAACTTGTAGAATTTTCGTTTAACAAATTTTTTAAAAATTATATTGTAATTTTCAATGACTATAAAAACAAAAAACTAAGTTTAACTGGTTCACTTGCAAATGCTTTTAAAGACATTTTAATTAAAACTGCTGCAAATTTCGGAACTCAACAACCTATATTTATTGATAATCCTATTTACGGCATAATAGATTATCACAAAATTACAAACTAATAAAATTTTATTATAGCACTAAAACTCCTGATTTAAGGCTTTCAGAAATCAAAAAAATCAAAATAAGTTTATAATTGTTTTGTCACAATTTTTGCGTTTAACTTCAAAAATTTCGCCAAAACCATAACACAAAATCCCAAACAAATTACATCAAAATTTATTTTCACACCCAATTGTTAATTACTTTATCGTATTTTATTGTATAAAAGTGTCAAACTTTGTATGAAAATTAAATTATTTATTTATTTTTGCATTTAGATTAATAGGTAAAAAAATTTGTTTTTAGACAACGAACATATAATTTTTACATCTTTATTTTTAGAAATTTATAATATTTTTTAACATGAAGAAAATTTTATTCCTAAGTATTCTGTTTTTTAGCTGTTTTGTGTTTCAAGTACAATCTCAAGTAACAGTTACTGTTGGCACTGGTACAGAAGAAGGCAGATATAACCCAATTTATACATTTTATGGTTATAATTATACGCAACAAATCTACACTTCTGCAGAACTTAATACTGCTGGAGCTGTTGCAGGTATGCAAATAAACGCTATTCGTTTTTATTGGACTGGAGCAGGCACTCTGAATAACGCCGATGTTTGGACTGTATATATTGGTGAGACTACCCAATCGAGTTTTACCTCTACCACAAATTGGGTGCCATTTGCATCTCTCACAGAAGTTTATACAGGTACTATTACCTTACCTGCTACTGCTGGTTGGTTTACTATTACCCTTACCACTCCTGTTGTTTGGAATGGTGGCAATATAGTTGTTGCCATAGATGAAAATGTTCCTGGTTATGGACCGTCAACAACTAGATGGCAGGCTACAATTACTACAAGTAACACAGCAATTTACTATTATAATGATAACACAAATCCTGATCCTTCTACGCCACCTTCTGGTACAACAACAACAACTCGTCCTAACATACAATTTGAAATGATGAGTCTTACTCCTTGTGCTGGTAATCCAGATCCGGGTACAGCCACTCCTGCCTCACAATTAGTGCCTATTGGAGGTAGTGCTAACCTAACTTTATCTGGTTCTACTGTTGCAGCTGGCTTATCGTATCAATGGCAAAGAGCTACTTCACCTACTGGTCCTTTTACAGATATTACTGGCGCAACATCACTAAGCTATAATACAGGAGCGCTAACAACTTCATACTATTATCGCTGTATAGTTACATGTGTTGCAACTGGAGATGCAGATACCTCAACTATTGCTTTTGTTGAAGTTGTACAGTCATATAATATGTCTAATACTACAATAACAACCTGCGATGCACTATTTTACGATTCAGGAGGTCCTACAGGAACTTATTCTGCTAATCAAAATCTTACACTTACCATAATGCCAGATATTGTAGGAGGAAATGTAATTGTTACTTTTAATAGTTTCACTTTAGAAAATAATTATGATAAATTATTCATTTATAATGGCAACTCTATTACTGCCCCTCTAATTGGTCAATATACAGGAAGCACATCACCTGGAACTGTAACATCTACAGCTGCAGATGGATCACTTACTTTTAGATTTACATCAGATGGAAGTGTACAATATGCTGGTTGGGAAGCAGTAATATCATGTTCAGACCCTTGTAATTATGTTTACGAAACTCCTACTTTTGACCAAGTTGGTCCTTTCTGTTCAGGTTGGACTATTCCAGACCTACCAACGACTTCTAACAATGGATATGAAGGAACTTGGGCTCCTGCAATTGATAATACTGCTACTACAACATATACTTTTACACCTAACGAAGGAGAATGTGCTACCCCAACCACAATGACTATTGTTGTAAATCCAAATAACCCTGCTAGCTTTACCCAATACTCTTCATATTGTCGCGGAGATTCCATTCCAGAATTACCAACGATTTCTAACGATGGCATTGAAGGCACTTGGTCTCCTGCTATTAATAACTGGAATACAACTGAATATACCTTTGTTACTAATGACGGAACTTGTGCTTGGACTACTATGGAAATCGAAATTGATACTGTACCTGCTGAAATTATAAACAATTCAGGAAGCAATGAACTAAATTGCGATTTAACAGCTATTTATTTAACTGCTGAAGGAGGTGTAAGTTACTCATGGGATGGAGTTTATTTTAATACTTTCCAAGGCAAGACTATTACAGACCCTGGAACTTATACTGTAATTGTGCGAGATGCTAATAGCTGTACAGGCGAAGCAAGTATTGAAATTACTCAAAATCTCAATCCTCCTGTTGCAACTATCACAAATAATACTGGTTCAGACTATCTTAATTGTCATATAAATGAAATTAGTTTAACTGCCTCGGGTGGTGCTACTTATACTTGGAATGGCGGTTCTTCTCCAAATTCTGCAACAAATACTTTTAATACTGAAGGCACTTATTATGTTACTGTTACTGCTGATAACGGATGTGACACGATCATATATTACATGATAACAGATGAAACAATTTTAGATATAACAGAAAACATCACAAGTCCTTCTTGCTTTGGCATGACAGGAAGTGCTGAAATAATTATTAATTCTGGTGGTCAAGCTCCATTCATAATTGAATGGACAGATGGTGTTACTACATTTTCTCGTACCAATATTCCTACAAATACTCCATTCGGATATATTATTACTGACGCTGATAACTGCTCAACTATAAGATCGCTAACCATTACCACACCAGAACAAATACAAGTAAACTTTGTTAGTGATAGTGTCAGTTGCTATGGTGGTCATGACGGTTCCCTAGATATTTCAAACTCCACTGGAGGTGTTCCTCCATATTCTTACCAATGGTCTGTTGCTGGTGGAACTGGAAGTCAAATAACAGGTCTAGCTGCTGGTACATATTTTGTTACAATTTCAGACGCTAAAAACTGTACTGCATCAGGAAGTCATTCTGTAGGTCAGCCAGAACAAATATCAATTGACATGCAAATTACTGATGCTATTTGTGGACAAACAGGTGGAGCTATAAATGCTGAAGCTACTGGTGGTGTTGGTGGTTTTACATATGAATGGTCAACTAGTAGCATATCTAACAATATCACAGGACTAACTCCAAACATGTACACACTAACAGTTACAGATGCTAACAATTGCACCCAAACAGCTAGTGCAACTGTCGATAAAACTGGAGATATTATTGCTAACATAACAGTTGTTCAACCTATTTTGTGCGGAGGAAATCCAGATGCAATTTTACAAGGTAGTTCTGCTAACGGAGCAATGCCATTGACTTTTAATTGGAGCAATAGCGCTACAAGCGAAATTATTAATAACTTAGCTGTAGGTACATACATGCTTACAGTTACTGATGCTTGGGGTTGTACTGGAAGTACAGAAGAAACACTTGAAGCTGCAATAGATGTAAGTATAAATTCTAATGTATCTCATGTGAAATGTTATGGTAACAATGATGGTAAAATTAATATTGGCATCTTAAGTGGTGAACCTCCATTCACTATTGCATGGTCAAATGATTCTACAGAATTGAATCAAAGTTCTTTACCTGCTGGTCTATATTCTGTTACAATTACTGATAATAGAGACTGTGCGATTACAGAAAATTTTGAAATCATTGAGCCACCAGTTCTTGAATTAGCTTTCACAAAAAAAGACGTTAGTTGTTACAGTGATTTAAACGGCACTATAACTATGAATGTTACAGGAGGAACAGAACCTTACACTTATTCTATAACAACTCCAAGAAATCAAGTCGTAACAAATACAGCTTCAGCAAATAACTTATCAATTGGAAAATATATAATGAAAGTTGTTGATAATAACGGTTGTACTGACATTAAAGAAACTAACATTTATCAACCAGCCAAACTAAGTGCTAAAGTTAATGTTACAAATCCAAGTTGTATGGGGAATGATGATGGCTCAATTATAGTTACTCCATTCGGTGGAACATCACCATATAGATACACATACGATAACTTTGATTTAGATACTAATATTATTGTCAATGCAAAAGAAGGTAGATATAGCATTGAAGTTGAAGACGCTAATTCTTGTAAACTTATTTTAAGCGATATATATGTTGGAGATGGGCTATTGCCTTGTCTAAAAATTCCAAATGCTTTCACTCCAAATGGTGATGGTATTAACGAAACTTGGATAATTGAAAATATTGATCTCTACCCAGATGCTCAAATTTTTGTATATACCCGTTGGGGAGAACAAATATATTATGGAACCCCAAAATCAGATCCTTGGAATGGAACTTATAATGGTAAAAAAATGCCTACAGGAGCATACTTGTACATTGTAGAAACAAGAAATAACGATGCTGGCGTATATAAAGGCACTGTAACTATAGTGTACTAAAAAATACTAGGAAATAAAAAAGCCAACTAATAGATAATAAATTAGTTGGCTTTTTTTTAATTCCTCAATGTTTTATTCTATTTCTTTTTGCTTAGTTTTTCCTTCAACAACTATTACTATTTCACCTTTTATAGTTTTTTCTGAAAAATGCGTAATTAATTCTTTCAAATTTCCTCTAACATTTTCTTCATGTAATTTTGAAATTTCACGCGAGACAGAAGCTCTACGATTTTCGCCAAAAAACTCAACGAACAATTCCAAAGTCTTTATCAATCTATAAGGAGATTCATAAAAAACCATGGTTCTCTCCTCCTCTACCAAGCTCTGCATTTTTTTATTTCTACCTTTTTTCTGAGGTAAAAAACCTTCAAAGCAAAATCTATCATTGGGTAAACCAGAATTTACTAAAGCTGGCACAAAAGCAGTTGCTCCCGGAAGACATTCAACATCAATTTCATTTTCCAAACAAGCTTTAACAAGCAAATATCCAGGGTCTGAAATACCAGGAGTTCCAGCATCTGAAATTAAAGCAACTGAATTGCTTGTCAAAATTCGTTCTACTACATTATCTAAAATTTTATGTTCATTAAACTTATGAAAACTATACATTTTTGTATTTATTTCAAAGTGTTTTAACAAAAACCCCGAAGTGCGTGTATCTTCAGCCAAAATAAAATCAACTTCTTTTAAAATTCTTATGGCTCTAAAAGTCATATCTTCTAAATTACCTATAGGTGTAGGAACAACAAAAAGTTTACTCATAATTCTCTACAAATTTTGTTATTAAATCAAAAAGTTGATAATATCCACCAAAAGTTAATGTTTCTAATTTATCTTTAGGATGATGATAATAAGTTTTTCCACCCATAGTATAAATAAAAAGAGACCTCACTCCCATTTCGTGAAAAGGATAATGATCACTATTTGCCGAAATATCACGTGATTTCATTATTTCAAAAAAATTATTTTCAGAATTTAACTTTTGAAATAAATTCCATTCTTTTTCATATTTTTCGTTTGCTGCATTCACTATAGTTATTCCCTCATCACCAGTTCCTGCTAAATCAATATTTAATAAAACTTTAATTTTTTCTAATTCAAAAATTGGATTTAATACGTAATACAACGAGCCTAACAAGCCAGCTTCCTCGCCAAAGAAAAACATAAAAGCTATGGAATATTTTGGTTTATTCTTAAAATAATAATCTGCCAAATCCAATAACAAAGCTACCCCACTTGCATTATCTTGAGCTCCGGGCATATAAACTTTTTTACCCATTTTACCCAAATGGTCGTAATGTGCAGTAAAAACAACAAAATCATCTGTTTCGCCAGGAATATAAGCAATTACATTTTTTGCTTTAAAATTAGGATTTAGTGCAGGTTTAACATCAATAAAAATAGTTTTGGAATTTGGGTCAAAAAATTCTCTTTTGATTTTCACAAGCGGATATGATTGCTGCCTTCTACTAACAGACCACATTAATTCTTCTGGAATTAATTCTACTATCCCAGCAAAAAAAGAATTGCCCATTACAAAATTTGAAATATAAAATTTCTTAATATCTATATTTTCTGTTTGAGCATAGTCAATTACAAAAACAGATGATTTTAATGCAATATTTTTACCTATATGTTTAATAATTCCAATAGTATCATTTAATAATACCGAATCTGGCTTCCACAACTCATATTCTTGCTTAACTTTTGGACTAGCTGGACCAATCAAATAATCAACTCCAGGAATCAATTTTTTATTATCGATTTTTACAAGTAATTTTCCCGGAAAAGTATTTACAGGATAAGAAAATTCTTGAAAATAAGAATCTCCAAATTTTAGCAATCCTATTTTTGAAAGTTCATCTGCAATAAAATTTGCAGACAAGTCGCCTGCTTTTCCCACATATCCTCGTCCAGCAAATTTCTTAGAACTTAAAATTTCTATTCTTTTTTTTGTGTTTTCGAGATTTTGAGCATGTAAATTTGAAGAAAAAGAAAAAACAAAAATTAATATTCCAAGAAAAATTTTTACCCTATACATATCTTCTTCTAACAATATTCATAAAGTTTTCCACATTAGAATCTGCTATATCCCATTGAAAATGAGATTTCATATAACTTTGAGCCTCATCAAAAGAATTTAAAGAATTCAAATTTGCTATTGTCTCATCAAATAAATCTGTACTTCCATTAAACAATTCACGAACAAATAAAAATCTATCTCCTAAACTCATGGCAGAGCGAATATCTGAAACAGGTTTTATCCTTGCATTCAAATCTTGAACACTAGTCTGAGAAGCTAAAGCTTCATTTAACGAAGTTTTATTTTGTCCCAAATGCTCGCCTATATATTTAGGAGAACTTGAAT
>Ga0255343_1005441_pt1 | contig 11877 bp, 13 predicted proteins | sample wastewater_treat_4_FD_192413 | JGI IMG/M metagenome (GOLD analysis project Ga0255343, IMG submission 192413) | Wastewater microbial communities from Lulu Island WWTP, Vancouver, Canada - plant16 | ecosystem: Engineered > WWTP > Wastewater > Unclassified | place: Canada: Vancouver, British...
TGAAGGTGTAGCTTTTACTGCCGTGATACTTTGTGTTCATATCTGATGAATACTCCAACGGGTAGCGTGAAAAGCGGACGGTCCCGTCCGTGCTGCCGGTGAGCAGCCATCTGACCAGATAATTGTTATACGGTTTGGGATAGATCCCGTTTGTGCCAAAGCCGGAAGGAGTATAGGTAGCATAAAAGGTAGCCGTAATATACACCACATCCGTATCAGTTTTAGCAATTGCAATCTGGTTTCCTTCGGAATCCTGCAGCATAGCATGGGACATGATGTAGTATGAGTCTGACCATGTTCCGCTGTAAACACCTTCGAGCGCCACCTCGGTAATGGTGGAGCCATTACATTCCGTCGCTTCCAGTTTGATTTGCTTTGTAATATGCGAGGTCGGATATTCATAAACTGTTTCCAACGTTGTCATGGCTTTGCGTGTTAAATGCGAGAAAAGAGCTGTATCCGTAACGGCAGGTGTCCCGGTTCCGGTGCCAATAGCAATATACCGAAATAAATCTGACGTTTTACTTAGAGGAGAACCAGTTAACCTGCTGTTGAAATAGTAGTTTGTAATGACGTTGAAACCGACTGCTGTCTGCTTAATTATTCCGTTTTCGGCATCGACCACTTTGACATCAAATCGGTTGTGAAGGACTGCTCGTTCTTGTATCTTCATTTTGAAAACCTCCTAAATCGGTAATGTGGAAACAGGCTGCAGGCTTACTGACGAAGCCACAACCGCAATGACAGCCGTATGTACAGGCTGGAAATACTCAGCGAAAACAGCCTCGTTAATCCAGGTTCCGGCTGAAATTACAGATATGCCTGCGGTTTCATCTTCCAAAGCAAAGTAGTCAATAGTTTCTGCAGGGACAGCAGCATTCAGAGCGGGCAGTAACCACCTTTGCGTTCCAAGTCTGTAATACCAAAGAGAACGGTATTCCGGAATAGTTATGGTCACCGGAGTTGTTCTGCGTATATCAGCACTTGTGTAGAGAATAATCGCCTGCTCGTCACTATCATAAAGCGCTTCGGTAAATGTCATTCCTGAAACTGAGATGGTGCATTTCGCCGGAAAACCGGCATCGATACTTCCGTATAACGGTTTTGTAAGATGAAGCTTGAAACCGTAACAGAAGAAACCCGCCGTGCGATTCAGCTTTTCCACCGAAACCACGGAGATTTCTTCTGTGTCCGGTCCGTCCAGCAGGATATATGGATAAGCTGCATTCCCGGATACATATTCTTTATTCAGCGTATCAAGCTTGGTCATATCGGAAATCCACATCCGCACATTTGAAGTGTTAACATGGACTGTTTCCGGACGGACACTCATCCCGGCATAATTCCGATGCGTCAGCGCCAGAAGCATCCGTCCGCTGTTTTGCGTCAGGAATCCGATACGAAAATCGTTAGTGCGGATAACCGACAGCGTCGTGTTGCCCGTACCAAGTGCAGAAACTTCATGTTCCGCTTCCCAGACATAGCTTCCATTGTCCTGACAGCAGAGAGCACGGTAATATACAGAGCCGCTTTTGAGGTAACCGATAATCAAGCCCTGGTCGAGGTCCGGTTCAACGCTGGACTGCCAGCCTTTGCAGGCGGATATTTGGGAAACATCTGTGGCAAGCAGAGTGGCATTATCATTGTTACGCCAGACCTGAACATACAGATTGCCGTTCCGCACATAAAAAACATAAGGGTATTCCTCGGTTTGAAGGTAATACCATTCCTTTTCGGCGTTCATTTTCCACACGCCGTTAAATTCAATCGCCACATCGGTTGCAGTACCGAGCGTCCACTGGTACTCCCACGGATACTCCAAGCCAGCCGGGAACTTCCTTTTATATATCTTTGCGATACCGTCGTCCAAACAGATGGCATAGGCAAGAGATAAATCGGATTCACCGGCGGTCTGGCGCACAGCCACATCGCCGAACGCGGGAGCAATATCCTCGTGAATCGGCTCAGAGAGCAGCGAGTTTATGGAGGTCTGCGTGGCTACCACACGGAGATTTGCCATGCTGTCAATGTTTTCCACTTTGAAGCGGTTAGCAAGTTTTTCTTTCAGCGCCGTTGGTATGCTTCTCATGGGTCACTCACCTCGCTTACCGCCGCAAGGGTGGCTGTGACCTTATACCAGCCAGCCGCCTGATAATCAAACTCTCCGAGTTCAATGATTCTTCCGTTGAAAACACCCTGTTTTACCGAGCATTCAAGCATCGGAACGCTATCCTCGGCTTCCATCAGCGCAGCTTTTCCGGCTTCATTCACATAGAGAGTCAGCTCATAATGCACTGTCGGCGAACCGAAACGGGTAAGATATTCCGTCCCGTCAAGGGCGATCTGCACTGTGCGGATGACTTCCTGCGTTTTTCGAAGGCTCACAAAGCGCGTGATGATTTCATTGGTTTCTGTATTTTTCAAATAACTCATACGCGCACCTCCTGTCTGAGCCTGTCGACAATGATGTCTATTACTGAGGTCATTTCACCGGTGGAATTAACACCTTCCACCCGAATCACACCTGTATGCTCAACGGTTTTCCTCACATCAAGCGAGGTGTCGTTCATTACTTTATGAATCCCGGTTTTCATATCAAGGTCAAAGTCGGTGGGGATCGCACCGGCTATATCTTTTTCAACACCCCTCATGGCATCTGTAAAACCCATACCGATGCCGAGGCCCATGTTCTCACCGATACCGGCAAACACAGTTGAGGGTGAGTGGATGCCCAGCAGGCTTTTTGCACCGTCCACAATACCGGAGAAAAATCCGGAGACTTTGTCCGCTATCCAGGAACCGAGGGATTTGATACCTTCCCATAGTCCCGTTACGATGTTTTTACCGATTTCAAACACAGCCCCGACTGCCTTGCCGAGGCCGGTCACGATAGCCGTGACGATTTCCGGAAGTCTCGCCACCAGCTGCGGTATGGCTTTAATCAGTCCGAACGCAAGCTGAACGGTGAGTTCGATACCCATTTCGATGATTAAAGGCAGATTGTCCGTGATGAAATCAATAATCGTCATAATGATTTCGGGCAGAGCGTCAATCAGTTCCGGCAGAGCGTTCAGCAAACCTTCCGCAAGCCCTTGTATAATGGCAAAGGCCGCTTCAAGGATCTGATCCATGCTGTCCAAAAGGCCCTGAACGATGGTGATAATCGCCTCAACCGCCGCAGGAATCAATTCCGGCAAAGCGGAACCAAGTCCCATTACAAGGGCGGTAATCAGATGCACAGCCGCATCTATGAGCAAGGGCAGATTATCAATCAAAGCGCCTACGATAGTGAGCACTGCATCAACGGCAGCGGGGATGAGCTCAGGCAAAAGACTGAGCAGTGTTTCAAGCACCTGCGTAAACAGGTCGACTACCGTGGAGAGAAGCGTCGGAAGCAAATCCCCGATTGCCCTGAGTATACCGTCGAGGGCAGGCGGCAGAGCCTTAACGATATTCTCAATGACAGGCACCACGTTATCCACCACATGACCGAATGCCTCGACAACATTACCGATCAACATTTCAATGTCAGCATCAGCGTTTCCGAGTCCGGCCATCAGATTGTCGATAGCCGACTGCATACCGGCCATAGAACCGCTTATGGTTTCAGTGGCTTCCTTTGCCGTCGTCCCGGTGATGCCCATTTCTGTTTGAATTACATGGATTGCTTCAGTCAGATCCGAGAAGGATGACAGGTCATATTTGATTCCGGAGATTTTCTCGGCATCGGCGAGAAGACGCCCCATCTCAGACTTGGTGCCGCCATAGCCAAGCTTCAGATTGTCGAGCATCGTATAGTTTTGCTTGGCAAAACCCTGGTAGGCCGTTTGAATGGCGGACAGATCCGTACCCATTTTGTTGGCATTGTCCGCCATATCTGTGATGGCCATATCAGCAACTTCAGCAGCTTTTGCTGTGTCGCCGCCGAGTGATTGGATCAGGCTTGCGGAGAAACCCGTGACCGTTTCCATATACTCGTTTGCCGACAAACCAGCCGTTTTAAAGGCATTCGCGGCATAGTTCTGCACTGTCTGTGACGCATCACCAAAGAGGGTGTCTACACCGCCGACCAGCTGCTCAAAGTCAGCGTATGCCGAAATGACTTCTTTGCCGAGTTTAACTGCGGCTGCTCCAGCGGCAAGAGCGACAGCGCCCATTGCCGCACCGACACCTTTTAATACGCTGCCCAGCTTTTCAAACTTACCGCCGGAACTTTCAGCTTCATCTCCAGACTCTTTCAGTTCGTCGCCAAGGTCGTCAGCGGCATCTGCCGAATTGTCCAGTTCGCGCTCCATACCATTAAGTTCGGCTTTGGCATTGTTTAGCTGTATAGCCCAGTTCTGAGTACGGCGGTCATTTTCGCCGAAGCTGTCGGCGGCATTTTTCAAGGCGGATTCGAGGGTGGCGATTTTGTCTTTCTGAGCATCGATTGCCTTGTTCAGAACCTCATTCCGTGCCGCAACCGCCGCTACAGACTTATCCTGCTTGTCAAATTCGGAGGAGACGAGCTTCATCTCACTGCCGAGAACCTTGAAAGTCTGGTTGATATCAGAGAGCGCTTTTTTGAACTCCTTTTCACCCTCGACTCCTATTTTCAAGCCGAAGTTATCTGCCATGTCTCACCACCTCCTTAGATACCGCCCGGTATGATTTCATCGATGTAATACTCGCGTTTCGGCTTCGACAAACCGTTGAATTGTTTATATATCTCCCACTGGTCGAGCAGATGGCCGATAGGCATCAGCCAGACCTCCTGCTCGGTGCGTTGGAGCAGAGACACACCGTAAAAAATCAGCCGGGCAAACGATTCTTCATCGCTTACCCGACTTTTGCGTTTTTTGAGGTGTTACCTCCAGAGGGTTCTTCCTTGCTTTCAATATGGCGTTTGGTTCCTTTATGCATGGCATCCATGATGGCATTCTTGTATTCACCCAACTCAAGCGGAGAAGTGAGCAGCTCCACAGCCTCCTCGGTCAGCAGTTCCTGTTTTTCGGCAGGGTTCTGAAGATTGTGGATCAGTACCGACTGATTGGCAAGCAGTGTGATAAGCCAAACGATCTCATCAAGCGCCATCTCGAAGTTTTCTGACTTCATGAGTTTTTCGCCGAGATTGGATAGTCCGCCGTATCTCCTGGCGATCTCTTTTGTAGCCTTGGTGGTGAGGAGCATCTCATACTCTTTACCGCCAATGTTGATAATTGCACTTCTGTCATTAGTCATTAATCAACACCTCCCGCAGCAGGAGTAAAGACCGGTTCATAGACAGATGTGTACCAGCCGGAAATTACGGAAGCAGGGACGCTCGTATCATCCTCATTGGCCTCGGCTTTCCACGGATGCTTTCCGTTTCCGTCGGTCTTATTGCGGCGGAACACCGTGCCCTCAATGGTCGGTGTAGAAAAGGTGATGCTGTCGCCCTTGGTGGCGAGGTTGGTCGCCGGAATGCCGAATTTCACCCTATAGAGCCAGAAGTATCTGTAATTTCCGTTTGCCTTTTTTGCACGGAAGCCTACGGCTACAGGAGCGCCGCCATCCTCACTTCCGGAAATAACGACGTGATTGTCGTCAAGCTTTGCACCCGTCAGATCCTCAGCGGCCGTCACACCGATATCATCGATTCCGAGGGAGAGTTTACCGCTCTTGAATTCCTTCACAACCTCAGCAGGCCCGTCGTCAGCATAAAGCGTAGCTTCAGCAAGCTCGACGGACAGATCCGCTTTCATTGCTTTTGCAAGCGGGATGGGGGTACCGTAGGTTTCGGTACCGTCTGCAGCCTCTGTGATTTTTGCGTAATAGAGCTTATCAAACCCGATAGTAGCCATTTGTTATTCCTCCAGTTCGTAGTATTTCGCCACATCGATGGCGTAGTGGTGATAGCCGGTATCATCCTCGTGTCCGATATACCGGCGGTCGGTAATAACAAAATCAGCCTGGAGGAGCATCCTTACAAGCTGATTCTTTCTCTGTAAATAGTTGTTTTTACTGAACAGCGAGATCCTGACTTCGTTTATATCCGCAAGAGGTTTATTGTCTCCGTAAACGGCAAAGGTGTCAGTAAGCGGGGTCAGCACCATGTATTCATCAGGTGGCACTCCGCTGAAGACGCCTGTTTCGACAGGGATATTTGCGGTTTCAAACAGTGTGTTCAGTTCAGATAATATGCTCATAGCTTCTCAATCTCACTTTCCAGCTTATTGGTCATAACCCCAATACAAGCGTCTTTGGATCTGCTTTTGGCAGGTTTCAGAAAAGGCTTCGGAGGCTGACCGTGCCTTCCGTATTCGAGGATGTTGGCAAGTTTGGCATTGCTGCCGCCGTCAGAGCGCGGCTCTGCAAAGCCTATTTTCACGTTGAAATTACCATCTCTGTCCTGCTTCGCCGGAGATACACCAAGCGCAGATTCAAGTTCTCCGGTGGAGCGGCTTTTAACCTTTGTGTTTTTACCGACCACAGAAGAAAGATTGCTTTTTACCTTGTCGTATACGACTTCGGCACCGGCTTCAAGAACCTTCGGTATGATCTCATCGGTCTTTTCAGCCAACCTTGACACTTTGAGCAGGAATTCCTCCGGCATCTTGAAATCGACCTTAGCCATCAGCGCTCACCGCCAATACTTCAAGATACATTCCTCGGCCCTTTACATTTTCAACCGAGCATATGTTGTAGCGTTTGCCCTCGCAGACGATAACATGGCGGTTGTGAAGAGCAAGTCCAGGAATAGTGCGGAGACGGAACAAGGCATTCACTTCATCTGACTGTGCCATGTTACGCCACTTTTCCGTAGAGTTTTTCTGCTCAAAATACGCCCTGACTGACGCAAGAACTGTGTCCCCGTGATTTACGAAGCCATCGGCGTCCTTGACCGGTTCAGCCGATACGATGTCAATGAAGGAGTTCATCTTGCCAAAACTCATGCTTACACCTTCCAATCCCGGTCAAGCTTAAGAAGGAGATTGACCGTTTTCCACACCTGTTGTCCCGCCTGCACATTGTCGGCAAAAAAGCCGCCGGTGCTGCCGTCCCGGCTCTCATAAAAATGGGACGACAGCATAATGACAGCCTGCTCTGTGGTAGGCGGCATAGGATGGTCCTTGTAGAATTTCTCCGGAAGGTGCTGATAGCTTTCGGCATAGGATACAGCGGCGGTGATGTACATCTGCAGGAGTTCATCGTCCGCCGTATGCTCAAGAATAAGATTTGCCTTTACTTTTTCAAGCAGTGTCATACCGCCACCGTCCTTTCCTTATTCTTCAGTTTCCGGTTCCGCGATGACAACAGAGAATGCGGCAGTTGGATAACCGGATGCCCAGAGCGTGAACGACTTCGGCTGATTTACGATTTCGTCGCACTTCAGCCACATCACAATATCTCCTGACTGTCCGCCGACAGCAGCAGCTTCATCTGCATCAGCAGAGGTCAGCTGACTGTCGTTATACTTAACTGCCGTGATGGCAGGAAGCCCTGTTGTTATGAGGATGGCAACCCATTTGTGGGTTCCTTGCGCGGGATTCGAACTTTCATACGCAATCAGCTCGTCAACCGGAACAGTGACTGTAATGACATTGTCCTCGATAGTGATAGATTCGACTTTGCCTTGATTGGCTGTCATATCTTCGCTCAGAGCAGTGGTGACATTAGCTGCTGAGACATTCCATGTATCGGGTTTCATCAGTCCTGTGTCTTTCAATTTCAAAAGCAGCGCGTTGAGGTCGTCCTTGAGTCCGGCAACATTTGTAGCAGTACTCGCGGCTTGATTCGGTGCAGAAGGAAGCCCCGTTACCGAGGCTCCCTCCTTAATTTCAAGCGTTCCGCCGATTACGGTTTTCTCGCCGCCCTGTTCGGTGTAGTTTTTCGTGTTATAACTCATACTGCACCTCCGTTAAGCCTTCTGCTGGAGTACCTTGATAGCCTCCGGCAGAATGAGTTTGCCGTCAACACGCTGGGTGGCAACAAAGCCTACCTGACCGGTTGCAGCGTAGAGCTCATTGAGTCTCTTAAACACACGTCCTTGGCGGTCGGCTACCCAGTAATAACTGAAATCGCCGAACACGATGCTCTTTGCGCCTGAGGCAATTGCGGGTACATATGCCGAGGTATACAGCGGACGGTTCAAAATGGTGTCAGGAGTGCCGGCCTGCAGAGAGGGCTGCCAGAGATACTGACCGTTGCCGTCTTTCAGCTTGCGGATCGCCTTTACGGTGGCATCGTTCATGACGAACACCGCTTTGTTTCTATAAGGTGCTTTCAGCGAATAGAACAGGTCGAGCACCTCTTCAATCGTGATAGCCGCAGCTCCTGCTGTGGTCACACCGACTTGAGCACCACCGGTTGCAGCGAGGATACCGGTCGGTTTACCGGAGCCGTCTCCTGTGAAAAAGGCTTCTTCCTCCTTGCTGCCGATACGCCTTGCGAACTCCCTCGAAATATAGGATTCAAGAGGAAATACACTGTCGTTCAGCAGTTCCTCGGAAACTTTGATCATTGTTCCAAGCTTGTAAGCGCCGATAGAAACCTGACCGAAGCTGTCGTCACTATCGAGGATAGCGCCTTCCTCATCAATCCAGGAGGCTGTACCCTTTGAAGCTACGACCGGAATCTTACGATCCCCAGAGGAAGTAGTAATGACCTTTGCCAGCCTACGGAAAATGTTCTCTTCATCAAGAGCCTCTACAAGTGTGCGTTCGAACTCGTCAGGGACAAGGTATCCGCCTTCAGAATCGGTGCCGATCTGCAGAGCATTTTTCACGATAGGATCAAGACCTTCACCTGCGCGGGTACGCATGGCGTTCCAGAACGCTTTTCTGTACTCATCAGATGCTCTGCCGGTCCTGGCTTCCATACCGGGAACAGCAGGCTTGCCCGTGAGAGGTGTGTTCAGAGGTTTTGAAAGCTCACGGTCAAGGGCTTCCTGCTTTTCAAGGCGGTCAATTTCTTTTCCGAGAGCGACTACATCGGCTTCCATTTTCTCATAGGTAGCGGTGTCTTCAGGGGAAACCAGACCGTCAGTACCGCGCTTGGTATCGAGAAAAGATTTAGCGGCTTCCCATGCCTTAGCGCGCTTTTCGCGCAGTTCAAGAATTTTGTTCATTGATATTACCTCCATAAAATTTAGTGAGAAATTAAAGAGAGCCGCTTCTCAAGCGACTCAATGGGTGTGCCTTTGTTCTGTTTGGGTATCTTGGGTTTGACCTTGCTCAGCAGCGAGTTCGTTACCGCTCTGCGGCTGAAAGCATAGGTTACATCGTCCGATTGAACTCTCTTTTTCTCATCCTCCAGAATGCCGTCGGCAAAGCCTAATTCAATTGCTTTGTTGGCATTTAGCCAGGTTTCAGCATCCATGAGGTGGGAGAGTTTAGCACGGGACTGTCCGGTTTTAATTTTATAGGCATTGATGATGCTTTCCTTGACCTCGTCCAGCATTGCGATGGCTTTCTGCATTTCCTCGCTGTCACCGATTGCGATAGTCAGCGGGTTATGCACCATCATGAGGGCTGTTGGAGCCATCAGCACCTCAGTTCCTGCCATTGCGATAACGCTTGCTGCCGACGCCGCAATACCATCGATTTTTACGGTAACCTTGCCTTTGTAATCCATGAGCATGGTATAGATCTGACTCGCCGCGATACAGTCGCCGCCGGGAGAGTTGATCCAAATAACAATGTCACCCTCTCCGGCATTCAAATCAGCTTTAAATGCTTTAGGGGTGACATCGTCGTCGAACCATGACTCTTCGGCAATTGTGCCGTCCAGATAGAGTGTTCTGATACAGGAATCTTCATCCCGCGCCCAGTTCCAGAATTTCTTCATTCGGTTGTTTCCTCCATTCCTTTTGAATTTGCGAACGCGCCTGCGTCCTGTAATTTGGTCATCGCACCGTTGATGAGGTAAAGATCGCCGCCAAGTTCAGCAGGGATGCGGTCGAGGTTTTCAAGTTCACGGATATCGTTCGCGCTCATCCATCCGTTTTGTCTTGCAGTCGCATAACCGCTCATACGGCTTTCGTAATCTCCGCGCAGAAGTCCGTCTACGTTGAACTTGATAAACACAGTCGGTTTTTCGCTGTCGGAAAGCAGGGCGCGGCACATGGACTGCTCCCAGCGCACCACCCACGGGTCGAGCGTGTATTTCACAAACTCAAGGCTCTGCTGCTCGATGTTGCTGAAGGACGACTTTTCAAGATCGGCGAGCATATGCGGAGGCACTCTGAAAATACGTGCAATCTCATTGATCTGAAACTTCCGTGTTTCCAGGAATTGCGCCTGTTCCGGTGCGATTCCAATGGGCTGATACTTCATGCCTTCCTCCAGAACGGCCACACGGTGCGCATTTTGCGAGCCTTGGTAGGCGGCATTCCAACTATCCTTGACCTTTTGCGGGTCCTTTATGGTGCCGGGATGTTCAAGCACACCGCCCGGTGCGGCACCGTTTGCGAAAAACTTCGCCCCGTATTCTTCTGTGGCGATTGCGAGTCCCACTGCGTTCTTTGCCATTGCGATGGGCGAATAGCCAACCAGACCGTCAAAGCCCAAGCCAGGAATATGCAGGACATCGGCAGGGGCAAGATAAACCTGGTTGTCTTTGCCGAGTGAAGGTACATCCTCCGAGCTGCGCTGATATAAATAGAAAAGCCGGCCGTTTGAATCCCGGTCGACTGTCATTTTGTTTGGCATAAGAGGATAGAGAGCGATTACCTCACCACGGGCATTTCGGATAATCTGTGCGTAAGCGTTGCCCCATAATAAAAGATGACTCATTAGCGTTTCTCGGAACGCGAATGAAGTCATCTCCGGGTTCGGCTCTTCATGGAGCAGCTTATATAAAGGGTGCTTTAAATATTTCTCTTTGCCGCCCGAATCATTATATCTGTACACGTGAAGCGGCAGCCCCGCCAAGGTTTCAGACAGTATCCTCACACAGGAATAAACTGCAGTCATCTGCATGGCTGTATGCTCGTTAACCGGCTTTCCGGCACTTGTGTTTCCGAAAAAGAAGCTGTAGCGGCTACCGCCAAGTGCATTTTTAGGTTTGTCTCGTGCCTTGAATATTCCTTGTAAGATTCCCATAGACATCACTCTCCTTTGCTAAAAAATAAGCAGACCACGTTTATCATAAACACTCTCGCCATTGTCGTTTCCGCAACGAATCGCACGGTCGAGTGCCATAATCGTTGCCACAGCGCCATCGATTTTTTCAGTTGACTTTTCTTTATCTGCCTTAATATTGCCCGCAGGATCGGTGCGGATAAAAATGTTGTCCATCATCCAGCGAAGAACAGGATGACCGCCATGAGCAATTTTTTGTTCAAGAGTCAGTTTCATCAGTTCTTTTGTGGGTGGAGACATATCCTTAAAACCCTGCCCAAAAGGCACGACTGTAAAACCAAGGCCTTCAAGGTTCTGCACCATCTGTACAGCACCCCAGCGGTCAAAGGCTATTTCACGGATGTTATATTTTGTACCGAGTTCCTCGATAAAAGCTTCGATGAATCCGTAATGTACGACATTTCCCTCGGTGGTTTTGAGGAAGCCCTGCTTCTGCCATAAATCATAATTCACATGATCACGTCGAACACGCAAATCAATGTTATCCTCCGGCATCCAGAAAAACGGCAAAACAGTGTATTTATCATCCTCATCGAGCGGCGGAAAGACCAGCACGAAGGCTGTGATATCAGTGGAAGAGGAGAGGTCAAGCCCACCATAGCAGACACGCCCTTGCAGGGCTTCCGGGTCAACGGCGAAAGCACAGGCATCCCATTTATCCATTGGCATCCATCGTACAGACTGTTTTACCCACTGGTTCAGCCGGAGTTGCCGGAAGCTGTTCTCCTCAGCCGGATTTTGCTTTGCACTCTCACAAGCTGCCTTTACCTTGTCT
>Ga0255343_1005442_pt1 | contig 11877 bp, 5 predicted proteins | sample wastewater_treat_4_FD_192413 | JGI IMG/M metagenome (GOLD analysis project Ga0255343, IMG submission 192413) | Wastewater microbial communities from Lulu Island WWTP, Vancouver, Canada - plant16 | ecosystem: Engineered > WWTP > Wastewater > Unclassified | place: Canada: Vancouver, British...
CCCGTTGATAGCCAAAAGACCACCATAAGCCGAACCGGCGTTACTACCCGGCATTCCCGTAATTTCTCTTGATTCCGTTATCGTGTATGCAGCCATCAAATTCAAGTTTTTGATTGGCTCAGCGGTAAGCGTAATGTTTCCAATTGCTCCCCAACCATCGGTATTATTGCTTAACACGAATGCATTTCTCGATTGATAGCGGTAATCTGCGGGATAAATATACCTGTTATCGGGCCCCGAAAAGCGTTGCCAAGTTTCGTCCACAGGTTTTAAACTGTAATTCTTAAGCATTACGCTGTAGATACTTTTAGTAAAAATGCCTTCTACGGTCACGGCCATGGGGAATGAAAATGGTAACTGATAATCGACGGCCAGCGAAGTTTTAAATATTTGAGGCATTTTGAAATCAGGATCGATCCCTGCTATTTCGCTCGGAAGTGCACCCTCTTCGGGTGAAATTGTCTTTTTCAATCCCAATTTGTCGATCATTTCATTGACATCGGTAATCATGGGTCCGGCCAAAGTTGCCAAAATTGGATCAGACTTGTCTATCTTTCCATTTTTATAGGTTGTAACTGCTCTGAAACTACCCTGTACCATCCCCGAATTAGTAGGCATATTGGTGAAAAATACCAAAGGCAACCTTCCGGTAAATACACCTAACCCTCCGCGTAATTTCAAGGACTGATCACCTTTCAAATCCCAAGTGAAACCGACACGTGGTGAAAGAAGCACTTTGGCATCAGGCCATTTGCCGGTATCGATTTTTTTCCCGCCAAAATCCAAATCATAAATGGCATTATTGCGAATAAGATTATCGACATAAGTAATATAATCGGCACGCAGGCCATAAGTTACTTTTGCATTCTCCGAAACACTGAATTCATCTTGCACATAAGCCCCAAACTGGTGAAAAGCAACCTCTGCTGCAGGTTTTTCTTCGCCATTGTAGCCATAAGTAAGTGCAAAATCAATAGGAGCTGCCTGATTCAGAAAATCGTCAATACTTGCATATCTATAATAGCCCGTGCCATTTCGCATGTAGGCATTATTCGCCATCTGATATTCGTAACTTAATCCTGCAGTAATCTTATGATTGTTTAAATAGTAGGTGAAGTTATCGATTGCGGTGATCACCTCATTATTAACGCCATTATTCCATGTAAAGAGTTCATATCCTGCCGAGATATATGGTTCTACGATAGGAACCCCATTTGCATCACGTCCGGCAAGAATATCGATAAATGGAAATTTAGCAGAATTAGAACCTCTCACATCTTCTATTTTGGAGTAAGTCGTGATAAACTGATTGGAAATCTTATCCGACAGGCGACTGTTCAATTCACCCGAGAATGTATTCACGATGTTGTCCATCGAATACAGCGAATTGGAGAAGGCCATTCCGTACTGAGAAATACGGTTATATCCCTCTGTTCTGTTTCTGTATCCGGCATCCGTAGAATTCCCGTTAGTAGGATTCCATGCTTCGTTTTTTGTATAATTATAGCGTAAGCTGAGTTTGTTTTTGGTATTGATGTTCCAGTCGATGCGGGCTAACAGCTTCATATTGGTTTCATCTCCCGGATAATCCGTATAAGATCCCGGATCGTAACCATAATTTTCGAGGAGATGGTTTTTTACCCTATCCATATCAGCGACACTTACACGCGAAAGAGAATTATCAGGATCGGCAACTCCATTTGGAGAAGGACGCCAGGTAACTACTTGTCCCGGTCTTTTTTCATACTCACCGTTAATAAAGAAGAACAACTTGTTTTTGATGATGGGACCGCCCAATGTCATACCATAAATTTCTTTCGATTCTTCGGCTCTTTCTCCAAAATCTATATCTCCTATTTTGTTTCCTCTCAAATCCTGATTATAATAGTATGTATATGCCGATCCTTTAAACGTGTTTGTTCCCGATTTCGTAATAGCATTAATGCCTCCACCAATAAAGTTGGTTTGACGAACATCGTACGGAGCAACGACAACCTGAACCTCTTCGATGGCATCCAACGAGATTGGATTTCCTCCTCCCGGCAAGCGATCGCTTAAACCAAAATTATTGTTGAAATTAGCACCATCGATGGTAAAGTTTGTACTGCGGCCATCTCCGGCAGCGATGCTCATCCCCGAAGCATATGGCGATAATTTAGTAATGTCCGTGATGCTTCTGGTCATCTTTGGCATATTTTCGATTTGTGAGGTCGAAACATTCATTGACGCACCCGTTTTTTCGCTCGAAAACCGAGTTCGCTGAGCCGACACCACTACTTCGCCAAGCGTAACTGCCTCTTCGCGGAGTTCTACATTCAGGGCATAAGTTTCGCCCAGCGAAAGGGTAATATTTTCAGCGACAAATTTTCCGTAACCAATGTAAGAAACTTCAACCCTGTAAGGCCCCCCTACACGCATACCGTTCAACGAAAAACGGCCTTCGGTATTGGTTACTGTACCATACGTAGTTCCCGAAGGAACGTGAGTTGCAAGAATGGTTGCTCCAATTACCGGACCTTCTTTGTCGGTAACACGTCCACTCATGCTCGAAGTGGTCACCTGCGCCTCTACCTGTAATACCATAGCTGCCATCATGATGAGAGCTACAGCAAAAAATCTGATTTTTTTAATCATAATAGATTTTATTAATTAGGATTTTTAAATTAAGCGATACAAATGTACAATAAAAAATGGTGAAAAGCGTTACGAAATTGTTACGTTTTATCAACGCTTATGCAAAACTATAGTTCGTTAGTTAAATGTTAACAATAGTTCGTTAGAAAAAATAGTTGTTGTGCTGCTTGAATGCCGAAATACAGAAGTTCTTTGCCAAGGTGGTGACTTTTCAGGGTTTTGGGTTTAACACCGAAAGCTTCAATAAATCGATTCAACATAAAAGTATTGTGATTCATCATAACGATTTCCAATCAAAAGTCTCGTCGCTATTTATTGAGTGATAAACCTTTCAAAGCGCAACTGAACCTGAAAGTAATACTCCCGATTCTTTCCCCTGTTGCTATTTTTCGAAATAAATACTTCCTTTCGCTTCGGGTTCCGGCAATAGCCACTGCGAAATTCCCCCACTCGTCTTCCTGCCGAACGATCCTTTTATCATGGCACTACGCGGTCTCCATTTTGCCATACGAGCAATTGCTATTCCAAAAGGTCGGTTGACTGTTAAGGGAACGGTAATTTCACGCGTAAATTTATCGTTTGTTAGTACGAGGAACGGCTTTTGTGCACAGACAAAACCTACTTTCCACTTTGCGGAACCGATTTTTATCGGTAAAACACCCCTTCCGCAGGATGCGGAACGACCTTTTTTTGCCGATTTGGCCACTCCGCATTGCGCGGAACGACTTTTTACTATCTGAACAATTCACTCCGCAAAATAAGGAACAATCTTTTACATCCGAAAAAAGTTATTCGACGTTAAGACGAACGACCTTTTTTCAGTGAAACAAGTCACTCGTCGCCGTGAGGAACGGCTTTTGACCGCGGTCAAAAGCCACTCTCCCTTAAAAATAGTTATTGAAAAGGAATGAATATGCCATGTTTTGTTAACGAACTAAGCATTGTAGTGGATGAAAAGTCGTTCCTCAACATGAAAAGTGACCTTTATCAGCGGTCAAATGCCGTTCGTCATTTTGGAAAGTACATTTTGTTCGCGGTCAAAAGTCGGTCCGCAAAATGGAAAGTGACCTTTATCTCCGGTCAAAACCTACTCGTCGCGTTAGAAAGTGTGAAAATCAATATAAAACAGCCGTTTCAGCTTAACAACTATGCCGATATGTAAATGAACATGAACGAATTTACGAATTGAAAAGAATGTGATATTAAGTGAATATTAATGGTTATTTTTGGTAATTAACTAAGAGCTAACAGGTTTTGAAAACCTGTTAGCTCTCAGGCCTCACACTGTTCGGGGCAACTTCCATTTCGATTATCCACACTCTTTTAACAGAACAAGAATTTACATTTCTCGTTTCTCCCCCTCAAACGTATCAGTTGACTCAAGAAAGCAATTGAAGCTAATTTTTTTAACATGCTCCGACAAAAAGGAGAAAAATATTCCATATCTTTGAAGGTTGTCCAATAGATAAGCAGGATGGGAAGAATTATTTCAAAAAATACGTGTGAAAATGTTCAAGAAGAGAATTGGAACGAAATCATTAACCGAATAAAATGACGAAGAAATAATGCCGACAAAATTTTTTACCAATCAGGGTGATAACAGTTTACTCAAAAAGTTTGAAGGGGTATTTGCCAACATCGACAGCATTCGTCATTTCGATGCATTGGTCGGCTATTTCAGGGCTTCCGGCTATTTCAAAGTGCGTCCCTTCCTCGATAATATTCCAAAAATCAGGATTCTGGTAGGAATCAATGTGGACCAAATCACAAAAAAGTATCACGACAAGGGTCAACTTTATATTGAAAATCCGGAGGATACCAAAGCCGATTTCCTTGCCGAATCCATAAAAGATATTCAGGAAGCCGATTACGATGAAGCTACTGAAAAAGGAATACTGCAATTTATTGATGATTTAACAAGTGGAAAGATTGAGCTTCGCGCACATCCAAGTAAGAAAATTCACGCCAAAGTGTATATTTTTCGTCCTGCAAATTTCAATGAATATGCTCCCTGCGAAGTGATTACCGGTTCGTCGAATCTGACTGATGCCGGACTGGGCGCGAATCCTGCCTCAAACTATGAGTTCAATGTCAGTTTGCGCGAATATGAAGATGTAAAGTTTGCCACCGATGAATTTGAAAGGCTTTGGGATGAATCGGTTCCCATTTTGCAAGCGGAAGCGGAACGAATTAAAAACGGTTCGTACCTGCGTGATAATTTTACGCCCTTCGAACTGTACATCAAGATGATGATCGAATATTTTGGCAAACGGGTAGATTACGACCCTTATAACATCGATTTGCTGCTACCATCCAAATACATTCGATTGAAATATCAGTCGGATGCCGCCAATCAGGGCTATGCCATCCTGATGAAGCACAACGGCTTTATTCTTGCCGACGTGGTGGGATTGGGAAAAACCATCATTGCCTGCATGATTATCAAAAAGTTCATTTACGAAAACGGTACGCATACAAAGGTGTTAGTTGTTGTTCCTCCTGCCATTGAAGATGGATGGAGACGCACGGTGAAAGATTTTGAACTGGAAAATCATTTTGTATTCATTACGAATGGCAGTTTGCATAAAATAATCGAACGAAATAATTATTCCTATCCCAATCCGGAGGACATCGATTTGGTGGTTGTGGACGAATCGCATAAATTCAGGAATGATTTTACCGAAATGTATCGGGATTTGGAGAAAATATGTAAAATACCGAGAAAGCGGCCTGCCGAAAATGGAGACAAACGAAAGAAAGTGATACTTATTTCGGCAACACCTTTGAATAATCGGCCGAAAGATATTGAAAATCAACTTTACCTTTTTCAAGACCGACGAAACAGTACCCTCGAGAGCATTCACAACCTGCAGGATTATTTCAAACCAATCCACAAACACTATGATCAATTGGCAAAAAATCTGTCCGAATTAAACCCGAAAGATGCCGATTACATTCAAAAAAGAGAGAACACGCTCAAAAAACTCAAAAACCTGTTCCAGCAATTGCGGGATGAAGTGATCGAACCGCTGGTCATTCGCCGAACAAGGAACGATATCGAAAGCAATAAGGAATATCTGGAAGATCTTAAAACGCAGGGAATTAAATTTCCAAAGGTGGACGACCCCGTAGCAATCAATTATACGTTGGATGAAGATCTCAGCCAGTTGTTTTTCGATACGGTTTCGCTCATCACCGGCATCGACGAATTTGGAAGCGAAACGGATGGATTGGATTATTACCGTTACCGTGCCATTGAGTTTCTGGCAAAAGCGGAAGACAAAAAAATGTATGGAAATGTGGAATCCATATCAAGCCGATTGTCCGCCATTATGAAAACACTTTTGGTGAAACGGCTCGAAAGCAGTTTTTATGCTTTCACGCAATCGCTGTCGAGATTTCAAAAAGCCATCGATAACATGCTGATGATGTTCGATGAAAACCGAATTTTCATTGCTCCCGATCTGGACATCAACAGCTTGCTCGAAGAAGGGTTGAGTTACGATGAGATTGAAAACAAAATCAACGATAAAGGGGGAAACAACAGAGCCTTTTCGAAAGATGATTTCGACAAAACGTTTGTTGATCGTTTAAAACAGGACAAAGAGAAAGTGGATGATTTGATCGGGCGATGGAGCAAAGTGAAGAAAGACCCGAAACTGACTGAATTTACCGAAAGAATCAGGCATGAATTTTTTAAACCGGATCAAAATATCAGCGGGAAACTGGTTATTTTTTCCGAATCAAAAGAAACTACGCAGGAACTTGCATCGAAACTTGCCGAAATCACCACGAAAAAGGTGCTCCAGGTAAGTGCGGAGAACAGAAAACAGGTGGAGGAGATCATCCGTGATAATTTTGATGCCAACCTCGAAGAGGATAAATGGCTGAACGACTACGATATCATTGTTACAACGGAAGTCTTGGCGGAAGGGATCAACTTGCACCGAAGTAATGTGATCGTAAACTACGATGTGCCGTGGAACTCAACCCGTTTGATGCAGCGCATTGGCCGCGTGAACCGCATCGGTTCGAGAGCCGACAAAATTTATGTGTACAATTTCTATCCTTCGGCTCACGGCGATGCTCAAATTCACCTGGTGAACAATGCCTTACGTAAACTTCAGGCATTTCATACCGCTTTTGGCGAGGACAACAAAGTATTTTCCATCCTCGAAGAAAAAGGAGAAGGTGCATTGTTCGGCAACAAGATACAAAAAGAAGAAAGCGAAATTCTGAAATACCTCAACGAACTGAGAGATTTCAAAAAGAAGCATCCGAAAATCTTCGATCAAATAGCGCAACTACCCAATAAGGCTCGCTGCGGAAGAAAAGTTTCGGACGGCAGACAACTGACTTTGTTCGAAACCGAGACAGGCGAAATGAATTATCCCCTCCAAAATACTTCGCTCACTTACCTGAAAGGCGGAAAACATCCCGGTATCTTTTGTCTGATTACGCCGGAAATGAATATCCTTGAGTTGAATTTTTTGCAGGCAGTCAAACTTTTTAAAGCATCCGAAGACGAAAAGGCAATTGCATTGCATGAATTGCACCACCAACAAACATTGGCCGGTCTCGCCTATTTCAAATCGGAAAAGAATCTGGAAAACATTCAAACCGTTTCGCGCAAGAATCTCAGTCCGGCTGAAAACAAAGCCATCACCAATTTAACTGCAATTCTGAAATTCGCTCCCACCGAACAAAAACGGAATACCTTATTGCGTGCATTGGACATCATCAAGAAAGGAACGTATGCCTCGAAGGGATTGCCCAAGTTGATCAACGATTATTTTACAGCCCATCAAGCGTTGCTGCGAGAAACCGATAAATTCATCGACCAACTCTTTCTAACTGTTCTCGACAAGTATAATCTCTCTTCCGATTCACAACAAGAATCGTATGCCGACAACACTCCGCGAGAAATCATAAATCCTCAAATTGTAATCACCGAAAGTTTTAGTTGAAAAGATGGCAAAAACAAATAAAATTAATGCAGAAGGCACAGAAATAACGATTCTTAAAATTGCGGAATCGGAATTTATATCGATAACGGATATTGCCCGTCATAAAGACGTTGAACATACAGATTCGATTATTCAAAATTGGATGAGAAATCGTAATACGATTGAATTACTTGGATTTTGGGAAATGATCTACAATCCGGGTTTTAACCCCCCTCGAATTCGAGGGGTTTAGAAAACAAGCAGGATTAAATAGTTTTGTTATGACACCAAAAAAATGGATTGAAGCGACTAATGCTATAGGTATCATTTCGAAATCAGGACGTTATGGAGGGACTTTTGCACATAAAGATATTGCTTTTGAGTTTGCTTCCTGGATATCTATTGAATTTAAACTGTATCTCATTAAAGAATTTCAACGCCTAAAAGATGATGAAAGCAATCGATTGAAACTTGAATGGAATCTGCAGCGAACACTGGCAAAAGTCAATTATCACATTCATACCGATGCCATTAAGGAAAACCTTGTACCAAAGGAGTTATCAAAACAGGAGATAAGTACTGTTTATGCAAGTGAAGCCGATATGCTGAATATGGCTCTTTTCGGTAAAACTGCCTTGCAATGGCGGAATGAAAATCCCGATGCCGATGGAAATATTCGTGATATGGCTACAATTGAACAGTTGGTTGTTCTCAGCAATCTCGAAAGTATCAATGCAGTACTCATACATCAGGGATTGTCACAATCCGAAAGATTGCATCAGCTGAATCAGATAGCAATTACTCAAATGAAATCATTAATTGACTTAAATTCGATTAAAAGGATTAAATAATGACACATGAAGATATGGATGAATTTTCAAGAAGTAATTTATCAAAGGGCTTGGACTGTTGAAATATCGATCAATCATTTGTCGTTTCAACGGGAAATGGAAATGCCGATTCATTACAGCCGTGAGCAAAACGGATGAAGCCTCAACTATAAAAGACTTTACATTAATAATTGGATAACTTCAATTTCTCATCCAGATCAATAAGGATAATCAATAAAATCGTTTGCAAACAATGGCAGCTAACAGAACTCAACTTCAAAACGCATTGCATAAACCTTACGACAGGCTTTTATTTTCACGTGAAGTATTAAGTCCGGTATTTGGTTCCGGATTTTCCGTGTATTCATCGCTATGTCCGGCAGTGCTCCTGCCGAATAAATCCGAATCGACCGTGATCGATCAGGTCGGAATTTATGGAAAAATTCAACTGGATGACGCTACCGAAATTATCTGCTACGAGGTATTGCTCCAACCGAAAGTACGCATCGAACAAAGTAAAGTAGCTATTCAGCAATATGTACGCAAACTGCTTACTGCCGGACAGGGTGCACTCATCAACTTTGTTTCCCCTTCGACAAAAAATGTGTGGCGTCTTACGCTCGTTGCCAAAGACAGTGACGTGACTAAAAGCGGAGTGAAAGAAAAAACGACCAATGCCAAACGATACACTTTTTTATTGGGTCCTTCGGAAACCTGCCGAACGGCTGCCGAGCGTTTCGAAGCGCTAAGCACCAAAAAAGAGATTACTTTTCAATCGCTGCAGGATGCTTTCTCGGTAGAAAGACTGAGCAAGGCATTCTTTGACGAATACACGCTGCATTACCGAAACTTTTGCGATTACCTGCAGGAATCCAATTATCGGAAATCGGTTTTTAATATCGATTTCCCCAACAATGCCACCAAAGAGGAAAAAGATAAAGCAAGCAAACCGATTCGGGATTTTGTAAAGAAACTGCTGGGACGAATCGTATTTCTTTATTTCGTTCAGAAAAAGGGGTGGCTGGGAGCAAGCGATACCGATTATACCGACGGTTCGGGCGATTTCATCCGGCAACTCTTCACCGAGTCGGGAGGCGATGAAACATTTTACAGCAACTGGCTAACCGTTCTCTTCTTCGATACGCTCAACAAGAAACGAGCAAACGATGACTTTATCATGCCCGATGGAAATACGGTGAAAGTGCCTTTCCTCAATGGCGGATTGTTCGACAAGGAAGCATTTGATGAACACGTGCTTACCTTTCCTGCTAAACTTTTTCATCACGCCGATTATGAAGATATCCTCCTGACAGTAAAAAATAAAGGAAACGCCCGCGGTTTTCTCGACTTTCTGGATGCGTTTAACTTTACGGTGTATGAAGACAGTCCCGATGACCATACGGTAGCTGTCGATCCCGAAATGCTGGGGCATATCTTCGAAAACCTGCTGGAGGACAACAAGGACAAAGGCGCTTTTTATACGCCCAAAGAAATCGTTCACTACATGTGTCAGGAAAGCCTGATCGAATATTTGGCTACCGGACTTCAAAACGAATACACGGTTTATAAGGAGCTCGGAAATGAACAAATCGAGCTTTTTGGAAATGAAGTTCGAAAAGGCCAGTTGAGTCTGATCGAAGAGCTGGGCGAAAAAGGACTTGACAGGGAAGAAGTTGCATACATGGTAAAACAAAAAGATATCAGCAAACTGACTCCGAAACAGTTGCAGTCAATCGACCGATTGCTCGACAACGTAAAAATATGCGATCCGGCCATTGGTTCGGGAGCTTTCCCGATGGGTTTGCTGCACGAATTTTTGAGCATCAAGGAACTCATTGCCTACCAAACGGAGAAGGAATGGAACCCTGCGGAAGTCAAACTCAACATCATTCAAAACTCCATTTATGGCGTGGACATCGAGAAAGGTGCCGTGGACATTGCCCGCCTCCGTTTCTGGCTGAGCCTGGTGATTGACGAAGAAAAACCCAAACCCCTGCCCAACCTCGATTACAAAATTGTGGTGGGCGACAGCCTGATTAGCCGTTTCGACGGCGAAGTAGTGGAAATTGACTGGGATGTGAAAGAAAATACACAAACCAATATGTTTGGCAACGAGAACTTGATAAATCGCGAACAATTGCTTCAAACATTGACCGCAAAACAGCGGAAATATTTTGACCCCACAAACGAAAACAAGAAAGATTTAGCGCTCGAAATACGAAATCATAAAATTGATATTCTGATTAACCAACTTGAACTGATGGTTAAAAGAGAAGGGCGAGGGCTTGAACAGGCACCCTCGAAAGCCGATTACGCTAGCAATAAGAAATTTGTTGAAGCCTGTGAACTCTATCAAAAAACACAGAGCTGGCTCAAAACCATCGCCAAACTTAACTATCTAAAACAACACCCGGATAAACCTTTCAACCACTTCGACTGGAAACTCGATTTCCCCGAAGTACTCAATCCTTATCTTGTACCCGACGAAAAACAAAGAGGATTCGATATTGTGATTGGAAATCCACCGTATGTTAGTTATTATTCAAGGCAAGCCGTTAAGGTAGATGAACATTACTTAAATGTTTTAAAAAACAAATCCAATTTTATTACAGATATTTCAAAGAAGGGTAGGTATCATTCCGTTCAATTTTTTCTTGACCGTCAAATAAAATTGATGAAGAATAATGCTGTATTATTCAATATTATTGATTTATCATTTTTTGAAGCAGCTTTTACGCCTATTCGAGGATATTTATTGAAAGAAGTAACAATCCTTGAAATTATTGCAAACCTTAACGTTTTTGAAAATGTTGCAAGCGGCCAATTAATTATTGGTTTTAAAAACAAAAAACCATTTACCGAACACCAAGTAAAATGGAAAAATAATTTCGATAAAACTCCAATTAGTATTCAACAAGATATATGGACAAAGAACTCTTCATATACAATATCCGTTCCTAAAAGCAAGTTAATAACTAATATAGAAGCTTGTTCAAAAAATCTTATTTCATACTGTGATGTAAAAGTTGGCGTTAACATTGGTGGAGTAAAAGAGTATTTCATGAAAAGTAATCCGAAATATTACCCATTTATAAACGGATCAAACAATGTCCAACCATATGAGATAATTTTCCCATCAGGAAAACAAAAGAAAGACGGATTGATGTATTTTGATTTTAATAAAAAAATTGAAAAGAAAATCTGGGATGAAAGAATTGGTACTCCTTCAATTGGAGAAACAAATGAAAGATTCTTAAAACCCAAAATAGTTATTCGTCAAAGTGATATTAGATTAACCGCAAGTTATGATGAAAAAGGATATCATTGTGATTATAATTTATTTCATTGGTGTCCGGTAAAAAATATACGCTAAAATGAAGGGGAACCCCTTTCGGTAATTCCCCCAGAAGGTTTACCTTTATAGTTGCAAAACAAAAAAAGATAACCGACATGGGCAAAGGTACAAA
>Ga0255343_1005446_pt1 | contig 11867 bp, 10 predicted proteins | sample wastewater_treat_4_FD_192413 | JGI IMG/M metagenome (GOLD analysis project Ga0255343, IMG submission 192413) | Wastewater microbial communities from Lulu Island WWTP, Vancouver, Canada - plant16 | ecosystem: Engineered > WWTP > Wastewater > Unclassified | place: Canada: Vancouver, British...
TTGCCCGCCTGTTGAGAGGCGAAGGCGTCTTCGTCGCGATCACCCATCACCGTCAGAATGCGGGCGAGATGATCTCGCTGATCAAGGGAATCCTCGATGCGAGGGGACAATACCATGAAAGGGACCTGCCGGTGGAGGTCATCACCGGCCGGTTCTCGGCGGAGAACGGGGAAGCCTTGCTGAAGCCCTGGTTCGCAAGAATCGACACGATCGATTTTCCCAACCGGCTGGTGTTCCCGAGCCGGGATGTCGAGCGCGTCCTGGAGTATTTCCGCTTCAAGAGCCCTCTCTATTTCGCGGACACGGGACTCGACCCGGGCGCCGTCATCCCTGCGGTCTCGGAACGGATCAGGCAGGCGGCCTCCGGGCAAAGGGGCATCACGATAACCAAGGATGACCGGATATTCATCTGCGCACAGCCCTCCGGCAGACAGGGGAAGAACAGGCGGGAAAGGCCATGAAGAAAGGGAAGCGGCGGTTTTGTCACTCTTGCGGCGGGCCCGTCTCCGTGAAGGAGGAGGACGGCATCAATCGGGATTTCTGTCCCGCGTGCAGCCTGGTCTTCTACGAAAACCCCCTGCCGGTCGTCTCGGCGATCGTCGCCGAGGATCGCCGGGTCCTGCTCGTGAAACGGGGGAAGTCCCCCTACAAGGGCTCCTGGTGCCTGCCCACGGGGTTTGCCGAGATCGGGGAAAGCATCGAGGAGGCCGCCTTGCGCGAATTGGAGGAGGAAACGGGCATCAAGGGCCGGATCCTCGCCCTCACGGACGTGCAATCCTACAAGAGCCGCTTTTACGGGGACCTGCTGTTCGTCTCCTACGAAGCGGAGCAGACCGGCGGCGCCCTGAAGCCCGGCAGCGACACGGTCGAGGCCCGGTATTTCCCCGTCGACAGGCTTCCCAGGCTCGCCTTTCCGTCGAACCGCGACGCCATGCGGTCCTACATCAGGAGCAAGTCCGAGTACTGGTCCATCGTCGACTCCTTCCGCATCGCCCTCGGCAAGGAATCGCCGAAGAATGTCCGGAAGAATCTCCTGTCGGACAAGCTCGTGGAGGTCATTGAAAAAAATGCCGGGTCGATCGCCCGACGCTGGTTGAAGGATGTGCGGGACAACCCGTCCACGGCAGGCTACCGGCAGCTCAATCCGTCGCGCCTGCTCGAGGAGATCCTCGGCATCCTCTCCCAGTTCGGGAAATGGATGGGCGGGTACTACAAGGACTCCGACATCCGCGACTATTACACGGCCTTCGGTCGCGAAAGCCGCCGCAACGGGGTGCCCCTGAGTCACGTGCTCAGCGCCTTGAGCCTGATCAAGAAGCATCTCTGGGAATTCGCCCTCTCCCGGGGCATGTGGAAACGGACTCTCGACATCTACATGGCCCTCGAACTGGACCGGCGGATCGTGATGTTCTTCGACAAGGCCGTGTTCTACACGTCGCAGGGCCACGAGGCGACGGGAGACCCCGCCCCGTGAGGCGACCCGGGCGGCGTACCCTGCGCCGGCGGGCGCGATCCAGTACCCTCCAGCCCGCATCTAGACACGTTTTTTTGCTTGCAAGGGCTCTTTTTCTGTGCTAGAAAGCTCCTGAAATTCGAATGGTTCCTATTCGAGTGGGCCCTTTTGCCCACTTTTTTATTTTAAGGGCAGGCTCAGGGCGCAAGGCAAAGGGCGAAAGGCCCGGAGGAATTATTTATTTTAAGGGCAGGCAAAGGGCGAAAGGCAAAGGGCGAAAGGCCCGGAGGAATTATTTATTTTAAGGGCAGGCTCAGGGCGCAAGGCAAAGGGCGAAAGGCCCGGAGGAATTATTTATTTTAAGGACAGGCCAAGGGCGCAAGGCAAAGAGCGTAAGGCAAGAGGACTCTTCCCCAAACCCTTTGCCCTTTGCCATTAGCCCTTTGCCATCAACCATATGCCTGAAAATTCATACCGGGATAGGATCATCGCGTTGGTCGAGCCCGCCGTCGAGGCCGAGGGCCTGGAGCTCGTGGAGCTCGAGTGCCTGAGGATGAAGACGCGCTGGCTCGTGCGGATCTTCATCGACCGGGAGGGCGGGGCGACCCTGGACGACTGCACGGCGGTGAGCCACCAGGTCGGCGATCTGCTCAACGTCCACGATCTGCCGCCGGGGCCCTACACGTTGGAGGTGTCGACGCCGGGACTCGACCGGCCGCTGACGCGCGACAAGGATTTCGAGAAATACCGCGGCTCGAGAGTCCGCATCCGGACCCGGGAGCCCGTCGAGGGCTCGAGAAATTTCCTGGGCACCTACGTCGATTATTCGACGGAGGGTGGCCGCAGGATCGTTACCGTCGACGTGGACGGACGCGGCGTCCGCATCGACCGGGACAATATTCAGAAAGCGAATCTGGAGTATGAACTGTCTGGCAAAGGGCAAAAGGCAAAGGGCAAAAGGTGATATGGGCAGAACGATTCACTCCTTTAGCCGTTAGCCTTTAGCCCTTAGCCCTGTGCCGCTTTACAAGCAGGAGGTTGTCCATGTTTCCGGAGTTGAAACGCCTCATCGAACAGATGGGCAAGGACAAGGGAATCGAGAAGGAAGTCATCATCGAAGCCCTTGAGTCGGCCATCCTCACCGCGGCGAGAAAGAAGCTGGGGCCGAAGGTGGAACTCGAGTCCAGGTACAACGAAGAGGCGGGCGAACTGGAGGTCTTCCAGTTCAAGACCGTCGTGGAAAAGGTGCTTGACCCCGAGACGCAGATCGCCCTCGACGAGGCGAAGCAGACCCTCGACGAGGAGGCCGAGCCGGGCGACAGTCTGGGCATGAAGATCGACGCGGCCAGCTTCGGCCGGATCGCCGTCCAGACGGCCAAGCAGATCATCATCCAGAAGGTCAAGGACGCCGAGCGCGACAAGATCTACGACGAATACAAGGACAGGAAGAGCCAGATCGTCAGCGGCTTCGTTCAGCGCTTCGAGGGGGGAAGCATCATCGTGAACCTCGGCCGCGCCGAGGCCGTCATTCCCCCCTCCGAGCAGATCCACCGCGAGACCTACAAGCGCGGCGACCGGATCCGGGCCTTCATCGTGGACGTCAAGAAGATCTCCAAGGGGCCCCAGATCGTGCTGTCCCGCACCCACCCCGGGTTCCTGCGGGCCCTCTTCGAGCTCGAGGTGCCGGAGATCTCCGAGGGCTTCATCGAGATCGTCAACGTGGCCCGGGAACCGGGAAACCGCTCCAAGATTTCCGTCCGAACCCTCGACAAGGACATCGATCCCGTGGGGGCCTGCGTCGGGATGAGGGGCTCCCGGGTGCAGAGCGTCGTCCAGGAGCTCAAGGGCGAGAAGATCGACATCGTTCCCTTCTCGGAGGACTCCGTGAAGTACATCTGCTCGGCCCTGTCGCCGGCCAAGGTCAGCAAGGTGTTCATGTACGAGGACGAGCGGTCCATGGAGGTCATCGTGCCCGACGACCAGCTCTCCCTGGCCATCGGCAAGAGCGGTCAGAACGTGCGGCTCGCCGTGCGGCTCACGGGCTGGAAGATCGACGTGAAGAACGAGTCCATGCTGCAGAAGCAGGCCGAGGAAGGGCCGAAGATCCTCATGAAGATCCCCGACCTCGACGAGGAGACGGCGGAGATGCTCTTCAAGGAGGGCTACAAGAATGTCGCGGCCCTGTCATCGGCCGATCCCGAGGCCCTGAAGGCCCTTCCGGGGATGGATGCCGAGAAGGCGCAGGGGATCGTCGAGAGGGCCGCGCAGGTGGCGGAAACGGAAACGGGCGGCAACGCCTGATCGGCGAAAAGAGGCTCACGCCCGGGCTGAACCATACATTTCGGGGGTTTCGAGAATGTCCAAAGTGAGAGTGTACGAGCTGGCCAAGGAATTCGGGATCGAGAACAAGGAGTTCATCGCCAGGCTGAAGACCCTTGGGATCGCCGTCAAGTCCCACTCCAGCACGCTCGAGGACAGCGAGGTCGAGCGGGTCCGCCGCGAGTTTGCGACCAAGGGCGAGAAGGAGGTCGTCGAGAAGCGCGTCAAATCGACCGTCATCCGCCGCCGGGCCGTCCGCCTGCCCGCCGAGGAGGCCCTCGAAGCCGAAGAAGCCGCCGCCCCCGCCCCCGGGGCGCCGGCCGAACCGGCCGAGCAGGCCGGGAAGGAAGAAAGGGCCGACAAACCGGAGAAGGAAGAGAAGGCCGGGATGCCCGAGAAGGCTGCCGTCCCGGTAAAGACGGCCGAGACCGGGATCGAGGAGCCGCAGGCCGCCGCGGCGCCCCCCGTGAGCGAGAAGGCGCCCGCGAAGCCGGAGCAGCCGCCGAAGAAGGAGCCCGATCTCTCCCGGCAGGCGCAGATCATCCGCCGGCCCGAGCCTGTCGGGGCGAAGACGTCCCCCAGGCCCCCGGCCGCGATCACCCCGCAGACGCAGATCCGCAAACCCGCCGGGCCCGCGCCGGCGCCGCCCCGCGGACAGGCCGCCCCGTCGTCGGGCGCGGAGGCTCGCGGAGCCGCAGCGGGGGCCGACAAGAAGGGCAAGAAGGCCGTCGAGGTGGTCATGGATTCCGTGGCCGCCAAGAAGAAATCCATGATCAAGCAGGTGATCGACAAGAAGGACAAGAGAGTCCGTCTTCGCGAGATCGAGGAGGAGGAATCGCCCCGCTGGAAGGGCGAACGCAAGGCCGTCGTCAGGATGAAGAAGACGGAGATCACGACGCCCAAGGCGATCAAGCGGCGGATCCGCATCTCCGAAGCCATCCGTGTGGGCGAACTCGCCAAGCAGATGAGCGTGCGCGCCAGCGACGTCATCAACAAACTGCTCGGCCTCGGCATGATGGTCACCATCAACCAGTCCATCGACGTCGACGCGGCGACCCTCATTGCCGCCGAGTTCGGCTACCAGGTCGAGGCCGTGACCGCCGAGTACGACGAGCTGCTGCAGCGCGTCGAGACGGAGCCGCGGAACCTGAAGCCCAGGGCGCCCGTCGTCACCGTCATGGGGCACGTCGACCACGGCAAGACGTCGCTGCTCGACGCCATCCGGCAGACCAACGTCATCGAGGGCGAGGCGGGCGGCATCACGCAGGCCATCGGCGCCTACCACGTTCACGTCAAGGACCGCGACATCGTCTTTCTCGACACGCCGGGGCACGAGGCCTTTACGGCCATGCGCGCACGCGGTGCCAGGGTGACGGACATCGTCGTCCTCGTCGTGGCGGCCGACGACGGCGTCATGGAGCAGACCGTGGAGGCCATCAACCACTCCCGATCGGCCGGCGTGCCCATCATCGTGGCCGTGAACAAGATCGACAAGCCCAACGCCACCCCCGACCGGATCAAGCAGGAACTGGCCCAGCACAACCTCATGTCCGAGGAGTGGGGGGGCGACGCGCTCTTTGCCGACATCTCGGCGAAGAAGAAGATCGGCATCGAAAATCTGCTGGAGCTCATTCTCCTGCAGGCCGACGTCCTCGAGCTGAAGGCCGACCCGGACCGTCCGGCCCGCGGCATCGTCATCGAGGCCAAGCTCGACAAGGGCCGCGGCCCCGTGGCGACGGTGCTCATCCAGGAAGGGACGCTGCGCGAGGGCGACGCCTTCTCCGCCAAAACGGAATACGGACGCGTGCGCGCCATGATCGACGACCAGGGCCGGCGCGTCAAGGAGGCGGGGCCCTCCATGCCCGTGGAGGTCATCGGCTTCTCCAGCGTGCCGCAGGCGGGCTCCGAGTTCATCGGCGTCGAGGACGAGAAGAAGGCCAAGAACATCAGCGAGTACTGGATCCGCAAGGAGCGCGAGAAGGAGCTTGCGGCATCCTCCAAGATCACCCTGGAGCAGCTCTACCAGCGGATCAAGGAAGGCGCCAAGGAGCTCAACGTCATCCTCAAGGCCGACGTGCAGGGCTCTCTCGAGGCCCTGACGGAGGCGCTCCACAAGCTCTCCACCGACGAGATCAAGCTGAAGCTCATCCACAGCTCCACGGGCGCCATCACCGAGACGGACGTCATGCTGGCCTCGGCCTCCGACGCGATCATCCTGGGCTTCCGGGTGAGGCCCGACGCGCGCGTCGTCGAGATCGCCGAGAAGGAGGGTGTCGAGATCAAGCTCTACGACATCATCTACAACGCCATCAACGACGTGCGAGCCGCCATGGAGGGCCTGCTCGAGCCCGAGTTCAAGGAGGTCGTCCAGGGGCGCGCCGAGGTGCGCGAGACCTTCCGCATCGTCAAGGTCGGCACCGTGGCCGGATGCTACGTGACGGACGGCAAGATCCCGCGGAGCGCCAGCGTCAAGCTCGTGCGCGACGGAGTCGTCGTCTACGACGGCAAGATCGCCTCGCTCAAGCGCTTCAAGGACGATGCGAAAGAGGTTACCGCCGGGATGGAGTGCGGCCTCGGCATCGAGGGGTACAACGACATCCGCACGGGGGACGTGATCGAGGCGTACATCACGGAGCAGATCGAGAGAAAGCTCTAAGACGGTTCGTTTCTTTCGTTCCTTTCGACGAAACCAACGAACCACCCGGATCCAGCGATAAGCCCACGTCATCGCGGTGAGCCGAAGCCCCGAGCGCAGCGTGGGGGGCAGCGTGGCGATCTCGACGTTCGTAAGAGATTGCCGCGCACCCTGCGGGTGCTCGCAATGACCCTTGAACTGAAGCGACCAGCTTCTTATCGCTGGATCCGAGAACCAACGAAATGAACGAGAATGGTAGTCGGTGTCGGGATCATCCAGCTGCGCATCCACGAGAGCCGCTCCCTGAAGGGGAAGCGGGGGGTCGTGAAGAGCCTGATCCGGCGCACGCAGAACGAGTTCAACATCTCGATCGCCGAGGTCGACGGGCACGACAACTGGAAGCAGGGGGTCGTCGGCTTTGCCGTGGTGGGCAACGACCGGGGCTTCGTGGACTCGAAGATGGAGAGGATCCTGAATTTCGTCGAAAACCTCCACCTGGCCGAAGTCGTGAACGTCCGGAGGGAGATCACGAACTACTCCGACATGGCGGGCCGATACGACGGGGGGGCGCTGCCCGATGGATTTCAAGAGAGCTGACCGGGTCGCGGATCTCATCAGGCAGGAGCTCTCCGGCATCCTGCGGCGCGAGGCCCACGACCCGAGGATCGCCAACATCACCGTGACGGACGTGAAGCTCACCGACGACCTCCGCTCCGCCCGGATCTACTTCGTCGAGCTCGGCCGGGACCGCCAGAGCGAGGGGGTCGAGAAGGGGCTCGCGAGGGCCAGGGGATTTCTCCGGCGGGAGCTGGGCCGGCGCCTCCAGCTCCGGTACGTGCCGGAACTGAGCTTCTTCTACGACCCGTCCTTCGAGTACGGGGCCAGGATCGAGAGGCTGCTCAAGGAGATCGGGAAAGACGAAACGGATGATCAACCGGATCGCTGAGATCATACGGAAAGGCCGCCGCTTTCTCGTCACCTCCCACGTGAGGCTCGACGGGGATGCCGTGGGCTCGGAGCTGGCCCTCTACGAGGCGCTCAGGGGCCTTGGCAAGGAGGCGGTCGTCTACAACCAGGACCGCACGCCGCAGGTGTACGCATTCCTTCCCGACGCGGGGGTGATCGTGAACCGGCTGGGTTCCCTGGACGGCTTCGACGCCGTCTTCGTCCTGGACTGCAGCGAGATCGAGCGCGTGGGAGACGAGGCGCCGCGCATCGCGGGGGTCCGGCGGATCGTCAATATCGACCACCATATTTCGAACGACCGGTACGGTCACTTGACGCTCACGGACCCGGAGGCAAGCTCCACGGGCGAGATGGTGTTCCGGCTGCTCGACGGGATGGGGGTCGAAATCACGAAGGACATGGCCGTCAACCTCTACACGGCGATCCTGACCGACACCGGGGCCTTCCGGTACTCGAACACGGGGCCGGGAACCTTCGCGGTCGCCGGCCGGCTCCTGGAGAAAGGCGCCGACCCCGCCGGGATCGCCCAACTGGTCTACGAGACGCACCCGGCCGTGAAGTTCCGGCTGCTTGCCCTTGCGCTCTCCACGTTGGAGTTCGACTGGCAGGGGAAGATCGCGGCCCTCACCGTGTCGAAGCGGATGCTCGACGAGGCGGGCGCCCAGTGGGAGCACACGGAAGGGTTCGTGGAGTACCCCCGCTCCATCGAGGGCGTTCAGGTGGCCGTCTTCCTGAGCGAGATCGGCGAGGGGTTCTTCAAGGTGAGCCTGCGCTCCAAGGGGCGCTTCAACGTGGAGGCGGTGGCGCGGCGGTTCGGGGGGGGCGGGCACATCAATGCCTCGGCCTGCCGGGTCTCCGGTGACGCGGAAACGGTCAAGAAACGGCTTTTCGAGGCGATCAAGAACGGGGGCCGATGAACGGCGTCGTCATCGTCGACAAACCCGCGGGGATCACGTCCCACGACGCCGTGGCCCGGGTGAGGAGACTCCTCGGCCGGAGGAGGGCGGGCCACACCGGCACGCTCGATCCCATGGCGACCGGGGTGCTTCCCGTTTGCGTCGGCGAGGCGACGAAGCTCGCCTCCTTCCTTGCGGGGGACGACAAGGTCTACGAGGTCACGATGCGCCTGGGCCTCCGGACGGACACCCAGGACATGACCGGCCGGGTGCTGGCCGAGCAGGAGCCGCGGGTGAGCGAGGCGGAGATCCGGGCCGCGCTCGAATCCTTTGCCGGGACGATCGCCCAGGTGCCGCCGCAATACTCGGCCGTCAAGGTCCGGGGCCGGGCTCTCTACAAATGGGCCCGCAAGGGGATCCGCATGGAGGCCCCCGAGCGGCTGGTCGAGATCCGCGACATCCGCCTCCGGTCGATCGAGATGCCCCGGGTGCGGTTCGACGTGACCTGCTCCAAGGGCACCTACGTCCGCACGCTTTGCGCCGATATGGGCGAGCGTCTCGGCTGCGGGGCCGCCCTGGAGCGCCTGCGCAGGACCGCAAGCGGCATCTTCCGGCAGGAAGACGCCGTCGCCATCGAGGGGGACAGCGACGCCGCGATCCGCCAGAGGCTCGAGCAGGGGCTCATCCCGCCGGTGCGGGCGCTTGCGGGCATTCGGGACATTGCGGTGCCCCCCCGGTTCGAGGAGCGGCTCATGAAGGGCCGTCAGCCCGGCGCCGAGGACCTGGCGGGCCTGCAAATCCCTTCTCTTGCCGCGGGAGATGTGGTAATGTTCACGAGCGGGTCCGGGCGCCTCGTGGCGCTGGCCCGGATGACCGTTTCGACGGCGGAGATCCCGATGCTCGGGGCCCGGGACCGGGTCGCCCGCATCCTGAGGGTCTTCATCGACCCATGAAACGAAACAGACAGGGACACTATGTGAGTAAAGGGAGGATTTACGGACGTGCTTGACGCAGAGAAGAGGAAAGAGATCATTGCCGGCTATCAAACCCACGAGGGCGACACGGGCTCTCCCGAAGTGCAGATTGCCCTGCTGAGCGCCAGGATCCAGTACCTGACGGAGCATTTCAAGACGCACAAGAAGGATCACCACTCGCGCCGGGGTCTCCTGAAGCTCGTCGGCCAGCGCCGGCGGCTGCTGGAGTATCTCAAGAACAAGGACGTGAGCCGCTACCGCAAGATCATCGAGCGGCTCGGTCTGCGCAAGTAGCGGCGAGGGCAACGGTTGCATCGTTCGACCCGTTTCAACCCCGGGTCCAGGCTCCTGGAATGGTCTATCCATCCGCAACATCGAAACCGGTTCGTTCAGGACAGGGGAGCCGTTTGTCTGCCGGCATTTGCCGGGGGCACGTCCAGAACCCCATTGTCATCAGCAAGGAGAAAGAAGAAGCATGAGTCAGGTATTCAAGACACAGTTCGCGGGCAGCGAGATCAGCGTCAAGGCGCACTACATTGCCGGACAGGCTGACGGCGCCGTCCTTGTGACCTACGGGGAGACGGTCGTGCTCGTCACCATCGTTTCGTCCCGGGCGCAGAGGGAGGGGCTCGACTTCCTTCCCCTCACCGTGGATTACCAGGAAATGACCTTTGCCGCGGGGAAGATTCCCGGCGGGTTCTTCAAGCGCGAGGGGCGCCCCAACGAGCGCGAGATCCTGATCTGCCGGATCATCGATCGCTCCATCCGCCCCCTGTTTCCCAAGGGCTATAACTTCGAGACACAGCTCATTGCCACGGTGCTCTCCGTGGACGGCGAGCACGACTCGGACGTGGCCGCCCTGCTGGGCGCCTCGGCGGCCCTGCAGATCTCCAACATCCCCTTCAACGGGCCCATCGCAGGCGTCCGGATCGGCCGGCTCGACGGCAAACTCGTTGCCAACCCCACCTCGATGGAGGGCAGCGATCTGGACATGTTCATCGTGGGGCGCAAGGTGACCCCCGGCACGGGGGGCAAGCCCTACGACGTCAACCTCGTCATGCTCGAGGGCGGCGCAAAGGAGCTGGGCGAGGAGGACGTCGTCCAGGGGATCAACCTGGCGCTGGAGAGCATGCGGCCCGTTATCGACCTGCAGGACGAGATGCAGAAGGCCATCGGGAGGGCCAAGCGGGACTTCGCGCCCCCCGCCGTCGACGAGGCCCTCTACCGGAAGATCTCCGACCTGGTGAAGGGCGGCTTCCAGGAGGCCTACCGGATCCCGGAGAAGCTCGACCGCTACGGCAAGCTGCGGGAGGTCCGCGAGAAGGCCATCGAGGCCCTCTGCAAGGACGACCCGTCGCTCAAACCCCTCGTGGAGCACGTCATCGAGAAGATCGACCGCGGCGTGCTGAGGAACATGATCATGACCGAGAAGCGCCGCGTGGGCGGGCGCGCCTTCGACGAGATCCGGGCTATCCACAGCGAGGTGGGCCTCCTGCCCCGCACGCACGGCTCGGCCCTCTTCACGCGGGGTGAGACGCAGGCCCTCGTGACGATCACCCTGGGGACCTCCTCGGACGAGCAGCGGATGGACTACATCACGGGCGAAGAGCGGCGTTCCTTCATGCTTCACTACAACTTCCCGCCCTACTGCGTGGGCGAGGTGAAGCGCCTGGGCAGCCCCGGCCGCCGCGAGGTCGGACACGGGGCCCTGGCCCGCCGGGCCCTGCTTCCCGTCCTGCCTACCCAGGAGGAGTTCCCCTACACGATCCGCACCGTGTCGGAGATCGTCTCCTCGAACGGCTCGTCCTCCATGGCCAGCGTCTGCGGCGGGGCCCTCTCGCTGATGGACGCGGGCGTTCCCGTGAAGGACGTCGTGGCGGGCATCGCCATGGGCCTGCTGAAGGAAGGCGATAACGTGGCGGTTCTTTCCGACATCCTCGGCGACGAGGACCACGCGGGCGACATGGACTTCAAGGTCTGCGGCACCCGGAAGGGCATCACGGCCCTGCAGATGGACATCAAGATCGACGGCATCAACGAGGAGATCCTGCGCAAGGCGCTTCAGCAGGCGAAGGAAGGCCGGTACTTCATCATCGACAGGATGAAGGAGACGCTTCCCGAGCCCCGCAAGGAGCTGTCCCAGTACGCCCCGCGGATCATCACCATGAAGATCCGGCCCGACCGGATCCGCGACCTCATCGGGACGGGCGGCAAGAACATCCGCCAGATCGTTGCCGAAACGGGCGTCTCCATCGACGTGGAAGACGACGGCACGGTGCTCATCGCGTCGGCCGACCTCGAGGCCGCCGACCGGGCGATCGCCATGGTGAAGTGGCTCACCGAGGAGGCCGAGATCGGGAAGATCTACATGGGCACGGTGAAGAAGGTCGTCGATTTCGGGTGCTTCGTGGAGATCCTGCCCGGCACCGAGGGGCTCGTCCACATCTCCCAGCTCGACACGAAGCGTGTCGCCAAGGTGACCGACGTGGTCAAAGAGGGCGACAAGATCCCCGTGAAGGTCCTCGAGATCGACTCGAACGGGAAGATCCGCCTGAGCAGGAAGGATGCCCTGGGTGCAGACGTATCGAAAAACAGTCCTTTCTAACGGGATCAGGGTCATCACG
>Ga0255343_1005447_pt1 | contig 11862 bp, 15 predicted proteins | sample wastewater_treat_4_FD_192413 | JGI IMG/M metagenome (GOLD analysis project Ga0255343, IMG submission 192413) | Wastewater microbial communities from Lulu Island WWTP, Vancouver, Canada - plant16 | ecosystem: Engineered > WWTP > Wastewater > Unclassified | place: Canada: Vancouver, British...
CAGGAACCCTCGAATATATGAAAAGCTCGGCAAGTATAAGGCTCCCCAAATAGATTAGCAGAATATTCCAGTTTACAAGCGAACCAAAGGCATGTGCTGGAGTAACTGCACCTCCCACGATGAGCACGACAGTCGCACCCAAAGAAATCCATGCCTTTTTTGAAGGCATAAAAATGATTCCCAGATACATCAACACGAGCACAATGAGCACAAAAAAGTCCAAGGTATCCTCCTTTGAAAAGCCCAATGGCATTTCGCCTACAACCAACTTCTTAGGCGTTTTTGGTCACTGTACAGTCAAAAAAAAGACCGCACGGCCATGACACCGTGCGGTCTTGCTCAATCATTTTGGATCTGCGAAAACCGGGAGCAAAGCTCCGTCTTGACGATTTTCGCATCTGCTATCTAAACGCAGAAAGCTACTCCCCGCTAGACTTTTAAGATACTCCATTCAGAAAATGTCAGTCAATAGAAGATTGTTGCAGTTCTGATCTGTTTTGTATGAGAAACCTTTGCACAAGAAAATTATGCGCTTTTAAGTGCGCCTCTAAATGTGACTTCAAATGCGTGGCGATCAACTCTTCAGGTTTCCAGGAAGCTGCCATGCAATCGATCAGTACCACATAAAAGCATTGCATATATATAAGGTCATTTTGCATTTTATTGAGTTCTCCTATTGTCTTTATTACCCTTTGTGCGTTATTATTCGAAAATTTTTCGGGAGGTTCTTATGAGTCGATTTGAATCAATGGTCCAATCTGGCACCATCGTCCCCACGGCCTTTTCCGAAATCGATTGGGATAAGCTGGGTTTTGGGGGAATAATCACACCATTCATCGGAGGAAGTGTAGCTTCATCCGATGGGATATTCGAACCTATAACGATCGTACCTAATGGCAACATATCTATTCCTCCCCTTGCATGCTGCCTTAACTATGGGCAGGAACTCTTCGAAGGAATGAAGGCCAATCGCGGTCCAGATGGTCGGATAAGACTCTTTCGTATCGATGCAAATGCAGCGCGAATGGCAAAAGGAGCCGCGCGTTTCATGCTTGCAGATCCATCCGAAGCGCTGTATCGCGAAGCTGTAATCGAAACTGTCAAAGCAAATTCCGACTATGTGCCTCCTTGTGGCAAAGGAGCCCTATACGTAAGACCAATCCTGGCAGGAACCGGTATGACCCTCAACCCAGCTCCATCGGATACAACGGTGTTCCTTGTCACCACTGTTCCAGTCGGCATGCATTACAAGGGAAGCTCTATGGTCAGCATAAAAGTTGAAACAGACTTTCAGCGGGCTGCGGCAAAGGGCACAGGCTGGGTAAAAGCCGCAGGAAACTATGCTCCCTGTTTTCTTCCCACTCACGAGGCAAAGCACCAAGGCTTCGACGATTTGCTCTTTCTCAACCAGACTGGGACCCATGTCGAAGAAGTTGGCACTGCCAATTTTGCTATGATGAAGCATGGCGTACTATATGTTGCGGACTCTCCTTCTATTCTTCCTGGCATAACTCGCGATTCAGTAATGCGCATTGCAAGAGAATTGCTCGATATCGAGGTCGTCTTTGCACCTCTCGAGCTCGATCGTGTCCTAGGACTTGGGAAGTTTGCTGGCGAAGGGCCCGCGGATGAAGCTTTCTTTACGGGAACTGCGGCTATCATAAGCCCCATCTCCAATATCAACTATAGAGGAAAAGACTATTTCCTTGGAGAGGATGTCGAGCCATTTGCGACAAAGCTGCGCGAGCTTCTACTCGGAATTCAGACCGGCGTAATACCCGACTCATTTGGATGGGTGACCATAGTCGAATAAGAAACGGACAAAAGAGAAAGAAGCAAAAGAAGCGAAAAGCCAAGAGAGCCCGGTAGAGAAAAGATTGCAAAATAGCCCAATAGGCAAGAGAATGCTGCTTGTGGACTATTCGCAAAAAAAACCGATAAAGGAAAAGGCGCGGAAGCGACTGGCCCTTGATTATGGCCTTTGCTCTTTGCTATATTCTATATTCGGCTTTGGCAAAAGAAAACGGAAAGCAGGTGGCTGCCCGATGGATCTATGCAAGTAGCCAACCAAATTTCCTTTTTACTTCTTCTAAGGCCTTTACGGGGAATTAGCTCAGTTGGTAGAGCGATAGGTTCGCAATCTATAGGTCAGGGGTTCGAATCCCCTATTCTCCATCAGATAAGTCATTGATAGATTATGACTTATAGAAAGACAGAAAAACCGGATTTCGATTCAATTCCTTTACTGTTACCCATTTGTTACCCGAATTGGTAATGGAGGGATGGAATGGCTCGGAAGCCGGTTTCTGTTTTTAAGCGACCTACCACCAAAAAAGGACAGTTTCGTTACTACATCAAGGTCTGGGATGAGAACAAGGGCAGGTATTCTTCTCCTCGTTCTGCAATCTCCATTGCCCGAGAACTTGGACTTGATGAGAAGAGATATCCACCTACCTCTAGAACTGGGGCTCTTCTCATAGGTCAAGAGCTTCTCAAGCGTGGCGGCATACTATCCAAGAAAAGCGATCCGCTCTTTGCTGACTATTGCGCCTCAATCTGGGACTGGGACACATCGCCCTACATTCAAGGCCGCATTGCTCGAGGACTTCGCATTGGTAAAGAACACGCCAAACACTGTGCGTCCTATATTGAGCATTATGTACGGCCTGCGTTTCCTTCGCTCAAGCTTTCTGCACTTCGTCCCTACATGCTGGAATCATTCGTTCTATCGCTCAAGAAAAATTCAGGACTTCGAAACCGAAGCATCAACGCGATCATCGATGCTATAAGGACCCCACTCAAGGAAGCAGTCCGTTTGGGGCTCATCGCAGTAGATCCCTCAGCCTCACTGCAAAAGCTCAGCAATGATAGAAGAGTAAAGGGGATTCCTACTGAGGAAGAACTCTCAGCAATTCTGGCGCTCGATCTTGATTTGCGTATACGATGTGCCATCCTGTTGGGAGCTGTCTGCGGGTTGCGATTAGGAGAGATTCAGGCGCTCAAGCTTGAGCACATAAAGGACAATACTCTCCATATTATAGCATCCTGGGGGAAAATAGATGGCCTTAAAGAAACAAAAACCGGCAGAAGCCGGATTGTGCCTCTCCCGGTGATAATCAAAGACGCTCTTCTCGAACTCTCTCAAAAGAATCCTCATGGGCCGGATGGCTTTCTCATCTATGGTTTCCGTCCCGACGCTCCTCTCGATTGCCGAGCGATTGAGCGAGGTTTCGATCATGCTCTGGTAAAGCTGATTCTGGGCGAAAAGTATGCAAATGCGAGCAGGGAAGAAAAGGCTGCTGCGCTTCGTACATGGAGGGAGCGAAATATCACGTTTCATTCCCTCAGGCACTTTGCAAATGCAGCATTGCGTGGGTCAGTCCCCGATGAGACATTGCGGAAGCTCACCGGACACTCCACAGAAGCTATGACCAATCACTATGACCATACAACAAAATCGGATCTTGAAGCCCTTGCGGAAGCTCAGGAGAAGCGTATTCTACCTTTAATAAAACGACACCGAGTTACTACCACATAACATCTTGACTGATACTGATACAAAATTGTATGGAGTATGCGAATTGTAACTTTCTAAGGGGCGTGCTTGTTAGTATAATTTTGAAAGCCGCTCAGAATATGTCATAGTATGGAGGTTTAAATGCTAGTAGTGGTATCATTTCAACCCCCGCCTATGATACAGATCGCCATCAAACCTGGCGATGAGGGGATACCATTCGGCGCAATAGGTACTGATAGGGAATTAGGTAGCAAAGTATTCTTAAAAAATGGCAAACCTGTAACTCGTCGTGTTATTCAGTACTGGCGCCAAGGGAAGAAAAGGATACCTGAATGGGCACAGCGTCAGCTCAGCAATATCTACTGGCGTAAAGTTATTCTTAATAATATGCTTTTACAATATGGCCAAAATGGTCCTCCTCCCAGTCCAGAGATTTTCCCTTATTTAATTCCGGGAATGGAAGGAATGCTGATGAACCCAATGTATTGGAAAAGGGTACGTAGAGATGGGAGACCAATATACACCCCTAACAATGCAACAGTACCAGCTGCAGCACAACTTGCTCTCAGCAATTTTCCACAACGTATTTTGAGCATGCAGCCTAAGACAAATTAAACACTGATTTGGGGAAATCAGGCTATTGAGGGAAATAGAAATTGCCGTAAGGCGAGCGTCCCCCAATAGTGTGCCTCTCGCCTCGTAGAGTGTCGAAGGCACTAGTTGACCGTTTTGTAGGCGACTCCTTATCTCGCCCCTCATAAAGAGGGGTGATATTAGGAGTCCCACATGGGATTCAACAAAAAATTTCTCTCTCGTCAAGAGGCAGCCGATGCACTCGGTATTAGCCTCGTCACCTTGGCGCGGCGTCTTCGCGACCAATCAATCCCGTACATCAAGATAGGCGCCAGAGTCCTCATTCCAGCAGCTTTCATCGATCAGCTCCTCGAGAAAGCTCTCTCTGACCGGGAGGTGCGTCTATGAGGTGCGCGGGCAAGAAAAAGCCCGCGGCTAGCAGGGCGGGTCTTCGAAACTGGGCAACGAGCAAGATTTACAATGTAAATTTAACAGAAGAAGCATCTTCTGTCAAGCTACCTGCGTGGCTTGTCGAGAAGCTAGGGCGTATCGCTGTGCGGCGTGACATCTGGCAATTCGAGCAGGAAGAAGCGATTCTGCTTGCTGAATCAATCAGACTATTTCCCGACATCGCCGCGATCCTACCGGAAGATTTTAGAAATCGCGCATCGAAAGGCATTCCGCGCGAGCTCACACCATACGAACGGGCTGCAGTTCTCTATGTCGCTGATTGCTGGCGCAAAGAAGTATGTGACATCTGGGAGGGCTGCACGCTCGAAGAGAAGATCAGAGCACGACTGGAAGCACTCATGGAGCTTCTCCGGGAAGGAGGCGCCGTATGAACAGCTTTGACGACTTCGAAGCCTTGGTCGAGCGGCTGCCGCAGGAAGAAGTGCAGCGGCGTGAGCGGCTGGCAAAAGTTCAGATCATGAATGGGGCGGAATTGATGCTGAAACGCTTTCCCGAACCGCAGTACCTGTGGGATTCAGTTCTCCCTGATGCGGGCCTTGCCGTGATGGCAGCATCGAAGGCCGCAGGCAAGACGCTGCTGCTCTTACAACTGGCCAATGCCATTTCACGAGGAAGGGAATTCTTAGGGCTTCCTACACGGCTAACAAAAGTGCTGTATCTGCAGCTGGAGCTTTCCGAACGCCGCACGCAGCAACGGCTTTTAAAAATGGGAATTGTCGCAAACGAATACTTGCACTTCGCGCATCGCTGGCTATGCGGCGAAGAAGGGCTGCTCACGCTTGCCGATGCGATCAAAGAACATCGCTTCGGGCTAGTGATTGTCGATGTCATGCAGCTGCTCTGGCCGATGGATGCTGATACCAACAGCTATCAGGATGTGTATTCAGTCCTAGGCCCGCTTCGGCAGCTGGCGAACGATCTGGGCGTGATGATCCTTTTGGTGACGCATCGAAGGAAAGCTGAGACGGCCGATTATCTCGATGGCGTCATAGGCAGTGTGGGCATCACGGCGAATGCCGATGTAGTCTTTTCGCTGATCCGAAACCGCGGCGAAGACGAAGCTGTACTGCATATCGACGGCAACGACATCGAAAGCCGGAAGATCGCGCTGCGCTTTTCTGCTGATCCTTTGGGCTTTACATTGAGCGATGCGCAGCCTGGTGAAATCGGGCTGACCGCTGAACGCCGTGAGGTGCTGGAAGCGATCCGAAAACTGGGTGGCTGCGCTCGAACGCACGACATTGCACTTTCAATCGGCAAGAAAGACGACACGACTTCTCACCTGCTCGACAAACTGGCTGATCTGGGCTTACTGGTGCGCATGGGCTACGGCCAATGGGCGATTAGAAACAGCATTCAAAGTGATCAAAGTATTCAAACCGATCCTATCACTTTGAGCAGATTGAACACTTTGAATGGTACTTAGAAGCATTTGTTTTGTCGGCACCATGTTTTTGCTTCGGTTTTTGAGCATTTTAAGAAATATTTTTCTTAAATAGCAAAAACGAAATGTATAGCATTAACAAATAATATAGTGCCCCCTTCCGAGTTCATTATAATGAGTATGAACGAAGAGGGGGACACTATACTTCTTCCATTCTCGTTCATCAAATTTTTTCTTAGAATTGGTCTGGCTCGAGAAGCTCAGCATAGTCTGTCTAATTATTTGATAGAAAAGCGCATTAGAATTGGGATGAATACTGAGAATATATTTACAGGAGATCAAGCGATTATTTTTAAGATAAAAAGCCCTAATAGCTTTGCTTGAGTCTTTTTGAGACTGTAAATCTACAATAAGTTGGAGCATGTAAAAAATTCTGTGTAAACGGCTATACTACGCAAAGGAGCGAGTATGGCCATAACCAAGGAAGTCTTGGATGAGCTCTTGAAGGACTATAAAGGGCCTGAGGACATCACAGGAACCGATGGACTCCTGAAACAGCTTACCAAGGCACTCGTCGAGAGAGCTATGGATGCAGAAATGACGATGCATCTCGGCTACGAAAAGAACGATCAAGCAGAGAAAAACACCACAAACCGACGCAACGGGAAGACCAGAAAGACGCTACGATCCGATCAGGGACCGCTCGAAATCGAGGTACCACGCGATCGGGAAGGTGAATTCGAGCCGGAGATCGTGCCTAAGCATCAGCGCGATTTCAAGGGCTTTGATGACAAGATCCTATCGATGTACGCCCGCGGCATGACGACCCGAGAGATCGCCGGGCATTTGAAAGAGATCTACGGCACCGAGGTGTCGCCGGAGTTGATAAGCCGGGCGACAGACTCGGTGAAGGAGGTGCTGGATGACTGGCGTACTCGGACACTCGAGAGCTTCTATCCGATCCTATTCCTGGACGCCTTAGTGATCAACGTCAGGGAAGACGGGAAAGTCGTCAAGAAATCGATCTACATGGCGCTCGCGGTCAATCTGGAGGGCCGCAAAGAGCTTTTGGGGCTCTGGATCGACCAGTCTGAAGGCGCAAAGTTCTGGCTCAGGATTCTGAACGAGCTGAAGAACCGGGGGCTGCAGGATGTCCTGATTGCGGCCGTCGATGGGCTCACAGGCTTTCCTGAGGCGATAGCAGCAGTATTCCCCAAGACGGAAGTTCAACTGTGTATCGTGCATATGGTTCGGAATTCGCTGAAGTTCGTGCCGTTCAAGGACCGAAAAGCCATAGCGGCAGGCCTTAGGAAAATCTATACAGCCCCTTCGGAAGAGATGGCTGTGGATGAACTTGAGGCATTCTCGAACCGCTGGGATCCGAGGTATCCCATGATTTCCCGGTCCTGGAAATCGAAGTGGCCCGATCTGACGCCATTCTTCAAGTTCCCTGAAACAATCCGCAAAGTGATCTACACGACGAACGCGATAGAGTCGCTGAACTTCTCGGTTAGGAAGGTCACGAAGAACCGCCAGAGCTTTCCGACAGCCGACGCCGCCATGAAGCTGGTGTTCATGGCCTTGCAGAATATCTCTACGAAGTGGACAATGCCTATACGGGATTGGGGTGCTGCCCTGAATCAATTCGCGATTCTCTATGGCGACCGTGTGCCGCTATGAATCGGCCGTTTACACAAAAATCGTTACAGGCTCATAAGTTGCAGCTATCTATTAAGCATATCATTTGTATTTTTCTAGTAAAGCCAAAAATTTTTTCTCATTTTTTATTCTTAGGGGCTCTAGTAGATAAGACTTTAAACCGAACACCATTCCCTTAGGACCTTGAGTTGATTTTTGGGTGTTCCATAGTTGAAACGGAACTCATATTCTTTCAGGAATAAATGGAAATACTTCTTATCGATCCCGTTGTACTTTCTTGAGACTCGTTTGGCTTGATTCCAGAAGTTTTCTATGCCGTTGATATGATGCTTCTCATCAGCAAATCCCTCTGTATGATTGATTCTGTAATGATGAAACTCACTCACATCCAATGCATCGTAGCTATGATAGGCGTCTGTATAAACCACGCTATCTGGCTTGATGTTAAGGGCTATTTCGTTCATGAGCGTCTTTGTCTTGGTATTCTCTACCACCACGGTATACACCTTGCCATGGCGCTTGAGCATGCCAAAGACGACAACCTTTCCTGCTGCGCCACGACCGCGTTTACCTTTGCGGACTCCACCGAAATAGCGTTCATCGATTTCAATGTCCCCTTGGAATATTTCATGAGCTTCTTTGGCAAGATGAAAAGGCGATAACTTGACGTATTTTTCGATAGAAAAGAGCTGCTGAATTAGGGTGTATTCCCAGTATATTTGCTGCAGATCTTGCCGTTACTTCCAGGACGAAGAATTCTAGAAGTCTTGTCTGAGTATTTTTCGTTAATCTGCAATGACTTAAGATTACTTTCTAAGTATATCATCGCGCTTTATCTAGTACAGCCCCAAACAATAAAATGACGAATAAGGTCTAATAGCGTCCTTCGCGGATTCGGTGATTTTAGTCATACAGCGTCTCCCAGGAGGAAATCGCGGATATTGAGGTGGATAATGCCGTTTCGGCTGCGGTTTATTTCGTCCATGGACACCACATATTTGGGGTAGTTATCCGTGATACTCTCGAGGGCCGAGAATTCTCGCTCGACGGTACTTTCGTCGGCAAGCAGGTAGCAGACCTGAACATAGACAACATCTTGCCCGCGGCTTGCACGAAAGTCCACCTCGGCGTTTTTTGTTTTCCCCACGGTGACCTCGTAACCACGGCGCAGAAGCTCAATATACACAATATTTTCCAGAACTTGATTGATGTCCCGCTGGTTGTTGCCGTAGATGGCTTCGCGGATGCCGTGATCCACCAGATATATTTTCTCTTGCGTGGTCAGCAGGGCTTTCCCCGCCAGGTCCTGGCGTTGCGCAAGATGCAAAAGACAGGCGGCGCGGCAATACTCGATGTAATTGTAAATGGTTTCGGTAGATATGCTGCGGTGCTGGTTTTTAAGGTATTTCACCAGGGATGTGGCTGAAAAGGTGTTGCCAATATTCGCGATAAAATACAGCACTAAGCGGCGGAGCTGGGCGATATCACGAATGGCGTTGCGCTGCGCGATATCTTTAAGAATCGTGGAATCAAAGATATCGTTCAGATACTGGTTTGCGTCGGCATCGGTGAAAGGATAGTTGTACAGGAAGGGAAAGCCGCCCCTGCGGAGGTAGAGTTTAAAGGCATCTTCCGGCCGAATTTCCCTGCCGCCCTGCTGGGACAAGAGCGTTACGACTTCGGCGAACGAAAAGGGATACACCCGAATTTCCACATATCGTCCAGCCAGATAGGTTGCCAATTCACTGGAGAGCATGCGGGCATTGGAGCCGGTGATGTAGATGTCGGCATCGGTATCCACGAGCAGCGCATTGACGAGGGTTTCCCAGCCTGAGAGTTCCTGGATTTCGTCAAAAAAAAGATAGAGCCGTCCCGGACCACACCGTTGTTGCTGCTCATGGACCGCTTCGAGAACGGACGCAGTACTGCGGATCCGGCTATCGGCAGCGGATTCAAAATTCAGGGCGAGGATGCGCTCCGGTCCGACACCCTGCTGGCGGAGCTCATCCTGAACAAGCTGTAAAAGCACCGATTTACCGCAGCGGCGTATCCCGGTAAATACCTTGACCACCGGGGTATTCATGAAGGGGCGTATCTTTTTCAGATATAGCTCACGTTGGATCATGCTCTAATAGTAATTCAAGTATATCGAAAAAACAATGGTAATTTTATTAATTTTTTCGATATGGCGAAATTTTCGTTTGATAGCCACAGTATAATGAGCCGCGAAAACTGGACAGGAATAGAGAGATCATAAGGTGGACCGCTCCTCCTTGCAGAATGGAAAGAAGGAGTTAGCTATGAGAAAGCGGTACGACAAAGAATTCAAGGCCAAGGTAGCCGTGGAAGCCCTCAAGGGCGACAAGACATTACAGGAATTGGCAATTACCTATTCGGTTCATCCGAATATGATCGCGCTCTGGAAAAGGCAGCTTCTGGAGCATGCATCGATGCTCTTTGAAAAAGAAGGGAAGGATAAGGCCTCAGAAGAGGCGGAGCGGCAGAAGGGTGAGCTATTTAAGCAAATAGGCCAACTTCAGGTTGAGAACGAGTTTCTAAAAAAATACAAACAACTGTACGGGACAGATCCGAAATGGTAGAAGCCGATCATCCTGAGCTCTCAATAGCGCAAGCAATACAGGATTCTGGGGATCAGTAGATCATCCTACTACTACGAGCCTAAGGAGGTTCCTGAAGATCCAGAATTGGCCATTTTAGAAGCGATTCTTGAGGTTCTGAAAGAAAAGCCATTCTACGGTTACAGGAGAATCGCCAGGGAAGTTGGTTACATGGGCGTTACGCGAAAGCAAATTGTCAATGCCGATTTACATTTGCCGGTTTTCGCCTGAACTGACCCCCTGCAAGTGGACACAAGAGGGGGTATAGAATTGGAAGGGTCCAGATATTTTGGACAAAAAGATAAGAGAAATCTATGAATTCAGCTCCTCATATTCCCGAGGAGCCATATACCCTAGCGCAGAATGCTTTCTTACGCTGTTGTAGTACAATTCTATGTAGCTGACCAGTGCCTTTTGCGCCTGATCCTTTGTCTTGAATCCGGCATCATTCACCAGCTCTCGTTTCAGCGTCTTGTAAAACGATTCCATGAGTGCATTGTCGTACGGATTGCCTTTACTACTGTTTGACAGAATTGCTCCCTTACTTCTCACTAGTGTCGTAAAGTTTCCACCAGTAAACTGGGAGCCTTGGTCCGTATGAACGATAAGCCCCGGTGCCGGCTGTTCCTTGCCGAAGCCCTGGAGGAATGCATCCATGACGAGTCGTTCATTCATCGTGGACGATATCGACCACCCAACAATCTTGCGTGTACACAGGTCCAGAAACGCAGCAAGATACAGATAGCCTTCGTGCGTGGGAATGTAGGTGATATCTCCAAGCCATACTTTATTCCAATGGTCTTGAGTGAAATCCTGCTGTAGCACGTTAGCCCAGGCTCGATTCGAATGTTTCTTGTGGTAATTTTTATAGGCTCTTCGTGCACCTTTCGCATACAAACCCATCGTACGCATGAGCTTTACAATTCGTTTTCTATTGACCTTGATCCCTTCATCCTGTAAGGAGTGTGCAATCCGTTTCGCGCCATATCGTCCGGAATGCTGTTCGAATACCTCGCGTATCTTTTGTGAGAGGACTTCATTCTCGAGCTGCCGGTCAGATGGTTTCCGTTCACGGTATGCATAGAACCCACTGCGTGAGATTCCCAATGTTTTACAGGCCTTCCTGATTGAGTATCGGTGGTGCTGTTCCACCAAATACTGAAATCTCACGCTCTTTTGGTGCGCAGGAAGACCTTGAATTTTTTTAAGAGCTCAACCTCTTCTTCAAGTTCCCGGTTTCGTCGTTCAAGACGATGTATTGTTGCCTGGTAGTCATAGAGTGTGCTTCCATTGCCAGGAAATGCACTCTCGCCATACTTCTCATACTCGTTCACCCAACGATACAGACTGTTCGGATGCACTGAAAGTTGTTGTGCTACTTGCGATACCGGCAACTCATCATCGAGCACGAGCTTCACGGCTGCGACCTTAAACTCCTTGTTGAACTTCCTTCTGGACATGAACCCTTCCTTTTTTCTCTTAACTTCATGTCCATTTTATCATACCCCCTCCAAATGAAGTACCGTAAGATCGAGAGGAGGCCCATGAAGTATCCTCTGGAACTCAAGATGAAGGTACTCAAGGATTATTTCGATGGCGTAGATGGCATCCGCGGTCTGGAGCGAACCTATGGCATTAAG
>Ga0255343_1005455_pt1 | contig 11853 bp, 7 predicted proteins | sample wastewater_treat_4_FD_192413 | JGI IMG/M metagenome (GOLD analysis project Ga0255343, IMG submission 192413) | Wastewater microbial communities from Lulu Island WWTP, Vancouver, Canada - plant16 | ecosystem: Engineered > WWTP > Wastewater > Unclassified | place: Canada: Vancouver, British...
ACTGCCACATTGCCGAGCTTGAGGGCCGTAAAGCCCCCGGCACCAAAGGCGAGGATCTGAGCGGCTACTTCAAGGCGTTGCGCGATATCGGCTACACCGGCGGCGTCTCCTGCGAATGCGGCTGGCCCAAAGAGAATATCGAAGAGGCCTGGAAGAAAGCACTCGCGACCATGCGCCAGCAAGCTGGTCAAGAGGGATGAACGCTCAACGCTCAACCTAAAAAGAGCGGTTGAGCATGCAGATTTTGAGCAAAGCCCCGTAAACATTGGCTTCCGTTGAGATCCGCGCCGCACCTATTTGGTGCAGAACGCAATTTCTGATTGGAACCACGGAACACACTAAACACACGGAAACAGAGCCATGCCTTTCCGTGTGTTCGGTGTGTTCCGTGGTTAAACAATCGATCCCGATAGCGATCCCGATCCCGATTTGGATCAAACCACGAAACCTTGAAACCAAAGAGGGGTGAAGGCTCAACTCTTTTTAGGATTACTGTCTGCCTCTTGACATTTCGGATAAATGCCCTTATTTTGTGACACAAAAGAAACAAAAAAGGATTTACTTTGTGACAAATGCGCTTTTTTACCGGCCTTTATTAGAGGATTTGCGGTGTTGGCGGGACGATCCGAACCGCAAGCCCCTGATTGTCCGCGGTGCGCGCCAAGTCGGCAAGAGCTGCCTCGTGCGGCTCTTTGCCGGGGAGTATCCGCGCTATGCGGAGCTGAATCTGGAAAAGCCCTCGCATGCCGCCCTGTTCCGGCGCGGGCTGACGCTGTCTGAACTGATCCAAGCGATTATGCTGGAGTGCCGGGTGCCGGCAGGCTCCTCGCCGCTGCTCTTGTTCCTGGACGAGATTCAGGAGGTACCCGAGGCGGTGGCGATGTTGCGCTTTTTCCAGGAGGAACGTCCGGACCTGCATGTCATTGCCGCCGGGTCGCTACTTGAGACGGCACTCGAGGCCGCGGCGATCTCCTTTCCGGTGGGGCGTGTGCAGTATTTGTACGTCAGGCCCCTGGCCTTTGCCGAGTTTCTGGCGGTCATGGGAGAGGATGCCGCCAGGGAGGCGTTGTTCACCGTGCCGGTCCCCGCGTTTGCCCACGCCCACCTGCTGAACCTGTTCCACTCCTATGCGCTCGTCGGCGGCATGCCCGAGGCCGTCCTGTGTTACCGCGATGGCGGGCGCGACCTGCAGGCAGTTAACCGGGTCTATGCCGATCTCCTCTCGGCCTTCCGCGACGACATTCTAAAGTACGGCCGCACGACGACGCAACGGCGACTGCTGCTGCACGCCCTGGAAAGCGCGCCCCTTGTGGCGGGATCACGGGTGACGTTTCAAGGATTCGGCGGCTCGGACTACCGCTCCCGTGAAATGGGGGAGGCCTTGCGTACCCTTGAGCGTGCCCGTCTGCTGGAACTCGTCTATCCGACAGTCCAGGGGGTGCCGCCGCTGATGCCAGACCGCCGGAAGGCGCCCCGGTTGCAGTTCCTCGACGTTGGCCTTGTTTGCCACATGGCTGGATTGCAGCGGCACCTGATCGGCATCCGCGACCTGTCGGATGTATACAGGGGACGCCTGATCGAGCAGGTCGTCGGCCAGGAACTCAAGGCCATCGATGCCCATGCCGATCTGCCGCTGATCTTCTGGGTGCGTGATAAGGCGCAATCCCAGGCCGAGGTGGATTTCCTGTTGCAAACAACCGCAGGAGTGGTGCCGGTCGAGGCCAAGTCCGGCACGGCCGGCAAGCTCCGGTCGCTGCATGAGTATCTTTCGCGCTATCCCGCGCCGCTGGCGGTACGTGTCTATGGCGGGATGTATGAGGAACACCCGGTTCAGGTTGGCGAGAAGACCTGCCGTCTGGTCAGTGTGCCGTATTATGCAACAGGGTTGCTGCCCCGCTATATTGCCTAAGCCGAGACCACCCTAGATCATGGTGCATGACCTTCGCCCCCCCCTTGCCACCAACCGATTACAACGCGCACCTCAAATTTTGTTTACGAAAAGAAACGATATTGTTATCTTTCGTATATGAAATTTGAGGAACTGGTGGAGCCCCTTCATACCGCGCAAAAAAATCCTTTCCATCTCGCGGATGCGTACGCGCAGCTATTGGGCGTTCAGCCGGCTTCCGTTCTCGAGCCCGGCGTCCCCTACCACACCGGCTTCCATTGGACCGAGCGCCACTTACAGTGCCTCTGGTACGACGAGCGTTATCGTCCCCGCAGTTTTCCGTTACCTGGCGGTGAAACCGCGCAGGTTCTCAGTCCGGGCGAATGGAATCTGGAGGCCGGACCGGACTTTCTCAATGCCACGCTCTTGATCCAGCCGGGCGACCGCCGGTTGTGTGGCGACGTCGAAGTGCATGTGCGTCCGGCGGATTGGGACGCACACAGTCATCAGATCGATCCCGCCTACGACCGCGTTGTGGCGCATGTCACGTGGTTTGCGGGGCCGCCGCCCCGCTCGCTGCCCGCGCATGTTTTGCCGCTCGCGCTCGCGGAACCGATCGCAGCCATGCCGGGACTCTCGCTGGATGACATCGACCTGAAAGCCTACCCGCACGCCGCGCTGCCGGCCACGCCGCGACCCTGCGAAGCGCGGCTCAAGAACGACCCCGACCGCGCACGCGCCCTGCTCGCCGCCGCCGGTCATTACAGGCTCCAACTCAAGGCGGCGCGCCTCCGCGCCCGGCTGGCGCAGACCGGCGACCGCCATCAGCTCTTCTACGAAGAGGTCATGGCCGCCTTGGGCTATAAACACAACCAAATGCCCTTCCGCCACCTTGCACGTTTGTTGCCGGTCGCATCACTGGGCGTGTCACGCGAAAACGCCTATGCCCGTTTACTCGGCGCGGCGCGGCTATTGCCGCAACCCGAAGCCGCGACCGACCCCGAAAGCCAGCGCTTCATCCGCATGCTGTGGGATCTCTGGTGGCGCGAGTCGTCCGCCGAATTGCCGGATGACGTGACGTGGCGCTTGCACAACCTGCGCCCGCAGAACGCGCCGGTGCGCCGACTCGCGGCGGCCGCCTGCCTCTTCAGCGGCATGTTCACCATACGCCACGAACTCGATCGCCTGACCGTCACCGATGGCGCGGCGTGGCACGCCAAAGCGCTCGAGTGCCTGACCGCGCGTTGCGCCTGGCCCTTCTGGAACGTCCGCCTGACCCTCACGTCGGCACCGGAAAAGAAAGAGACCGCCCTGCTGGGCACTTCACGCGCGGCGGCCATTGTCACGAACGTGCTGCTGCCTTTCGCGGCCGCCGAAGGCACACTGCCGGACGGCGCGACCACCCGGCTGCCGCCGGAGGACATCTCCGCCCCGATGCGTCTGACCGCCCTGTATCTGTTCGGGCGCGACCACAATCCCGCCGTCCTGTATGCCGACAACGGACTGCTCCAGCAGGGCCTGCTGCAAGTCTATCTCGACTTCTGCCTCAACGCCAAGCCCGGCTGCGACGCCTGCGCCCTGTGCGACGCGCTTTAGATTTAGGATTAGATAATTTGAAAAGTTACCGGAAAAGTAGGATGGCGTATTGACAAAAGACGTCCAGACGTCTATCGTACTCCTATGTCCAATCCGCAAAAAAGATTACAACCAGGTCGTGTCAGAGACGCCATCATAAACACCGTCAAACAAGCCCAACGCCCGCTTTCCGTTAAAGAGATCGTCGAATCCGTCAGGCAAACTCTCGGAGACGTGCCGACCTCTTCAATCCGTTCTTATCTCAGACTGAACACGCCCGATGTCTTTGTAAGAGAATCACGAGGATATTACTCATGCTCCTTCGTCCAGCCTGAACTTATCGACTCCTTTGAGTCAGTACCCTCAAAAGTTGATCTGCTTACATCTAAAAAAGTTGGGGGCAACGCAATCTTGTATCACGCCGACTGTTTCGACTGGTTGGCCCGACAATCGCCAAACAGCATCCATGCTATTGTCACTGATCCGCCTTACGGCCTGTTTGAATACTCTGAAAAACAGATAGCCAAACTTCGCAGTGGCAGAGGGGGTGTGTGGCGGATTCCACCGTCGTTCGACGGACACATGCGATCTCCGCTTCCTCGCTTCACAGTCCTTTCCGCAGACCAGCTCCAAGACCTACGCACCTTTTTCACCGAATGGGGGCGTACACTGCTACCGAGACTCGTTCCAGGGGCAAATGTTATTGTCGCATCCAATCCCCTGTTGTCTTACATTGTCTCAGATGCTTTGGCCAGCGCGGGGCTTGAGCGTCGTGGCGAGATAGTCAGATTAACAATGACCATGCGAGGGGGAGACCGTCCGAAGGCTGCTCACGAGGAGTTCTCCTGTGTCAGCGTCATGCCGCGTTCCATGTGGGAACCTTGGCTTGTCTATCGCAAACCTGTCGAAGGGCGTGTTCAAGACAACCTACGTAAATGGGGCACTGGGGGTTTCCGTCGCCCTGAAAAAGACAAACCGTTCGGTGATGTGATCGCCTCCGCGCCAACACGGAAAGCAGAACGTGAAATCGCCCCCCACCCGAGTCTCAAACCTCAAGCCTTCTTGCGACAGCTCGTCCGAGCAGCACTGCCCCTCGGCAAAGGAGTCGTCGTTGACACCTTTGCCGGCTCAGGCTCCACTCTCGCCGCCGCTGAAGCGGTCGGTTATGAAAGTATTGGGATTGAGAGGGACGAGACCTACTTCAACTTAGCCTGCAAAGCCATCCGACGTCTTGCGGCGTACGAGCCGAGTGACGGCACCTTTTCGTCATCGTCACGCCCCCAGACGGTAAATCCAGTTTCTGACGTGCCTTTTCCTACATCTTCACGATTTTCACCGTCACCGCGTGACCATTGAGATCGCAGGCGTCGCCGGTGACCGCATCGAACTCCAGGCGCTTGCACAGCGTCTCGGTCTGGACGTAATCGGCGAAGGCGTCGATCGCGGCGCGCACCTCGTTATCGCACGCGACGGTCACGGCGATGCGCTGCGTCACCTCGAAGCCCGCCTCCTTGCGCAGGTTCTGTACGCGGCTCACGAACTCGCGCGCCAAGCCTTCCTGCACGAGCGCAGGCGTCAGCGCCGTCTCAATGCCCACGATCACATCGCCTTCGGATGCCACCACCATGCCCGCCTTGGGCGTGCGCTGCACCACCACGTCGTCAGCGCCCAACTCGACAGAGAGCCCCGCCGCCTCGATGGTCACCGGACGGTCGGCGGCTAAGGCCGCCGCCTGTTCCGAAGAGAGACGCGCGATCGCCGCCGCCACCGCCTTCATGTTGGGGCCGAACTTCGGACCCAGCTTGCGGAAATCGGCTTTGACCGACACATCGGCCATGGCGGTTTCATCGTTGCCGAACGCAACCGTCTTGATGTTGAGTTCGTCCGTGATCAAATCTTCGAAGCCTTCCAGCATCGCGCGGATTTCGGGATTGGCCGAGACGACATGCAGCGCCGCCAGCGGCTGCCGCACTTTGAGGTCGTTCTCCGTACGGAGCTGCCGACCGAGCCGCACCACGGTCTGCACCAATGCCATGCTACGCTCAAGCGCCGAGTCGCGCGCCGCCGTGTTGGCCGTCGGGAAGTCGCACAGATGAACCGATTCCGGCATCGACGCCCCCTTGAGATTGCGATAAATGTTTTCGCTGATAAAAGGCGTGAAGGGCGCGGCAACCTTGCAGAGCTGCACCAGCGCATACCGCAGCGTGCGGTAGGCGTGCATCTTGTCGTCATCGTTCTGCGATTTCCAGAAACGCCGACGGCTGCGCCGGATGTACCAGTTGGTGAGGTCCTCGACAAAATTCACGAATGGACGCACCGAACGCTGAAGGTCATAGTTGTCCATTGCCTCGGTCACATCCTGAATCAGCGTCTCCAGCGAACTGATGATCCAGCGGTCGAGCACATTCGGGCTCGACGGCGTCACCAGCTCCTCATCATAAAACCCATCGACATTGGCGTAGGTCACAAAGAAGCTGTAGGCATTCCACCAGGGAATCAACAAATCGCGGAGCGTCTGCTTCACGCCGCTTTCGGAGAAGCGCAGATTTTCCGCGCGCACCACCGGCGAGTGGATCATGTAGAGACGTAGCGCATCCGCGCCGTAGGCGTCCAGGATGTGCGTGGGGTCTGGATAGTTCTTCAGGCGCTTGGACATTTTCTTGCCGTCCTCGGCCAGCACCAACCCGTTCACCACCACGTTCTTAAACGGCGCGCGATCAAAGAGACAGGTGCCGAGCACCATCAGCGTGTAGAACCACCCCCGCGTCTGATCTAAGCCTTCCGCGATAAAGTCCGCCGGGAAGAATGTGGAGATGTCCTGCCCGCCCTTCCCCCTCTTCTCCCCAACTCCTAAATCCCCTCCCCCAACTCCTAACTCCTCACTCCTAACTCCTAAATCCCCGAAGGGGTAATGCTGTTGCGCGTACGGCATGGAGCCCGACTCGAACCAGCAGTCCAACACCTCGGGGGTACGGCGATAGGTTTTGCCGTCGCGGCGAATCACCACCTCGTCGACAAAGTGCTTGTGCAGATCGGTCACGCGCTGCCCGGACAATGCCTCCAGTTCCGCCACCGAACCGACGCAGATCATGTCCGACGGATCCTGTTCGTTGATCCAGACCGGAATGCACGATCCCCAGAAGCGGTTGCGGCTGATGTTCCAGTCGCGCGCTTCGCTCAGCCAATTGCCGAACCGCTTGTCGCCGACGTAATCCGGCATCCAATGTACCGTGTCGTTATTACGCGTGAGCCGCTCGCGCAGATCCTCGACGCGGACGTACCACGCCTCGATAGCGCGGTAGATCAGCGGCGTGTCGGTGCGGTCGCAGAACGGGTAGCTGTGGACGATCGTTGTCTGATGCACCAGCTTCCCTTCCTGCTTCAGACGCTTGATCAAATCTTTGTCGCAATCTTTGCAGAAGCGGCCTTGGTATTCAGGCAGTTTGTCCGTGAATTGGCACACCGAATCAAGCGGGTCAGCCATGACCGTGATTCCCGCCTCCTTGCAGACGCGGAAGTCGTCTTCGCCGTACGCTGGTGCGATGTGCACCAGACCCGTGCCATCTTCGGTACTGACGAAGTCGTCGTTCAAGACGCGGAACGCGCCCTCATCCGCGTACTCTGCAAAGTACGGGAAGAGCGGCTCATAGGTCCATCCTTTCAGATCACGCCCTTTCAGCCGCGCCAGAATCTGATACTCTTCCGGATTCTTGTAGTAGACATCGAGGCGCGCCTCGGCCATCACGAAACACGTGTCGGCGGCGGTATCGCGCACCACCACGTAGTCGATCTCCGGCCCGGCACAGATTGCGAGGTTTCCGGGCAGCGTCCACGGCGTGGTGGTCCAGATCAACAGGTTCGTTTTGCCCCAGGCCGGATCGGCACCGGACAACACCTTGACGCGCACCGTGATCGAGGGGTCCTGCACGTCCTTATAGTTGTTGCCGGCCTCGAAATTGCTGAGCGGGGTACTGAGCTTCCAACTGTACGGCATGATGCGGTAGGACTTGTAGACGCGGCCCTGCTCCCACAGTTGCTTGAAGACCCACCAGATGCTCTCCATGAACGTCGGGTCCATGGTTTTATAGTCATTGTCGAAATCGACCCAGCGCCCCATGCGTGTGACGGTCTTACGCCACTCATTGACATAGGTGAGCACCATCGAGCGGCACTGCTCGTTAAACGCGGCCACGCCGAGCTGACGGATTTCATGCGCGCCGCTGACCCCCAGTGCCTCCTGTGCCAGCGCTTCGATCGGCAGTCCGTGGCAGTCCCAGCCGAAGCGGCGCTCCACGTAATATCCGCGCATGGTCTGGTAGCGCGGCACGATATCCTTGATCGTCCCCGCCAGCAGGTGACCGTAGTGCGGCAGGCCCGTCGCAAAGGGCGGTCCGTCATAAAACACATACGCGTCCTTATCGCGGTTGCGGTCGAGACTCTTCTTAAAGGTGTCGTTCGCCTCCCAATACGACAGCGTCTCGCGCTCCATCGCAGGAAAATCAGACTTATTGGAAACCGGTTGAAACATGATGCGCCTTTCCTCGTAAATGTCCGCGATTATAGCAGATCATCCCTGTGACGTGAACGGCCAATCCCGGCGGAGAGAAGTAATGGGTAATAGGTAAGAGGTAATCAAAATCGGTATCGCTATCGCCGCAAGCCGCAAGTCGCGAGTCGCAAGTCGCGGGTCAACCTTTCTTGTTGCGGCCACACAGTGGCCCGCAACCGTGAGAGTTAAAGCACTGCTCGGGTTTTGAAACCGCCAAGACGCCATGAACGCCAAGGGACACCCCTGATTTTCATGAAGTTTCATGAAATTTCATGGTTTCATTTTCATACTCCGGCGTTGGACGTTCATTGTTTCTGGCAGAGATGGTTGTTGGGACTTTTGCGATGTGGCGAAGTTTTAGACTGCACATCAGCGTCGCCAAGCCGGATGGGTGTCGCGCCGGGTAATTTCGAGTAGCTATCGCCAAGCCGGAGAACGAAGTTAAACAAAACCTCGCCATAAAACTGTTTGATCTTCTCCGAGATGGCGTCTTCTCCACCGATCTGACAGGCGAGTTTTTGTAACTGCTCAAGCTGGCTATGCACGGCAAAGACATAATGTTTAATGCGGTCTGCGGCGGGCAATGCCGGATCGTCAAACATGACGGACATCGTCATGCCAAGCGCTTTCAAGTATAGGAAAACATCGCCAAGGTTGAGAGCCTCGTCACGACTGGATTCCAGACGGCAAACCTTACTCGGGCTGACGCCCATCCTCTTAGCGAGTTCCCGCTGTGACAATTTTTTAGCGACACGCATGTCGATGAGAGCCCGCACAAAACGGGTCTCGGCCTGATGCGCCGTAACACGTTTCGCCGCCTCGGGATTGCCCGTCAGACTAGCCGCCAACATGGCCGGTGTCGTGCTTTTCTTGCTCATAGGTCTCTCCTTTTCTCAAACTTTATTACGGCTTCCTTGCAACGACGAATATCGTCCGCCTGTTGAGCCTTGTCACCGATCGTCAGAACATAAACCGTATGATCAATTACGGAGACGTACACATACAACCGCGTCTCAGCAGCGTGTTTCACACCGGTCTGACCGATCCGGTAAACATTTCCACCTTCGGAGCGAAAAAAGGCGACTTGAAACGCCCCGACGTTACCATAATGGTTCAGCAGTGTAACAATGTGGCCGAGGTTCGAGAAACAAGCCGCCAGTTCACGCGGGTGTTTTTTATCAAACGTCTTGAATCTGTTCTTTTCAGCCAGTACGCCGCTTATTTCCCACATTTCAGACATTGGCAGGTTCCATTTATGCGGTTGATGGAACGAAAGTATCAAAGTGTTCCAAAACATGCAACACCAAGTTGAGAAACGGGGTGATGCCGCGAAAACAAGCTGTGAGGTAAATAGCTGTGAGACTGTAAGGTTCTTCGGCGTTTTTGAGCAGAGAAGCGGTGGCAGGGTGGCGCACAAAAGCGGTGCCGCGACCCGTGCACAGCACGGCTCTTGTCACCGCACAAATTTTGTCATCCACAAACACACGAAAACAGCACCGTGCCTTTTCGTGTGTTTCGCGTGTTTCGTGGTTAATGTTCTATTTTTCCGGCACGAACAGGTTCAGCAACACGCCGGGGCGGATGCCGAAGAAGGAGGCGCGCTTGCCGCGGCCGAAACGTTCGTCGGCCACGTCGCCTTGATCGGCGGCGGCGACGACGATGGTCGGTTGCAACTCTGCCGGGATGTCTTCCACGCGATTCCAGTACCCCACGTTGCGGTATTTACGCAGATACCACGGCAGCGGCCAAGTGTCGGGTGTGGGCACGGCCAGCGCGATCAGGGTATCGGTGCCCTCGGCCTGCTTCGCAGCACGTTCAATCTCGGCCACCAGATTCATCGCGTCGGTACCGGTATGCGCATAGACATACGGGTTGCGCGGATCGGCCGGCATCTTGAAACACGCGCGATGCGCCTGCATCACATGATGCCGCACCAGCACGGCGACGCCGAACAGGATAGCCAACTTTCCGCATAGATGCACTGCCGCGGGCAGCGGCCCCGTACGCTGGCCATCGGTCCGCGAAAAGGCCTTCCAGCACACTCCGATACCCACCCCGGCGAGCAGGATGAAGCCGTGCAGAAACGAGAGCGCGCACCATGGCGTCTTGTACGGGATCGCGCTGTAGAGCGCCGTCAGGGCCAGCGTGTAGACCGCCAAAAAACGCACCCAGCGCTGACGGACCCGGGTCTCTTCGCTCGCCGCACTGTGCCGCCGGAACGGCAGAATGGACAATAGGATCGCCAGCGCCGCCGGCAACAACAGGCCGGCCTCGCTCCAGACAGGCCCACGTCCATATTTGAACCAGAAGATGATCTTCAGGTAAAAATTCCAAGGGTGCTGATGCTCCGGCACCGCTGTGGCCCGCGTGTGATAGGTCTGGTAGGTCGAGAAGAGCGCATCGTAGACACCGCGCGGATAGGTGAAGAACGAGGAGTATAAGAGCACGGCCACAAACGCCGCCACACCGACCGCCACCAGCGCATCACGCATACGCCACGCGCGCCACAGCCCGCCGAAGCCGCAGGCCGCGACCATCGCCACCGCCGCAGCGGCGAATGAGAGCACCACCGTCTCTTTGGTCGCGGCCGCCAGACCCGCAAACGCACCGAAGGCCGCAGCCCAGACTAGGGTTTCGGGTTTCGGGTTTCGGGTTTCGGGTTTCGGGACAGAGAGTGCCGAGGCATAACGCACGGCGCACAACAGCATGCCGGTCAGGAAGGTGATCAACATCGACTCCTGAATGAAAAAGCGGTTGTAGTAGACCATCGCCGGGGACACGACAGTGAGAAGCGCAGCGCTGTAAAGTCCGACCCGGTTGACGAACAGGCCGTGCCCGTTCGCGCATGAGCCCAGTCCCAACATCAGCAGCAACGTCAACAGGCTGAACGTCACCGGCACCAGGCGGAAGTTCCACTCGGTCGTCTCGGCGAAGGTGTCCGCCGAAGCCCGGCAGAAGGGCCAGGCCGCGAAGTAGAGCGTCGGCCCGTGGTGGTCGGCGGGATCGTAGTGGTAATACCCCTGATCCAGCAGCAGCCCGGTCCGCACCGCCTGATTGGCCTCGTCGCCGTGCATCGGCCGCCGGTCGAGGTGCGGCACGCGCAACACCAACGCGCCGATGATGATCGCGGCAACCGCCGCCCAACCTAACACGCGTGACAAGGCATGTGACATCTCATTATCTCCTCGGCCCCACTCCCGGCAGGCCGACCGGCCCTTGCTGCATCATCTGGCGCAGGATCGGCTCCGCCACCTGACGCAACACAGGGTTCTCTTGAATCCGTTGCAACGCTTGGGATTTGCCCAGTTCGATCGCCTTGCGCAACGCATGCTGCATCTGTTGTTGCTGTTGGCGCATCGCGCAGAGCGTCGCCATATCGAGCCATGCGCTCCAGTCATCCGGACGGAGCAGCAGATAGCGCGAAAGCGGCACGATCATCTTGTCCGACTGGCCGGCCTCACCGTACACCCGCACAATCTCCATAAGCTGCTCAGCGGGAGCGTTGGGCGGCAGACGCGCCATCACATTATCCATCACCCTAGCCGCATCCGCATGCTTCTTGAGGCTGTTCAGCAGCGTGCCGATTTCAAACAGCCGCCCGACTGGAAGATTGGGGAGCCCCGCCAGTTGGTTCAAGTAGGTGGCCGCCGGTTCATTCTGCCCCAACTCGCGGTAAGCCATGGCCAGTTCAAAAGCGTCATCCGGCGCGAGCGCCTTGTCGGCCTGTGCTTTGGCGGTCAGTTCGCGCACTTTGGCTTCGGTCTCGCGCACGCGGCGGATAAACGCCACAAAGTCGAAGCCGCGCCCGTTGTTGGGGTCGCGCCGATTGTACTCATCGAGA
>Ga0255343_1005471_pt1 | contig 11823 bp, 10 predicted proteins | sample wastewater_treat_4_FD_192413 | JGI IMG/M metagenome (GOLD analysis project Ga0255343, IMG submission 192413) | Wastewater microbial communities from Lulu Island WWTP, Vancouver, Canada - plant16 | ecosystem: Engineered > WWTP > Wastewater > Unclassified | place: Canada: Vancouver, British...
GGAAACAGGAGACCGTGACGATCAATGAAGGCGAAGAGTTTTCTTTGCAGGTCGCTCTCTGATCGCGGTCTGGTGGAGGGTTTAAGAGATCTTCACAGCAAATCTCAGCGGATGGCATGTCGGCGATACAGAAAGCTGTCCTCTCCGCTTCGCCGTTCAGGAGCGAAAGACAATGTGAACTGGCTGTTCACGGGCAACGGAGGTATAGGCAAGGTTTCGCAGGATATGGATCTCGTGTGGGGCCGGGCGCGGCACGTCGCGGGAGCCGAGTGGCGGCTTTCCCATGAGGACGAATTCCTGAATCTGGTTCGCCATCTGGGCCATGGCCACGATTTTGACACGGGAATGCTGCAAGTCTGCGTGGATGCGGCGGCCATGCTTCGCGTGTGTGGAAACGAAATGGATTGGGACTATGTGTACGAACAAGCCGAAGCGAGCGAGTTTCTGCGGATTCTCCGTTTCTTTTCCTATTTCTTCGACGAATACTATCGCGACGAAAGCATGCCGTGTCTGGGGGACTTCCTACCCCGCCTCCGCGCGTCCGCCACGGACAGAGAATGCCGTTTGTTTTCGCGCATCGTCCTCTTTCCATTGCTTCGCCGCACAAGCCCGCGAAAGGCGGCCTTTGGCGTCTTCTACGGCAATTACCGCGTCGCGGCCAAGCTTTGGGCGCTTGACCGGTTCACGCGGATGCTCCGAATGCTTGCCTGGGCCGCGTGGCCCTCGAGACACCAGCTTGTCATGATCACCCTGGAATACCACACAGAGTCTTTCTGGAAACGGCGGCTGAGGTATTATTTGAATCCTCTCTTGCCGGGGCTGCCGGGCCTGAGTCGCACGCCCTTCTCTGCTCGCCAGAAGTTGGCTTAGCGGTTGTGGCACCCTTGGGCCGTCCCGCGTGGGTCACCTTCCGGAAATTCTTCATGCACCTAGCCCTAGACATGGGAAGACCACATTACGTCATGCACGCGTCATGTGTCGCAGACAAGATGGGGAACGCAGCGTACCATTCCCCGCATATTCCGCAATCGTTGTTTCCAGAGCGTGCGGGGATAATGCCCTTCATTGACTTGTTGCCCTTCCGGATCATCTCTGTCATCACTATCCCTATATGGACTAGACGTTACAGGTGACACCTATATAAACCTCTTGACAGTATTCCTGACTTATGCTATAAGACAAACAGCCTTTAGATGCGGGGAATTAAATGGCTACTTCCTTTTGGGGTTATAAGAATAACACTACACCTCCTAATACCTTTGAACGCCAAAGGGTTACCCCCTATCATCTTTTCACAAAGCTCGGGGAACCTTTCGTTTACGTGCTAAGCACTTCTCAGTTCTTTCACATCGATGCTCCCACATACCGACTCTTGGATTTATGCCTCATTATGCCGATTGAGGACGCCGCCTCTCAATTGGCTTCTGAAACGCAGCAGTCACCTGAAGAAATCGAAACCATCGTATCCGAGGTCCGATTCCTGGCCGCGAACGGCCTGTTTGACGTCCCCGATTTCTCTATCTCAGACGACGAGATTGAGCGGCAACTCGACAGAAGGTATGAAGGGCCATGGACGAAGTTGGAACTCGCATTGGCCGAAACATGCAATCTCGCCTGCAAATACTGCTACTGCGAGACTTTTCGTGATCAACCACGCAAAGGCTTGATGTCGAAGAAGGTCGCCAAAGATGCCATAGATTGGCTGTTTTCGGCCTGTGGCAATGCCAAGAAACTGGACATCACGCTCTTTGGCGGCGAACCCTTAACTAACAAGCCTGTGTTTAGATTCTTGATGGATTATAGCCACCGTCTGGCCAGATCGCATGGCAAGACCATCCGCTATTCCATGACCACAAATGGCACCCTGATTGACGATATGGTCATCCATTACATCAAGAAGCACAACTTCGGTCTTATGGTCAGCCTCGATGGGCCACCCGAAATCCATGATCAACAGCGGCCTTGTCACAATGGAGGGGGATCCTATGCCGCGGCAGCAGCGGGCATAAGGCGCCTTATGAACAGAAGGAAGAGGGTAACGGTGCGCTGCACTATAACAAAAGACTCACCCCCTCTGCTCGATCTCATACGTTTCTTTGATGATTTCGGCTTCTCTCGCATTGGGATCGCCTACGCAAGAGACCCTCTGCGCGACGGCGATCCTCTGCTCACTGAAATGGAGCGGACGGCCATTAGTCGCCAACAGGATGATATCCTCCCCATTCTTTTCGAGGAGTTTCGGAGATCCAAAATACCGAAGTATTTTCCCTACGCCAGATTCATACGCTCTCAGGGAACGTCGGTCACAGCCTCCGGAATTGCCCTCAAATGCGGTGCCTCCCACGGTACGATTACTGTGGGCGCCGACGGCACACTGTACCCATGTCATCGTTTTGTGGGAATGTCTGCTTTCTCATTGGGAAGTCTGGAAACAGGACCCAATGTCTCACTTTGCAGACACTTCTGGCACCTTTATAACAGAGCAGTGGAAACGCAATGTGCCTCTTGTTGGGCAATTCAGCTTTGCAGGCGACCGTGCCCCTGGGATATCTCCAAAGCGACCGGAGGATTTGGCGCACCCGAGGACTGGGAATGTCGCCTGGTGCGCGCTTCGATCGAAAGGGGTGCCTACGTCGCATGGCGGATGCAGAAGGATTTTCCAGAAGCCTTTGCAAGGCTTCTGGGGCAAGGAGCCACAAACGAGACTGATGAGACAGACCGTTTCTGAAACATAAGAATCCCGGTGCTTCTGACTTTTCTTAAACGTGAAAGGAGGCAATCAATGATGGCTAAGGACAACAAGCGCAACATCAAACGCAGACAGTTCATACAGAGAATTGGGCGCACGGGCGGCCTCGCTGCGTTGACGCATTTCGTTCTACTCGGTAGCGGCGAAAAGAAAGCATATGCGCTCATAGGTGACTGCACTAGCCAGCAAACCGACGACTGCGAAACCCCAAGTGGCGATGTGTGTCGACCCGGTAGCTTCGGCGGAAATCTTGACCCTGACTATTGCAGCCCTTCCGATGTACCCGCCGAGAATTACGCTGATGTCTGCGGCTCGGGAACAGATGCTAGCGAGGATCAATGCTGGAACGCAGGCATGGAATCGGAATACGACGACAACTGCAATGGCCCTGGGACTCTTGACAATCCCGATTTCTGTGAAGACCCGTGGACGAACCCAGTACCCGACTACTGCAATTACAGCGCCATCCCACCCGAGGAGATGGGAGATATTTCACATCATGGCTAGCGAGCAGTAGAGATCTCAGAGGGCTTGCAAATGGCAAGGGCATCTCAAGAAAGCCCTTGGAGATGCAAGCAGTGCCTCTCGCTTGATCATTGCTTTGCTAGCACAAACCAACAAGATACTGACCGAAAACGCAATCTGATTTGCATAAAGGCGTCGCAATGCGTGCAAAACTTTTTTTAGCGACTCTGTTACTCTGTCTAATTCTCGGCATCTTGCTCTGGTCTTTCGGAATTCTCCGCACGAACGGAAAGCCTCCAGTGGCAAACACGCGGAAGCCGACTCTGCCAGAGCGGGCGGAAGTGGAAGCACCCGGAATTAATGAATCACTGCTCGTGACCGTGCAGACTGCGCCAAATGAACAGGTGACGGGTTGCGTTGTCGATGAAGCCGGAAAGCCTGTCGCGTCGGCTTTAGTTTGTTGTGCTCTATCTTCAAGAGCGCGTGAAATATTGAAGGCCCTTGGAATCCAGGACGCCGCTTCGGAAACAACGTGTGAGACAACCGAAAACGGTAGTTTCTCTTTTGCCGTTCGGTATTCGGGGGTTCGCTACAGATTGGAAGCTCAGGCGAAAGGCTACCGCCCCAATGCACGCACAATCGCGGCCGGTACTGGAGAAGCACAAAACGTCGAGCTTGTCCTCCTTCAATCTTCAGGAGTCAGCGGACAAGTTGTCGATAGCAATGGGCGCCCTGTCCCTCATGCCGTGGTGGTTGCGAGGAAGCAGGGGACGGGCGACAGGTCCGAATCGAAACCAACAGGAATCACTGGCGCGTTCATAATTGATGGCTTGACCCCTGAGGTCGAATACGCGCTCGTGGTGCGTTTGTCATCGCCCGGCTTGCAGGTAGCGAACGCTCCTGTTGGACTGGAGATAACGCCGTCGGGAAACCCTTCGGTGATGCTTGAGCCCGGAGAGATGCAGGAGAATCTGCGTCTCGTCCTTACTACAGACGTTGCGCATCGGATCCGGGGAACCGTTCTCGATGAGACGGGAAAGCCGATTCAGGGAGTAGAGATAAGCGGATCGCTCAATGACGGGCGTTTTCTGGGACCCGCCTTCTCAGACGTCGATGGCCGATTCGACATGGGTCAAATCCCTTCCAAGTATATCTCTACGGATCTGCGTTTAACCCACGAGGCATACGAGAGCGTTCGGATTCCGGATACGCCGGTTGGCGGAACAGACCTGACAATCACCATGCTGCCCGCTCGACAAGGTGCTATCGTTGGGCAAGTACTCGACGCTCATACTCGGAAACCTGTGCCTGAAGCGCGCGTTGTATTGAAGTGGGTCTCGCGTAATGATTCTCAGCTTACTTTTGATGCGAAAGATCCCGCTGTATGGGAACGGATAAGAAGTGGCTCGGATGACGGGCGTGTGAATGGAGACGGAGAATTCCGAATTGAGAACGTCCCAACAGGGAAGGCAGAGCTTGTCACCTACGCCTCCGAGTACGGATTGGATGCGCAAACCGAAGTAGACGTGAGACAGGGACAAGAAACCTTCGTCGAGATTCTGCTTAATCCCCCGGGAACTCTGCACGTTGATGTCATTTTGGATGGCGACAGATTGAGAGCCCCGATTGAGGGATGTGGGGTGTGGTGCAGACCAGTCGACAGCGACGACAGCTCATTCACGATAACGGATAGCCTTGCGCGCGTTCTGAACGGCGAACCGAGAATGGAGTATCCACTCCGCAACGCCCCTGAATGGAAACTGCGTCTGCAACCCGGCAAATATGATGTCATTATGGGTATACGCTCGCCTTTCTATGATATTGATCGCAGTCTCCCAAAGCCTTCTGCGAGTATGGCCATGGGAAACGCTATTCTTCAGGAACATGTCGAAGCCGTTATAGAATCTGGGGGCGAAACACGTGTGACTTTCGATGCAGGAGGGCACGGCTGGGTATCAGGGATAGTCGAACTTGCCGAAGAAGAACGGGCCTCCTCCATGTTCCTGATCCCTGGAAGCATTAGTCCGTCCGACCTTTCTGATCCGAGTCTCTATCGAGACGAAGAGTTCTCTAATGCCGGAAGTGCTAGATTGGTGACACGCTACGGACGCGCATACTACTTGCCTCTTGGCGGCTGCAGGAGGTACTTCTTTAACTCGTTACCCGAAGGTTCCTACACCCTTATATGTGTCGTCCATCACACGGACGGTAGTCTGCACGTCCGGAACTCCGAAGAGATTCAAGTCGAAGCCGACAGAGAGACCATCGCTGACGTTCTGCGGAAACACTAGTTCTGCACGGTCTAATTCCACGAGAGGATGTTGTATGAGTATTCCCGGTAATCACGCTAGGGTCTATCGTGTCCTCGAAGAGGACCTTGCTGTGCTCAGCGAATGCCGCCCAATGCGAGAACACATTGACCACTTCCTAAGAGAATTCTCCCTTGGCAACGGGAAATGCGATGCACCCACCTTCAGACTGGTCTGTTTTGACTCACCGGATAATCACGTCGTGATGTGTTGTCCAGAAGTCGGGTTCGCATCCCGAAAAACTGCGGGAGCGAAGGCTTGGATTGCTTTCCGCCAACTGTTCATTCATATCGCGCTGAATCTGGAGAAGCCGATCTGCACTTTACACGCTTGCGCCGTAGCCAATTCCAGAGGCGAAGCCGCAATTTTTGCCGGCGCTTCTAGCGCAGGTAAAACTTCCATACTTGCAGCGTTACTCCGAATGGGCTTTCGGCTAGTGTGCGACGACTACGCAGTCATGTCCTATCATACCTCCACAATAATCCCATTCCCTGTGGGCGCTACTTTCTCGGACTTCCATTTCTCGGAATTCCCGGACCTGGGTCACCTGAGAAGAGACCCCTTCCGTTTTTCCGTTCGCGGGGAAGAGCAATGGACTGTCAATCTAGCTGATGCGTTTACCGTGGTGGACAGCCAGGACAGAATTGCACCAACACACGTCTTCTTCCTAGAGTCAGATTTTGGAGCAAGATCCAATGCCCATCCAATCAGCAGAGAAGAGTACTTCTGGAGATTCCAGGAAGCATGCTTCACAAATCGCGCTTCTCTGCCCCGAATAGGCAGACGATCTCCTCATCATAAGCGGCTTGCGTATGAACTTGCGACAACACTTGCCTCTCGAGTACGAGCCTATCATGTTACAAACGGAAACTCCCTCGATACCGCTCGTCTTATCAGTGAGACCTCCTTTCCATTTGACTGATTTGTCTCACTACGGAATACAATGGCTCCCAAGAGAGTGAGGACCATGATCGACAGTCCAGTTATAGCTGCGGCACGCGAGACGACTCCTGGACTTGCCATCCACGGGACCGGTCTACAAGGCCAGTCACAACCTATTCTCCTTTTCCGCCAATCGCAGCTTCAGAAGACCGCCCCCTTCCTCTTTTCGGCCCTTTATGCACCTGCGGAAGATAGCGTGCCCAGCACCAACGAGTTGCTATACATGCTGAGCGTGCAATGGCGCCGCTGGCTCAGACATCGGCGTAGGGTACTAGCCACAATTACCTTGCTGCGTGATACTCTCGCGGACACAGATGCGCGATATGCATTTATCAGAGGAATTCCCTTTGCTGAGCGATACTATATTCGGCCCAAGCTAAGAGTTTGCGGCGATGTCGATCTCGTTATCCCGGAGGCAGACCGCCATGAGGTCGAATCCGCCCTGATGGCTGCGGGTTTTCGGCTGCATCCGTGCAAGGCTCTGCACGATGCGCGCGTGAATTATGTTGGGCAGACGGAGTTCAGGCACCCGGATTTGCGAATGCTGGTGGATGTGAACTGGCTGTTCACGGGCAACGGGGGTATAGGCAAGGTTTCGCAGGATATGGCTCTGGTGTGGAGCCGGGCCCGGCACGTCGAGGGAGCCGAGTGGCGGCTTTCCCATGAGGACGAATTCCTGAATCTGATTCGCCACTTGGGCCATGGCCACGATTTTGACACGGGGATGCTGCAGGTCTGCGTGGACGTGGCGGCCATGCTTCGCTTGTGTGGAAGTGAAATGGATTGGGATTATGTGTACGAGCAGGCCGAAGTGTGCGAGTTTCTGCGGATTCTCCGTTTCTTTTCCTATTTCTTCGACGAATACTATCGCGACGAGACCATGCCGCATCTAGGGGACTTTCTCCCCCGGCTCCGCGTGTCCGCCACGGACAGAGAATGCCGTTTGTTTTCGCGCATCGTCCTCCTTCCATTGCTTCGCCGCACAAGCCCGCGAAAGGCGGCCTTTGGCGTGTTCTACGGCAACTACCGCGTCGCGGCCAAACTTTGGGCGCTCGACCGGTTCACGCGAATGCTCCGAATGCTTGCGTGGGCCGCGTGGCCCTCGAGACACCAGCTTGTCATGATCACCCTGGAATACCACACAGAGTCTTTCTGGAAACGGCGGCTGAGGTATTATTTGAATCCTCTCTTGCCGGGGCTGCCGGGCCTGTTTGTTGGCGCGACCGCTCGCACCTTCCTGCAATTCTCCCGAGCGGTCCGAAAACTCCGCGAATTCGTACTGGGCGACACCGCCTCCGCCGAAAGTGCCCTTCGGAAGAAGGGTGAAGGGAGGGACGTATCATAGCCGCGCGCATGGAATGCTGCGTCGCTGAGCAAGAAGGCGTCAAAAGGCTCCTGCGCATCCTCATCCTTCACCAAAACATGGGGTCTGGCCATAAACGCGTGGCCCGGATCGTGGAAGACATCATCCACAGTCGCATGGAGGCTGAAATCGTCAACATCGCGGCAAACGATATCTTGCGTTCTCATTTCATGAACTGTTTCGAGCCTTTCTGGAACTGGGTAATGCGCCGAAACTGGGTTGCATTCGCGGATTTCTGGGGCGCGTTCATGACCAGAGCGCTGGCGATGCCTGTTTTGGAAGCCCTGAATACAACAAAGCTCTACCGATTATTGGATTTGCACGCCCCGGACCTCATCGTCAGCACCGTGGACGGATTCAACAAGACGCTTGCCGTCTATGCCTTGTCAAACGCAATCCCTTTGCACATCTATACAACCTCCTACTCTATCTTTCTCGATAATGTCCAGCCTGCGGCTAAACATTTCTGCTACTTCGACGAGACCGCTTCCGCGATTCGCTCTTTTGACCTGGAATCGGCCTACTTCCAGCGTTTCCTTGCTCCCGAGGCGTCTCTGGGCGAGAAACTCCGCTACGTTGCATCCTTCTGGTACGAAGTCCTGCGGGGGCGTGCAGAGTTCCTGTATGCACGGGATGGGGAAGAGGCGGCCCGGCGCAATTCATGCCAATGTATCAAAGTCGGTCCATTGGTCGAGGCGAAGCACTTCGCCAAGCGGGATACTCGAGCCATCAAACGGCGTCTGGGCATCACCAACGGCCTGCCCTGCGTGTTGATCGCGAGCGGCAGCCTGGGCGGCGAATTCATCCTCGACGCCGTCTATGCGATGCTCGCGGGACCGCAAATCCCTCTGAATCTCCTGGTCATGTGCGGTAAAGACAGGCGGATTCTCGCCAGAGCGCGCCGATTGGCTGCCCAAACGCCCATCATCCGGCTGTTTCCTTTTGGCTATACCAGGGATTTCGAGGATTTCCTCGCCGTGGCCGACTGCGTGGCAGCCCGTCCTTCAGCGGGAATATTCAACGAATGCCTGGTCCACCACAAACCCTACATCGCGGTCGCGCCCTGTACCTCGAACGACAAGGGTATCTTCTCGCTCGTGCAGAAGCACCGCCTCGGCGAGGTATGCGAAAGGGTGCGCCTGCTGTCACTGAGCGTAAGGCGCGTTCTGGAAAACGGAGCCCCGTACGCAGAGAACATCCGCCGCTTTCTCGAAGAGCATCCATCCGACTTCGAAACCATGGCCGACGTGATCGCGCATGAAGTCATCCTAGATCTCGAAGGGACACGGGCGACGGGGCCGGTGTAGAGAGCCCGGCCCGGGAGCAGGATCGCGCATACGGGCACGAGACATCCCGCACCCCGCCATCGGGCCACGCCGGCTGTCCTGTCGTTGACAGGGTATCCGGGGGCGCGTACACTCCAAACGGGACAGCCAACCGGCAGCGGGATGTGATATACAGGGTCCGTAGAGGAGGACGCAATGCTTGAAATGGATATTCTGGGGGTCAGCTTCAGCGAAGAGCACCATCCGCCGGTTGTGCTGCTGCGCCATGGCGACCGCGTCCTGCCCATCGTGGTGGGCCGGGCGGAGGCGCAGGCCATCCATACCGGCATGATCCACCAGGACCTCGGGCGGCCCATGACCCACGACCTGATCTGCAATGTGCTGGCGGGACTTCGCGGCGAGTTGAAGTCCGTCACGATATACAAACTCGAAAACGAGACCTTCTACGCCCATCTCAACGTCGAGCAGCAGTCCGTCGACGGCCAGATCGAGCAGGTTCTCCGGATCGATTCGCGGCCCAGCGACGGGATCGCCATTGCCATCCGCGTTGGCTGCCCTATTTTCGCGGCCGAGGAAGTCCTCGAAATCGCGGGTCAGGACGTGGCTAACCTGGGACCAGCCGAAGATGAGGAAGAAGAGGACGATGAGTTCGAGTAAGGCGGGGTGCGGATGCGCCAGGATCGCGCGTCCCGAACCGCAGCGGCCGGCGGCGCCCATGCCGCGGCCGCGGCGGCGGGCCAGGCGGCGAATCCGCGCATCACGCGCATAAGCGAAGGCCCTGCACGACAAGAATGCAGGCGGGACGCCTGCGCTGCAAGACGGCGGCAGAACCGGTTACGGGTGCGCGGGTTTGGCTCCGGACCCGTGATCGGATATCATGACGCCCACGATGGCGTCTTGGGGGACATACGTCAGGCGCGTTTCGCTGGCGGTGATTGTGGCTGTGGGCGCGTGGCTTTTGTGGCCGCGGGCAGGCGGCGAATTCGTCACGGGGATGCCGGAACACCGCGACAATGGCGCTGACGCCAGGTTTGTCATCAAATTCGTGCCGGGACAGCAGTACATGCCGGGTACGACGCCATTCGGGCTGGGGGAACCGCTCAAAGGCATGGCCGAGGTGGTCCGGGATTTCGAGGCCCGGTTCCCGGATACGCGGGTCGAACTGATTACCGTTCCCGGCGTGCGCGAATACCTCGTCACCCAGCTCAGCAGCGGCAACGCCCCCGACATCCTGATGGTGAACGTCGAGGACGTGTGGGTCGACGTGCAGAAGGGTTGGTACGTGCCGCTGGACCCCTACCTCGAGGCGCCCAACCCGTTTGTGCGCGAGCAGGGCGACCCGTCCCTGCCGGGGTACGAGCAATGGTGGGACATGTTCAAGTACCAGGCCATCAGCCGGGGGAAGGCCGCGCCCGACAACCGCAATTACTGCATCAGTTTCGACATGGTCGAGACGGGCATCTTCTACAACAAGGACATCTTCCGTGAGGTGGGGATCGAGCCGCCGGCAACGTGGGACGACTGGCTCGAGTCGATGGCGAAGCTGAAGGCCGCCGGCTATATCCCCCTCCTGATGAACCGCGATTCCTTTAACGACTGGACCGTCGACCTGGTGTTTGACCAGCTTTACCACGACATTCTGCCGGGCATTGATCTGGTGCAGGATCCCGTGCGGGAAGCCTATCTGGAGGGCTATCTGGACGGGGATGAGCTGTGCTTCCTGTTCGAGCAGGGGTTCTTTACGGAGAAGGATCCCCGGTACGGCGAGTTGTGGAAGCACCTGCACGATCTGCGGCAATACTGCAATCAGAACCTGATGGGCACGGACCTCGCGCGCGAGTTTGTGACGCAGAAAGCGGCGATGTTGTGGATGTCGACGCAATTCACCTACCGGCTGACGGGCGACCGGCAGCTCGCGTTCGACTGGGGCGTCTTCTATGTGCCGCGATTCACCGCGAGAACGTCCCGGTTCGCGTCCAACACCGACATGTGCGTCATTGGCGGGGCGGGCACGCAGTATGAGGTGAGCAACAGCGCCTGCAGCGACACGGGCGATCCGGCCACGTCCGAGCGGTTGAAGCGGGTGATCGCCCTCCTTCAGTTCCTCATGGTGCCGGAGAACTACGTACGGGTGGTCAACGAGTATCCGTCGATGCTTCCCAATGTGGCCGGCGTGCCCGTACTGCCTGCCATACAGCCGTTTGCCGACATCCTCGAGCGGCGGTACACCACGACAAAATGGGTGTACACGTTCGACCTGAAGTTCAATGACATCCAGGCGCGCATGCTCGAGCTGTATCTGAACGACGGCATCGGCCACGAGGAGTTCATGCGCTGGCAGGTGGACAACGTTCACGCCGCCACGCGGAACCTGCGGTTGCGGAAGCCCATCGACATGGTGCGTCTCGAAACGCGGTGGGCGGAGCTGGCGCCGCTGCGGGCGGGCAGGGAAGGACTGCCCCATGAGTAGCCGGCACACACCGCGGTTCGGGTACCGGGCGCGGTTCACGTTGACCTGCTACGCCCTGCTGGCGGTGCAGATGTCGCTGCTGGTGGTGTTTGTGTATGTGCCGGTGTTCTGGGCGTTCTCGAAGTCCTTTTTCGAGTTTGAAGTGGGCAGCGAATCGCGTTTCGTGGGGTTTGCCAACTACGCTGAACTGCTCTTCCGCGATCCCACAACCCTGCCCTCGCTGCTGCACATGCTGTTTC
>Ga0255343_1005477_pt1 | contig 11820 bp, 12 predicted proteins | sample wastewater_treat_4_FD_192413 | JGI IMG/M metagenome (GOLD analysis project Ga0255343, IMG submission 192413) | Wastewater microbial communities from Lulu Island WWTP, Vancouver, Canada - plant16 | ecosystem: Engineered > WWTP > Wastewater > Unclassified | place: Canada: Vancouver, British...
ACCCAGGCTGTTCAACGGGCTCAAGGCCCAAGACGGAAACGGTCTGCCACGCCGGGCTCAAACCATGAATGACTCTCTACCTAACTGAAATGCATTTGGAAAGACTGAAGTAAACATACAAGACGGACGGCTGGGGCGCTGGCCCCCCGTTTCTCCTGCCCTTCCATGCCCGTCCGGCAGACAATACCCGCGCCCCAACCAGCTCCGCTCCGTCAGCCCGTACGCGAGAGGCGAACTTCTGCGATACTCCTTGACAGGTAATGTCCAATTGGCAATCAAAATTACCGGGTAGAGGCAATATCGGTGACTATTCATGACCGGCAAGTATCGGCTGATAACGCTTGACATTAATAACGCATAACGTTAATATCCGCCCATGATCAAATCCTTCAGGTGCCGGGATACCGAGAAACTGTTCCGACGGGAACGATCCCGGAAATTCCCTCCGGGTATTCAGCGACAGGCACAACGGAAACTCTACCTGCTGGATGCGGCGGTGTCGCTGGCGGATCTCAGGATCCCGCCCGGGAACCGGCTTGAGGCGCTTGCCGGCAACAGGAAGGGCCAGCACAGTATCCGCATCAATGATCAGTGGCGGATCTGTTTCCACTGGAAAGACAATGACGCCCACAATGTGGAGATTGTGGACTACCATTGAGGAGAACCGCATGAAAACGAAGAAACTGCCACCCATTCACCCCGGCGAGATCCTGCGCGAGGAATTCCTCGCGCCGATGGGAATCAGTCAATATCGTCTCGCAAAAGGCCTCGCCGTCCCGCCGAGGCGAATCAACGAGATCGTTCACGGCAAGCGGGCAATCACGGCAGACACGGCGATCCGGTTGGCCCGCTACTTCGGGACGTCGCCGCAGTTCTGGATGACTCTGCAGGGCCGCTATGATCTCGACATCGCCGAGGACCGGCTTGCCGACCGGATCAGGAAGGAAGTCCATCCCTACGCGGCGTGACGGCGGCCGTTCAAAGCTCCCGCTTCCCGGCATTCGTTTCACAATGGCCCACACTCCGGGTTCCCTCTTGTCATCTCTGCCCCGGCGGGAGAGCCCATCGACAGACTCAGGGCCGTGAGTGTATCGAACGGGGCCAGAATGAGGGGCATTCTTCTGCCGTTTCCCCTACTGGGCACTGAACACTGGCCACTGCAGCATAGCTGCCCGGGGTGAGGGTGAAATCCGGCAAAAGTCTTGCATAAAAAGACCGCATGGCGGAACCCAAAGGCTGCCCGATGACGGGCCAGAAGAGCACCCACCGGCGCCTGATGCGCGTGGGGCAGATGCTGAAGCTGTTCCTGGAAAAGGAACGGGTGACGACGGCCACCCTCAGCCGCGAGTTTCACACCACGGCCCGCACCATCCAGCGCGACCTCGCCTTCCTCAAGCAGTGCGGCTTCCCCGTGACCGAGTCAGGCCCCGGCGTCTACCGGCTGGACAAGGACATTTTCCGGAATTTCGAGCTCTTCGACGAGAACGAGCTGGCCCTCATCGTGGCCCTCAAGTGCGCCGTCTCCCAGCTCGGCCAGCCCTTCCGGAAGGCCGCCGACGAGGTCTTCAACCGCCTCTACCAGGCAACGGCCTCCCAGCCCGTCTACACCAGACTCATGAACCGGCTCCTCAGGGCCATCCGCAATCGAAGGCGCCTCTCCTTTCACTACACCTCGGGAAACAACACCCACCCGGCCACCGCCGACCCGTACAAGATCGTCCACTACGACGGTTTCTGGTACCTAGTGGCCAAGGAGAACGGCACGGGCCTCGTCAAGCGCTACGCCCTGGACAAGCTCAAGGACCTCAGGATGCTCGCCGAGCGCTTTCCCTCTATCCCCGCCAACCTCGACGAGCTGCTCCGGCAGAGCGCCAACATCTGGTTTACCGAGGAGCGCAACCTGGAGGTGCTCATCGAGGTGAACCCGAAGGCGGCCGAATACTTCAAGCGCCGCAAGATCTTCCCCACGCAGGAGATCAGGGAAACCAGGCCCGACAGCTCGCTCATTGTCAGCCTGAAGGTGGGAAACTTCGGGGAGATCCGCGAGACACTCAAGGCGTGGCTGCCGAACGTCAGAATCCTCGCACCGAAACATCTGGGGAATAAGCTGGCTGACGAAATGAACCGCTGGATGGCGTGGCAGACAGATCCCTTCTAGCTCTTACTTCACCTGCGGGTGCGGAACGGACTTGAGCCGGTCATGCGCGGTGTCTCCCGGGCCGGTGTTTTCACTGGATGCTCGAACATAGCGACACCCGGGAAAACCGGAGCATCCGTAGAATTTCCCGCCCGCATTCCTGCCGGACTTTGCAGTCCTCAACACAAGAGCCGCTCCGCATTTCGGACAAACCGTTGTGCTTGAAAAGCGTCGATGAAGCCCCTCCACATGCTCGCGGCCGGTCCTCCACGTCCTGGGAAGCATGCCGGACTTGATCGCAGCGACGATTTCGGACACCTCGGCATCGGAAAAAAGCGCCCGCGTCTTGCTCTTGATGTAGCCGGTGTACCCCCGATCCATGACATTCTGCGGCATCGGGGTCTTAAACTCGCTCTCGCCCCAAAACATGACGACCGGGAAGAGCTTGTCATGATCAATGCCCAGATACTCGGACAGGGCCCGGGTGTGCCGGTAATTTTGATGCAGCGGGTTCTGAAACTTGAACTTCTTGCCGAAAAGGTTTTGCGTCCACAGGGGGCTTTTCTCATCCCCGTAGATCCAACCGTCGATATTCTTGGTTTCGACGACAAACACGCCATAGCGGGAAACGATGACATGATCGATTTGGGTCGATCCATTGGCAGTGGGGATCGTCACGTTGTTGATATCGAAATACGTGTCGCCGTCCAGAAAGAGTTTCTTGGCCAGGGTGCCCTGCAGCTCCCCGAACCACCCTTTGACAGCCGATTTTATGGACATGCCGATTTGCGCTCCAGCCTTGTGCGCGCCTCCGGGCAGGCATGCACCTGAATTCCGTCACCAATGGATATCGGTTATCTGCAGTAAAACTTTCGGGGAAGAAAAAGGGGACAGTCCCCTTTTTCGAGCCGCGCCAACTTTCCCTTGCCCTCATCCGCCATAGAGATTATAAGGGCGAATCACCTGCCACGGAGATCGGACCCATGAACAAGACCCCGCACGCGGAGGCATGGAAAGACCTGTTCGAGGCGGCCTTCCGGATCAAGGATATGGCGCCCTGGGAATGGATGGTCGAGACGGACCTGTTCGGCATCCGCGACGACGGCGAGACCCGCTACGTCAGCGTCATGGGCTACCTGGGGGAGCACCTGGGCATTTCCGTCTACCGGGGCGACGCGGCGCTGAGCCGGTTTTTGGAGCTGCGCGACATCCCGGAGGAGACGATCATGGAGTACCCGGAGCTGCTCCTTCAGATTCCGCAGCTTCAACTCTCCTTCGAAAATCGCGAGGACGTGCCGGAATGGGACCGCCGGCTCATCCGCACGATGGGCTACAGGGTGCGGGGCGGCCAGGCATGGCCCCTGTTTCAAAGTTATCGGCCGGGATTCATGCCCTGGCGGCTGGAGCCCGACGAAATCCCCATTCTCACCCGGGCCCTCGAACAGCTCGAGGACGTGGCGCCCCGGACGAGGGCCGGCGCGTTTCTGCTGGACATCGAAGAGAGGGAGGACATGCTGGTCCGGGCCCGGACGGCCGGGGGCGCCTGGGTCGACGAGTGCGTGCGGATCCCGTCGCCGGAACCGCCGATAATCGACCTGCGATGGGACGAACGCGACATGACCCTGCTCAAAAAGACCCCGATGGCGGGCGACAGCATCGAGCTCGATTTCTTCATGTTCCCCGGCGCGATCGGAAAACCGTCGCAGCGGCCGGCCGTTGCCTACGTGCTGCTCGCCGTGCACCGCAAATCCGAAATGCCTCTCTTTGCCGACATCCTGCCCGTCGAAGAGAGCCTGGAGCGCATGTTCGGGCGGATTCCCCATGCGCTGCTCGCCCGGCTCGCGGCTGTGCCCATGCGGCCGAAGGAGATCCGGGTCCAGAATTACTTCCTTGTGAATCTTCTGGAGCCGGTCCTGGAGGAGCTGGGGACGAAAATCGTCCATCAGTCGCCCCTCAAAACGCTCCGCGCCGTCAAGAGCAGTCTGACCGGCAGCCTCTGAGGTTCAGCCCCTTCCACCCCCGGCGACTGCGCCGGCGGGCGCCTCCATCCGTGTCCTCCCCCTTTGGGAAAGGGACCGATTCTGCCGCTCATTTCTTTCTTTTTTTCCTGGCCCCAGCCGCCTTTTTCCTGCGCCGTTCAACACCCCCGCCGGCTGCCGGGCCGCCCGCGATTCGAGCCCCGGCGCCGCGCCCGACCCTGACATCGGGGATGCCCATTGCGTAGTATCGCCACGCCTCGTCGAAGAGGGATTGTATCCCGGCAGGAACGTACAGGGTCTTCTTCGCCCGGGTGATGCCGACGTAGGCCACGTTGATCTCTTCCGGCTGCCGGGAAAACCCCTCGGAGACCTCGAGGTTCGCGATCGCGTCGTCGTCCAGGACCACGTTGTCGTACTCCTGCCCCTTGGAGGCGTGGATCGTCGACAGCGTGACCGACCCCTCCCGCCCCTCGCCCCGATCCCTGCAGAGCCGCAGCAGCTCGTAGACGATGTCGGGAAAATCCGGCTCGTAGGTGTCCACGATCTCGACCATCTTCGTCAGCTGGTAGTCTTCCAGGGCCTCCGCGTAGTCCGTCAGGCCCTCGACGTCCTCGAAGGAGCGGATCAACTCGTCCCGGATCCGCTCCCTTTCACCGACCTGCAGCCAGTAGACATCCAGCGTGCGGTACAGCTCCGCGCTGATGTCCCGCTCGAACCGGAACTCCTTCCTTCTTGCCAGCAGATCCATGGCGTTCTTGAACAGCGCGAAGTTGGTCCGACACAGAACCGCCGTGTCGTCCTTCAGCGCCAGGGTATCCAGCGAATCGTACACGCACACCCGGGACGCCTTGCCCCGGTCGCCCCGTATGACAAATCCGCCGTCATCCTTCCCGTGCCGGATGAAACGCTTCGTGAAGCCCGCGATGCGCGGCCCGAACCGGAAGCTCAGCGTCAGATCGTACAGCTCGTCGTGGGGGAAGCGCCGCATGGCGTCCTCGGCGTAGCGAAACCCGTAGATCTGCTGGTGCGTGTCGCCCACCAGGACGATCCGCCCCCTGTAGCCCGACAGCGCGTCGATCATGATGGGCGAGAGATCCTGCCCCTCGTCCACAAGCACCCGGTCGTAGCGGGCGAGCTTCCCCTGGAATTTCCCGTCGCGGTGCGCCAGCTTGAGATAGAAATCGTGCGGGCAGTTCTTTTTCTCCTTGTACCAGGCGGTTGTCGCCTCTCGCGCGACCTCGACGATGCGGCCCTTGTCGCGTTCGAGCAGGGCCTGCAGCTCCTCCGGCAGGTACGCCTTGAAGGGCCCCGTCGCATCCTCGAGCCGGGGATGGGGGGAGTTGAGAAAATAGACCAGGAACATCTGGGTCAGGGTGGCAAGCACTTCCTTCCTGGCCCCGAAGTGCTTCAGGAACCGGGAAGGCCGGAGCGATTCGAACCCGTCGTACTTGCCCCCGGAGGCCGAGAGGGCAAAGGAGTGGATCGTGTGGACGTCCACGTTGGCGGGGAACTTCCCCCTCGCCTCCTGCCGGTTTCGGTTGTTGAAGACCAGGTACAGGATTTTCTCGTCCGGGTGCGCCCGGGCGATCATCGCCAGCGTCGCCGTCTTGCCCGTCCCCGCCCGGGCGTTGATCTTGACGATCCGGGCGCCGGCATCGAGGATGCGCCGCTGTTCGGCTGTCGGCTTTAACGGAAAAGGGTTCATCTTTCCTCGAGAAAACGGGAATGATCCCCATTTCACTCCCCGCATTTTCGCCGCTTATCCCACGAAGACAGCCGAAAGACAAGCCCTCATCTGTCCATCCCGGGGGCATGGGACAGGCTGCCGCTGCGAAACAGCTATTGAACGGAATACGGAAGAGGTATAAAAAGACGATTCCGCGTTCCGGGCCATAAAATCATGAGAGGCAGGCTTCCATGAGCGAATACCAGTACTACGAGTCGCTTGCCGTCGACCGGCCGCTGACGGCGGCGGAGGTGGCGGTAACGCGACGCGTACATGAAAACCCTGTTCAAGGATTCTGCCTCGGCCTGGAAGTCGGCGCAACGGACCGTCGCGAGGGGCACGGCCGGGGCCTATGACGAGGCTTGCCGTCTGCTCGTCGACCTTTCGGAAGCGCACGCGGCGCTCGACGCCAGCAAGAGCTTCCGGGAGGAGCTGAAGAAATTCATGACCGGCCATGTGCGGCGCAAGGCGCTGGTTCAGCGCCTGGTGAAGGCCGGCATCGGGGAGGATCGATAGAGTCATGACTTCGCGAAAAACAGAAGGCAAAACGGATCTCCGAGCGCTGGACAGACTGATCGAAGAGTGCACGGTCGACGCATACGGAGAGGAGGAGCAATTATGGGCGTTCCGGCAGGTTCTGGAAGACAGCATCGATCTGCCGGCCGACGCGTTTGTCATCGGTGAGCCGGTTTCGGTGATCGGGATCGACTACGACGGCAACGAGCGGCGCGGGCTGACGGCGCGATGCCGGCGCGAAGACGGCGCCGAATATGTCGTGGCAATCCCCGAGATCGAGTTTCCTCTCTCCGCGGCCGGCGCCCCGTACGTCGCCGCCTATCGCAGGTGGCTCGGCCTCGTCCCGTACCCCGCGAAGAAACACGCGAAGAAACAGCCTCGACGCGGACGGTAGCACAAGGCAACGGACAGGAAATGGGGACGGGCATGAAATAATCACTTACTCCAATGGATACGGGTCGCGTCTCGGTCCGTCTCGGTTTAACGCCTGCAAGCGCTTGCGGCTGACGCGCACGGCGCTGTAAGCGATGCCTATGAGCGCCCGGTCTGACTCAGCGTGACTACGCTCGGCAAGGGGTGGCGAGATCAATCGGAATCGGGTGGCGGCTTCCGTCGGAATACGCAAATAGCAAGGTTTGCAAGTCCGACGGTTGTAACATTTCTTATGCAAGAGTCAATAAAGGATGAACGGGCTGTTGCCCAAATAACCATTGCATGAAAGGGAAGTGGGATCGTGTCTGGTATTTCAACATTCTGATTTTATCTCGTCGATATGCGGCTTCGTCTTATGGACCGGGGCGATGCCATGAATTCTTATGATGCGACTCCGACACAATCATGTTGAAATACAAGACCTGACCCCTTCTCTGTCTCTGTCTCCCGCTTGCCAACATGAACCTTATGACCGTGCTGTGATCGGGGTTGCGTGAAGCTTTAAACCAAGCGCTCGCATGACCTTGAGCACCGTGGCGAACTCCGGGTTGCCTTCGGGCGACAACGCCTTATACAGACTCTCGCGGCCAAGACCCGTTTCACGGGCGATTTGCGCTATCCCTTTTGCCCGCGCGATATCCCCCATCGCGGCAGCTACCAGTGCCGGATCACCCTCTTCCAGGGCGGCTTCCAGATAGGCTGCCATGTCCTCCGCAGTCTCCAGATGTTCCACAACATCCCAGGTACGTGTTTTGGTTTTTGTCATCACAAACCCCCTATAGTTCCCGCGCAAGCTTCCAAAACACCCTCACCAACCGGCTTCGCATCGCCGAAATTACCGAGCGACAGTCGTCGAATACGAACATTGATACGCGCACGAACTTGCCGATCACGCAAGCCATCAAACCATCGGGTAAAAACTTCGGTCTGTCGCACTTCGATCATTTTTCCTTGTATCCCATAAGATACACCATTGCAAGGAAAATCCCAGAGAAAGATCTTCCCCACGCAGGAGATCGAGGAAACCAGACCCGACGGCTCGCTCATCGTCAGCCTGAAGGTGGGAAACTTCGGGGAGATCCGCGAGACACTCAAGGCGTGGCTGCCGAACGTGCGAATCCTCGCACCGAAACATCTGGGAAAACAAAAAGGGACAGTCCCCTTTTTTTTGCGCATACGGCTTCGGGCAACAGCCCGGCAAGACCTGACCCCTCTCTTCCCCCAGGTGACCGGAATTTGCAGTTGCTTTTTTCACTGGATGGCCATATAAAATAACCAGCTGTTTCACTCACATTTCCATCTCACCACCCTTCATTCTCGGCACTCTCAAACGCAAGTCGCCCTGACGTCACCACCTCTGAGACACCTCTCCATGTACGCGTGATCCTCACAATGTCTGTGGCGCGTTGGTAATCAAGATTCCTGACCCGTTTCTATCCTTTGGCGAGGATGCCATGGGCTGGTTATTGACACCCCGATGCTCAGGAGAGTGCGGGGTTTTGCATTTCAGCCAGCCCAATGGATGATGCTTCCTGGCATCGGCTTCGTGTCGTTGAAACGCCTGACGGGCCGGACATCAAGCATGAAAGGAGGGTATCCATGAGCCGAAAAGAAAAAGAAGTGACGGAAACGTCGGAAGCTGAGATTGCGGTGCACTGGGGGGAGGAGCAGTTCTTCTACCCGTCTGCACAGTTCATTGCCCAGGCAAACGTAACCGATCCGAAGGTGTTCGAGCGCTTCAGCCTGGACAATTTCCCAAATTGTTTCAAGGAGTACGCGGATCTGCTGTCCTGGTACGAGTACTGGCACACGACGCTGGACACGAGCGACGCCCCCTGCTGGAAGTGGTTTGTCGGCGGCAAGATCAACGCGAGCTACAACTGCATCGACCGTCACCTGGAAAAGAACAAGAACAAGACCGCCATCCACTTCGTCCCGGAGCTCGAGGAGGAAAAGGTCGAACACATCACCTACCAGGAACTCTATGTGCGGGTGAACGAGTTTGCGGCGGTCCTGAGAGACGTTTGCGGCCTGAAGGCCGGTGACACCGTCACGCTTCACATGCCCATGGTGGCCGAGTTGCCGATCACGATGCTCGCCTGCGCACGACTGGGCATCATCCACTCGCAGGTGTTCGGCGGTTTCAGCGGCAAGGCCTGCTCGGAGCGCATTGTCGACTCGGGAAGCCGCTTCCTGATCACCATGGATGCGTATTACAGGGGCGGACAGCTGATCGATCACAAGGAAAAAGCCGATACGGCCGTTTCGGAGGCAGCCAGGGACAACCAGAAGGTGGACAAGGTCCTCGTATGGCAGCGTTATCCCGGCAAGTACTCCGCCCAGACCCCGATGGTTGAAGGCCGCGATTTCTTCGTAAACGACCTGCTGAAAAACTACCATGGGGCGAGGATCGATCCCGTGTGGATGCCGGCGGAGGCGCCGCTCTTTCTCATGTACACCAGCGGCACGACCGGGCGGCCCAAGGGCGCGCAGCACAGCACGGGCGGCTACCTCGCCTACGTCGCCGGGACATCCAAGTACATCCAGGACATTCACCCCGAGGACGTCTACTGGTGCCTGGCGGACATCGGGTGGATCACCGGCCACTCCTATATCGTCTACGGCCCGCTGGCCCTGTGCGCCTCCACGGTTGTCTATGAGGGCATTCCGAACTACCCGGACGCGGGCAGGCCCTGGCGGATTGCCCAGGACCTGGGGGTGAACATCTTCCACACGGCGCCCACGGCGATCCGGGCCCTGAGAAAGCTGGGCCCCGATGAACCGCAGAAGTACGACTACCACTTCAAGCACATGACCACGGTCGGGGAGCCGATCGAGCCCGAAGTCTGGAAGTGGTACTATTACACGGTCGGCAAGAGCGAAGCGGCCATCTGCGATACCTGGTGGCAAACGGAAAACGGCGGTTTCCTCTGCAGCACGATGCCGGCCATTCAGCCCATGAAGCCGGGCAGCGCGGGCCCGGGTGTGCCGGGCATTCACCCCATCGTCTACGATGACGACGGCAACGTGGTCCCGCCCGGCGCCGGCAAGGCCGGGAACATCTGCATCCAGAACCCGTGGCCCGGAAGCTTTCAGACCATCTGGCGCGACCGCGAGCGTTACGTCAGTCAGTACTATGAACGATACTGCAAGAATCCCAAGAGCAAACGATGGCAGGACTGGCCGTACATGACGGGGGACGCCGCGGTCGTGGCCACCGACGGGTATGTCCGCATTCTCGGCAGGATCGACGATGTGATCAATGTTTCAGGGCACCGGCTCGGGACCAAGGAACTCGAATCCGCCGCGCTGACCGTCGCCGAGGTCGCAGAGGCGGCCGTCGTGCCGGTGAAGCACGAGGTGAAAGGGAAGGAGCCGGACCTGTATGTGGCCTTGAAACCCGGATGCAGGCCAAGCGACGAGCTGGCCAAGAGGATTCAAAACGCGCTGGTGAAGGAAATCGGGGCGATTGCGCGGCCGAGAAACGTGTGGATTGTGACCGACATGCCCAAGACCCGGTCGGGAAAGATCATGCGCCGCGTGCTGAGCGCGATTTCCAACGAGGCGGAGGTAGGCGATGTCACGACCCTGGCCAATCCTGAAATTGTCGTGGAAATCACCAGGATGGTTCAGGGAAAGTGAGGATCGATCCCATACCGGCTGCAGATGAAAAAGGAGGCGAAAAGAGCGGTGATGTGCGGGTGAAAGGTTAAAATAGTCAATGGAAGCCAAGCGAAAACAAACAGAAGGGGGACACGATGAATACGATGATCGTCGAAAGCGTAGATGTGTGGGCTGCCCCCATCAAGGACGAACCCGGCGGTTTGGCGTACATCCTCGGCGGCCTGCGGGATGCCGGTGCGGACCTCGAATTCGTCGTTGCCAGGCGGGCGCCGGAGACACCCGGCAAAGGGGTTGTGTTTGTCACGCCGCTGCGCGCTGATCGCGAGGTCCGTGCAGCCACGGCCCTGGGTTTCGACGTGACGCGAAGTCTCCATGAGCTGCGCGTCGAGGGGGAGAACAAACCGGGAGTTGCCGCGAAACTGACGGAAAAACTCGCGGCGGCCGGGATTAACCTTCGCGGATACACCGCAGCGGTGATCGGGACGAAATTCATCATGTACTTCGGTCTGGACACCGCCGAAGACACGGCGAAGGCTGCCACCATCCTGAAGAAGCTGTAGCGAGACGGCATTCCCCCGCGGGATGCGCAAGCACGAAGAAGAAACGAACGCTGCGCCCGTACCGCAACGCAGAAAACCCCCGGCCGGGAACCGGGGGTTTTTCAGGGCGGATAACACACCCCTTTCGCGGACCCTGCGCGGCATGAGACCGGCACCCGGAGCAAAAGCAAAAAAGGGATGTCTCATGAATGAAGAGGTGCCGGGGGGAACTGCAGGATTGACACGGCCTCAGTGAGATTACAGACGCGACAGCAGATCTTGAAGAGCCCGTTTCAAGAGTGGAAGCTCTTTCTGAACCACCTGCCAGACAATATATGCCCTATCGCCTCGAGCATGTCCCTGATTCGCTCTCGAGGATCCCTCGCAGCGCCACCGCTTCCCGCAACACTCGATCCCGGATACGGGGATTGAGACCCTTCTCTGTCACGACATCGACATCCCGCCCCAGAACGTCCTTCAGGTCCATGAGCAAGCCCCCGAGATCCAGCAGACTGCGTCCTGATTCCATATCAACAAGAAAATCGACATCGCTTCTCTCGTCAGCCTCACCTCGGACCACGGAACCGAACAGACGCACATTGCGGGCCCCGTGCTGCGCGGCAACCTTGATGATCTCGTCTCTTCGCATCGCGACCATTTCGCGGAGATTCATGCCCGACACCCTGTCATAGTTCCTGATGGGGTTAGACTGACTATAGAGAATATTGACTTAAAATACAAGGTGCCTATTCCGCTGATTCCGCCATGCGATTCCGAGGGAAGCCGCCACCCTGTTCCGGGTGAAGCCGCCACCCCCTCGGAGCGAAGCGACGCTGGTGATTTCAGTTCTTTCTCATAGTCGTGTTG
>Ga0255343_1005501_pt1 | contig 11783 bp, 13 predicted proteins | sample wastewater_treat_4_FD_192413 | JGI IMG/M metagenome (GOLD analysis project Ga0255343, IMG submission 192413) | Wastewater microbial communities from Lulu Island WWTP, Vancouver, Canada - plant16 | ecosystem: Engineered > WWTP > Wastewater > Unclassified | place: Canada: Vancouver, British...
TCGGCCAGATCATCCCAGCCCAATGCTCTGCTTTCTGCTATCAATTCATCCAGAGAAGGAAGAGGGGGTGGCTCCTTTACCCTAGGAAGATCTGGCTTAGGGCCTCGTTTACTCATTGAGAGCCCCTCCAGCTATGATAACCCTGCTTCTGCCATCGCCTTCCTCAACCTGCGATTGGCCAGATCCTCTACCTCATCATCGATCCCAAATGGATCAACTTTAAAGGGATCTCTGCCTTTACCCTCTGTATACAGCTCTTGCCGGGCTTCACTACGTAGCCTCTCCAGAATCACCTCCTCAGGAGTCGTTGGGCCGCTCTTAGGCAGGTCGGTCTCTCCCAGGAGCCTGGTGCCTTGCAGGATGTATTTGGCTGCAGCCAGGGAGGCCTTGGGATCGCCGCTATCAAGCTGCAGCTCCACCACATCTAAAGCACGATTGGCCAGGGACTTCAGTCGCTGATGTGCTTCCTGCCACATCTCTGACCTCTGGCGATTCAGCTCGGCGATGAAAAGAATATCGTTATTCCGCCACTCCCATACAGTTTGCCGGCTCACGCCTACGGCTTCCGCTACGGCCCTATCACTCTTGCCCTGCAACAGGTGCTCGATGGCATTATGCTGCTCCTGAGAAAGCTGTCGGATTTTGTCTGATTTTGTCGTCCCGGACATTGTATCACCTTATGTTTATCAGTCTAGTTATCCATAATAGCGTTTTTTTGTCCTATTCAGGATCAAAGCATATAAATATTTGTACAATTTGGACAATATTTTGTAATTTGTACCCAAAAAAGAGAGGATAGGTTATCCACCCCAACTATCCAAGACTTCAACCTCAGCATCTACAGGGACAGGAGAGAGCAGCTCAGAGCCTACCCGCCTCATTATCTCCAGAAGGAGGGAGGCCATATCCTGGGCCAGAGCCTCTGGAGCCTCCAGAATCAGCTCATCATGAACTGAGCCTATCATCTTAACATCTGGAGGGAGAGAAGAATAGACTTCGGCCATTACAGCCTTGAGGAGATCAGCCCCCGTTCCCTGCGACGGGGAGTTATAAAGCTCAGTGTCCCTAGCCAGCGTTCGGCCATCCTTCCATCCCCAAACCCTTTTCCGGCCCGCTAAGGTGCTACTGCATACCAGAGGAGAGGAATAGAATCCTCTCTCCGCATTATGGAAAAAATGATTTTTAGGATACCTCTTTGAAGTCTTCTGCCATAAATGGAAGGAAGCAACCCCTGGATAAGTGGAGAAGAAGGCATCTCTCACCTTTTCCGCATCCTCCAGGCTCATCTCTATCCCATATTCGTTCTTTGCATTCTCCTTAAACCTGGGAGCAGAGACTCCATAGATCAGGCCAAAGTTTGCGCTCTTTGCGCTCTGTCTCTGGGCCTTAGTGACTTGATCTAATGGGACTCCAGCCAGCCTGGAAGCTGTCAGTTTATGGAGGTCCTGGCCGTTCTGGAAGGCCTCTATCATGGTCTTATCCTGGGAGAGCCTGGCCATTATCCTAAGCTCGATACCTGAAAAATCAGCCTTGATAAGCTTCTTCCCTGGGGGAGCCTTGAAGAGCTTCCTCATAGCCTGACCATCCTCTCCCCGCTTCGGTATTTGCTGGGCATTAGGAGCCTTAGAGCTAAACCGGCCAGCTCTACTAGCTAACTGATAGTATCCAGGATGAAGTCTGCTATCAATGGGAGAGAGCTTTAGGAGCCAGTCCTCCAAAAACTTCCCCTGCCTGGCCAGCCTGCGATACTGAAGGAGATCCCCAGCAAAAGAGCAGCCAGCCTGAGACAGCTCTTTAAGATCCTCTTCTTTGGTGGATCCAATTTTGTAGCCCTGGGCCTGGAGGAAGGCCAGTACATCCTGGGAGCTAGCAGGATTCAAGAGGGGAGAGTACTTCTTACCCTTCTTCCTCCTGGGCTGGAAGCCTGCCTTCTGAGCTTCTGCCTGGAGGCTTTCGGTTAAGGTTTTGGCCTGGGCTTCCTTCTGCTTTAGCAGTTGCCTACATGCTGGAGCATCCAGAGGGAGGCCCTGAAGCTCCAGCTCTATTACAGAGGGAAGAGCCCTAAACTCTAGCTCTGCTATATGCTCCAGGTTATTTCTCTGGAGCAGCTCCTGGAGGATAGCATGGAGAGGGAGAAGTACTCCAGCATCTCTGGCCGCATAAGCTATCTGCTCCGGGGAGAGTTCTCCAGCTCCCCAGTTTGAAGCTTGGAGTTCTTTGGAGAGAGATAGGCCCAGATGCCTTTCTGCTAGAGCCTTGAGGTTATGCTCTGGCTGAGATTGTTTCCATAGATTCTTAGTAGCCTTAGGAGCCTTCAGGAGATCGAAGTATCCGGCCCAGCATACCTGGGAGGCCAGCATAGTATCAAAGAGGTCTGACATATGCAGCCTCTGGCCCTGGGAGGCCTGGATAAAGGCCAGGTCGAATTTCAGGTTATGGCCTACTTTTTTTATGTCCGAACGTTCGGAGAGCTGGCCCAGGTCCTGGAGGGGAGAGAGTCCTTCCTGCTCCAGCTCCCATAGATCCGCCACATAAACCCGCCCTGAAGGGAGAGAGAGCTGGGCTAGCCTGGCCCTGCATGATAGAGGATCCAGGCCAGTAGTCTCCAGATCCAAGCCACAGATCCCCGCCGCCTCTACCTCCTGGAGAGCAGAGGCCCATACCTCCTGGCCGTGTACCTCGATTACATCCAGAGATAAGGGGAAGGCCTGAGGGAGATCCCCAGCTCCTGAGAGAGTAGCCTGGGATGAGGGCCTCTTTTTTGGCTCTGATTGGCTATGATACAGTGATACAGGATTGATACACCCTGGAGCCCAGATAGTAAGAAGGCTCATTTTCCAATCGCCTCCATAACCTTAGAATCAATGGCCAGTACCTCATAGATCTGGCCTCCTATCCGTTTCCTTACCTTCCTGGCCAGGCCATGAGAGATAAGCCGCTCCAGAAGCTCCTCCTGGGAGAGGCCCAACTCTGGAGAGAAGTCCCCGCTCATATGCCTGCCTCCTGAGGGAACCTGAGGGAACCTTTTACATGTAGAGGGAACCTGAAAATCGATAGCTGTAAGCCTCTGGTTCCCTTGGTTCCCTCAGTTCCCTCTAATTTACATAAGGTTAGGATATTTTCACAAATTATTTGCATGCTATACAGTGTAATCTTTCCCGCGCGCGAGAGGGAGATAATAGAGGGAACTAAGGGAACTGAGGGAACTTTAGATTGATTGATATTGATTTTAGAGGTTCCCTTTTCCTCTAAAGGTTCCCTTAGTTCCCTCTTTAACCCCTCAAAGAGCCTAAGCCTCATTCTCTCCCTCCTCAAGGTTGAAAGCCTTCTCCAAAATAGGAAGTACTCTATATTGCTCTCCTGCTATCTTTTTCTTAATCACTCTTCTTTCTGCTTGGGGTCGATCCAAGAGGCCTTGCTGCTCTATTGAATCCAGAAGAGAGTTTTTGGAGAGGGAGAGCCCCTCCTCCTGAGTTCGGAGATACTTTATTACCTGCTCCCAAGCGGGCCCCCATAGGAGGTAATAGACTCCTTTATCATCAGGTCCCCAGCCGATTTTTACCGCTCCTAGCGTTCGCTCTGCAACCTCTGGAGTTGCGTCTTCCATAGTAGCAAAGTATATCCGGCCCTGAGTTTGCAGCTCCTGGAGGGCCTCAAAGAAGCGTTTAGTGGGCTCTTCCCGCTCTGCAACCTGGGCCAGATCATCAGCCACTTGATTGAGTGTTTCCCAGGCCTCCTGGAGGAAACCAGCCGCTTCCTTCTGGGAGAGAGCTCCCTGGGTGATTGCAAAATGGATGAAGGTATTCAGTCCTATGAAGAGATGAGCCACCATCTCATCTAACCGTCTATGTCTGGTTCTGGTCTTGGAGGTTCTCCTGGTCTCTTCTCTTAGGCGCTCAAAGTCTTCTGCAAAATGGGATGGAAGCTCATCAATCTGGGGAGCCAGCCATTCCAGGTATCCCCTCATTACCTGGGAGAGGAGGCCCCTCTGGGCCTGGCCTTGAGTAAGCTTTTCTTGGTTTATGTCCTCTTTGAGGAGATGGAGTACTAGGTTCCTGGCCAAACTGGATCCAGAGAGAGGCATCGTCTCCCCTGAGCATAAGGCCAGGCCCCTAGGAGGATGCCCAGCCATTAGGGATATGTTTGATGTTAATCGGCCTCTTCCTTGTCTATCTCCTTGATTTCGGGTAAGGTATTCCAGCACTCCCTCCAGCCGTTCCTTTTCCCTGGGATTTTTGGCTGGATAGAGATCATCAACCACCAGAAGAGTATCCTTAGTTTGGAAAGCCATCTCTTCTATTGATTTAGGAGTGTCTCGGAAAGATGCAGGGAGTGATTTAGGGCTAAAGTTTCCATAATGGGAGAGGAAGAGAGCGATTAAGGTGCTCTTAAACGATCCTGTGGTTCCCCATATGTAGGTAACAAATCCCGGCTCTATTCCGGCCTGTCTCAGAGGCTCTAAAAGAGGGGGAAGCCAAACGAGAGCATAGAGAGGGATTATTATCCGCTTAGGCCCCAACCCCCTGAGGGAGAGGGAAGCTCTCAGAGCCTCTTTTATATCTCCAGCCTCTGGAGGAAGAGAGTACCTCCTGAGTCTGTCGGAGATTTCTACTTCCACAGCCTCAGAGCCTACAGCTCCCCAAGCATGGAGGAAGGCCCAGGAGCCGTTTACTTTCCTCCACCCCAAATGTGTAAATATGGTGCTCTCTGGGATGCCCCCTTCAGCCATAAGCTGAATAGCAAGCCGTACCTCATCCTCCATTTTTGGTTTTATTGCTGCTCGGATTCCCCAGGCCTCAATAGGCCATTTCATTTCTAAGAAATTTTTACCAGATACTTTAAAGGGCTTGCAAAGGGTCCCTCCTCGGAGGATAGCCTGGAGTTCAATAAACCGCTCTGTAGAAAGGCCATCGTCTTTGTGTATCTCTCTGAGAGGCCAGGGTATAAAGTTGCAGAGAGGAACAAATTCCATTTTGTCCTCCCCATCGTGGCCTCTATGGTATTCGATTTTAGCTAATCCTCCTGGGCCTATTGAATACTCCTTAATATGGTCTTTCAATAGAGCTATGGGAATATCATATTCCGACCCTAGCCCTGAAGAGGCCTCTGGGGAGTTAGAGGCCCTAGGCTTGGATTGAAGCTCCTTCAGCTTCTTCTTTGCTTCAGAGAGGAGGGCCTTCCTTACATCGCTCTGGAGGCTTGTTTGATGTTTCAGCCAATCTAAAGCGAATACTTCCCCTTTGCCTCCCAGATAGGCCACTACCGCCTTTTGTTTGTCCTCTAAGCTGTCCGATTTAATCAGCCTCTCTGCAAAGGCTACTCCCCCATCTCTAAAGGGGAGATAAGGCTCTGCTCTGTCTTTCATGGCCTGGAGATCCTGAAGAGCCTGCTCCTTCCTGGCCAGAATAAAATCATCTAAGCCGGTCTTTCCCTCTTTGGCTACTGGGGGGAGGGTAAGAACCCGCACCTCTTCAGCTCCCAGCCGGTATAGCTGCTCTGCCAGCCTGGGGAAAGCATCCCTGGCCTTATGGCCTGGGACTATATCGCTATCATAGAGAAGAGTAACCTTCTTTCCATCCCAGTTCACCTGGGCCAGCTCAGGGAGGAGGGCCTCATCATCCTTTAGCTTCTCCCCATTAGGCAGGAGAGAGGCCTCTTCTCCTGAGGTCCTCCAGCTCCATACTCCACTCAAAGCCACTATGGGAAGACCCAGAAGGGAGCTAGCAATAGCCTTTAGCTCTCCCTCAGTTATCCAGAGATCCTGGGCTTTGGCCAGATCAAGGCCAGGAGGAACGAAAACATGGTTAGGCTCTCCTTTAGGATGGATATACTTAGGTCCATCAGGGAGAGGAGTATCTGGCCTGATAACAAAAGCTCCATTTCCAGGGTATCCAATGTAAATGCCTGAGCCTTCCACCCTCCAGCCTGAAAGCTGCTCGATCTCCTGGGAGGTAACGGTTTTGAGCTGGCCGCTCTTCTCCAGGTCCTGAATCTCTGGCCGCTCTGGATCTATCGCATAATGGAAGGAAAGCCTCGATTTATGAGCCTCACAAAGCAAGATTACTCCTCCGCTCCCCGAAATAATCCCGCTCTGACTGGAAGAAAAGAACCCGCTCTTTCCAATAATACAGATCGTTAATAGCTTTACCTAGTTGCTGCTTCAATCTGGCATTATCTGCTTGAAGCAGTATATTTTTATATCTTAAATTAGAGGTAGTCATGGCAATCACTTTTTTTAGAAAAACCGTCCACTAATGGCATCAAGCTAAATAATATTTAGGTTAAATTATAAAGGTTAAGCTATCTCTAAGAAACCCAAGCCCAGAGCTTCACAGATCTTGGAGGCCTCCAAGAGGAGAGCATGTCCATTGAAAAACTCTATCCTCTTCTCCTGGGCCTGAGCTCTAAGAGCCTGATTTCGTGAGAATTCCGAAAGAATTCTGAGCCTGGAGCCAATTTGATAAAGCTCTGTTGCTATCTCCTCTGGAGGAGCTTCTGTAATAGAATGAATCATCTTTGTATCCCTTCTAGCACCCCAGCACGCTCTCTACAGCTTCTCCCTCATTATTCCCCTCTGCTTGAGGTCTAATTACCCTTGCCAGGGATTTTGCACGTCTAGAAATGCGTCTAGAAGCATTATAGGGATGGAAGGGGAAGAGAGGGCACTCTGGCAGTTCGCACGATATCCGGCCATCTGCATAGTTCCCAGTGCAATCAGCACATTTCGCCTTAATGGCCTGCATAGCGGTCAGATCCTGGCCGGCCAGATGCCGCTTCAGATCAGTACTACCTGCTCCTGACATACTCATCCTCCTCAAGTTTTAGATGCCTATCTACCATTCGCATAACTTCATCCTCAAAAGCTTCCTCACCTTTGATTTTTCGAAATTCATTTAACCGATCAGCTTCAGCTAAAATTTCTCTTTTGGAGCCCCGCTTTAAAGTCATATAGGGATTAGATCCTGAACTTATCTCCAAATACCAATCATCTGTTTCCCTAGCTACGAAAACCGCTAGATCCCCCAAATGAAGAGGCCATCTATCAAGCAGGCCCCAACGTCCCCCCTTATCGTAAACCTCAGGAGAGTCATCATAAGCCTCATATTCTTTCCGCTCTTCTTCCGAAAGGTCATACTGTCCTGCCTGATTGATTATTAAGCCAGTAGCAGCAATATCCAACTGTTTTAATAATTTATCAGGTATTTCCTCTTTACCTGGCGGTATCTGCTTAAGAAGATCAATGAACCTACTCAAAAGACATCACCTTGAAAATCGATAGGGTATACCAACTCGTGAGAGCCCGTTTCGGCTTCGGTGGGCCTACCTCGAAATCAATATGGTATACAAAAATGCTCTGCTTATCCGTGCAGGTCACGTTTAGGATGAGGGAATCCCCTCTCATAAATAACATAGGGGAAAATGAAACCAGGTTCGGGAGACCTCGTAAGGATTCAATCATATACAATTGAGTACCTCTTCACTGTCTGGTTACGCTCTTTCCTCTCCGAGCATCGGATCAAACCGGAAGCAGTAAGCTCTTTAAGGCAATCGCGTTTAAGCTTGTTATCGCCGCGTATAAGATGTAGTAGTTGGTTCTGAGTAATTCCACGGTTCCTAGCTACTTCTTGTCTTAAATCATGCTTAATCCGCTCTTTTTTAGTGACTAGATCATTCTGGGAAGGGTAATACAACCTTACGTTCTCCCCTGTCGTTTGAGAAAGCACTTTGCACCGATACCGGCGCTTAAGGTCCCTATCACCTTCGCACTGTTTTTGATCTTCTGGGCATTTAGGGCATAGAGTTTCCCTTACAGCAATGCTTACATTTCTAGTAAAATCGTTGGTTCTCCATAAATATTTTAAATTAAGGTTATTTACCTTTATGCTATACTTACACATCTTTAGAATTTGTGCCTGGGCCTCCTGAAAAGACTCACTTGAACTATGCATTAGTGAGAAAGTTTTATCATAAGTCCCTTTCATTTTATGCCTCTATCTCTTTCCTCTTAAGCCTAGTTTGCGCTGTTTCCCAGTAAGGAGATTTACATTCTGGGCAACGCTTAGGGTTATCAACCCTGGGTTGCCATTTGTAGCCACTCCTTTTGCACATTTTGAGAATTCTTTAAAATCAAATATAGTTAATGCATGGAGTGAAAGTAAAGTATCCAAAATAACAATGGAGGAAGAGCCTAGCATTCTGCTCAGGCCTCCAGGAAGGGGCTAACCCGCCCCTTTGGATGAGAGGCTCCCCCTCTATCTCTGGGAGAGCCTGGGCTCTAATTGCTCTCTGTCTGGCCTGATATTCGCGGGCCTGGGCTTTGCTCTGGGCTACAGAAGCTTTGGCCTCCTCCAGCCTTCCCTCCTGGATCGCTCTTATCTTCTCTATTTTATGGCCTACCAGGATATAGCGCCACATCTGGCGCGGAAGAGGGTGGTGCTGGAGAAGCGGAACCCTCAAGCCTCCACCGGGCCATTAGCTCTCGTCCCATTCGGCCCTCTCCATCCTGGCAGGCTAGCTCTGATGTCTGCTTCATTCTCAGGCTGAGGGAAGAACTTTCTCTGATGCTTGCATGGTCCGTGATGATATGTCGCGGCGGGGCAAGAGCACGCGCGCGCGGTCACAGTGTAGAATGCATCTTTCTTGTTGCTCAGAACCAGCACCAAGCGGCCATCATCAAGGCTGACCTCTTGGGGCAGTGGATCGCTCGCGACTTTCTTGAAAGCCAGAAGAGCTTTCACGGCGTCGGTGCTTTGCGTTTTTGGGCTTTCTACTTGGTAGACGAGTTTCTTTCCATTCATGTTTATGCACCAAACACATATAAGATATGCTAACTTATAAATGTTTCCCCATTTTCAGTATAGAAAAGAATAACCTATAAATACTCATAAAGATAAGTAGATAGCCATGTATGAAGTAATCGCGAAAATGGATAAACAGAACAGAATCACTATCCCCCAAGTCGTGAGGGAGTTGATAGGAAATCCACAACCAGGAGACATAATTAAAGTAATGGTCATTGGCAAAGTCGAAGGTGCAAAGCAAGGCGATTAGATCCCTCTGGAAGAGGGTCTAACCGCCTAACTTCGTGTTTATGTGGTGCATAAACATGGATAATATTCCAGCTGAAAGCATATCAGTCTTTCCCACTTCATGCATAGCTTTATAATAATTTGAGATAATCTTTGCCGGAATAATAGTAATAAAAACTGGTCCGCCAGGGTGTTAGCGCACCCTGACAGGAGAACTCCAGGATGTAGGAGTTAGGAGTTTGCGTATGTCAGAAATAGCCTCAGCTAGCATAAATACCTTGCCATCCGAAAGGCAAGCCGGTTTTGAATCGCCTTCAGAGCAGCTTATCGTTTTGACCTATGCCCAGCTCCAGGATCTCATCAAGGAAGCAGTTGAGCAGGCCATCCAGCCATTGCAGGATGAGATTGAAGAGCTGCGATCAGATAGAGAGAAGGATCGAGCTGAATTTGAGCGTTTTAAGGCCACTCATCGAACTTTCGCCGTGCAGACCACCAAGGACATTGAAGCTATCTTTGAGGCCACCATCGAGGCCACAGCGAAGCCACAACCATTACAGAAGGATAGAGGGGATATCCTCAGAGCCTTGATCGCGGCTAATGGCGGTAAGATGCTAGCGAAGGATGCTAGGCAGAAGATGCATTTAGGAAAGGAGCAATTCTCCCTACTGCTATCGAAAATGAAAGAGTGTATTGGCACAAAGCCATTTCATCAGGATAGGAGGAAACTAGTCTTATTTATAAAATAGACTGAATTAGTTAAACTTAACTATTAACTAATTTCAGCATCTCCCCATAAGGTTTAAGATTTGTATTGATCGCGTGGGAAATTACGCGGTTTACTGATACTGATTACTTGGAGATAGAGATAAATATAGATCAATATATTAAAAATAGATATTTTGAGGGGATAGTCCAAAATTAGTTAATGGTTAAGTTTAACTAATTTCTTCTCTAATTACTACCAAACCACAAACTTTATAAATTGTACGTGTTTAGCTTCTCTGAATAGTTCGATTGATACTGGTTTCACTCAACAAAGTGCATGATGAGAGAAGACTATGCCAAATCGAAAATCGAGATCAATAGGCCAACTTGATTGATTTTTGCTTGTACAATTTAGCTGCGCAAGATAGTGTAAAATGGGCTTATTGATATTGATTCAATGAAGCTAAACACATACTATAAATTTATGCTGTTATAGCAGATTTGGGTAGTGTACTTCCTTTTCTGTAAAATGATATAAAGGCCCTGTACCCACTATATGTTTGGAAACAAGGAGGATACAGTGCCATGGAGATATTTGATCTGCTAGAAGATTACCTTGTCGATCAGGATGATGGATTAAAGAAGCTACTGACCTGGTTCTTGAACCTAGTCATGCAATTAGAGGCGATACAGCAATCAGGAGCCGAGCCCTATGAGCGAAATGCCACGCGAACAACTCAACGCAATGGCTATAAAGAGCGATCTCTTAAAACGTGCGTTGGTGACCTGGAACTTAAAAAACCTCAATTTAGAGACCGTTCGTTTAAATCCTGTGTTTTTGATAAATATTCTCGCGTGGAGATAGCTCTGACAAATGCGATAGCAGAATCGTATCTGCAAGGCGTTTCAACAAGACGGATCCAAGAGGTGATCTCTCATTTGGGAGTTGAACGTCTCTCAGCTTCTACAGTATCTCGTATAGCCAAGGAGCTAGATGAAAAAGTAGAGGAGTTCCTTAAAAGACCTATCGAGCGCCCGATGCCGTACATTTTTGTTGATGCGAGCTACTTCAAAGTCCGGGATGGCGGAAAATACGTAACTAAAGCTTTTCTTGTCGTCACAGGGATTCGTGATGATGGACATCGCGAAATTCTTGGAGCCAAGATTACCGATAGCGAGAGCGAAGGATTCTGGTCGGGATTCTTTGATGAGCTGATAGACCGCGGTTTGAGTGGTGTTGAGCTGGTAATATCAGATGGTCATAAAGGAATACAAGCAGCAGTCTCGTCAAGGTTCTTGGGTGCATCATGGCAGATGTGCCAGGTTCATTTCAGCCGGGCGGTGCTTAACAATATTCCAAACAAGGATAAGGAAGAGATAGCAGAGAAGCTCAGAAAAGGATTCGAAGACCAAACAAAGATGGCGGAGCTGGCTATTGAACTCAGGCAGAAGAGATATTCAAAATCAGCTGATACGATCGACCGGTTTAGTCAGGACATATGGAATCATAAATCATTCCCCAAAGAGCATTGGAGAAGGATTAGAACCACCAACGGGCTGGAACGAATCAATAAGGAGCTCAAGAGAAGAAGCAGAGTCGTTGGGGCTTTTCCCAATGATGGGTCACTTCTTAGGCTTGGAGTTGCCATACTCATGAATATCAACGAGGAGTGGCTGACTGGTAGAAAGTACTTATCTATGATAAAGGAGTAAATGGTTGTGGATATGGGGCCAGGATTTTACAGAAAATTCGGCACACTGCCCAGATTTGGCCCGAATGTCAATTCGCTTGCACATAAATTCTCCTCGGGCCGTGATCTATCCTTGCATGTGCGTTCATACGCCAGATAGAACTGGTATGGCTACATAAGGAGCATATATGCAGGCCAATACCTTCGACGTGATAGAGAGGCGCAAGCGCGTCACAGTTTTCAAGCTAGGCAAGCTCTGGGTCTTCAAGCAGTTCTTCGATAACCATGAGCTCTTTAATGCGCTGCTGGACTACTACAACAAAGACCAGTACCGATTCGAGTTCAAGTCCACCGGCGC
>Ga0255343_1005502_pt1 | contig 11782 bp, 5 predicted proteins | sample wastewater_treat_4_FD_192413 | JGI IMG/M metagenome (GOLD analysis project Ga0255343, IMG submission 192413) | Wastewater microbial communities from Lulu Island WWTP, Vancouver, Canada - plant16 | ecosystem: Engineered > WWTP > Wastewater > Unclassified | place: Canada: Vancouver, British...
CGCACGACGCGCTTTCCGAACGCGACGCGGCTTGCGCCGCGAGAGCCTCCCGCGCTCCCGTTTTCTTCTCCAGAATCGCCGCCGCAAAAATCAGGTTTGAACCGACTTTTTTGTGCCAATTCCGCAATTCTTCAAGCTCTTCGGTTTGGGCGTCGTACTTCGCTTGCTTTGAAGCGGTTATGAAGTTCACCAAGGGTTTGAACCGACTCACGCCTTTTACCTCGAAATCGGTGATGGATTGGGCCAGCGCCGCTTTCTCGTGGGTCAACTTCTCTTTGTGCCCGGTGAAGTCGTCCTTGCCGATGGTGCCGTCAATGAACACTTCAAGAAGCCGGTCCAGTCGGGCGGTTATCCGTGCGAGTTCGATTTTCTGACGCGTCACAAGTTCGGCTTGTTTCACGGTGTCGGCCAGCGTCCAGCGTTCAACCTCGGCAAGCATCTTGTCCGCCCATGCGTCAGAAATCGAACCTAGCCGGATGCTCGCCCGGAGAAGTTGCGCCAAGGCTTCTTCCCGGATCGTTTTCAAGCCACAAGGGCCGCGCCGCTTTCCGCATCGGTAATAGGCATGGCCTTTCTGTGTGTCGGATGTGATTGAACAACCGCACACGTGGCAAGTGACGAGGCCACGGAACGGAAAGCGGTTGTGTTTCACGTAGCGACCTCGGCCCTTGTTCTTGCGGATTCTCTGAACCCGCTCGAACAAGTCCCGCGAAATCAAGGCCGGGTGTTTTCCCTCGTAAACCTCGCCATTGAACCGGAAAAGGCCGATGTAAAATATCTGGTCGAGCGTCCAGAGAACCTTGCTCAATGGCAAGGGGAGATCGTTGAACGTCTTCAACCCCCATGCCGTGACCTGTTCCTTGATTGCTGACGCGGTATATTGCCCGGTGGCGTAGGTCTCGAACATCTTTTGGACCAACGGCCCGCGCTCGGGGTCGATCAAGATTGCCCGCGTCTTTGGATCGTTCAAGTAACCGATGGGCGGTTTGTTTGGATAAATGCCGTCCCGGAGCTTCTTCCGAATGCCGCGCTTGATATTCTCGGAAAGGTTGTCCACGTAGTATTTCGACTGCCCGAAAGCAATCTGAAGCATGAACTTTCCCTGCGGCGTGTTTTCAAACCAGTGCGTTGGGAATTTCAGAGTTGCCAGCTTCCCGGTGTCGAGGTCGTAGATTACTCGCCCGCCGTCAATCGAGTTGCGGGCCAGCCGGTCGGGGTGCCAGGCAAGAATCGCTTGAGCCTCCCCCTTCTCAAGGGCCTTCATCATCTCGTTGAAAACCGGGCGGCCCGGTTCCTTGGCCGTCTGCGCTTCGATGTACTCGCGGGAAACCGTGAGCGATTCTTTCCCGGCCAGTTCTCGCAACTCGTCGAGTTGCGCCTGAATAGACAGGATTTGCCGTTCCTCGTCGTCGGTACTCTTGCGGGCATAGATAAAGAACTTCATGACTTAGCCTCCTTCCTCATCGTTTTCGCCTTCTCTGCAATCTTTCGGGCCTCGTCGGCCATTTTCCGAAAAGCCGAAACGTCGGGCGCGGGAATGGGCTTCAAAAGGATGTGCTCGCCGTCCGTGAACAGGGCCAGTTTCGCGCCGGGACGAAGGCCCAGCATCTTCCGGACGTTCTCGGGGATGACGAATTGCCCCTTCGATGAAAGTCTAGCGATCTGATAATGCATGTGTTACCTCATATTGTAAGAGCCGCTTACGGCATGGGTGCACAGTACTTGAGGGGAGCGCGTAAAGTCAATATCTTCTTCTCGGGGGCGGCAACGTCGGCCCCGCAAGCGGGCGCGTGGCGAGGTCACGAGCCGCCAAGCCCGCGCCGTGGGGCGAGTTGACGCGGGGGAAAGCATCCATCGCGCGAAGCGCGACAAACCTGATTTTTGCGGCGGCGATTCTGGAGAAGAAAACGGGAGCGCGGGAGGCTCTCGCGGCGCAAGCCGCGTCGCGTTCGGAAAGCGCGTCGTGCGATTCGTCCGGCGTGACCGTCGGGCCTCGCGGCGGCTCTGCCGCACGTTCGGCCTTCCAGACTTCGGAAAATCCTCAGCAATCCGGCTTCTTTTCCACCGTCGAGGAAACCGAGTCCGCGTTCATCCCGATCCTTCCGGCGGACGCGTCCGCCGTCGCGTCGTCGGGGGAAGTCTTCCGGTCGCTCGGCTCGAAAACCGATCCCGTGTTGCACGTCCGCTTTCCGCGTCCGTGGTCGGTCGTCGCCGAAAATCGCGCAATTCAAAACTGGCGGTGTCTCTTGAACCTCGTGCGAACCGCCATGCTCGGCCACGAGTAGGAATAGACCAAATCGACGGGCCGGATGCAACGTCTCTACCTCGCGGCGCTGACGCGCCGCTCGGAACATGCCCCCGGCTCGGCGCTCCCGCGCCTCGCCGCCCTTCCACCCCCGGCGCACGCGGGCGCGTCGTTTTGCCATCCGGCAAAACTTCTCGCCCACTGTGCGCCGCCACCCCGAAAAGCCCCGGCTCCGGCCACTGCCCGCCGCTCTCGCGACGGGCGCGGCCTCGCACGGGGCTTTTCTGCTCCTCGCCGCTGGACGCGGCTCGGAGTGCGGTCGCCGCTGGGTCGCGGCGGAATGGTCTTGGTCTGCTGGCCGCAGTCCAAGACCCGGCGGAACGATGGACGTTCCGCCGAAAGGCCGGGCTGAACGCCCGGCCTTCAGAGCGGCGGCGATCCTCTCGCCCTCCATCCTCATCTTCCGCTCTCCGCCTTCTGCCGTTCTTCTTTGCCGCCCCGAAACGGGGCGGCCTCGGCACGCGCGCGCTCCTAAACTTCTTCTGCCTTTCGTAGCAATCTGATCCACAACGCGAACGCCGTAGCAGTCAATATTCCTCCAGCAAGCCAGAGAACGGAACCGAGCCAAGACATACGAAGTGCCGTCATCGGTTCCACAATCCCCTGTGAGATGCGGAGAATAACCCAGCTAAAAACATCACAGAGGGCTGCGGCAATCAGTATGGAGAACAACCTCTTGCCCGTACGACGACGCAGAAGCGCCCACAAGACGAACGAAAGAACTGTCACCCCCAAGCCAACGAGTTGCTCGGCAAGAGCAAGACCATCGCTGATTTGCTGCCTGAACAGGAATGCATCGAAGTCAGTCATCTGGGTGCCCGCCCTCAAGCCTCACTGAGCCCACAAGAAACTTGTAGGCATGTTCGTCACCCAGCATTGCTTCCAGCCTTTCGCGACGGAATTCGCCCAACCTCGGTGCATAGAGGATGTTCGCCCCAGTCCATGTTCTTGCAATCAAGGATGCAAGCATGTCTTGTCCCTTGCAGTAACGATTGACAAGAACTACTTCGGAGATACTCGAATTCCCATCCGTAAAGGGCTGGATCGCACAAAGAACGAGCAACTCCGCGTCCTTTAACCATGCATCTTTGACAACCCCCCTCAGGCAGTTATCACCCGCCGACGAACGAAAATCCCATGGTTCGCCGATGCGAGCCGAGAAGTCTTGACCAATAAGACTAGTGGGTGAAGGGCTGGACATTGATCACCTCCACGGCGACAGGTTGAATGGACATATACTCTCTGCCGCCACCACCGCCACCATAGCGAGGCGTCACCCTCGTCCCTGCGCGCGACAGAGAAGGTTCATTCCTCAAACGGAACTCCATACGCACATCAGGTGTGTCAGGCAAAGACAGGCCATTCCTTGCTCTTGCCGCACTCGTGAAGCGCGAATCCGTCCAGTACGTCTCACCGGGGCGTCCGCCGCGAAGCAACCCGCTTCTTTTCACGCTGTTCGCCTCCGCCTGACTCATATATCGATAGAGAGGCTTCTGCCTGTTCGCTGCCCTTGCAGAGTGCTTAACGCCGCTTGCCAGTGCCGCCACTAGGACTTGATCGCCGTACTTCCCGGTAAGCTCTCCCAATGTGTGCGCTGCCGAAACCGGATCGCCTCCTGAGTAGAACTTGGCAAGGTCAAAGAGCTTGGTTGTCACGTCCGCAACGTCGGTAATGGCGCAACGCGCCATTTGCTCCGCCGCCAGGGTCGGATTGCCGGCAATCGCCTCCAAGGCTTGCAGGATGTCATCCATGGAGAAGTTCTGGACGAACCCGATGGCTTGGGCGGTCATGGATTCGCCCATCTTCGCCTTGAATCCCTTCGCAAAGGCTCTTGCCTGAAACTCCGGCGTCGATGGATACGGTCGCTTGTTGTAGCCCACGACGTCATAGAAATCAGCCTGGGCGTAGCCGTAGCCGACATCCGGCCCGGCGACCACAATGAGGTTCTGACGATGGCGGACGATCGGCTCGTAATAAAACTGCTCCGCAAAACCCCACGCATCGAAGCTGAGGAGCGGCGTATTGCCCGCGAATCCGTAAAGGTTGATGCTTGCAGCCTCTCCCGCAGGGTCACGCGTGAGCCATGTCCCAGCGTCCGGGTTCAAGTAGCGCACGCCGTACAGCACCAGCCCCGTTTCGGGATCAAGCTCCTTGCTGCTGAAGAGGAACCGCGCTTGATAGTCCCCAGCCTGGTTGACCAGCTTCCCGAAGGGAGTGAATCCGTAAGACGCAACCTGTTCGCCGTCGGAATTGGAAACCAGAATCACGTTCCCCATTGCGTCGGCATGGAAATACTTCACCGCAGAAGCCGCGCCGATGTTTGTCGAGACCGACAGAATCCCCCCGATTCCGCCCGCGCCGCCGACCACGCCGGAGAGGTCCGGGCCTTGCGTGTAGACTTCCTTGATCTGGTTGGACCCGTCGAGCACCGCCAGCACAAGGAACGAGCCGGGGAAATACACATACCGCTCAACGGTGGAGGCGTTGCGCGTGACCTCGACACGCCGCCCGAGTCCATCGTATCGCGCGGCCAGCACGCTTGAACCGCTCGCCTTGCTGATAACGTTGGTCAGCCGGTTGGCAATGTCGTACTGGTAAACAAACTCCGCGTCGTTGGTCAGATTGCCCTTGGCGTCGTAACTGAAGGCCGGATTGACGACCACCACGCTGGACGTGTTCGTCGCCACCATCTGCGTATTGGTAAACGCCGGGCCGTGATAGACCGCCGTCAGGACATTGGTCCCCGCGCTGACGGTGATGTTAGTCGCCTCGAAAACCCGGTCCGGGAATATCTTCCCGGTCACTCCGTTCACGGTGACCGTGCCCGCCGCGTAGTTCACTTCGCCGATGACAGTCAGCTTGCCGGTCCATGACCCGGAAGCAAACTGATTCAGGTTGTTGAACGTGTAGGCCGTCGTTAGCCCGAATTCCTTGCGGCTGGTCGGGTTCCCGGCCTTGTCAAAGACGTAGTTGACCGAATCGCTCGCCCGGGCCGTGCTGACAGCGCTCAGAAGCTGGTGCGCCCGATCATACCCGTAGGATAGATTCCGCCCGGTGCTCCAGACTTCGTTTGTGCGGCGGTCGCCGTTGTCGTGGCGGTAGTTGATCGAAAGCAGCGTGGTGAGCCGCTTCTTGTAGACGAGGTTCGTCATGCGCGTGAGCGCATCGTATCCGCGCGTTTCCTTCACGCCGTTGGGATACATGACCTGCGTTCGCTTGAACCCGTCTTCCAGATACGAGAACGAATAACCGCCTTCCGGCGCGGAAATGCCCGTGATCCGGCCCTTGCCGTCAATCGCGTACGTGGCGGAATACGAGCCGAAAGAAACGCTCGTCATGCGGCCTTGCTCGTCATAGCCCACGCTGACCACGTTCGTGCCGAACGGGCCGCGTTCGGTGGCGAGCCGCCCGAGCGTGTCGTACGTCCAGACGGTTGTGCCGACCGCATCCACCATGCTCGTGCGGCGGCTCAGCGCGTCGTACCCGAACGTCACCGGCGAGAGCGAACCGTACTTGATCGAGACCAGATTTCCGTTGGGGTCGTAGCCGTAGCCGGTCGAAATACCCGCCGTGTCCACCTTGTTCGTGAGGCGGTTCAGCCGGTCGTACTGGTAACGCTCCTGACTGCCGTCGGCATAGACCTTGTTGGTCGGGTTGCCGAAAACGTCGTAAGCCCAAGTCGTCTTGTTGCTGTTGCCGTCCCACAGGGAAGCGACCTGATCCACGCCGTTGGACAGGTAAGCGTAACTTACCGCGTTGGTCGCGCCGTCAATCTGCTGCAACACGCGCCCCAGGCTGTCGCGCATGTAGCGCGTGGCGATGTTCAGCCGGTCAATCGCGTTAGTCATGCCGCGATCCCCGTATTGGAAACTCTCCTGCAACGCACCCGGCCAGCTGCGCGTGTTGAGTTCGCCCCACGAATCCCAGGTGTTCGTGACCGAAAGCCCGTCCGCGTTGACGGACGACAGCAAGCGGCCCAACGCATCGTAGGCGGCGGTCTCGACCGTTTCGCCGTCCACTTGTCCGGCGGTCCGGTTGTTCAGCGCGTCGTAGGTGAACGCCACCGTCACCACGCCTCGGACAATCTGCGTCACGTTGCCCAACGCGTCGTAGTCGCGCGTTTCGGTCGTGGCATCGGGATACGTGACCTGCGTCACCCGGCCTTCGGCGTCATAGGCGAACGTCCAGACCTGATTCAGCGCGTTCGTGATCGCCGTCACCTGATCGGCATTGTTGTAGCCGTAGAACGTGCTGAATCCTCGCGCGTCAATCTGGCGCGTCACCCGCCCGAGATTGTCGTAAACGTTGCTCGCGGTGTTTCCGGCTCGGTCCTTGAAGCTCGTGGAATCGCCCCAAGCATTGTAGGTCCATTGCTTGGTTGAGCCGTCGGGATAGGTCTTCTTCGTGATCTGCCCGAGGGCGTTGTACTCGTTGCTGACCGCCAGCCCGCGAATGTCTCGCGTCCAGACCAGCCTCCCGAGTGAATCGTACTGGTTGGTCTCTCCGAGTACATACTGCTCCGTGTGCCAGGCATACGTGCCCCCGTCGGGCACGTAGGCCGCCACGCGCCGCCCGAGCGAATCGTACTCGTTCTTGTAGAGCGCGCCGGAGATGGTGCCTTTCTTCAGAAGGCGGCCTTCGGAGTCGTACCAGTAGTTTTCCCAGTGCGCACCGTCGAACGAACGGGCGGGGTATTCAACGGTCTTGAGCCAGCCCTGCGGCGTGTAGGTTCGCTTGGTCCATTCCAGCGCGTTGCTGATGCTGACTGGCTGACCTTCCAGCCCGTAGGTGTAATACGTGCTCAGCCCGTTCGGGTTGCTCTCCCATTCCTTTTCCCCGACGTCGTTGAACTGGTAATTCCACGAGAACCCGCGCCGGTCCGTCACCTGGTCAATCGAACAGCAATCGTAATGGTTCGAGATGACGGAGATTTGCCCGTTGTTGTCGAACGTCTGCGAGGTCGGGCGATTCAACGCGTCGTAAGTCCGCGTAACTTCAAGCCCCGCCGCGTCGCGCGACCATTCCAGCCGCCCGAAAGCGTCGTACTGGTTCGTCTCGACCAGGACGCCGTTGCGATATCGCGCCGCCAACCGCCCTTCGGCGCTGTAGGAAAACGTCTCGACGGTCCGCCCGTCGTTGATGTTCGTCGCAAGGCCAAGCGCATTGTACGAGTACGAGACAACGCGGCCCAAAGCGTTCGATTCTGTGGCGACCGCATGCTTTCCGGGCACATAGGAGAAGGTTCGTTGCACCGGTCCGACCGGCGGTATTTCATAGAGCAGGTCCACGCCGTTGGAGTCGTAAACGTAGGTTGTTAAGTTGCCTGTCGGATCGGTGAGCGAGGTCAGCCGAAGCTGTGAGTTGTAGCCTTGAACCCACGTCCCGCCGGAACGGTCGGTGCGGTTGGAAACGCGCCCCTGCGCGGTGTATTGATACTGCTGTTGAACCCCCGCCGACATGATGCCGGTCAGAACCCGCCCGCGACTGCCCGCCGTGGAAACCGCATAGTAATGCTCGATGGCATCCGCTCCGCCGCGCGTGGTCTCCTTCTTCACCGCGCCGAATTCCCATGTGTACTTGCGCGAAAAACCGCCTGCGTCGTTCAGTTGTACCCAATAGCTGTTCGTCGCGGTCCACTTTTCCGGCGTCGCGCTGTACGACACGGCAAGCCGTTCCGCCGCGCCCTTCAGGACACGGGCCAGATAGCCGTTGGTGTACTGGTAGCTGTACGAAAACCCGCCCATGTCCACAACGTTGGTGAGGATTCCGGCGGTCGAGTAGTTGAACGTCGCGGTGCGCGATGCCGCCGGTTCCGTGGAGACGGAAACCGCGCGGGCACTCGCGCCGTCGTAAGCAAACTCAAGATAGCGGCCCGTGTTCGGGGCGGTCTGCGTCACGCGGTAGAGTCGGTCATTGGTGTACGTCACGCTGACGGTGTTCGACCACGCATCGCGCACGGCGGAGAGCAAGTAGACATTCGTGTTGCCTGCTGACGGGGCGTAGGCCCACGTCCCGCCGTCCGGCTTGCGGTACTCGTAAACGCCGTTGGTGAGCACAAGAACGCCGTCCAACGCATCGGGCGGCAGATAGACGTTGTTGGAAGACAGCGTCAATAGGCCGACGCTCCCGGACGGGAACACAAGCCGGTTCGTCCCGGAATTGAGGACCGTTACAGTGCTGTTCCAGTTGCAGGACCATTTCGGGCCAAAGGTCTTGTTCGTGACCGGCTCGCCGAAGTTGCTGAATCGCATTTGCAGTTGCAGCGGGGACCCAACCGCCGTTTCATGCCAGATCGGCGTATCGTCCACGCGCACATTGAAGTTGGCGACGCCGAATGAGGCTTGCGGGCTTCCCTTCGTGCTACAACTGGAGCAACCCGCCGACTCGTACCAGCAAACCTTTTCCTCCGTGACTTCCCCGCAGTCGCCCGACTTGAAGTAGGTCGCGCAGACTTCTTCCTCGATATTGGTTTCGGTAGTCTCCGGGCCGGGCGGATCGACCACCCGATAAGTGATCGTGTTGACGCCGGAGAACGCAACCTGGTTTTCCTGTGTCGCGGTGGCCGTGCGATCATACAGCGTGATCGTGAACGAACCGTCATTCGTGTGGACAGCGGCGGTGATGTTGGCGGTATAGTCGCCGGCTTCGCAATGCCCGATGGTGATCGAACCCGCGCCGGTGATGTCGGCTTCATCGTCCACATAGCCGCTGATATAACTGCTGATGACTGACGCCCCCGACGGCAGGAGCGGGTTAAAGCTCTTGGTCCAGAATGGGCCTTCGCGCGGATCGCAAGTCTCGTTGCCCTCTACCACCTGCTGATACGACGGCAAAGATCGTGTGACCGCCACGGTCACGGTGTCCGCCTGGGCAACCCCGGCAACCAGCATCAACAATGCAAAAGCTTTCTTCATGTTCGTGATTCCTTGAAAGTGGTTAGTCATGGCATTCTCCGCCCGTTCTCGGGAAACCGTATCCAGACCGTGGCCGAGGCGTTGAAGACGGCCGGATCGAAGCCTTGCGCCGCTTCGTCGCCGTCGTTCATCCCGTCGCCGTCGGTGTCCGGGTTGTTGGGATTGGTGCCATAAACGAAAAACTCCCGCGCGTCGGGCAGGCCATCGCCGTCGCTGTCAAAGTCCGCGTTTCCGACGGAAAACGAGTAGGCCTTGCCCGTGTCGCTCTCGGGATAAACGACCGTATCCAGCCAGGTGATTTCGTTCGTCCCGGTGGTTGAAAGATTGGTGGCAACCATCACCCACTCGAAGGCCAAAAGGTCATCACACGTGTAAATCTCAAGCCGGTTGGTGAAATCGTTCGGGTAGCCGATAACCATCTTCATGCTGTTGCTGACCAGCGCGAACGACTCCACCACGATATTGCTTTCCGCCGCCTCGGACCGGAGCAAGACCATCCCGCCGCCGTCGTCGGACTCGGCGGCGAGCGCCGCCGCTTCTTCCGCAAGCCGGGCGGCCACGTAGAGGTATGGCTCGACGTACTCGGTTGGGATCAGCTTCGCCGTGATCTGCACGCGCGACGGGTCATAGAGCTTCTGCCAGTTGTAAACCTCGTCGCTCGTGTACTTCCCTGAGTACAGCAACGGCATCAGAGTTCGGAGGTAAGTGTAAGGGTCATAACCGGGCGCGGGCGGCAACGCATAGAGTTCCTTGCCTTCCGCGTTCAGGAAAACGGTCTCGCGCGTTTTCGGGTCTTCCAGAATCGTCACCGGATAGACTGGCACGCTGTTCTCGTACTCCAGCGACAGCCCTTTGACGAACTCCGCCGGGAACTTTTCCCAGGTGAACGGCAGGACATAGGGACTGCCCGGCTGGCGGAGGATGAAATCCTCCGACGGTGGAGTCATGGGCAGGTAGAAGTACTGCTCCTCGACAAAATACTGCTCCAGGTCGTACACGTCCGCGACCTGATGGGCCATGAACTCCTTGTACTGCTCGGGGTCCACGACGGGCTTTTTCTCGCTGTCCGTGGACGAGACGGACGCGACCGCGAGGCAACACATCGCGGCGATAAGCCCGGCTCCTGTGACTATGGGTGTTCGATTCATTGCATACCTTTCATGGGGTTCTCCCTCAACGCGCCCGCCCGGTGTTGCCGCCAAAAAAGAGGCGCGGACACCAAGCTCACGCCCTAACTGAGGGACCAGCAAGCCCCACACCGGAACGTAAGACATGGAGCCGCGCCCGTTGTCGGGCGCGTCCCTGTCAGTTCCGTTCCGGTGTAAGAAAGTTGCTGGTTTTCAGTCAGAACGTCCCCCGCTAATCGCGGGGAAAACTGCTAAGACGCAAAATAGTCTTCTCAAAGATCAGATTCCGAAGGAACAGCCCCCGGAATTGTTTGACATTTTGCAGAAGACGCCGGAAATGGCGAGCCTTTTTTCCGAGTGGTGCTCCCACTGTGGCCGGAAGGGACCCGTCAAGGAGGATCGCATCCCGCGACTTGTCCGCCGAAGCGCCGCGCGAAGGCGGAAGCGGGAGCGAAGTATCCTTGACGGGAAGGAGGCCACGGTACAATGCGGCTTCTGGTTTGCGGACGAAGTTCCCTTCGCCGCAAACCGATAGAAGCCGTCTTCAGCGCGCGGGACATCTTCGGGGTGGGCGTCCCGCGCGCAAGGGTCCGGCGGGTGGTCTTTGAAGAGCGCAGCCAGCGGCGCGCCGGAAGAGGCGTAGCGCGCGCTCCGTGGAGGGCCAGAGACACCGGACATTTGCCGGAGGCAAACGAGCCCGCTTGCCTCCATAGCATAGCGGGCGACCGGTGTTCTGGCCCGGAACGGAGAAACAAGCGCGCTTAGCCTCGGAGGGGCGATGCTGGCGAAGCGATGGGAAAAGGGGTCTGATTGATAGATGTTATTCGGAGATTGGAAAACCAATCCGCGGAGGGCGAAGCCCGACCGCCAGTGAGGACAAGGCCGAAGGCCGCAGCCGCAACGGTGACGGGTGCATTTCCTTGCTTAATGCGCCCGGCAGGCCTCTTGCCGCCGGCTGTTGGCAAATGGCCCCGATGATTTGGCGTAGACAAACACGCGGGGCGAATTGCGCGGCGGCTCCGTGGGGCCGCATTTGAAGTGATCGTGTTTCGCCGGTGGAGGTGAACGAACGAAAAGGCGTCTCGCCTTTTCGTGGAGTGAACGGAGCCGGAGAAACCGGCACTTGAAATGCGGACGGGGTGGTAAGCGCCGCGTGAAGCGCGACGTTCAGGAGCGCAAGCGGCGCGTCTAAGCAACCAGCGTTTTCGTTCAGAAAATGCGGGTTGCGCTCTAAGCGAAGACCGTAGGGCTGAGCGCTCCTGAGCGGCGGCGTCAGTGCGAAGCACTGAATGGAGCGAAACGGCTTCTGCCGCTACCGCATTTCTTCTCTTCGCGCGCGTGCCGAGGCCGCCCCGTTTCGGGGCGGCAAAGAAGAACGGCAGAAGGCGGAGAGCGGAAGATGAGGATGGAGGGCGAGAGGATCGCCGCCGCTCTGA
>Ga0255343_1005506_pt1 | contig 11779 bp, 10 predicted proteins | sample wastewater_treat_4_FD_192413 | JGI IMG/M metagenome (GOLD analysis project Ga0255343, IMG submission 192413) | Wastewater microbial communities from Lulu Island WWTP, Vancouver, Canada - plant16 | ecosystem: Engineered > WWTP > Wastewater > Unclassified | place: Canada: Vancouver, British...
CAACTAAAAAAACTTTAAAATCAGTGCCTTTTGTATCAGAAGAAGAATTTAATATGGACAATTTAAAAGCAAATTATAATTTACTAGAAGCTAGTAGAGCAGTTGTAAAGAAAGAATATCAAAGCACCATTGTAATGTCTTTGTTATGGCAAGCGGTTATTAACTATGCTTTAGATAATGATATGGATTTTCTATTTGGAACAGCCTCTTTTAAAGGAATAGATCCTTCTCCTTATAAACAAGCTTTTAGTTATCTTTATTATAACTATTTAATTGATGAGGAAATAATGCCTAAAGCAACTAAAAACAAATTTGATTTAAATTTTATTCCTGAAGATCAAATAGATATAAAAATAGTAAAAGAGAAAATGCCTGTCATTTTAAAAGGCTATTGTTTGCTTAATGCTAAAGTAGCAGCTGAAGGCTATATTGACTATGACTTTAACTCAGTTGATGTTTTAGTGTTATTAGATGTTAAAAATGTTAATCAAAGAATATTAAAAAGATTTGTGAAATAAAGAAAAAGACTGAAGAAAATCTTCAGTCTTTTATATTATATAAAATATTACAATTTTAAATTTGATAGCCTATTACTTCTTTTTCTATTTTTTTAATAACGGGGGCGGGAATATCTTTCGTTTCTAAAATGTATGCTTTATTCTCCCTAGGGTTAAATATTCCCACTTTATCTATATTTTTAAATTCTTCTTTACGCGAATGTTGCCCCATTATCCAATAAACAACAACCTGTAGTGTAGATTTAATTGAAATCGGTCTTTTTGAAGTTTTGATGTCCCACAATGTATCTTTTGTCAAGTAATCTACATGTCCAATATTTATATAATCGGTATATGCTTTGCCAAAATCAATCCCATAAGCTTTTATTGGTCCATATTCTTTTAAAAAATCCAATGCTCTATTAACCATAATTCTAATATTCTTTATAGTTTTTTTGTCCGGATTTATGTCATTACTTATGATGGTTCCATAATCTTTGAATTGTTGGTATCTATTTAAAAAATCAAACGCTACAGCTTTATATGTTGAAATAATCGATTCATCACTTAAATCTATAATTTGATTCAACAAATAATTTATACCTTTTCCAGCTTTTTCTTCCGCTTCCATCATTTCAAACCCATAGTTTAAAATTTTTTCATTCAATTTCGAAGAATCAAATGTATTTTTATTATCCTTAAATAATTCTAATTCTTTTTTTAAAATTTTCGATTTTGCCTTTTCAATAATATACCTTGTATATCCATCAATTGGTCCGTTAAAAATTTCTAAACGGGATATACCCGCCATAAGTCCTGTTAAAGAATTAACCGTTAAATCTACAACAATTGCAGGACAACTTTCTTCCACAATTTTTGGCTTATTATCGTATTTTATTTCTTTAAATAGCGCTATTTTAACATATCCGCCTTCTGGCTGCTCAATTTGATTAATCCTACTGGTTACTGCTTTTGGGTTTATTAACATTTTCATACACTGTCTCCCAAATTATGTTTTAAATGAATTTTATATTTAATAACAAATGACATTATTCTCAATTTCCTCTATTACTTCTTTAGAAATTTTTGATGTTTCTAACACATAAGCAATGTGTAGCTTTGGATTAAAGATTCCAATTTTATTTATGTTTTTGAATTCTTCTTTACCTGAATGTTTGCCCATTATCCAATACATAACAATTTGTAAAGTGTTTTGACTTGTAATTGGTTTACTTAGCGCTTTCAAGTCCCACAATGTGTCTTTGGTTAAAAAGTCTCCATCTCCCGAATCTACTGTTTTTGTATATCCCTTAGGCCCGAAAGTAAATCCGCTAACTATAATTGGTCCATATGTTTTAAAAAAATTAAGAGTTCTATTAACCATAATTCTAATTTTTTCGATCGCTTCTTTGTTAGGATTTATATCTTTTGGTCCTGGAGGATTTGAAGCTAAAGCTCTTTTTGTATTTCTGAACCAAACATCATATGTGCATAACTTACATGCAGCTGTAATTGATTCGTCATCTAAACCTTTAATTTGGCTACTTAAGTTTTTAAAACTCTCTTTATTCTTATCTTCTTGTTCTAAAAAACTTTTTTTGATTTTGAAAGTTGTATCTTCTAATTTCAATTTATATTCTACATCATCATAATCTTCTTCATTCTCTTCATATCCAAAATATTCTTTTTCTGAATTTGTTATAATCCACATTTGACCCTTGGCAATTAAAGTAGAAATAACTTCAATACGCATCCAATACCCTAAATGAGAAATATCAAAAGCCAAGGCCACATCTAATCCGCTCATAAAGCGAGTTAAATAATCAACCGCTAATCCAGTAAGAACTGGAGATACATTTCCCTCTTTGAGCGTTAATCCGTCATCAAATTTTATTTTATCAAATTGCGCCATTCTTACATAGCCCCCATATGGTTGTTTAATTTCTCTAACTCGTGTAATTACTGAACTCATAATTACCTCCTTATTATATTCATTATACTATATAAATGTTATTATAGATATCTTAAAATCAAAAATGTTACACAAACGTGTAACATTTTTAAAAGTGGCGTCCGTGGAGGAATTTGAATCCCCGACCCCCGCCTTAGGAGGGCGGTGCTCTATCCAGCTGAGCTACACGGACAAATATCTTATTTTACCGCGTTATTCTCTTTTATCGTTCCGCCTTTTATTACTGTATCGGTCACACTCATTAAAACATTGGGGAAATGTAATTTAATTTTATCTTTTAAAAAATTTGAGTTTTTACGATTAAGAAACAACACGAAAATCACTTTCTCTCCCTCAATCCCTTCTCCTTGCATTTTAGTAAAAGCATACTTATCCTCTTCTAAAAAGGTAGAAAGGTCATGGTCTTTTTCGGCTGTACAGATTAAATGAATTTGAATCTTTCCTAATCCTATTTTTCGTTCTAAAGTTAAACCTATAATAATTCCGAAAGAATAGCCTAAAGCATAAGCTACTGCTTTTAAGGGGGTACTTCTAATATCAGTCAATACTAAAACTGAGATTACAACCCAAAGTGCTATTTCAAAAAAAGTAATTAACGAACCAATTTTAGAAAACCCTCTATTTACTAGGCGTATTCTTATTGTACTCATCGTTGTATTGATAAGTTTTAAAACCATTATAAGAACTAAAAGCCCAATAAATTCTAAGATTGTCACTTAAATAACCTTCTCCTTGGATTAATAGTTCCTCCTGATAATTCGGTAATATCACTTTCTCCAATTACTACATTAGGATCTACTTTTAAGATATCTTCTTTAAGTTTATAAACACCTTTACGATTTGCATAAACAATTAAAATTGCCTTTGAGCCTTTATAACCTTGGGCATTTACTGTTGTAACACCAATTCTTTGTTCTCTTAACAGTGCCGCAACCGCATCGCTTTCATCAGTTGGTAAAATGATTTGTAACATCACTTTTCCAAAAGCTAACTTTTTCTCAATAATGGAACCTAAATAAACACCAACCGAATAAGCTAATGAATAGACAATTCCTTTAATTGGATATTTCATAACGTTGTCTAAAACAGACCCCGCTACAAACACCCACAAAATTAACTCAAAAAATGCCAAAATAGATGCCGGTACTTTAAACCCACGATTTACCAAAATCAATCTAACAGTCATAACCGTAATCTCTAAGACTTTTAATAAAAATATAATTAATAATTCATACCATGGTACGTTAAAAAAATTTTCAATATTTAATAATAATGTCATTTTGTCTTCCCTTTCTTTCTCTTTCTTTCAACTACATTAACTACTATACTTAAAACAATTAAAACTCCTAGACCTACTAAAACCCAAATATAGTTGGCTTTAACCCAATCTAGAGCATCATTAAATGTTTGAACTTCTAAAATTTGAATTTCTGCTACTATTATTTCTTCATCTAAAGTCTTAGTAGCAACAAACGTGATTGTTAGCATTTGTTTTCCATCTTGCATTTCGCTTAAATGGAAAGATGTCACTTGTACACCTTCTTCTACAACAATCTTCCCAATAATATCTTCACTCTTAAAAACTGACCCCACAAAGACGTTTTCGCCTTTTTTTGTCATTCCGTCAATCGAATAATTTATTTTTTTAACTAAAGGCTTTAAAGTTACATCATCAGTAATTTGACTATCTTCAGTTAATAACTCTCCATTAATTTCCCACCCCATAATTAAATAGCCAGGATCTTTTTCAACACCATTCAATAAATCTGATTCATATAAAGCAGCTACATCAGTAAAATCATAATCAATCGAATTTCCTTCTGAATCTTCAAAAGTAATTACTAATTTTTGATAAATAGGATGAGCATAAACGTTGTACTCTTCTGTAATATAGTTCCAAGAAACAAATTTATATCCACTTACATGTGGTGCTTCATAATTTGGAATCGCATCACCAAAATTGTATGGAATAGATGCTAATACATTACCATCTTTATCATAATAAATAACAGTATTATGCTCAGGAGCTAAAATACTAAAATTAAAATTGATTGATAAAGCTTCAAATCCGCTTCCTAAAGCTCCCCTTGCTCTAACAGTATAAGAGCCAATAGCACTCGGAATCTCACCTAAAAGAATATTGTTACTATCAAAATAAGATATCGTAAGCGCAGCATCAGGATTAGCTAAGATATATAATTCTTCATAGCCTTTAATTGGATGCCCATTATACACATAATTTTCTTGTGTTTCTAAATAAAAATCATTCAATAAATTAGGATCAAAAGCTGTATCCGATAAAGGAGATGGCAAATAAGCCTCATCATTAATTACGTGTTTGTTTGATGGCGCAGCTAGAAAATAGTCGTAATCTACATAATCAGGATCTAAATGTGAACCTGTAGGATCGCCAAAAGTAACATCAGTAAAATACCACTTATCAATCATAAACGCATGACTCCAAGCATGATTTTCCCAACCACCAGACCCATATGCTTGTCCTATTGTAGTTATCACTGGTATATTGCAATAATTTGCTAACATTTGAAAAGCTTCAGCGTAAGCCTCGCAAACAGGCTCATATAAAGAACCATCTTTTCCAAAATCTGATTTAATTAAAGCTCCACTAGGGTTATGAGCAAAAGCGCTAGAAAAATCTGTATCGTATTCATTGTTTTGAATTAACCATGTATATAGATATCTTAATTTTTGATATTCGTTTTGTAATTGATCTGCTTCTTGTTTTAAATATGCCCTTCGAGCTAAAATATGAGTTAAATCTTCATTTAAAAGCGCCTGATTGAATGTTGCGCCAGACATATACCCATCCTCAATACCTGGTGTAACTGTTAGTGTAGCACTAATAACAGTACCACTTACAGAAATATTAACAGCATTGTTAAACCAAAAATACTCAGGATGGTCATAATTAAATGCTCTCCAAGCTTTCCCGGAAGAATCAGCCATAGCTTGTGCTTTATTGCCCGATAATCCCTCAAAAACAGCTTCAAAAGGATAACCGCCCATCATCATTGGAACAAAACCCGCATATACTTCTTTGCCATTATCATCTAAAGTATTGTAATAGAATTTGTTTCCCGTTTCTTGACTATTATGCAAAACATTAACTTTTTGATTAAAATTCATACTTGCATAATCGTTATAAAACTCTCCAAACGATTTTGCTTCTACTTTGTAATTAAAAAATAATACACCAAAAACAGCTAGCAAAAATACAAATAATACTTTTCTTTTCATTTTTACTCCCATTCTATTGTTCCCGGAGGTTTTGAAGAAATATCGTAGATTACTCTACTACACTTTGTTTCCAAAACAATTCTCTCTCCAATTTTATTTAATACTTCATAAGGTATAGGATAAGCTTGAGCTTTTTGAGCATCTTTACTTGTTACTGCTCTTAAAGCAATAACATAATTATAGTTCCTCTTGCCATCAAAAACTCCTGTCGATTTAGTATCTGAAACAACAGTAAAATATTGCCAAATAATTTGGTCTAATTTTGCTTTTTTTAATTCTTCCCTAAAAATAGCATCACTTATCTTAGCCATTTGAAGTTTTTCACTAGTAATTTCACCCACAACCCTCACTCCTAAACCAGGACCAGGAAAAGGTTGTCTTAATAATAGCTCATCATCTAAACCCATTATTTTACCTAATGCTCTAACTTCATCTTTATATAATTCTTTAATTGGCTCTACTAACTTAAAACCTAATTCGCTAGGTAATCCCCCAACATTATGGTGCGATTTAAATAATTGTTCTCCTTTTTTAGATTCAATAACATCAGTATAAATCGTTCCTTGAGCTAAATATTCATATTCCTTACCCAAACTTTTGGCTTTTTCTTTAAAGCAATCAATAAATATTTTTCCAATAATTTTTCGTTTTTCTTCTGGATCATTAACTCCCTTTAAATTATCTAAAAATGTTTTAGATGCATCTAAGTATTCTACTTCGATTCCATATTTTTCAAATCTCTCTAAAACTTGTTTTTCTTCACTTAAACGAAGTAATCCATTATTTATAAACAAACAAGTTAGTTGGCCTTTAATTGCAAGGTGTAAAATCTTTGCCACAACAGTAGAATCAACGCCGCCTGAAATTCCTAAAAGCACTTTTTTACTTCCAACTTCTGTTCTTATTTCTTTAATTTGTTTTTCTAAATATTGATGTAAACTAAGATTTGGATTTGATTTCATAAAACACCTCATCATTTATTATAGCACAATTAACTATAGAAATAAATAAAAAAGAGTTAACATAAATTTGAAAATGTTAACTCTTGAAATCTTTATTCTTTAGATTCTTTTTTCTTCTCTTCAGGCTTAGGCTCCTCTTTTACAACTTCTGCTTCTGCTTCAATTATATTTTCTTCTGAAGCGACAGCTTGAGCTATTTCTTCTTGTTTTCCTTTAGTTGGCTTTTTAAAAATATGAACAATTAAATAAACTGATACGCCAATAACTACAATTGCAATTAAGCCTATTGGAGATCCTACTACTCTTAAGAACCCACCAACTTTTGGAATTTTTCCCGAATAAATACCTACAAATTTATCTTTTGTAATACGCCAATAATCCATTGGTGCTTCAGGATTAGCTGGACGTGTACGGAAACATGCATCTCCTCTTTCATTTACAGTCCATTCAGCAAAATAGTGAACTACCACATTATTATTAGGGTCTACAAAGGCAACAATATCGCCTTCTTTTAAATCATCAAAATCATAGGCAGTAATGAATACAAAATCATTTGGAACTAACTCTGGCTCCATACTCTCTGTTAGAATTACATAGCCTTTGAATCCCATGTATCTTGCAGTTAAATTAGGTGAAACTAAGTTAAATACAAAATAAAAAATTAAATAAGCTAATACTATTAGCGAAGCAACATAACCAATCCATCCAAAAACAGCTTTAACTTTTTCTTTTTTGGTTTTTTCTTCAGTTGCCATTACTTCTTCTTTTTTTGTTTCCATAATTAACCTCACTTACTCGTATATTATTACACAATTAATTTATTTTGTCAATGAAAAGTATTTTATTATTAATATTTAAATAAAATGCTTATATTAAAGCTTCGATAACGCATGAACTATTAAAACCATGCTCCAAGTATCCAATTTACAGTACTCTTCTAGATTTTTTCTTACTTCTTCCAAATCTTCTTCGTCAAGTTTTGGAAAAGAATAATAAGCCTCTTGCGCCATCATTCCGTGTTGAATTTCTAAATCTTGATAAGATAATTCTGGCGCAAATATAGGTAATACTTTTTTGATGCTAAAACTACCTTTTAAGTCATTATCATAAAAAAATGTTATTTGCCTACCATTAACCGACCTTAAAAAAACATCCAATAAATCTACTATGTGGTCTTTTATTTTTAATAATTGTTCACTATACTGAGGGTAAAACTCCGCTAATTCTTCAATTCTACTTGTCTCAAAACTAGCATTATAAACTAAAACTGTTCCGCCTTTTGTAAGATCAATATTTTCAACTAGTGCTTTTGCACATTCTTCCCTATGATCTACAAAATCAGGAGCTAAAAACGAATAATGGCAATCATTAATATCTTTTAATGCATTTTTAGATTTTTCTATATGCAAAGAAAATTGAAATAAAGATTGATTATATGGAGATTCACCTTGAAAACGTGGAAGTGGTGAGTGAAGGCTTTCAAAATCTAAATGATATATAGGGTAAACTAATTTATCTAACCAGGCTCTTATTTCTTCATAATTAATATATTGCTCACCAGAAACAAAAACCATTTTTTGAATTTTATTGACTGGGGTTAACTCGCTATCATCATACATGTCCATTGTTGTTTTACCATCTAAAATATCAGCAAATTTTTTACTTGCAGTTCTATAAAAATATAAAGCCGATCCGGGAATTTTTAATAGTTCATCAAAACAAACTGGGCAAAAAAGACAAGCGGTATTTTCCTGTTTTCTTTTACATTTTGCCCCTATTTCTGGTTTGATAAAGAAATCATTTTGAATAGTTATTTGAATATTTTCAATATCTTTTTCAATTAAAGATACAAACTCTTGATAGAATTGGCTCATATCTAATAAAACAACTATTTCTCCACCATCGCAACTCGGATAAGGATTTTCTTCTGTTGCGTTATTTAAATCTAAAATATACTCATGATTCAAAAGAGCCATATAAAATGTTATTTTCTTTCCGTGAGGATTGTTTTTTATAGTTAAAAAATAAGTATATAATCCGTCATAAATATATCTTCCTATTTGCTCATGTTCTGGATTGAAAACTTGTGTATTAAGAAATTTAATATATCCTTTTTTTGCATTCTCGCTATCCATTTCATTTATATCTAATAATCTCAACATACTTCTCTTTTTCTCAAAATATTTATCCTTCTTTACAAAATCACTAGATGACTTTGCTTTTGCCTCTAAAATAATAATTTCATCTTTTGTTTCTTGATAACCATCTACTTTTGTATAAAAAATATTGCCTTGTTGATCAATATATTCAAGTTTCTTTTGCTGGTCTAAACTTCCAGATACAAATTTTGTTTTTAATAGTGTGCTAGCATATTGGATTAGTATTGTTTCCGTTTCTTGGAACTGCTCTTGGCGCCATTCTTCTATTGGTTGTTCCAATTTATCCTCAAAACTATCTTTGTCAATCATTAAATCTAAATAGTCCTTTAATTCGGAAAACTCTACATTAGAAAAAGTCACTTTGTTTTTCTCGCTATATAACTTATTAAAACCATAATACGACTTGCAACGAATAAGTTCTTTAAATAGCGTCTTACTTATCTTCATCTTCTCACCTCTTTAATGTATTATATCATAAAAAAAGGGCAAACGCCCTTTTTAATATATTTTATCTTTCGTTTTTTTAATGATTAAATGCAAGATAAAATCAATTACAAAAACAAAAATAATTAAAATAATTGTCCAAGCAAAAACTCCTTTAGTTTCTAAATAAGTATTTTGAATGGCAATTTGATAACCTATCGTTCCTTTAGTTTGAGCAATCATTTGCGCCGTTACAATAACTTTCAATCCCAAACCAAAAGATTGAAGTAACGATACTAAAATTCTTGGCTTAGAAAGCGGAAAATAGATATCTTTTATAACTAAATAATTTAAATTACTTACAGTTTTCACATCATCAAGCAAATCTTTATCAATAGCATTTATACTACTATAAATACCTTCATAAAGAATTGGAAAGATTACCAAGAAAGTAATAACATAAGGAGTAAATCTTTGACCTACCATTAATAAAAACAAGATGATAACTGCTACAACTGGAATACTTTTAAGTAATGTAACTATCGGGCTAAAGAAGTGTTTAAATCTTTCAAATCTTAAAGCAAGAAGCGAAAAAACTAAAGCTAAAATTAAAGTCAAAATAGTTACAATTAAGATATCTAAAAAGGTTCTTAATATAATTAAATATGTTTCTCCTCTAGCAAATAGTTCACCTATTGTTTTAAAAACTAAACTTATTTTTGGTAAAACAATCTCACTATCTACAATAATACTACCAATAAACCAAACAAAGATTATAAACAATATCCCCAAAGAATAATATAAATACTTTTTATCAATTTTATTCATGTGGAGTATAGAAAGCTTGATCTGGTAATTTACCACCTACTAAAGCAGCATCTTCAACTAAAAGCAAATTAAAGAACTTTTCGATATCTTCTTTAATATCTATAGCTTTTTTAAATTCGATATTGCTTAGAGGAATTGAACTAGCAATTAAATCTTCTTTCATGCTTTCTAAATATTCATCTTTTTGGTAAATGAAATTGGCATATCCTTGAGGATCTTTATTTAAATTTGTAATATTGTTTTCTACAGCAGTAATAAAACTTGCTATTTTCCTTGTGTTTTTACTTTCGCTATTCACAAAAATAGCAGCCTGAGGAACTAAGTCTAACTCTGTTGTTTCGTGTAAAACATCAGCAATTGATAAATACTTTAAATTAGATACCTTTTTTCTTAAATTAGATAATACTGGTTCTGATGTTAGAAGATATTGATAATCTCCGTTTAAGAAAAAAGCAACTCCATCATTTATTGCATTATAATAAGTTATATTTGGATTTACATTTTCACTTGCAAGTGCACTTCTTAAGGTGATTCCTGGAATATTAGTTTCTCCAAAAGCAGCTAAAGTTTTACCATTTAAATCAGCTAATGATGTTAAAGGTTCATCAATACTTACAATATAAGTATTTAAAAAACCAATAACAGAATCTAACTTATAACTAGAATTCCCCGAATTATATAGTTTTGCTCCTAAATTAATTGGCGCAACGATAATATCTGCTTCTTTTGAAGTAAAAGCAGTTACTAATAAATTAGGTCCAGTAACATTATTATATTCAATATCTTCGGTTAAAGTACCAGCAACACTAATTAGAGGAATACCATTTGGAAGAGTTACTTTTAATTTAGCATCTTCGCTACATCCTGTTAGAAAAACAAAACTAAACAAAAGTAAGAAAAAATTAATAATTCTTTTCATTATTTCTTTTCCCCAAATACTTCTTTTTTAGAATATGTTGTGTGTAATAATTTGTGAGCTAATTCTCCACCAGGTTTTCCTAAATGAGTTTGGTATAAAGAAACTACATTAGGATTTTCGTGGCTTCTTCTAATTTTATTTTCAGAGTCAATTGTATATAAAGCTTGTGCTCTTAATTTGCAAACATCAATAGTTTCTAAATCTCTTGCCTTAACAATTGGTTGACCTCCACCATTAATACAACCGCCTTCGCAACCCATAAACTCTACAAAAATATACTTATTAGGATTTTCTTTAATTCTTCTAAACATTTCTGGGAAGTTTGCGGCTCCATGAACTACTGCTACTTTGAAAGTTTGATTATCAATTACTAAATCTGCTTCTTTAATGGCAACCGATCCTCTAACTTGAGTAAAATCAATTGTGTGTTTATCTTCTTTTTCTAAGAAAGCTTTAACTGTTCTTAATGCGGCTTCCATAACTCCGCCAGTTGTACCGAAAATAGCTCCTGCTCCTGTATATGTGGCAAGTGGTGATTCTGGTTTATAATCTTGCAAGTTATTAAAGTTAATACCAAATCTTCTAATTAAACGCGCAAATTCACGAGTTGTTAGAACTGCATCAACATCTTTAACGCCTTTGTCTTTCATTTGTTCGCGATCTGCTTCATCTTTCTTGGCAATGCAAGGCATAAATGAAACAACTTTAATTCGCTCTTTTGGAACATTAATAATATCTGCATAAATATGTTTAATTAAAGC
>Ga0255343_1005512_pt1 | contig 11766 bp, 8 predicted proteins | sample wastewater_treat_4_FD_192413 | JGI IMG/M metagenome (GOLD analysis project Ga0255343, IMG submission 192413) | Wastewater microbial communities from Lulu Island WWTP, Vancouver, Canada - plant16 | ecosystem: Engineered > WWTP > Wastewater > Unclassified | place: Canada: Vancouver, British...
GCCGACACCGTCTCTTAAGCTGATCACAAAAGCGGGGCGGCTGTACAGATCCACCAGACGCGAAGCGACAATCCCGACAACTCCGGGGTGCCATTTTTCGGAAGAAAAGACCAGGGCGCTCGTGTTTTCCAAATCCGGCTCGGCTCCCAGTTTTTCCAATATATCGTTGAGAATTTCCCTTTCCATGGCCTGGCGGCGCCGGTTGTATAAATCAAGCCGGGCGGCAAGCGGACGCGCTTCCTCCATGGTTTCGGCAAGCAAAAGTAAAACTGCATCTAGCGCGGAGGCTATCCGGCCGGCAGCATTGATGCGGGGAATAAGGCAAAAAGATGCCTTAAAAGAATCGATAAGCTGCCCATCGATGCCAGAGACTTCTTTAAGCGCTCTGATGCCCGGCCTTTTACCTTCCGTGATCAGCTCCAGACCTATTTTGGTAAAAATCCTGTTCTCTCCGATGAGCGGAGCTATGTCGCCGATTGTCCCCAGAGCAACTATATCCAGATACTCCTTAAGGTTGGGGTAGTTACCATCCTTCCAGAAGCCTTCTTTGCGCAGGGTTCCGCGCAGAGCAATCAGAAAATTAAAGGCGATCCCGACTCCGGCAAGGTGTTTGAAGGGGAAAGGACAGTCCGAACGGTTGGGATTGATGCAGGCAACAGCCGGAGGAAGAGAGTCGGAAATTTCGTGATGGTCCAGCACGATGGTATCAATTCCCAGAGATCGGGCATAGGCTACCTGTTCAATATCGGAAATACCACAGTCCACCGTGATGATCAGCTTGATATCTTTAGTCTTGAAAAGATCGATGAGTGGATTTTTAAGACCGTATCCTTTCTCCACCCTGTCCGGAATATAATAGGAAACGTCGGCATTGATTTTTTTGAGGAATCTGTAGAGGATGACCACGGAGGTTATACCATCCGCATCATAGTCTCCATAGATCAGCACTTTTTCCTTGTTGGCAATCGCCCGGATCAGCCGGGCGACTCCCTGTTTCATATCCTTCATCAGGAAGGGGCTGTTAAGATCGTTGAGGGATGGGTAAAGATAGCTCTGGGCATCTTCAAGTGATTTGACATGCCTGTTTAAGATCAACTGGGAAACAATCCGGCTTATGCCGAATTCCTTCGCCAGAGATTCTTGAGTATTTTTATCGCCGGACTCCTTTAAAATCCATTGGGTTACCGGCAAGGGACCAGCTTGCATCATTGACGTATCTTTTGTTTATTTGTGCTCATCATATCAGTGTAGGAACTTATGTCAAGCATTGATTATTTTCTCTCCATAACGATACTTTTCACCGCTGTATCACGTGCCTGCAAAATCGATGCTTCTTTTTTAAAATCATCTATATAAAGCGGCAGTATCTTTTTCTCATATCGGATGTTTTGCACCGAAACCTCAATTTCAGAACCTTTTTCCTTAAATATTTCCGTTCGTCGATAAGCGCCATCATCGTAGGTAAAGGGAGGGGGCAATTTTTTTATTTGGAAGCCCGGAGGAAAGACAAACCGGAGCGTTTCTTCGGTATGAAATGACGGACGGAGCACAATCGGGTATTTTCGAAAAGGGGCAGCCAGGACATCACGATATGTATCGTATCGGAATAAATTGGAAAGTACGATCGTGTCGGAATCAAGCAACTGGGCAAGATTTTTAATTCTGCCTCTCACATGCACAAAAAATGGCTTATTTGTGTTGTCGAGGTGGTCGGTTTCCAAATTTTCCACTTCAATGCCTCTGTCTTCAAACGATTTTTGTCTCTGCCGGGGCGACATGTATTTATACAGATACCTGATGGTCTGGGCTGCCAGGCCATGATATTCATAACGGAAGTCACCGTAGGCGTTTCCCTGTTCATCAATACGGTAGGTTAGCTCGCTGTGCAGACGGTCTGATTTCTCATCCGGCGCCGGCGTTTTGACAAATTTGTAGGTGCCGTCCGGACGAATTATAAAAACGCTGACCGGCCGCACGGAAGGCGGTGAATTGTAGGCAGCCACTTCATTAGTTGCATCGAGCCAGAAAAATTTGTCCTTTTCCGGTACAACCGCGATCATATGGTTGAAAGCGGCAAGCGAAGGCATAGTTTCATCGAAGTACTCACGATGGACAGGCACCAGCGCCGGCTGTGCCTCAATCCCTGCTATTTCAAGCATGGTGATAAGCAGAACAGTTTTGTCCTTGCAGTCTCCGTATCTCTTTTGAAAGACTTCCGACGCAGCATGAGGCTTATGGGTATGAGCCCCCAGCAAGACTGCCACATAACGTATGTTTTGTGAGACGAATTTAAAAATCGCGTTTATTTTTTCTTCACGGGAATTCATTCCGGCGATCAGTTGCAGGGTAAAATCTTGAAGTTCCCGATCGGCTTTCATTTGCTGCCTTATCAGTTTGGCATACCAACGTGAGATCCCGCTCCAGTCTTCCAGCGTCCAGATCCAGACCTGCGGAAAAGTCTCCCGGTCAACAAGCGAGGGCATACGCGATTCAGGCAAAATTGCTTCCTGGTTTAGGTTTTTAAAAATGTACCTTGTCTTGTCACCTTCCGTGATTATCTGAGGGGCCAGGTCCGTCTGAAAGCTTTTATATTTGAGCGTTTTGCCCCGGGGCAGCACCACTTCCAGAATATCCTCCACTATCGGGTCAAAATTGCGACAAAGGAATATCGTAAAAAAGTCCGGATCTGTCGCGGTTTTATTCTGGCGCACTTCGGTGGCATACTCCACGATGCAGCCGTCTTCCACGGCGGGCATGGTAAAGCGCTTTAGCCTTATATCCGTATAGAAATCGAATCCTGAAAACTGCTCGGTATCCTGGATGGCGTTTTCCTGCAGGGGAATGACCCGGCCGTCCGGCGTGATCGTATTTGCAAAAAGGACACGGGCTTTATGTTCATTGAGCCGGTATGAAAATGATTTGGAGGCATATTTGCGGCCTCTTTCATTGAAAATTTTGTATCTCTCCAGGTGCCGCTTCACGCTTGTGCCGTCTTGAAAAAATTCAACGTAGGCGTAGGAATGCAAAAGGCAGGCACCAGCGCCCGGGTGATCCGATGCCTGAGGCGTCCGGCCGAGATATTGACGGAGATCACCCTCGGCAACGCTTTTGAAATTAATTGAGCTGGAGCAGGAAATGCTTAGTAAAATCAAGCAGAGAATGATTATTTTGTGTGCCTTCATCTTTTCCTCCCGTGATTGCGAGCATACATTTTTTTGCCGCACCGGTCAAACACGGGTGTTTGTTGAAGTTTCAATAAATAAATGCTAGTTCACAGCGTGTTGCCATGCTTAGGAAATGTTTTAAATTAAACAAGGCCGATATCGCACCGGTCCAGCTCATAATTGAAGGGTATGAAGGGCTGGCTACCGTCTCGACCATTGATCCCCGAACCGCCGTTATACAGGTTCTCATCATGCCGGATTTTATCGACGAGATGGAATCCATTATAAAGGATCTGCAAAACGTTTTTACTCTTGAGGAAATCCCTTCGGGGAAACATGGAGTTTTTCCATGCTGATGCTCACACACACCTGCATGCTGCAGGAAAGAATAAAAGGCTCCGGTATCAAAAATATTGATCCGGACATTTATATATACAATATCGCGCCTGATTTGCTGACCATCCATCCTGAAATCAGCGCCAAAATGACTCACTCGATAGACAGGTTCTTTGAGGTACCGCACCAACACCGAAGGGCGAGCTATCTGATGTACCATTTGTTCGTTGATGACGTTGCCCATTACGGAGAAATCAAGCTCAAATGCTCCGAAGAGTTTAATCCTGATTCTCCTGGCTATACCTATATAAGGGGCAAATCTCTGATCGCTCCTCTTATCGAACTGCATCACATCATCGGCCGGGATATTTCCCGTGAAGATGCCGCCTATCGCTCTCACCTGATCATTGAGATGCTCTACGATCTGGTGATTCGCGAGCAAATAGATAAAAATCAATCGATGCAGCTACTGGAAGATGCAATCAAGTTTACACTCGAAAAGCGATCCGGACAGTTTTGCTCCGACATGATATGGCTTTATGGAATTGAAAAAAACCAGGCTCTTTATGTACTCGAAAGTGCCGTGACTTATATGACCCGGGAAAGAATGGAGCGGCTTATGAACCTTGAAGGCCGGATTCGTCTTTTTACAGAGAAATTCGGTCTCAGAAACGACAGTTTGCAATTTGCTGATTTGATTAAAACCCTTTTTCGCGATGCCCTGACTTCAGTTGAAAATGATGATTTTGCCCGCCAGGCAGCAGCTGTAATTGACGGCTGCGGCTGGACTCCCCTAAATTAGGCGGCTTTTTTCACAAAGCCGGAACGAATACAACGTGTGCAAACCTTCATTCTTTTTACCGCACCAGTTTTTTTATCCACACAGCGCAGACTTTGCAGGTTCGGGCGCCAGACGCTTTTGGTCTTGTTATTGGCGTGGCTTACGTTATTTCCAATCGATGGTTTTTTCCCACAAACTTCACATACACGAGACATGATCGATATCCTCCCAAAAAAATGTCCGAGGTTCTTAAACCATAAGACGTTATTATGCAAGGCTTTTGTGTAAAATTTTCAGGAAATGTGCGTAAAAAACCTGTTATGCCTTCATGCTGGCAGGCTGTCCCGTTGCTTCGAGAACCCTGAGCCAGACATTTCCTTCAGGATCGATTTTCCTGCCGGAAATGACTGCCGACAGGGGAAGATGAACGTAAGCATCGTTTCGCAGGGCAACCAGCAGACCTGTCTTGCCGGCCATCGCCGCATGAACCGAATACTGTCCCAGCGAGCTGCAATAGATGCTGTCTGAAGCGTTGGCCGGAACGGAACGGATGATATAGCTGGGCTCGATATATTTGAGATTGATTTCAAAATTTTCTTTTTTGAAATATTCTTCGATGGATTTTTTCAAAAAAAGCCCGATATCCTGCAAACGGACATTTCCTGAGGCGTCGGTCTGCCTTTGTATGGAGCCCTGGCTCATCAGTTCCTGTCCGGCCCCTTCTGCCACCAGAATCACCGCATGCTCCCTGGTTTCCATTCTTCTTTTTAAGGCATTGAGAAAACCTTTTTCACCGTCGAGATCAAAAGGGACCTCCGGAATCAGCACAAAATTTGCGTCACCCTGCGCCAGTGCCGCCGTGGCCGTAATATAGCCGGATTCACGTCCCATAATCTTCACCAGGCCGATGCCATGATGAGCGCCTTTGGCCTCCACATGGGCGCAGCGCACCGCCTCCACGGTTTTTTCAATCGCCGTATCGAAGCCGAATGATTTTTCAATCAGGCTAAGGTCATTATCGATGGTTTTTGGGATGCCGATGACCGCCATAGCGAGGCCTCTGGCAGTCACCGTCTGTGTCAGTTTTTCTGCAGCCCTCATGGTGCCGTCACCACCGATGCAAAAAAGAATGCTTACTTTCATGTCGGCCAGATAATCAATCATCACGTCGGAATCTTGCGGCCCTCGTGATGACGAGAGGATACTGCCCCCGATATGTGTGATATCTTTAACAAAATCCGGAGTAAGTCCAATCGGTTTATGGCCAAGGGTGGGATTTAACCCTCTGAGGCCATATTTAATACCCAGAATCTGCCTCACTCCGTAGCGATAAAACAAAGTCATGGTTAAAGAGCGGATGACGTCATTGATTCCGGGACATAATCCACCGCAGGTAACGATTGCCGCCCTGGTGGTGGCGGGGTCGAAAAATATCTTTTCGCGCGGGCCGGCGCATTCAAGCGAAAGGGGCAACCCCGATGCGTCTTGCTCAAGCGCGTAGTTATCTATACCGGTATTAAATAAAATCCGGTCATCATCTGATATGAAGGCGGACAGTCCGAGCGGTGAATCTATCCGGCAGGGACCAAGACTGGTGATTTTAAAATTGGTCGTCATAAATTCATTTCCTCATTGATTTTATAATATTTTGCACACTGTTTCGGCCGGAAATAATTTCCCCGTCAAATCCCGCGTCGGCCAGCAACGGTGCGCCGGTCAGGAAAACGTTAGGATGTTTCGTTTTCCCGTTTTTGGCGGCAAAAGAAGTGAAAAAAGAGTTTCTGATGTTATATATCGGAGTGGCTACTTTTCTTCGAGTAGATGAAATCTCTATTGATTTATCCAGATCGCACCATTTTATGTTCTCTTTGAGAAATGGCAAAAACCACTCCAGCCTCTCCAGAATCGAGCTGCCTTCACGCTTTAGCGCATCGTTTGTCCATTTTTCTTCCGTGGCTTCCAGATAAACGGTCGCAGACAAGGAGGTTTCTGTACTCTGGATATGTTCTTCGCGTGAAAGCTCAGAGGTTTCCAAAATGATCAGGTTATCCTCAAAAAGATCCCTGTCAATGTCGGAGACAATAACGGCGTGGTGCGCAAGTTTTTGAGGCAGGCATTTCGAGGCCACACCCAGAAAAATACTGAAAGGGTAGCGGAGTATTTTTACCGGGCGGAGGCGCTCCTGGAGGACAAAGGGCTTTTTGCCGGTATTGATTAAAGAGATGCTTTGCGCTTTTGTGCTGATGATCAGATTTTTAGCTGACAGTTTGGAGATAGAGCCATTTTCCTGCCTGAGCCCCACATCTATCAATTTTTGTGCAGAAATAGAAACCACCTCCTGATTGCTCAGGTACAGACCTTTGTTTTCTTCCAGTTTTTTGATGAGTGCGTTGAAGAGAAATTGCTTTCCTTCTGAAAAGTGGAAAACGCCGCGCCTGGGCGCCAAATGCTGAAAAGCTGCTGAAAACGAAAATAAATCGTGGTGATTGAAGCACAAAAGTGTCTGCTGTGCCTCCCAGACCTTATCCAGAGCCTTGTTGCGGGACAGAATCCCGTCAAATTTAGCGGTGGCAAATTTATAGCGCAGTATGTGCGGAAATATTTTCAGGTATGAAAAGTATTCTCTGAATGTTTGCGGCTGGAGCTCGGGGTGTTTGTCGAACCAGTCGGTAAAAATGTCTGCGGCAGCGGAGGCGGCTCTGTAGTAGTCTTTTATTTCATCTTTCAGGTGGGGGAACTCACGTGCCATTTCGGTCATAAGCTCGCCCGGGTCGGAGAAAAAATCAAGCCGGTGGCCCGGCAGGATTATTTGATAGGCAGGATTTAGAGGCTTTTCATAACCCTCGGGAAGGGAAATACCAAGCCCGGCGAGTATTTTGCCGGCCGGCTGTTTTGGATCCAGGCCGGTTGCAGGCACAGGATCAAGGTTGAAGACGAAATCATCCAACACGTTTAATCCACCCGTCCCGGTCTCCGCGACCAGAAGCGTCTTCAGGCCGTGCCAGGAGGCGGTGGCGGCGGCAACATGGGAAGATAGATCATCACCAATGACAATAATATCGTACATGACAAATTTTGTCCCGATTAATAACGGGCAGGGTGCTCAATCATCCAGCGGCGGATTATGCAATACCTGCCGCTCCCGGTAGTTGATTCCTTTTATTTCCACTTGACGACCTTTTTTCACGATGCGGTTTTGTGCAAAGTAACGGATCGCCTGCGGATAAATCTTATGCTCTTGTCTGAGTATGCGGGAGGCAAGTTCATCGGCCGTGTCGCCTGGTAAAACCGGTACCACCGCCTGAATGATGACGGGCCCTGTGTCCACGCCTTCATCGACAAAATGAACGGTGCAGCCGGAAAATTTGACACCGTAGTCGATGGCTGCCTGCTGTACATTCGTGCCGGGAAAAGAAGGAAGAAGGGCGGGGTGAATATTGATAACCCTGTCGCGGAAAGTCCCGAGGAACCAGGCCGATAAAATACGCATGAAACCGGCCAGCACAATGAGCTCAACGCCCGCATCTTTTAATAAAAGGGCAAGCTCACGGTCGTAATCCTCACGGCTGGCGAAATCACGGTGATTCAAAACCGTACAGGAAATACCGTGTTTTTTTGCTCTGGCAAGCCCGAAGGCGTCAGGGTTGTTGCTGATGACGATTTCGATGCTCGCCCGCAGTAAGCCGTTTTCAATATGGTCGATAATAGATTGCAGATTGGAGCCGCCGCCGGAAATCAAAACTCCCAGTTTAAGAAGACCAGCCATAGCCCGCCGTCAACCTTTACTGAAGCAAACCGGATCTTGTCCAGGCTCTTTCTTTTCGATAACACCGATCAGGCGGGCGTTCTCGCCCATCGCGGCAAGGCGGTCGATGATATCGCCGGTTTCCTTCTCCGGCACGATCATCATCATGCCGATGCCCATATTGAATACGCGGAACATTTCTTTCTCGTCCACGCTCCCGATGTCCCGGATGACACTGAATATCGGCGGGATCTCCCACGAACCTTCCGTTATGACCATCCGGCAAACATCCGGAATGATGCGGGGGATATTTTCGTAAAAACCTCCCCCGGTGATATGCACCAGCCCTTTGATGTTGAAGTTTTTGAGAATGTTTAAAAGCGACTTGACGTAAATTCTGGTCGGCTCCAGAAGTTCCATGCCGACTGTCTGCGGCAGATCCGGGACCTTGTCATTTACAGAAAGCCCCCCCTTTTCGAGAAGCACTTTCCTGGCCAGTGAAAAACCGTTGCTGTGCAGACCGCTTGCGGCCAGACCGATGACCTGATCGTTGATGCTGATATTGGAGCCCTCTATGAGCTTGTCCTGATCGACCACGCCCACACAAAAACCGGCCAGGTCGTAGTCACCGGGTTTATAAAAACCGGGCATTTCCGCCGTCTCACCGCCCAAAAGGGCACAGCCCGCCAGTTTACAGCCCTGTACGATGCCTTCAACAATTTGGACGCTTTTTTCCAGCTCGAGCTTCCCGGTTGCGAGGTAATCGAGGAAGAACAGGGGTTCCGCGCCCTGGACGACAACATCGTTGACGGACATGGCCACCAGGTCGATGCCGATCGTGTCGTGCTTGTCCATGAGCTGGGCAATTTTGATCTTGGTTCCTACGCCGTCGGTGGCGGAAACCAGTACCGGGTTTTTCATTCTGGCTGTGTCACATCGAAAAAGGCCGCCGAAGCCTCCGATGCCGGAAATGACTTCTTTGCGTGTTGTTGTTTTAATTAACGGCTTGATGCGCTCGACGAATTGGTTGGCGGTATCAATGTCGACACCGGCTTCTTTGTAGGTGGAACGAGCTGGTTTTTCAGGTTTAGATGGTTTTACCGGCATATGACTCCCAAAAGAACTATATTAGCTGTTGGTGTGGCTTTTAACGTAAATAAGCCCTCCTGTCAATCATTGACTTGCGCGGGCGGAAATTATTTGTTAAAAAATATCAATTATTTCACGAAATTCATTTAGCTTACGCGAAATAGTGAGCGGGGAATCACGTTGGAAACTTTTAAAAAAAATCTGCTTAAAATCGAGCAACCTCTTTCTTTTGCAGCCAAAGACAACTTCAGGAATCTGGCACACATCAGAGAACTGGGGAAATCCCTTTCTGCGCTGGCCACCTCTGTTATTTCCCTCATCCCGCCGGCTGCGAAAAATATTTTCGAGCCCCCGCTTGATAATATCGCCCGTATTTTCTCAGATTACGACACGAGCTCTGACGAGCTGAAAAAAGAAAAAATAAACGAAGCCACGCGCATAATCGGACGTTTAATCATGGCGGCCGACAATTTCGAGGCGAACCAGCCGATTAGGGCCCAACAGTTGCAGCAGATCAATGAAAGAATTGATGACCTGAAGGACTCAGCGGAAAAACTTGCCCTTCCGGTGCGATTCATAAAAGGGGTGGGGCCAAAAATGTCTGACCGCTTTGCGGCCAAGAAAATCAACACGGTTGAAGATCTTCTGTATTTCCTGCCGCGCACATATGAGGATAGACGTGAAATTAAAAACATCAATAAACTCGAAACCGGAAAAATTCAGACGATCATTGCCGAAGTTGTAACGGCAGAGTTCCGCTATTATGGTAGAAGAAGGATCCTCGAGGTCAGCGTACGTGACCAGACAGGGGTTCTTCCGGCCAAGTGGTTCAAAGGCCAGATGTCCTATTTTACACGTACATTTAAAAAAGGTGTAAAGGTCATTCTCACCGGTAATGTGACCCCGGACTACGCCGGCAAAAGCATGATCCATCCCGATTATGAAATTCTGGACCAGCACGATGAACAGGATTTTTTAAACTTCAAGCGTATAGTTCCTGTCTATTCGGAAACGGAAAACCTCCACCAGAAATATATAAGAAAAATAATCAATAACGCGCTGCAAAATTATTCCCGTTATATAGCCTCGCCAATTCCCATGGCGATCTGCCGTAAACGGAATCTGATGAATATCCGCGAAGCCCTGATCGGCGTGCATTTTCCAGCTCATGATACACAGATGGAGGAGTTGCTTGCCGCCCGCTCGGAGGCGCACCGCAGACTCATCTACGACGAATTTTTCTTTTTCCAGTTGGGGCTTGCACTTAAAAAATCCGGCCGTGTTCTCGACAGGGGTATCTCCTTCGCTCCCGGAGGAGCATTAACAAAAAAATTCCACGCCACCCTGCCTTTTTCACTGACGGACGCACAAAAGAGAGTGATTTCAGAAATCAGTGATGATCTGCAATCACCCAGGACGATGAACCGTCTTTTGCAGGGCGATGTCGGAAGCGGCAAAACGCTGGTGGCCATGTCCGCCATGGTCACGGTGTGCGAAAACGGTTATCAGGCGGCGGTGATGGCGCCGACAGAGATTCTTGCCAAACAGCATTACGAGACATTGTCTGCACGCTCAGACGCTATCGGTCTGAAAGCAGTCCTCCTCACCGGCGGGCTTGGCCAAGCCGCACGCGCTCAGGTACTCGAAGAGATAAAATCAGGCAAGGCTCATATCATCATCGGTACCCATGCCCTGATCCAGGAGGATGTGGATTTCAAAAAACTGGGCCTTGCCGTCATCGATGAGCAGCACCGCTTCGGCGTGATGCAGCGCGCCACACTGCGTAACAAGGGATTTAGTGCCGATGTGCTCGTCATGACAGCCACACCCATTCCCCGGACGCTGGCGATGACTGTTTACGGTGATCTGGAGGTATCTGTAATCGATGAAATGCCGCCCGGGAAAAAACCGGTGCGGACTCTTCTAATGAACGAAAACCGGCGTCAGGCTGTATATGATCTCATCCGTAAAGAGCTGAATAAAGGAAATCAGGCCTTTATCGTCTATCCGCTGGTGGAGCAATCAGAAAACCTGGACCTTAAAGACGCCACAAAAATGGCCGCACATCTGCAGGACGATATTTTCCCGGATTTCAGGGTAGGCCTGATCCACGGCAAAATGAAAGACAGGGAAAAAGACGAAGTCATGCAGGATTTTCGGGAAAACAAAATATCAGTTTTGGTCGCCACAACCGTAATCGAGGTAGGTATTGACGTGCCGCGCGCGTCCCTGATGGTCATTGAACATGCCGAACGCTTCGGCCTTTCACAGCTCCATCAGTTACGAGGAAGGGTGGGCAGGCGCGACATACCTTCGAGCTGTATTTTAATGGCCGGCTATAAAATATCTGCCGATGCCCGTAAGAGACTGAAAGTCATGGAAAAAACATCGGACGGTTTTGAACTGGCGGAAGAGGATCTGGCTATCCGTGGTCCGGGCGATTTCATGGGTACCCGCCAGTCCGGTTTGCCTGATTTTCGGGTCGCCAGCATTATCCGTGACGCCCGCATTCTCAACGAAGCAAAACAGGATGCCTTTGAACTGGCACGGCTTGACCCTCTTTTGGAAAAGCCCGAACATCTCATCCTGCGCGAGGCACTGATTGGCAGATGGAAGGGCAAACTCGATCTGGCCAAAACAGGATAGAAAAA
>Ga0255343_1005515_pt1 | contig 11759 bp, 15 predicted proteins | sample wastewater_treat_4_FD_192413 | JGI IMG/M metagenome (GOLD analysis project Ga0255343, IMG submission 192413) | Wastewater microbial communities from Lulu Island WWTP, Vancouver, Canada - plant16 | ecosystem: Engineered > WWTP > Wastewater > Unclassified | place: Canada: Vancouver, British...
TATTATACCATATTTGAAATAAAAATACAACACCATACAACGCTAAAATTCAGAAAATTTGACACAAAAAAAGCCGAAATTATGCGGTTTGAATTGGTTATATTGATTTGAAAGTGTTAAAGTGCCGCTTTGCCGCTGCTGCCGATACCATAAGTATTATGGACCCCTTGATGAAGTTCTGCTTTTTCAGCTCTATCCCCTCCGACCTTATAATAAAAAATACCTTTTTCACAAAAATATATGTTGCGGAAATCATAATTATGTGTTATAATATATGATAGACTGATTATATACTCTGCACTGTATCCGCTTTGGTAAGGGCGGTGCAAAACAAAGTACAATAATATCAAACAGACGAAAGGCTGGTTTTTTATCATGGATTATAAATTCTCAGACAAGGTAAGCAAGCTTCAGGCTTCTGCCATAAGAGAAATACTGAAATTTACTGCCGACCCCGAGGTCATCTCCTTTGCAGCAGGCAACCCTGCTCCCGAGGCTTTCCCCAAGGAGAGGATAGCCGAGATCTCTGCCGAGCTTCTCAGGGACGACCCCATCCTCGCTCTCCAGTACAGCGTTACCGAGGGCTATACTCCCCTCCGCGACCTTCTCAAGGGCTGGATGACCGAAAAGGGCTGCTTCCACAAGGAGTTCGATGACCTTATCATCACTTCCGGCGGTCAGCAGGCTAACGAGCTTTCATGCAAGGTGCTCCTCAACGAGGGCGATACTCTTCTTTGTGAGTCACCCAGCTTCATCGGCTCACTTAACGCTTTCCGCTCTTACAATGTCCACCTCAAAGGCATCGAGATGGAGGAGGACGGCATCGACCTTGGCAAGCTTGAGAACGCTCTCAAGACCGAGAAGAACGTAAAGCTCCTCTATGTTATCCCCAACTTCCAGAACCCCACAGGAAAGACCATGTCTCTTGCAAAGCGCAAGGCTGTTTACGAGCTTGCCTGCAAGTACGACTTCATAATACTCGAGGATGACCCCTACGGCGAGCTCCGCTTCGCAGGCGAGAACGTTCCCTGCATCAAGAGCTTCGATACCGAGGGCAGAGTCATCTACTCCAGCACCTTCTCAAAGATAATCTCGTCGGGCTTCAGAACAGGCTACTGCTCCGCTCCCGCTCCCATTATCCAGAAAATGGTTGTCTGCAAGCAGGTTGCAGATGTTCACTCCAATATGTGGGCTCAGGTGGTTTCCTACAGATTCATGTCAACTGTTGACAGAGAGGCTCACTTCAAGAAGCTCCGCGCTATCTATAAGGAAAAGTGCGACCTCATGTGCGGCTATATCGACAATGAGTTCTCAAAGAAGATAAACTACACCAAGCCTCAGGGCGGTCTCTTCGTATGGTGCGACCTCCCCGAAAACTGCGATATGAACGACTTCTGCCGCAAGGCTGTTCAGGAATACAAGATCGCTGTAGTTCCCGGAAACTCGTTCAACATCGAGGAGGGAGAGGTAAGCCACTCCTTCAGACTCAATTACTCTACACCTACAAACGAGCAGATAAAGAAGGGCATGGATATCCTCGCCCGCATGACAAGAGAAATGCTCGATTGATATAAGAAAAAATTACTTTGAAAGGATAATTCATTATGCCAAACAGAATGACCGACAGATTCAATGTCACACAGAAATATCTCATGACAAGAGGACAGGCTTTAAACTTCCCCTATCAGCCTTTCGCTCAGTTCATCAAGAACAAGAACGACGTTTACGGCGTTGTCATCGACATTCCTATGTCCGCTGATGTGCTCACCACTATGGTCTGCTTCATCAACGGCGCTGCAAATATATACTTCAACAACGGCGGCGAGTACACAGGCGCTGCTCAGAAGTACAGAAACTTAGTTCAGGCTTCACATACCCTCGTTGCCAACGCAGGTCAGCTCCTTCCCAAATGTAAGAAGACAAAGCAGTTCGACCTCCCCAAGGGCAGAACCAACAACATCTTCCTCCTGACAAGAAGCGGCGTTTACGCTGCTCAGATACAGGCAGGCGCTATCCCCGAGGAGGAGCAGGAGCTCAGAAGCATCTACGTTCTCTATCAGCGCGTTCTCAACGAGATCAGGACCTGCCAGCTCAAGGACGAGGCTGACAGAAGAAACGCTGCCAAGTAAGGAGTATACCGTACAATGGACGATAAAAAGCTTATTTTCAGCGCTATCCAGCCCACAGGCACTTTTACTCTCGGCAACTATATAGGCGCTGTCCGTAACTGGGCTCCCTTACAGGATGAGTATAACTGCATCTACTGTGTTGCCGATATGCACGCTATAACCGTAAAGCAGGAGCCTGCAAAGCTCAGACAGAATACCCTCAATTCATATGCCCTGCTTATGGCCTGCGGAATTGATCCTCAGAAATCTATCCTCTTTATCCAGAGCCACGCTCCTACACACGCGGAGCTCAACTGGATACTCTGCTGCAATACTCAGTTCGGTGAGCTCTCCCGTATGACTCAGTTCAAGGACAAGAGTCAGAAGCACCCCGACGATGTCAATGCAGGTCTGTTTACATATCCGTCACTTATGGCTGCGGATATCCTCGCATATAACGCTGATCTGGTGCCCGTGGGCGTTGACCAGAAGCAGCATCTGGAGCTGGCAAGAAATATCGCTCAGCGCTTCAATCAGCGCTACGGCGACTTCTTCACTCAGCCCGAGCCCTACATCATAGATGTGGGCGCTAAGGTAATGTCACTTCAGGACCCTACCAAGAAGATGTCAAAGTCTGACGAAAATCCCAACGCCTGCATCCTCATACTGGACGACAAGGATACCATCATCCGCAAGTTCAAGAGAGCTGTCACCGACAGCGAGGCTGAGGTCTGCTACCGCGAGGGCAAGGACGGCATAAATAACCTCATGACCATCTACTCCTGCGTTACAGGCAAGGACTTCAAGGCTATCGAGTCTGAGTTCGCAGGAAAGGGCTACGGCGACTTCAAGATCGCTGTGGGTGAGGCTGTTGCCGATCATCTTGAGCCTGTCCGCACAGAGTTCGCAAGACTCAGCAGCGACAAGGCATTCCTGAAACAGTGCTACACCGAGGGCGCTCAGAAGGCTCTGAGATACTCGGGCAGGATCGTTTCAAAAGCTTTTCATAAGGTCGGTTTCGTTGATAGGTAGTACCAATAGATGCCGAAAAGCCGTTTGAGCAGTATAACGGATAGTAATTATATGGCAAAAATATACAAACCGTGAGTTTTACAAACTTAATATTCTACGATATTAACAAACTTGTCAAAAAACAGTTGCAATTTCTCGAATTTTAGGGTATTATATATCATAGCCCGTCTTTAAGGGAGTGTTTTCCAATGGTTGAATATCAGCAGAAGGAGTTCTATCGTATCGGCGACCTCGTCGATATAGTAAGACTTCTCAGAGGCGAGGGCGGCTGCCCGTGGGACAGAGAACAGACCCACAAATCCATTAAAAGCGATCTCATCGAGGAGACCTGCGAAGTCATCGAGGCTATCGATCTCGAGGACAAGGCTCTGCTTCGTGAGGAGCTGGGAGATGTTCTGCTCCAGGTGGTCTTTCATTGCAGGATCGAGGAGGAAACAGAATCGTTCAATTTCGACGACGTCTGTGATGAGATCTGCAAGAAACTCATTATCCGCCACCCTCACGTTTTCGGCGACGTCACAGCCAATACCACCGATCAGGTGCTGAAAAACTGGGACGCCATAAAGATGGAGACCAAGGGTCAGGAAAAATATACAGACACCCTGACCAGCGTTGCAAAGTCCCTTCCCGCTCTTATGAGAGCACAGAAGGTCGGCAAAAGAGCTATGCGTGCAGGTATGGATTTCCGCTGTGCCGAGGACGCCGTGGCTTGTATCTCAAACGAGAAAGCCGAGCTTGATGCCGCTATTGCAAACGGAGACAAGGCTAATATCGAGGAGGAGATCGGTGATCTTCTGTTTTCCTGCGTAAATGCCGCCCGTCATTTAGGTGTGGACGCTGAGCAGGCTCTCAAGGACGCCACAGAGAAGTTTATCAAGCGCTTTTCTGTTACGGAGGAGCTTGTTTCCGCAGAAAATATCGATATGAAGGAGCTCCCTATCGAAGAGCTTGACACATATTGGGACAAGGCAAAATCAATTATTTGTAAAACGGAGGAACGTAAAAATGACTAAGACCGAACTTATCAATTCTATTGCTGAAAAGGCTAATTGCACAAAGAAGGACGCTGCTGCAGCTCTGGAGGCTACACTTTCTTCTATCCAGGAGACTCTTGAGGGCGGCGAGAAGGTTTCTATCACAGGCTTCGGTACATTCGAGGTTCGTGAGAGAGACGAAAAGACTTGCATCAACCCCAAGACAAAGACCAAGATGGTATGCCCTCCCTGCAAGGCTCCCGCTTTCAAGGCAGGCAGAGGTCTGAAGGAAGCTGTTAACGCTCCTAAGAAGAAGAGCAAGAAGAAGTAATTAATTAAGGGGACAGGTCAAGTCAGCTTCCCTTAACGGAAAAAGATGGTTGCCGAGCCCATAATGTAGGGCTCGGCAATTTTATACCGCGATCAAGGCGGAGGGGCTTCCCCTCTGTCCCCCGTTTTGTTATAGAAGGAGATAATATGAGACTGGATAAGTACCTGAAGGTAACAAGGCTCATCAAGCGCCGCACTGTGGCTAATGAAGCCTGCGACGCAGAGAAGATAGTCGTCAACGGCAAGGCTCAGAGAGCTTCCTACGACGTCAAGGTGGGCGATATAATCGAGATAAATATGGGTACACGCCCTTTAAAGGTCAAGGTCCTCAGCGTGACGGAGCACGCCACAAAGGAAAATGCTGCGGACAATTATACCGTTATAAGCTGAAAAACGCCGAAGTGGTCAATACTCACTTCGGCGTTTTTGTTGTAGGGGGTGTCCGACGTAATCAAGGGGCGGAGCCCCTTTGTGATCCCTTTCATAAAAAAGCGCCATAGCAAATGCTATGGCGCCTGTCTTTACTTGGTGTTGTGGATATCCCAGCGGAAGTTTACAAACTTCGCAGCCTTGGTATTGTCCAGCATATTGTTGTTTTCCATCTTGCTCAGGTCAAGATAGCGGTAATTGGTCTTTTCATCCTTGCTGACGCCGCCAAAAAGTCCCTTGAGCTTGGATATCGCTCCGCCCGAGGACCTCTGCACTACTGCGCCGAGACGATGCTTATCACGCATGAATGAGATTATATCCGCAGCCGTGGTAAGCAGCTTGTCGCTTACATTGTAAACGCCCGAATTTGAAGGGCTCTCTGCTATCTTCAGGAAGCACAGTATGAAGTCCACAAGGTTATGAACGCAGCAGAACTGGAAACCGTACTGTCCCTGTCCGTAAACGAACAGTGTCCCGTCCTTTGGGTCTGTGATCTTCGATACCAGATTATCCGTAAAATTCAGTGTATATACAGGTGAGAAACGTGCGATGCAGGCGATGATCTCCTTATGATGCTGCATCTCGCTTACCATTGCCTTTTCCGACTTGTACTTCATGACAGCGTAGTTGCTGATTGGCTTCAGGTCGCTGTCCTCACGGATAGGCTCACGGGTCTTTGGGAACTGGTATACCTGATCCGTGCTGAGCATGACGAACTTCTTGATATTCTCCGTCATTGCGTATCTGAATATGAACTTATCCACCGATGCGCTGTCACTCATCTGCTTCTCGGTGACGATAGGTCCCATGTCGTTGTCAACGGTGCAGGCTGCGTGAATAACTATATCGAATTTATTCTGCTCAAACAGCTCTGCGATTGTGTTTTTATCTGTAGGCGAACATTCAACAGATGAATAATGAAGCTTTCCCACATTGTAGCCTGATTCCTCTATGTCGACAGCTATGACCTCATAGCCTTTTTTCAGGAGTCCGGAGCAGATGTGACGGCCTATAAGACCGCAGCCGCCTGTTACAAGAACCTTCTCCACGATCATAGCCTCCTTTCTAAAGCTTAAATAATATCAATATTATATCCTCTGATTTTTTTATTATAACATATGTTTTTCTTTTTTGCAACAGCTTTTCATCGTGTAAGCATACTGCAACCGATGATATCTATGGTAATTTTATTCTATGTCCGCTGACTTGGGGTCTGTATTTATCTTGTCAAGATATTTCTCTACTGCGGCACTCATAGCGTCATAGGTCTCGTTCCACGGAACACCTCTCGCTGTAAGGCGCAGGTCGTCGTTTATAAGGTCACCACAGTCCTTGGAAACGCCTCTGGATATGTCGATAACAGGATTCTCCTCTGCAAGCTCCTGCATACTGTCCTTCATATCTATCATTTCCTGAGTCCAGCCGTAGTCCTCCATGAACTGCTTGTCAGCCATTGCCTTTGTATCCTCGTCCAGACGGGCAAAGCGCTTGCAGTCAAGATACTTCGCAACGCCCTCGGGGTTTGAACCGCCGCTGACGAACATATATGACTCAAAGCCTGTGGGTATGTAGTACTCGTCAGCCTCGGGGTCTCTGGGCATGGGTACGAAGAATGCGTCCTCGCCGTATTTTGCCTGCCACTGAGACTTCTCGGTATAGAAGTCGTAGAGACCGATAGGATAGAACAGTGTCTTGCCCTCGCCCACATATGCAGGCTTTGTCTCCCAGCCGAAATCGCCTACACCGATGGCTATACAGCCCTTCTGATAGAGGTCGTATATCCAGTTCTGCACTCTTTCCATTGACGGGTCGGAGAGATTGCTGACCAGCTTGTTATTTTCAAGGCTTATCGCAGGAACTCCCGTGGTGTTGATGAGTCCGAACTCGAACCACCAGCCGTCTATGCCGTACTTCTGGTTATCAGCGTCAACGTAGCTCTCCAGCATTTCCTGGAAGGTATCCCATGTCCACTCGCCGTTCTCATAGAGCACAGCGGGGTCCTCAAGGCCTGCCTCGGCAACGGTCTTTCTGTTGTAGACCACTGCTACGGCGTCGCCTGTCGCCTGAACGCCTGCCATATAGTGCTTGCCGTTCCAGATGAACTTGTCGTTTACGTCCTTTACGTCCTCCCAGAGCGGAGAATCGAAGTCGATATAATCATCTACGGGCACGAACATCTCCTTGATAGCTCCTCTTGGGAATGCGTCAAGATTGCCCCCGTAGAAAAAGTCTATGCCCTCATCGGAGCTGATATACTCGGTGAGCTTGTCATAGCGCTCGTTATATGTACATGGATAGTACTTGACCGTACCGCCGTAGCGCTCCTGAAAGACCGCAAGGTCGGTGGGTACGTTCTTACCCGTACCGTCGGGATTGATATCCCAGTCAGACAGCCACTTTATCTCGCCGTTTTCCAGCTTATCCCCCGTAAGGAGGTCAGACTCGGCGGCATTCTGGTGTATTTCCTCTCTTACAGCGGAATCCAGCTCCTTGCCGGACACTGAACTCTTGTCCTTGCTGCTGCATGAAAGAAGTGACATTGACATTGCTGTAAGGAGCAATGCTGAAATAAAAGTTCTTGCTTTTTTCATCCTCAAACTCCTTTAATATCGCCCTATTGTCCGTATATTCGTATATCTGCGCTTTTCTTAATTATATCACGGGACTGCTATTTATGTCAATATAAATATTACATAGAATTTAGCTGGGTTTATGGTTAGTTTATTACATATAATGTGTTAATACTGTGATATAATTCGGACAAATTCACATATTTTTGCCGCATTTCGTGCCCGATGCCCTGAATGCACAGCTGTCCTTCATGTTACAGACCGCACAGCCCCGCGGACCTCGCTCCACAGGGGTGTCAGACACGCCGATTATCGCCGTCACAGACTTTGACGGTATAAGGAGACAGCTGTCTGTTACGGTGAGCCCTATGCGTCTCTGAGCGTTCAGAGCGAGAAGGAAGCTGCGCTGTAACGTTATAGGCAGGTCTCCGTAGCCGGGGCTGAACCGCCATGTTCTGTACTCGCAGGGGTGGGCTGTGAATATCTCCTCCTCGGCGCGGTCACAGACCTGTTCCACGGCAGCACTGCATATGCAGTCAAGGGCGAGGGACTGCGCCATATCGGTCACTGCTGCCTGACGGATGAGCTTGTCTGCCTCCTGTGACAGTGTTGCCGCAAGGAGCACAGCTCTTTTGCAGCCTTTCAGGTGGCGTTTTATGTCCTCCCCTGTCAGGGACTCGGTCATAGCGCCGAGAAGAACTCCATCATCCGTAAAAGTGATATCGGTCTCAAGATAGACGTACTTCGGGCGGACTCTCTCCCTGACAAGGCGCTCGGCTCTGTCAAGAAGCTCCGCAACGGCAGGGTCGGGAGCACCTTTCACTCCCATGTACCGTGCAGCCTCCGACTTCGATACGGGAAGCAGCTCCATCACGCACCTATTATGCCGGAAACGGCTTCGCTTATCTTCCTTGCAACATATGGATTATTCATGGTGTATAGATGTATTCCGTCAACTCCACTGGCTACAAGGTCCACTATCTGGTTCACGGCGTAGGCTATGCCTGCGTCGCGGAGAGCCTCGGGATTGTGCTCGTACTTGGTCATTATGCGTACAAACTTACTGGGCAGGCTGGCTCCGCAGGTAGTGACCATGCGCTCTATCTGGTTTTTGTTTACTACCGGCATGATACCTGCTTCGATAGGCACGTTTATGCCTGCTATGGCAGCCTTTTCGCGGAACTCGTAGAAATGGTCGTTGTCAAAGAATAGCTGGGTGATGAGGTGGTCTGCACCTGCCTCGACCTTCTTGCGGAGGTTGATAATGTCCTCCACCAGGTTTTCAGCGTCGGGGTGGCACTCGGGATAGCAGGCGCCTGCTATATCGAAGCAGCCCTTTGACTTTATGTAGGTGATGAGGTCGCTGGCGTGGCGGAAGTCCTCAACAGGCTCTATATCAGGATTTATATCTCTCCTGAGAGCCAGTATGTTCTCGATGCCGCGCTGCTGAGCCTCGGTAAGTGCTGCGTCTATCTCTGCCTTTGTGAAGTTGATACAGGGCAGGTGGAGCATGGGAATTATGCCGCTGTCCTTTATCCTCGAAGCGATGTCCAGCGCATAGCGACTGTTACCGCTGCCGCCTGCACCGAATGTAACGCTTATAAAGTCGGGGTGAAGTCCCTGAAGCTCGTCAAGTGTACTGTAAATGACCTCAATGGGGCTGGTTTTCTTAGGTGGGAAAACCTCAAATGAAAAAACAGTCTTTTCTTTAAAAATATCCTTAATACGCATAGCTGCCTCCATTAATCTATTGACCAGTCTATTTCCTCCATGCCGTTGGCGCGGAGAAATGCATTTGCCTTCGAGAAGTGTCTGCACCCGAAGAAACCGTTGTACGCCGACAGCGGACTTGGATGTGCAGCCTTCAGTATAAGGTGCTTGGGATTGGTTATGAACTGCTGCTTCGCCTTTGCGTCACCTCCCCACAGCATGAATACCATGGGTTTTTCTCTTTCGTTGAGCAGTTTTATTACGTCTGTGGTGAAGTTCTCCCAGCCCAGACCGCGGTGGCTCCTCGCCTGATCTGCGCGGACGGTGAGAACGGAATTAAGCAGGAGCACTCCCTCCTGCGCCCACTTGGTAAGCTCACCATGCTTACCGAGATTGTCAATACCAACGTCGTCCCTTATCTCTTTGAAGATATTCACCAGAGAGGGCGGTGGAGCAATGCCCTTTCGCACGGAAAAGCTCAGTCCGTGAGCCTGTCCTGCGCCGTGGTAGGGGTCCTGTCCGATGATAACGCACTTTACAGCGTCGTAGGAAGTGTACTTCATGGCGTTGTAGATATCGTACATATTGGGGTAAATGCGCTGTGTTCTGTACTCGTTTATGAGCTTCTGTCGGAGCTGCACATAATAATCCTTTTCAAACTCACCCTTGAGCAGCTCATCCCAGTCGTTATTGAAGTTTACCATAATTCCTCCCGTATACAAAACAGGGACGACCTGCGCCGTCCCCCTCTGTTAATTGAAAACCGTATCCTCGTAGTACTTGAACTTGACAAGGGTATTTCTTCTGTATGTAAGCGAACCCTGCTGATTGAAAGGCACCTTTTCATATGCTTCCGCAGAGCATTCTATTTTCAGTTTCTGTCCCTTTCTGGTCACAAATACCAGCTCGTAATACTCGTCAACAAGCTTGACCTGTCCTGTGCTCTCTATAACTCTCAGGCGGTCGTCGCTCTTTCTTATAAGAGTTGCCATCTCGACGATGGGCTCGGAAGTACGCTTCTGAACAGGCTCATCGGGAGCGCTTCCCCCTCTGCGGTCCGCAAGCGACTTCTTGACGGGGCCCGATCTGTCGGGAGCTTCATCATCATCGTCGCTTCTCTCCTCAAGGAATACCGAAAGCAATCTTCTGAAGGAGCTTTTTCCGCTGAACAGCAGCATGATCAGTATGAGTATTACAACGATAGCTCCGAGGAGAATGAGCAGGTTTCTTAATTGTTCTGTCATCTTATCCCAAGGCGCAATGCGCCGCTCCTTTCTGAATATATAAACGCCTTCCGCCGCTGCGAAAAGCTTCACTCTTATATTATAATATATTTTTTCATACTTTGCAAGTTATATTTGCATATTTTTTTAAAATATATGCTGTGCTCTTTGCTTGCATTTTTCACTCATTCGTGCTATAATCATAAAAACGTTATTGGAGGCAGTTATGCAGAAGGTTCTGGGATATATGAGAAAAGCCGTACAGCAGTACGGGCTTATCAGGGACGGTGACCGCATCATGGTTGGAGTTTCGGGAGGCAAGGACAGCCTTGTGCTCCTTTATGGGCTCACCCTGCTGAGACGGTTCATCGGCATAGAATACGAAGTTGTGGGTGTTACTCTCGATATGGGCTTCACTGGCGAAAAGATGGACTTCTCACCTGTTGAGAGGTTCTGCGCGGAGCACGATATCGAGTATCACATTATAAAGACTCAGATTGCGGAAATAGTTTTCGATGTCAGGAAGGAGCCAAACCCTTGCAGTCTCTGTGCACGTATGCGCCGCGGTGCTCTCCATGATGCCGCTAATGAGCTGGGCTGCAACAAGGTCGCTCTCGGTCACAACTACGACGACGCTGTTGAGACCTTTATCATGAACCTGTTCACAGAGGGGCGTATCGGCTGCTTTTCGCCAAGCACCTACCTCACTCATAAGAATGTTACTGTAATTCGTCCGCTTGTGCTTGCTCCCGAAAAGGAAGTACGCAGAGCAGCGCGAAAGAACGAGCTTCCTGTGGTGAAGTCGGTATGTCCTGCGGACGGTCATACCAATCGCCAGAAAACCAAGGATTTCCTTGCTGATATGGAGCGAAACACTCACGGCTTCAAGGACAGGATATTCGGCGCTATGAAGCGGGCAAACGTTGACGGCTGGGGCGGTATCAACTGGACGCCGCCGAAAACTAAAGACTAAAATAAAAAGGCTCTCCTTTCGGAGAGCCTTGATTATTCACTTAGGAAAGTGTCAGACTAAATTAGTCTTCCTTCTTTCTGAGAGCGAATGCTGTAGCTACTGCTACTGCAAGACCTGCAGCTGCAACGCCGGCACCAGCAACACCTGTCTTAGGTGAATCCTTGCCCTTAGTTGTTGTTGTAGGCTTCTTGCCAGTTGTAGAGCTGCCAGTTACTCTGGGTCTGCCGGTTGATGTAGTTGTTGAACCACCAGCTACAGCTGTTGATGTAGTAGTTGTGCCTGAAGTTGTTGTTGTAGGCTTCTTGCCAGTTGTAGAGCTGCCAGTTACTCTGGGTCTGCCGGTTGATGTAGTTGTTGAACCACCAGCTACAGCTGTTGATGTAGTAGTTGTGCCTGAAGTTGTTGTTGTA
>Ga0255343_1005521_pt1 | contig 11753 bp, 8 predicted proteins | sample wastewater_treat_4_FD_192413 | JGI IMG/M metagenome (GOLD analysis project Ga0255343, IMG submission 192413) | Wastewater microbial communities from Lulu Island WWTP, Vancouver, Canada - plant16 | ecosystem: Engineered > WWTP > Wastewater > Unclassified | place: Canada: Vancouver, British...
GCAGGTCGTGCAAGTCGTGCAGGATACGTATCCGACGGAAGGAGGAGACATGGTCCCGAGAGCAAAGCGACTCGGGATCTTAAACGACTTGAACAACTTGTATGACAGTAAAAAAATGACTGATAAAACTTAAATTCAATATAAATGAAAGGCATTATTCTGGCAGGCGGAATGGGTACAAGACTTTACCCGATAACAAGTACCATCTCGAAGCAGATGTTGCCGGTGTATGATAAACCGATGATATACTACCCGCTATCGGTACTCATGCTGGCAGATATCCGTGACATCCTTATTATATCGACTCCGCGCGATCTTCCCGGTTTCAAGGCACTCCTTGGAGATGGACACTCATTAGGACTAAGTTTCAGCTATATTGAACAAACAAAACCTGAAGGTCTTGCCCAGGCTTTCATTCTGGGAACTGATTTTATAGGTTCTGACACTGTCTGTATGATACTTGGCGATAATATCTTTTACGGCCATGGCTTCGGAGACACACTTCGGAGTACAGCCAGGCTGAAGAAGGGAGCATGCATTTTTGGCTATTATGTAACCGATCCTGAAAGATACGGGGTTGTTGAGTTTGATAAGAACATGAAAGCCATCTCAATAGAGGAAAAACCCAAAAAACCTCGCTCTAATTACGCTGTTACAGGCTTATATTTCTACGATAACACTGTCGTTCAAAAAGCTGCACAGCTTAAGCCATCGAAAAGAGGCGAACTGGAGATCACTGACCTTAACAGGCTGTACCTTGAAGAGGGAAGCCTCCAAATAAAAGAGATGGGACGCGGGATGGCCTGGCTCGACACAGGCACCTATGAGAGTCTTTTACAGGCTGCCAATTTTATAGCTACACTCGAGCAAAGACAGAGTTTGAAGGCATCTTGTATTGAAGAAATAGCATATAAACGTGGCTTCATCAATAAAGAACAACTGATTGCCCTGGCTGAACCGGTAAGTAATAGCCAATATGGCAAATACCTCTTGAGAATAGCTTCAGAAGAAATAAGTGTTTAAGAAGGGTTCAAATAAGAATTACTATGGAGATTATTGAAACAGGATTTAAAGGACTCGCGATCATAAAGCCGTCGGTATATGTCGACAGCCGGGGCTATTTCTTTGAAAGCTTCAGTATAAAGAGTTTCCGGGATGCAGGCATCTCTTTTTCGCCTGTTCAGGATAACGAATCAATGTCGAGCAAAGGTGTGATAAGAGGACTTCATTACCAGCTCAGACCCTATGATCAGGCAAAGCTTATAAGAGTTGTTTCCGGAAAGATTTTTGATGTTTCCCTCGATATTCGAAAAGACTCTAAAACTTATGGGAAATGGTTTGGCATTGAACTGGATTCGGAAAATAAAATCCAGCTATTGATCCCAAAAGGATTTGCACATGGGTTTTCCGTACTTGCCGACAGGACTGTGATACAATATAAGGTAGATAATTTTTATAACAAGGCATCTGAAAGAGGCATATTGCTGAGCGATCCCGCACTTAACATTGACTGGAGACTTGAAGACGCTCCCAGAATAATAAGTGAGAAAGATATGATCAACCCGCTTTTTAGCAAAGCCGATAATAATTTCTGAAATAAACTTAACAGCAGTGGCAGTCATACTTATAACCGGAGCAAAAGGACAGCTGGGCAGCGAGATAAATGAAGTTTCCAGAAAGTACATGGGCTATGATTTCATCTTCACCGATATCGACACCCTTGATATTACAGACAGGCAGAAGACATTTGATTACATTCAACAGATCAGACCTGACTGGATAATTAACTGTGCCGCATATAACCTGGTAGATAAAGCTGAAAGTGAAGCTGATAAAGCTATGCTCATAAATGCAGGGGCTGTCAGGAATATTGCTGATTCCCTGGCAGGATCAGAATGTAAATTCATACACATCTCAACCGATTATGTTTTTGACGGTAATTCAAATGTTCCGTATGATGAGAATTCCAGGGCAAATCCTGTAACAAGTTACGGAAAGTCGAAACATGAAGGTGAACTGGCTGCCCTTACCCACAACAGAAGCATGATTATCAGGACTGCATGGCTCTATTCATCTTTCGGCAGCAATTTTACCAAAACCATAATAACAAAAGCCAGGGAAAAAGACATGCTCAAAGTAGTCTTTGATCAAATCGGCTCTCCGACTTATGCCGGTGATCTGGCATCAAGCATCATAAACATAATTGCACTTGTAATAAGAAATAAGCTTACTTTTAATCCGGGGATCTATCATTACTCAAATGAAGGTGTCTGTAGCTGGTATGATTTTGCAGAAGCTATTGTAAACGAAGCCGGTATATCATGCAAAATAGTTCCGATCCGGAGCAAAGACTTTCCTTCTGCAGCCAAAAGACCATTTTACTCTGTTCTTGATAAAAGTAAAATAAAAGAAACATACTCCATTGAGATACCTCACTGGAGATCAAGTCTTAAAAATTGTATTAAATTAATGTAAAAACTATCTCATATGTTATCATTAAACAATATTAAAAAGAAAGCCAGCACCTGGTTGGGAGAAGAGTTCAACGAAGAGACACGAAAAGAAGTCCGTGAAATGCTCGATAATGATGAAAAGAAACTTATTGATGCGTTCTATCAGGATCTGGAATTCGGCACTGGTGGTCTGCGAGGAATCATGGGTGCCGGGACCAACAGGATGAACATCTACACCCTGGGAATGGCCACGCAGGGTCTTGCAAACTATATAATAAAGCAGTTTGGCAACAAAGGCATAAGGGTTGCGATCGCATATGATTGCCGTAATAACAGCCATTACTTTGCCGAAACAACTACTGACATATTCACTGCTAACGGATTCGATGTCTACCTTTTTGAATCACTAAGGCCTACACCGGAACTTTCATTTGCAATAAGACATTATAAATGCCATAGTGGGGTAGTTATAACTGCTTCACATAACCCGCCTGAATACAACGGATACAAAGTCTACTGGAATGATGGCGGACAGGTTGTTGCGCCACATGATGAGGCAATTATTGAGGAAGTCCGTAAGATAAAATCTATCAATGATATAAAATTCAAAGGCGACAAATCCAAAGTAAGGATGCTCGGAAAAGAAACAGATGACGCATTCCTTAAAGAAATGCTTACAATAAGCATTAATCCTGAACTGATCAGGAAACATTCCGATCTCGGTATTGTATATACACCTATTCATGGTACGGGAATAAAGCTTGTCCCTCCTGCCCTGAGATTATTCGGGTTCAGAAATATTATAACCGTTGCAGAACAGGAACAGCCCGATGGCAATTTCCCGACTGTCAAATCACCAAATCCTGAAGACCCTGAAGCACTGAAACTTGCAATCGAAACTGCTATAAGGAACGGATCAGACATAGTAATGGCAACAGACCCGGATGCTGACAGGCTGGGAATTGCTGTAAAGAACAAGGAAGGTGATTTTATTATGCTGAACGGAAATCAGACTTGTGTTTTGCTTATTTACTATATTCTCTCACAGTACAAAGAGAAAAATAAATATCTCGGCAATGAATATATTCTAAAGACAATAGTCACAACTGACCTTCTTGACAAAATAGCTGAGAAATACAATGTTGAATGCTTCAATCTTCTCACTGGATTTAAATTCTTTGCCGAGCTGATAAGAATACTTGAAGGAAAGAAAAAATTCATTGGAGGAGGTGAAGAGAGCTACGGTTTTCTCCCGGGTGATTATGTAAGAGATAAAGATGCAGTTGCTTCATGTGCGCTTGTTGCAGAAGCCGCTGCATGGGCGAAGAGCAGGGGAAAAACATTATTCGACATACTTATCGATATTTATCTTGAATTTGGCCTCTATAATGAAAAGCTGGTAAATATCGTACGTAAGGGTGCGAAAGGAGCAAATGAGATAAAGGAAATGATGAGAAACTACAGAAGTAATCCGCCCAAAAAGATTAATAATAACAATGTACTCAGGATCAGCGATTATGAGACACTGACAACAACTGATTGCCTTACAGGTGAAAAGACCGGGATCAAGCTGCAAAAATCAAATGTCCTTCAGTTTTTCCTTGAAGACGGCAGCAAGATATCTATAAGGCCTTCCGGCACTGAACCGAAGATCAAATTCTATTTCAGTGTAAATACAAAACTTGAATCGGCATCTGCTTATGATGATACAATGAAGCTTCTCGACGAAAGAATTGAAGGGATAATAAATGACATGAAGCTGAAATAATCCATTTTTCATCACGAAGAACACGGATTACAAACATGTTATGTAACATAATATCCGCATTTGGAGGAATGATTTTTGTTTTGAGAATGCCCGGAATTTCCGGGCATTTATCACATGCTTGAATAAACAGTCTGTCAGATCATATCCGTATTCCTAATATCGCAACATCATCCACCTGATCGGCTGTTCCCTTCCATCTTTCAAATTCATTCAGAAGGATATTCTGCTGTTCTATCATGGGCCTGTAGTAGATTTCGGAAAGCAGTTTCCTCAGGTTTTGTTTTTTGAATTTGCCACCTTCCGGGCCACCGAACTGCGAAGTATAACCGTCAGAGAAGATATACGAAGATATACAAAGTATCTCCCCTTGCCACCTTAATGACATGATTTGTGAAGGGTATCTCTTTGCCATAATGTATCCCTATGGGCATTCTGTCGGCCTTGTATTCCTTCAACTCCCCTCCCTGAAAAAGAAAAAGAGGATTAAAAGCTCCTGAATACTGCAGTTTTGTCCTGTTCTTATCCAGAACACAGAAAGCAATATCCATTCCATCGGCAGCCTCACCGATTTTACCTTTCTGGTGAAGGGCTGTCATGGTTTTCTTCCTCAGGAGATTAAGCACCTCATTTGCTGCGAGATTTCCATTATTGGCAATAATCTCATTAAGTGTCGACATCCCCATTGTGCTCATGAATGCTCCGGGCACACCATGCCCGGTACAATCAGCTACAGTGAAAAAGATTGATTTGCTGTCCTCTCCAATCCAGTAAAAGTCTCCGCTTACAATATCCCGTGGTTTGAAAATTATGAAATAATCCGAAAACGCTTCTTTGAAATGATCTTCTTCCGGCAGCATTGCCATCTGAATTCTTCCGGCATACTCAATGCTCGATGTAATCTCCTGCTTCTGGGATTCGATCTCAAATGTCCTTTCCCTGACTTTATCTTCGAGCAGTTTATTCTTCATGACAAATTGCCTTTCCCTGTACTTTATAATAAATACAACAAGAGACAGAAGTAAGAGACCTGACAGCACATAAAAACCCAGGGTCTTTGTCAGGGGGGGCTTTATAGTGAATTTCACAGAATTTGGTTCAGAGATATTACCCCAGAGATCCCTGGCTCTCACCTGCAGAGTATACTCACCGGGTTTTGAAATTGTTCTGTCATACGTGGTTCTTTCAGACCAGGGTGACCAGTCATCCATGACCTTATTTATAATATACTGGTACTGGGTAGTATTCTGCTTAAGGTAACCCGGCGCTATAATATTGAAATTTATAGTATTATCCCCTCTCTCCAGGTTTACTTCATTAAGGGCAAATTTCATTCCTTTTCCGCTTGAAATGCTTTTAATGAATACATTGACTGAAGGATTCATGCCCATATAACGCTTGCGGTCTATACCATAGAGTTTGTTTTTACCGTCAATAATCCACAGGTTTTCCGGCTCAACGGTTATTGATACAACATCGTCAAAAATCTTGAGCAACGACAATTCCTTATCATCAACAGTCTGTTCCGTATTGAATGATTTCCATTCCCTCCCATGTTTGAAAAACCTATGGTTTGACAGGGGGGAAATGACCTCCAGATTTTCCGAAGAGCCCTGGGAAAAGGTTTCAAACCTGTCTGAGGAAGCATTGTAATAATTTATATCTGCTTCTGAAAAAATGAATATAGTGTCATTTATAAGATCCAGCATATAGCGCTCGGGAAAATCATTTGGCAGTGAATAGGGTATATAAGTGACATTATTACTGTTGTCTTGCAAATTAGCCTTATAAGCAGCATTATCTATTCCAAGCCATAGAGTTCTGCTATCTTTCTGAAATATTGAATAAACAGGATGATAAAATTCCTGGTCGGGCATTTCAGTTATCCATTTACCGTTCAGATAACTAACTGCGAAATAGCCATTATCACAACCGATCCAGTATCTGTTTCCGACAGGCAGCCATGATATGAAGTTAATATATCTGTTCTGAGTTATCAGAAATGCTTTATGGTCTTTGATGCTATATAGTCCCTTGTTAGTAGCAGCCAGTATGCCGTAGGGCGTTGAAACAAGCTGACGACATTTTTCACTCAGCCCCTCAACATTTTTGTATATATAATCAATTGATTTAAGCTGACTTATTGTCTTCAATGCATATTGCACCTCAGGCTTTTCTTCAGTAATTGCAGGTGTTTTTTCAGCTTCATCATCATCTCGTTGCCGGCCCAGAATCCTTGAAAAAATGCTTCTTCTTTCCTGCTGGGCATCCTTTCTGGTTTTAGCAATAATTTTTGTATCAATCTTTGGAATGGGCTGCTCTTTTTTAATAAGCACTTCAACTTCAGTATAGTTTTTCACTTCACTGAGATAATAAACTCCCTTGCTTGTAGCTACATATAGTTCATTATTATATGTAAGTACATTAGAAAGATTCCCCTGTAGACCGGGGAAAATACCATAATTTGATGCAGGCAAATTCAGATCTGCTCTTGTAAGACCATATTGATGGGATAGCCAAAGTCCTCCGGACTTGTCAAATCCTATAGCAAAAACCTCATCATCGGGGAGTTCACTTTGACTGTTTATTCTGAAAATTACTCTTCCGCTAAGTTTGTTGACAACTATTGCTCCTCCTTCAAGTGTTGAAAAAGCATAGGCAGTATCACCAAGAACAATGCCTTCGGAAAGGATGTTCTCCTCCAGATAATTGTCATCTTTTATATTGTAATCATAATGTTTTATTCCATCGAACAGTGATAATTTTCCGCTTCCCATCCCCAGCAGAACATTATTTCTGTCATACTCCAAAGAAAAGAGTATATCTTCATTCGCAGTCATATACCCTGTCACGATAGGAAATAATGTATCGCTGTCAATCCTGTGCAGTCCCTTCCGGAAAACATTAACGAATGCATTCTCCGGGGTAACAACAAATCCATTGAAAGGGTAGTCTGGTTTTGAATAGAGGATCATCTCAAATTCCTCTTCACTGAGATTAAACCTTATAAGTGCCTTTTCTCCGTAGAACCAGGCAATTGAATCACTGAAAACTATCCTTGTAATTACACCTATATCAATCAACTCACCTGAAAGTGAAATATAATTGTAAGATCCGTCCAGATCTTTTTCGAGATATCCAAAATTATTATTCCCGCCTATATATAATTTCCCATCACCGGGATTTCTTTTCATCGAGTAAGGAACAGTTGACAACCTAATAAGAGACCACTCCTCTCCGTCAAATGTCAGAACTCCCTTGCGGTTTGCAAAGAACATGACTCCATTTTCATCCTGGCAAATGGCCCAGTTCTGGTTTTCAATGTCTCTGCTCTCAGTATAATGAGTAAGGAGGGGTGAGCCCTGTTGTGCAGCAAGCGCTACCAGGGCAGCTAAAAATATAAAAAACAAGGTGGCCCTTTTCATCTAATAAGAAACCAGAATTGACTTTCACTTTCAGAAGCCTAAAATTAACAGAATTTTTTAATTAACAATGTAATTAATTATCCAAAAAACAGGTAGGCGATCAGGATGGCTGTAGTAAATCCCACAAGATCAGCCAGAAGGCTGCATTCCACTGCATATCTTGTGTTTTTAATGCCAACAGAACCAAAATATACTGCAATAATATAGAATGTCGTGTCAGTAGTACCCTGCATTGTACAGGCCAGTCTTCCTATGAACGAATCAGGTCCATAAGTAGTCATGGCATCGATCATCAGGCCTCTGGCCCCACTACCGCTGAGAGGCTTCATAAAAGCAACCGGCAAAGCTCCTGTGAATCTTGTATCAAAACCAAGCCAGTCAAAGAATACGGCAATACCCGATATTATAAAATCCATAGCCCCCGATGCACGAAAAATTCCGATAGCAACCAAAACAGCTACAAGAAAAGGAATGATTTTCACTGCAATATTGAAACCTTCCTTTGCACCTTCGATGAAAGCATCATATACATTTACCTTTTTAATTATAGCAAGAATTATGAACAGAATTATTATCGAGATAAGGATGAAATTTGCTGTAAATGTCGATACTTCCGATATTTGGTCTTTCGGCAGGTTGGAGAAATAGATTACCATGCCTGCCACTATTGCTGTAAGGCCTCCGAGATAAGCCATTACAACTTTATCAAAAAGGTTGATCTTCTGAACAACAGCCACACTGATCATGCCAGTCAGCAGGGCACAGAAAGTCGAAATAAGAATGGGTATAAAAACATCAGCCGGGTTTGCTGCTCCGAGCTGTATCCTGTAAACGATAACACTAACAGGTATTATAACAAGGCCGGCAGCGTTCAATACAAGAAACATTATCTGTGCATTGGAAGCCGTATCCTTGTCAGGATTGACTTCCTGCATCTCCTTCATTGCCTTGAGGCCAACAGGAGTTGCAGCATTATCAAGGCCAAGCATATTTGCAGCCAGATTCAAAACTATGGAACCATATGCCGGATGTCCCTTTGGAAGATCAGGAAAGAGTTTCTGAAACAATGGCTCTATTGCTTTTCCCAGAATTTTAACAACTCCTCCCTTCTCTCCCACTTTGAGCAATCCCATCCAGAGAGTCAGCGCGCCGGCCAGACCAAGAGATATCTCAAAACCCGTTTTGGCATTTACAAAAACTGCATTTACCAGATCATTGAAAATCTGCATATTACCAGTAAAAATCAGCTTCCCCAAAGCAACAATGAAACCGATAAGGAAGAAGGCGATCCAGATATAGTTCAGAGCCATTTTAAAAATTTGATTACGAAGATAATTATTATAAGATAAATGTATAAAATAAGGGAGGCAAAAGTGGCTGGGACCAATTTGACTTGTAATAATTTTTAGATACATTTGTTATGACAAGAACAGAATATGGTGAGATTTACACCAGTAGAAATAATTCTTAAAATACGGAATCAGGAATCTTCCCGGTAATCCTGACGTATGTAGAAAGACAATAAAACTTTATGCTGAAAAGCCTGAAACTAAAACAATTAAGATCTTACATATTCATCTGTCGGAGAGCCTGAATTGAAAATAAACTAATAAAAACAAATACAATGAAGAAAGTAAATATAATTCTGGCCAGTTTATTATTCTTTTTTATCTGCATTCCATTAAAAGCACAGGATATAACCCTTCCGGCACCGGATAAAAAAGGAGGTAAACCTTTAATGCAGGCGCTCAACGAAAGGAAGAGCGCACGCAGTTATTCCCGGGAAAATCTTTCACAGCAGCAGTTATCCGATATTCTCTGGGCAGCCTGGGGTTATAACAGACCTGAACAAAAATTGAGGACCGCTCCATCAGCAATGAATTTACAGGAGATAGATGTATATGTTGCATTGCCCTCAGGTCTTTATCTTTACGAAGCTTCTGCCCATAAGCTGATCCAGATAAACAATAAAGACATCAGGGAATTGACAGGTTCTCAAGACTTTGTAGCTACAGCGCCCTTAAACCTTATCTATGTGGCTGATATGGCTAAACTGAATCGGAGAGAAGGTGATACAATAAACGATGCGGATCTTCTCTGGTCATATGCAAACACCGGATTTATAGCACAGAATGTATATCTATATTGTGCCTCCACCGGCCTTATAAGTGTTATCAGAGGCCTGGTCCCGAAGGAGAAACTGGCCCCGGCCATGGGTCTGAGATCAAACCAGGTGATAACACTTTCGCAGAGTGTCGGTTATCCCGGAAAATAGACCTGAATTATTTCTTTATTCATGTCAGATCCTTTCAGGGATCTCTCTGATATAAATATCCCTGAAAGCCAGATCTGTTCCATGTGCCTGAAGCTCAACAAGGCCTTTTGGAAATATAGGGATACTCCTGTCCCAGTAATTCTCCATAGTAACATCATCAACAACAAGTTCGCCATTGAGCCAGACGGAAACTTTCTCTCCGATCATCAGTATCCGAAACGAATTCCACTCTCCGGCAGGGTTATCTGCAACCTTAAGGGGATTTGAGATATTCCTCTCATTGTTATAAAGACCGCCCGAACCAATTTCAACTCCCGAATCTGTTCTCTGTATATCCCATATCTGCACCTGGGGTGATCCCCTGAGATAGATACCACTATCGCCTTCCTTTGATATTTTCCAGTCAACAAGAAGTTCAAAATCGCCATATTCCTTTACCGAACAAAGATTGTCTCCTTCTCCGCTGAATACAATACATCCGTCTTTAACGCTCCAGTTAAGAGCTATTTTTTTGTCAGCTTCCGCCTGTTTCCTTGCCAACTCTTCAGGTTTCATTCTTGCGCGAACAACAGGATTTTCCACAAGTCCCTGCCATCCAGTGAGATCAACCCCGTTAAAAATTTTCACAAAGCTTTCTCCGTCAGGCATTGATGCAATATATTTGCTTAGCATTTCCTTATCATATTCAGCTTTCGGTCCTGAAAGTTTATCCAACACCTTATATAATATTTCCTTCACAATATCTCCTTCCATTCCTTTCCCTGAACTTACAGACGGAAGTGCTATATACATTGCCGCTTTTGCAGCTGCAGCTGATGTTTCATCATCATCAAGATACCGTGCAACGAAGAAAAAAGCCGGATATATTTTCAGCTTCCCCATCCCGGCAAGTATCTGATTTTTCCTGTCAGCTGAAAAAGCGTAAGGCATCATTTTCCTATATAGAAGAAGTTTTTGTTCGTCACTTACCGGAGCTGTACTCACCTGTCTCATATAGCCATTAAAAGCGGGTCCTTCATAACTTTTATTTCCTGATGCACAGATCTCAAAAAGTGCCGTTGAAGCGGAATAATCCCTCCATGATATGAGAGCATTAAAAGTGACTTCTCTCATTTTCTGATCACCATTTTCGAACATATCCAGTACAAATGCAAGTGCTTTAGTTCCTCCGGTCTTTGCCAGCACCGGGATAAACTTCTCTTTTTCAGTTATATCAACAATAGCCTCCAGGATAATTGAGGATCTCTCTTCAGGATCGCTTTCCTGATTCGCAGCATTAATGAGGGCAGACTGTAGATTGTTTATCTGAGATCCGTTCTCAGTAACAGCTATTAATTTAATCAGTTCAAGTTGATCGGCTGGTCCGGCAATATCTGCAAGGTCTGTTATTGCTGACGAACAGCTTGTCATATCTGAGATATATCTTTTCATTGCTTCTGCTGTTGTGTCACTGCCAATGAGCTGCAACTGTCTTATAAAGAAGTCCCTGACAGTATTATCACCAACAGTTGCAACACAGGCTATGCAGACTTTTTCCCACTCCTGCCTGGCATCTTCAGATTTAGTGCTCGACAGATATCTTGAAAATGACTCAACAGCAAAACGCTGTTGAGTATCATCACCTGAACCCGGAGGCTGTATCTGCGAACATATACCCGTCCATCCTTCAGGGCCCAGGCTTAGTATCTCATTCATCAGTTTCTCAAGGCCGGCAGTACTTCCGGCGGGAAACTGAGATATGAGGTCCGCGATCTTTGTATCAAGTGTTCGCCTGTCCTGGGCATAAGAGCCTGATGTTATAAGCAATATTGTCAGTATTATTAAAAATATTTTCC
>Ga0255343_1005523_pt1 | contig 11747 bp, 10 predicted proteins | sample wastewater_treat_4_FD_192413 | JGI IMG/M metagenome (GOLD analysis project Ga0255343, IMG submission 192413) | Wastewater microbial communities from Lulu Island WWTP, Vancouver, Canada - plant16 | ecosystem: Engineered > WWTP > Wastewater > Unclassified | place: Canada: Vancouver, British...
CTTGGTGTTGACAAAGAGAATGCTATCTTTGCACAGCAGATGAGAAAAGAATTTATTAACAAATATAACCTATAATGTGACTATAAATCTGTCCAACTTATAGGGGGTTGGCACACATCTATATCATAGACACAACTCGCCTTCTTTTCAAGGCCAATAGCATTCTTGAAAAGATCTAGTACATTACTAACATTAGATTTCTGAGCTGTAGTATAATAATACTCTGTCAATCTACTTGCTGCCAGAGGTTGTTTGTCAAGAATATCATTATAAATTTGCTCTGCTTCTAAGGCATTTCCTTCACTTAAAAGTCGGTCAGCCTTATTAAGTCTGCTATTATAATAGTGTTCTTTTATATATGAAATAAGTCCCATCTCCGAATATTATCAATTTATTTTTTTATTCTTATGACTTGGCCTGGATGTATTTCCTTCCACTTCTTACGAGCATCATCCCAAATGCCATTGTCCTCTGCTATAGTTTGAGCTACTTTTTCCCAATCAGAGCGACTACCATAGAGTTTGTATACAATACCCCACGGACTGTCATTCTTAACAACAAAATAATCAACATAATTACCTGGAACAGAGGTATTTTTCTGTATCTGCGAATTAAGCACAGATACAGAATCTTTCAGTTGATCTACAAGTTTCTTACTTTCAATATATTGAGTATAGTAAGTCTCTTGTTGTTTTGGATTAGATAAAAGACATACTGTTGCAGTTGCCGCAATAGCAATCAATGGAAGGACTACGGAAAGTATCTTGTACTTCTTTGTTCCATCCGTTGCTTGGGTCTGAACTTCAACAAGTTCAGAAACCTTACGGTAAATTTTCAAATCACTTCCACAATGTGGACATACTAACGCTTCATTTAAGTAATTAGGAATACCTGGATTCCCGCATACAGGACATTTATTCGTATCCATTTTATCTAATTCCAGTTCCCCAGTCAATACCTGCGTCTTTCAAATATTTCTCAAACAGATCTTCGTTTTCGCCCTGTATACGTCTAATTGCAGGAACATCTCCAGTTCTCAAAGCTTGCATCATTTCGTCATACGCACAATTTGCACGGGCCGCGTCTTGTGGTACACTGGCTTTATTAGCTACAATCTTGCAAAGGAAAATATTCAACATAAGTGGATATTGATTGGCAATATCTTGCAATTCTTCATTAATTGACTCCTTTTGGAATTTATCATTAGAAGAATTATATAGTTTAAGTTTACTTGACATCTCATTATAATCAGCAGGATCAAGGAAAGAGCCGAACTGCTGAACGAGAATAGTTGCCATATTCACACCCAAAGTTGAAGGCTCTTTCTCTGAAGCTAACTGTCTTGCCGTTTTAACCTGCTGTTCAAGATTAAGCCATTTATCATCATCAGACTTTAATTTACTCTTTTCGATGGTGTCAATAACAGATTGTATTTTGGATATAAATGTCAATTTGTTATTGTCTGAAATAGCAGAGTCACTCATAATGTCTTCAATTGAGCTGGATATCTCACTAAGACAACTAGAGTCTTTATTACCTCGACCTAGTACAACCTGAGCAGTCTTGCCTGTTTCAACCACTTGAACTTTTACACGAAGAGTCTCATCTTCATCAAGATTGAAGGTGAAATTCAATTTACTTCCTGAACGAAGATTCTCACTAATAGTAAAGAATCCTGAAGCAAGTTTGTCATAGGTTCCATCCTCTGCATCACTAAACAAACGAACTTCAACTATCTTTTGACCATTCACTGTCGTGCTAAATTGACGATTAATAGAGTATGGAAGTGGTGTCTGATCTGCAATTATTGGTTCCAGTTCCTTCTTCCCTTCTTTCTGGACCTGTATAAGATAATTGTGCTTTGCTGTATATACGATAGGACCATCTGATGGTGCTTCATTTTCGTCAAAGTCATCGTCATCATCATCCTTCCACTTTGAAGTATCTATAGATGCCGCAAGTAATGCAGCACCATGAGCAATTGCCAACATTGGTTTCTCTGACGAAAGAACCTTTTCCTCACCATACTTCTCCACAAGCATTCTCTTAACAAGTGGAATACAAGAAGAACCACCGACCAACAGAATGTTTGAAATATCATCTGCAGAAATGCTTGTTTTGACTAAAAGCTCTTCAATAAGATCTATAGTTCTTTGTATTAAAGGGCGAATGAGAGACTCAAACGTATCTCTTGAAACGACAATATCATCGATTGGCTCTTCATCTTCATCTTCAAGATACTGGCTTATAAAGATTGTTGCAGAGGTGCTTTGACTTAGCGTTTTCTTAGCATTTTCTACATCTGACTTTAACCCAGCAGTAAACTCCTTCACTTCCTTCTCTGTCTTTTGGCTAAGAAGATCCTGCAAATTTATGTTATTATTAGCCTCTATCTGTTCCTTTACATAGTCAGAAAGGATAACATCAATGTCATCACCACCGAGCCATCTATCACCGCCAGCTCCGGTTTCGACAAATTGTCCACCTGCGACAGTAAGTATAGATAAGTCAAATGTACCACCACCAAAATCATAAATAAGAAGAGTTTTATCCTCATCAGGCTTTAAATTGTCAAAGCCATAAGAAAGAGCAGCTGCTGTTGGTTCTGCAAGTAATTGAAGGACTTTTAGCCCTGCCATTTTTGCAGCCTTTTTGGTCGCAGATTTTTGCTTCTCGTTGAAATATGCAGGTACAGTAATAACTGCGTATTCGACATCACCAAGCTTGGTACTTGCATCATTTTTCAGAGAACGAAGAATCTCTGCACTTATCTGTTCAGGCGTGTACTCCTTACCATGAAGAAGGATAGCCACAGCATCTTCTGTTCCACTAGATAACTTTTGGATGCCAAAAGGATACGAATGTTTATCTCCTTTCATATTTTGGACATTTGCATCGTTAATTGCTGCACCCATTAGTCTCTTTGCAGAAACAACGATATTAGGAGCATGACGTTTCCATACATTATACACAGAATTACCTACAATGAAGTTTCCATTCTTGTCCATAGCGACGCATGAACGACACAGATCTTCATTGTTTGCGCCTGTCTGGATTGTCCTGACAGTGACATCTTTGAAAGCTACGACAGAGTTGGTCGTGCCCAAATCAATACCAATTGCTTTTGCCATTGTTACAATATTTTAACATTCAATATAATCAAATGAAGAAGTTGCTTCATCAGTGTTATTTGTATTCTTTAATTCTGCTTCGGTCTCAGCCATCTCATTCTTGATTGTAAATTTCCAATCCTCCAATTCTTTGTTTTTTTCATTCAGAATCATTCGGAGATTTTCAATTTCATCTTTAATTGAGCTTACAGACTTATTTATATCAGCCAATTCTTGTTCTTTTCGCTCTACTCCCTGTTTTAATTCTTCTAATTCAGTCTGTTTGTCAAAACGAAGATCTTTCAATCTGTCGTACTTGATTTTAAGATTATCAATTTTATCGCTTATAGATGAGATTTCGGATTTACGAGACCTATACTCATTTTGAACTTCACGATTCTTTCTCTTAAGTTCAATTATTCTACGTAGACTACCTAGTTCCATAGATTCTAAATCAATATATCCTGCAATTGAAATATCATCTTTATTACCAGTCTCACTAAGAGTTGGGAAATAACTACCTAACTCATTTTCGATATTGTCACCATCAAGGAATAAACCTATTATCTGTTCGTAAAAGTCTTGTAGATTTTCGATTGTTCTTAAAGAGCCGTCAACGCCATCGGAACAGAGCATCACCGCAATAGGAAAACTACCTTTTCCATTAAACGCATATCTAAACTCTGGAAGAGGATTATTATCGCATAATGATGTGGTGTAATTTAAAAAACACGTGCAGTCTTCTGGCACAATCTTTTCCCATGAGAGTTGCTTATCACAAGACAGTATAGTTCCGTCCCCAATATGAAACGAAAGCCAATAGTCTTTTGTTTTAAGGAAAGCCAATAATGTGCAACCATATGCCTTTTCTATACCTAAACCATGAAGTACCTCCTTTTCTCTTTTATTGAAAGGATGCGCTTTCTCATGTGTTCGAATCTGGTGGCACCATTCTGTATAGATATTGTTAAGTAGTTCCTCTATGCACACTTGCTGTTCTTTGCATAACTCTTCAGACTTAATATATGCCTTTGTCTGTAAAGCATAGCGTTGCTGAGTTTCATTTAAGTCTTCAAATCGAACCCTCTTACCATCTGAATCAATGAATGGATTACGCTTAGGTTTTGCTGTAATTGAGAAATCTTTATTTAAAAACATCTCAGAAGGTATGCTTTGGGCAAAGCCTCTTAGCTGATCAAGCGTGATTTCTGCAGCAATTTTGGCTCCTATATCGCTCCTGAAATAGGTATTGCCTCCATGCCCATCACAAACCACAGCAATAGTTATTCCACATTCATCATAGGATATGGAATAGTCTTGACAAGGCTTTTCAGAGGCAATATGACTTGCACCTCTTACAGATTTATTAAATACTGTTCGCACGCTAGAATTATTACCAGTTAGTCCAATCATCAGAGCCCTTATTATCTTCCACATCTGCTCCAACATCGACTTTTGTTAATGACGAATCTTTCTTTATTGCTTTTTTGATGTCCTGCATTACTTCTTCTTGGCGTGATTCTGGGGCATCAAGACCAATTGACACGCCTTTAGAAGCAACCTGTGAGGCTGTAACAGAAACCAAATAAATCATCTTCTTCAAATCATTGATGTTGTGTACAGTCAATACAGCTTCGCCATTATTATTAGCAAACTCTTTGAGAACATCCTTATTAGTATCATCACCGATGGCGACGGCTATTTTAATTGCAGCTTTATACCAATTGTTTTCCTTAAGATGATCAAGATCATGTTTTGCATCGTCTGTAGGGACACCATCAGAGAACAATATCATAACAGGTGCACAAGACGCATTGGCTTCCTGCATGAACCCAGATGTTTGTGACAATTTTTTTTGCAATTCTTGGTATGCAGCTCCAAGACTTGTTAAGCCAGTTGCTTCAAGATCATTCCATTCAAAATCTTCTACAGGAAGAGGACGAGGATACATCCAATCGCAGCCGCTAGCAAATTGAAGGGCTGCTATTTTAATTTCTGTATCTGTATTTTCTGACGAAATTTGTTCTAACATAGGAAGAGTATCTCTTATCGCTACGTTAAGACTAGAAATCTTTCCTCCAGCCATACTGCCAGAGGTGTCAATCAAGAAAAACACCGTTAGATTCTTTCTCGGAAGTTTATCAACAGGTGCGTTTAGTTTTCCCATATTTATTTAACTATTAAACCATTAATACCCATTTTGAATTTAATCTTCATTTCATTTTTTACAGGCATCCCGGATTCGGGGGAAACATTATGTGCTGTACCTATAGGATCAATAGCTTGCCATGTGAATGAAGAGTAATTTTTGATACCCAGTTTTCCAGTAACTGAGTTTTTAACTACTTCTCCAACAACGGCATTCAAAAAACCATCAATAGGGAGTTGAATGTTGTAAATCCTTTGCCCCTCAAACAATGGTATCCTATATTGATCTACTTTCAGAACCATAGGTTTTTGAATTGTGTTTTCACAATCAATACACTTTTGAGAATTAACATCTGGCTCTAAAAAAGTTTCTTCATTGCAATGTGGACAATGACAAAGCATTGAACGCAATTGTATCATTTTTGTCATCCATTCTCGGTCTATAATTCTCTTCTCAGGAAACAAAATGGCTTGTTTACTGAAAGCTTGAACAAATAGGGATTCTATAGATTTTGGGAATAGACCCCAACGACGTAAAACGTTCGTATGTAAACCTTCTACTGGACGATTAGAATCATCTGTTGGATCCATTATAAATACAGCTTCATGTCCGAATATTTTTTTTTCAAGTTCTTCTGTCATACAAGTACATGAAGCGAATTTCTTACCTTCAAATGGACGGTTATAATAAAAAAGAATAAATAAAATAACTGCCATAGAAAAGTAGTCGGAATATCTATTAGGCATAGATTTTCGATCCACAATTTCTGGAGCAAGATAACCTGCCTTACCTATAATACCCAAGTTTGTTCTATCTGGTGCAACATTATCGTTATCACATATCAGAACATCTCCATTTCGGGGGTTGATGAAGAAATTTCCATCGTTCATGTCTTGATAACTAAGACCTCTGATATGTAATTTCTGAAAAGCATCACATATACAGATAGCAGCATTAATGTTTGCAGCCATGCTCGAAAAATGAGTTTTTGCAAGCATAAACTCACCAAATTCCTTATATCCTCGTGGACGCAAAGGCATAATGTACCCGAAGCTTCCAAACTGCTTTTCTGTGACAGCCAATGGCCACAAAAAAGCCTTACTAGGAGCCCCTGCGTTAGTATTATTCTTTAGATTATTATAAAAATCATTTGAATAATCTTTTGTGTACCATTTTAAGGCATAATCCCCTCCACAGTAATCAACGAGATAGACAATACCTTGTCCACCTCTGCCCAATTCTTTGTCAATTGTGCAAACCTTGCCGTTAAGCAACTTTATTTCAGTTCCTTCGGATAATTCCATAGGTACAAATATTATTTATGTAAAACCGATTCTTTTGCGCTCTGCTTTGTTTGCGCTTACACCTAACGATGAGGGACGATTATTTATAGAATCCAACAACATATTTTGGTCAATCGGGGAATCCTTAAAAGCTGCAACGAGTGCTGCATCATTTACTATAAAAGAAATGTCACTTGAAGAATAGTTGTCAGTTTTGTCAGCTAAATCTTCTGTATCTACGCCAATGCATGGTCTATCCTTTAGATACAAATCAAACATTTTCTTTCTTGTAGTTTTATCAGGAGCACTAACCTCGACATGGATATCCAATCGACCAGTTCTTAATATAGCTAGATCAATTAGTTCTTTTTGATTTGTGGTTCCAATAACGAAAATCCCCCTTTGGGAACAATTGTTCATCTGACTTAAAAATTCATTTACTTCTGGATTCATCAAAGCACTGGCTTCGGCAGATGTTCTTTTGGGAACCATTGCATCAAATTCGTCAAAACAAATAACAGAAGGTGCTTTTTGCTCTGCTTCTGAAAACAACTGAGCAATTTTACTTTGTGAGCCATGAATGTAAGAGCTACCTATATCTGAACCCTTTACACAAATATAGTTCAGTCCAGCTTCTTCTGCAAATTTTTCCGCAAAAAAAGTTTTTCCACAACCAGGAGGTCCATAGAGGAGCATACCATTCGGCAAAGTGAGTTTATACTTTTGCGCCTTTTTAGGATTTTTCAACAAAAACAAAACCTTTTGCTGAAGCATCGCTTTAACATCATCCATTCCAGCTACATCGGCAAAGCCATTACCTTCTTTTTGAGAAATGCCATAAGTCGCTGGCTTTTCTTTTAATCCATTAGGAGAATACGATGTTTTAACGGGTGCTCTTTCAATCCTTGGACATTCTTCATTTTCTAATGCTTGCAATAAATCTTGGGCAGATTGTATTCTTCTATTTGGGTCAAAAGAAAGACATGTCTTTAATATTAACTGAAGCCAAGACGGGCATTTGTCCAAAGAACCAGAAAAAGAAAGTCTGTTTGACATAGTTTCTTTAACCTTGTCAATATTCATGGGCAAGTCAGACTTGTTTTCATTTGACCAAGGTGCTTTTCCAAAAAGCATTGCATATACAACAGCTGCTATTGAGAACACGTCAGACCTTTCGTCAAATGTATTCTCGTAAGTCTCTGGAGCTCTATAGAAATCTGTTAAATCCGTTGTCTCAAAAGAATGCACATCGTTACCCGGAGAAGATACGTGTGCTAAATCAATGATTGTTGTTGACGGTAGATCTTTAGGATTATAAATGATATTACGAGGGGTTATATCATTATGTACCAATCCTAAAGAATGAATATGTGCCAGACCTTTTAAAGCGTATTTTGCAATGTTTAAAGTCATGTCTAAAGGAAAAATTCTTCCTTTTAAAAGAGGATCAGCAACGAGACAACCATTAACATATTTGGTGACCAGATAAGGATATTTGTTTTCATTTTTGACAAATACACCTTTTTCCACATAGCTAATCACATTTGGGTGATTCATTTTCTCACAGTAACCAATCTCTGTTATAATAGAGTCGGAACTGAGGACTCTTTCAGGGACTCTTTGAGAATCATAAATCTTAAGAAAGAAGGATTCATCCTTATCATCCTTAATCTTATACGATTCATTATACTGTCCATCTTTTAAGAAAGCCTGAACAGTATATATACTTATCTTTTGATTATTTTCAAGAATTGCCATATTATACTACTTGAATAAACCCATCAAATCAAGACAAATATCCATCATTATTTCGCCTTGCTTATTAATAGTGGATATTTCGGTGATATGCACCCACTGATTTCGGTCATACCCACCCAGTTTGTGGCTTGACGAAACCGTTAAAGACCTGACAAAATTACTGTTTTTTTCTTAGAGTATCTCCGCTGAGCGTAAAACGATATGAAGTATGGACGACCCGATCCAGTATAGCATCTGCAATTGTCTCCTCTCCAATAACATCAAACCATTTTGCCACAGGTAGTTGACTGGCGATTATGGTCGCTTTTTTAGCATGTCTGTCTTCAATGATTTCCATAAAATCCATTTGCTGCTGCCCTTGTAAGGGCGTAAGACCAAAATCATCCAAGATAAGCAAATCGGTTTTTGCCAGTTTATCAAACAGTTTAATGATCGATCCGTCCAATCGGCTGACCTTTAGCCTCATGAGCAGCTTTTGCATGTTAAAGTATGCCACGGTGTAGCCTTGCCTGCAGGCCCTGTTGCCCAAAGCCGATGCAAGGAAACTCTTACCGCATCCTGTGGATCCGGTTATGAGGATGGCCTCCCCGTTTCGGATGTAGTCGCCCATCGCAAGTCTGTCAATGAGCGCCCTGTCCATCCCCCGAGCACTTTCTGCTCTAAGTTCCTCGATGGAGGCATTGTAGCGGAAGCCCGCACTCTTGAGCAATCTGGCGTAGCGGTTTACATTCCTTTGGTCCGACTCAGCTTGCAGCAGTAGTTCCATTCCGTCTTTCAGGGAGAGTTCCGGTGTCCGTCTCGTCTCCTCTAATGTTTGCCAGCAACTGGCCATTCCCGACAGCCTGAGGCTGCACAATTGGGATTTGATTTGATCCATGTTCTTTCGTTTTATTAGTGAGTAAATTTATTAGTTAAAAAACTCCTTGCCCCTGATGTTGTCATGTTTTGGGATTGGTAATCGTTCTTGTTTTTCTGCTTCAGTAGCCTTGTTCTCGATAACATTTTTGACAAAACGGTAAGTCAAGATATCATTTTCGACAGCCAACCTGCAGGCTTTTTCGAACAAGACTGGGTCTGTTTTCCGCTGAAGGCTAAGCAGACCATCGCATCGTCTATAGAGCACCTCAGGCTCCTCTGCCTTTAGGAAGAGTGCTTCCACCAAGACGGCGAGCCAAGCAGAAACTTTTCTTGCAGCAGTTAGGTAAAATGCCGGACTACGGCTGTAGTAAAACTGGTGGGCAGAGCATAGGTGGTCTTTGACGGTGGTGTACCCGAAACCGATTCTACGTTCATGAGTGGCAATGGGGATGCCTTTGTCGGAGAATATTTTGACAAGCGTGCGGGTATAAACTACCTGAACATTCTGACTGATATAGGCAAAAGGAACGGAGTAGTAATGCTTATCCCTTCCGAGATAGATGCAGTTGTTGGGTGCCACTCGCAACTGAGTGTAGTATTTGATTTGAAAGTCGGTTTCAGGCAGAGGTCCAAGCAGGGGCTTCTCATCTGCTAGGAACTTTTCCTGTCGGCTATAGTCTTTCTGCTGCATACGAGTTTGATTGTGCTCCATCGTTTTTTCCTGAAGGGCTAAGTTCAACTCCTCCAGTGAGAAGAAGGTTTGGTTGCGAAGCTTTGCGTAAATACGTTGGTATACCAATTTCACTTGGTTCTCGACAAGTGCTTTATCCTTGGGTTTTCGGACTCTGGCCGGCAGTGCGACGATCCCGTAATGGTTGCCGAAGTCCTCCATGACCTTGTTCAGCTCCGGTTCAAACCTGTCAGCCTTGATGACGGCAGCCTTCAGATTGTCGGGGGACAATCAGCTTAGGACAGCCACCAAAACTCCTCAGGCAGCAGCTTAGCGCATAGATGAATTCCTCCGTAGACTGGTGCGCTACCGCCAAGGTGAAGGCGTAATCCGAGTATGGAAAACAGGCCACAAAGACCCACACTTTAATCACTTCACCCGTTAGTCGGTCAATATATTCCATCGTATCCCCTGCAAAATCGACGAACAGTTTCTCGGCCGGATTGTGGACAAGTATGGCCGATGATTTTCGAGCGACAAGCTGCTGATTGAGATGGAAGCAGAATTGGGTGTATCGGTAACCGTCGGGATACTCCTTGATATACTCCTGCCAAAGCAGCTTGCGGGTTACATGTGGACGACGGAGCTCTTTCTCCAGATATGGGATCTGTTCCTTGAAAACATTGAACCGAGCATCCAGATAAGCCGGGGTTCCAGCGCTCAAAAGCGCTTCTAACACAGGATCGTCCAATTTAAGCAGTTCATTCACATCAAGGTTGTTCTGCGCGACCTTATTCACGTAATCGTTCACGGTGCCCTTGTAGATGCAAAGTTCGCGGGCAATGCTGCGATTGGAAGCACCGTCTCTGTGTCGTTGTAATAGTTGTTTAATCTTGCTCATTCTCGTTACTTTTCCTGCCATGTCTATCGGTGTTTTAGTTGTTTTTTCCAAAACACACAAGATAATCGAAAAGCCACGAAAGAGGAAAAGTGGGTGGATATGCTCCGAAACATCGTTGCGATCAACCGGCGGATGGTTTAATATCCGCTTGGAAGACAGTCGATGTGTTCCATTATCATCCAAATTGGGTGGTTATGATCCGAAATCCGAGCGAAACGCTCGACTCAAAACCAAAAAACGCCCTTTTTCCTCTATTAGCTGGGTGGGTATCTGCCGGAATGGCACTTTTTTCAAAGGAAAAAATGGATCCCTTTTGCTGGATATTTTAACGAAATCAGTGGGTGGGTATGCTCCGAATTATCCATAATTTATCCAAGAATGAATCAAGAACTTTTTTCCTCTTATCAATCTCCTTTTTATCTGCCCCTAATTCCTCCCAAATCTTCATATCCTCTCCAGTCTCAATGATGGCCTTAACTCTTTGAAACAAGTCAGGGTCTAACGATTTGCATTGCCATTGAGCCATTGCCAAAGCAAACCAGAAATTATTCTTGTCCTCATAATCTTCAGTCAGGTCGGTGTTTTGATTAATAATTTTCTTAGAAATCTCGGAAGGCTCAAGTCCGTCGTCATATAAATCCATAAACTCAGAGAAAATATCCTCATAAGTGTCATTCGATGAAATTGCTGTTCCCCAAGTTCCCATTTTTAATAATCAGTTTAATGTTTTGCAGTCATGTCCGCATTGGCTATAACGGATGGCAATATGGCATGAAGCGGATTGCGAGTGATACCTTATCAAGCCGAGATGAAGTTGGAACGGGCTAAAGCCGTTCCAATTAAGCACTTCACCGCTTTTTGCTATATTGCGTGTTAGCATTTCGGTGGTTATTGTCATACTGTTTTTGTTTTCATTTCAAATTTACATATTCCGCCCGATAAATATAAATGATTCCACAATCCTTTGTAAACTGGAATATAGCCAAAAGTAAATCATAAGTTGCTTTATATACCGGTA
>Ga0255343_1005526_pt1 | contig 11742 bp, 19 predicted proteins | sample wastewater_treat_4_FD_192413 | JGI IMG/M metagenome (GOLD analysis project Ga0255343, IMG submission 192413) | Wastewater microbial communities from Lulu Island WWTP, Vancouver, Canada - plant16 | ecosystem: Engineered > WWTP > Wastewater > Unclassified | place: Canada: Vancouver, British...
TCAAGTTTCTGAAAGTCCTATTATTGAATGTCCAATTATCGAAACTCCTAAAGTAGTCGCCCCTCCAATTTCTGCACCAATTGTAGAAGTAGCTCCCGAACCAATTAAAACAGCTTCATTTGAAGTAAAAGCTACAATGACTAAATTAAGAGCATTAGGAGAATTTATGAAAGCAAACGGAATAATTTACAAAAACATTTAATAAAAACAAAGATGGAAAATCAAAATCAAGTAGTAGCGTTTAAACCTCAAACTGTGCGCTCTGAGGTACTTTCTCAAATGGAGTCAATGTCGGCTTCAAAGTTTATTAACTTACCTCAATCGTATAAAGAAAGTGTATTTTTTGCAATGGAAAAGCTATCTTCTTTGCAGGATATTGAGAAAGTTCCTGCAATTAGCGTAACGAAAGCATTGATTAAAATGTTTTCAAATAAATTAGACTTTCAAAAAAATCATTGCTACTTTTTTGTACAGAATGATAAAAATTCATCTACTGGAAAATCTTTAAGGTTTGGGTGGCAATATCAAGGTTTGATTTCTGTAGCTAAAGAAGATTGTGGGGTCCAGGATATTATACCCGTATTAATCAATGAAGATGATACTTATGATATGGAATATGTGAGCGGTGTGCTTGTTATAAGCAATCATAAGCCAACATTTTCGGGATCTATCACGGGCGGGTATTGTATGGTAATTTTTAAAGGTGGTGAAGTTAGAGCAAGATATTACACACGTGCCGAGCTTGACAAGAGAAGAGATAAGTCAATGGCTAAAAATGGTCAATTTTGGAGCTGGGAGCGTGAAATGTATGAAAAGACAGTAGTTAATGCGACGCTTAAAAGACTGATTGAAACGCATTCAGAAACAAATACTGAGGAACTTTATACTGAATATGAAAACGTGGAAACTAATAACAGAGAATCTGTGGAAACTAAAATATTGATTCAGAATGAACCTATTCAAGAAGAAGAAAAAGTGCAAATCTAAAATGGAAAACAAAATATTAATAATAGACATAGAAACAACAGGTTTCCTTCAAGCTGGAGGTAAAATAGTTGAGATAGGAATCGTAGAACTAGATCTATCAAATGGTAAGAAAGAAATTATATTTGATAATATTTGTCATGAAAATGGACTTTCTTTAGAAGACGTAGAAAGAAGTTGGATTGTAAAAAACTCAGATTTAACAGCTGAGCTGATTATGAGCTCTAAAAATCTAGAAGATCTAAAAGAAGAAATTCAGTGCATTATAGATAAGTATAAATCAGGAGCTACAGCCTTCAATAATGCCTTTGACTTTGGATTTTTGGAAAATAGAGGGTTTGTATTTCCTAAAAAATTAGCATGCCCAATGAAGCTATCTACAAATATTTGCAAACTACCAAACGTAAGAGGTGGATACAAACGGCCAAAGGTTGAAGAGGCTCATTTATTCTTTTTTGGAGATGTTGGATATATTGAAAAACATAGAGGGGCGGACGATGCTTTTTTTGAAGCTGACATTGTTTTTGAACTTTATAGAAGGGATATATTTACAATTTAGTTTGTTTTTTTTGTATCTTCATGATACAGTTACGGTCTGAAAATTGGTAACTAAAAATATAATTTAGCCTTTTGATTTGAGTGAAGCATCAGACCCTTTGCAAAATAATTGAAAGGCATTTTTTATTAAATAAAAAAATGGTAAGCAAAGATATTTGTGAAATTATCGGTAGTGGAAGTACTGGTAATGCTGTTTTGTATCATAGAAATATACTAGTTGATATTGGACTGCCTTATAAAAAGATTGAGCCTTACAAAAACGAAATTCAAATAGTTTTATTGACTCATGAACATTTATCTGACCACTTGAATATTCAAGCACTTAAAAGATTATGTTTTGAAAGGCCATCTTTAAGGGTTGCGTGTGGGGAGTTTTTAGCTGAGAAATTACAAGGCATTAGAAATGTCGATATCTTAGAAGCTGGTAAAGTATATGATTATGGATCGTTTAAAATTTCACCTATTGTACTTTATCATGACGTTCCTAATTTTGGATATAGAATATTTAAAGGAGATCACAAAACGATACATATTACCGACACTTTCACACTAGAAGGAATTTCTGCAAAAGATTACGACTTATACGCAATTGAAAGCAATTATAATGAAGATACCATCTTTGAAAGCATAGATCGTAAAAAATCAAAAGGAGAATTTGCGTATCAAGAAGGTGCTATTAACTCACATTTATCGGAACAGCAAGCCAGAGATTTTATCTTTAAAAATCGTGGTGAGCATTCAAAAGTATTAAGATTGCACGAATCAAAAAATTATTAACCAAACAAAACTAAAACCTATGAACTCAGAAACAATAAATTTTAACGGTGAAGATATTGAAGTAATTTATGAAATTACTGAAGGAATGAAATCTAATCATCGAGATCAACCCGATGATGAAGATAAGCTTCAAATACTTGAAATCCTATTAGATGGATTTGATATTTCAGCTGAATTGACAGATGAAGACTTTGACGAAATAGAAAAATTATTAACAGATAAAATATTGAATTAAAAACTATGGAAATTTCAGGAATTATCATTCAAAAACTCGCAAAGCAGACGGGGAATTCTGCAAATGGTCAATGGCAAAAGCAAGAATTTGTTATCACAACGGAAGACCAATATCCGAAAAGTGTTTGCATTGGTGCATTCAATCAAAAAGTGGAGGTATTAGATAACTTTCAGATTGGACAAAAAGTTAAGGTTCATTTTAATCTTTCATCTAGAGAATATAACGGCAAATGGTACACAGAAGTGCAGCTGTGGAAAATTGAAGCTGAATCAGGATATCAAGCACCTGCACCGACTCAAAATGCGCAACCTCCAAATAATAATGATACACAACCTACAGCACAAAATAGTAATGAAGCTGGTGACGGCAAAGACGATTTACCATTTTAGAAATTAATTATTTATAGCGTATCGTAAAAAAATACGCTATTATTTTAAAATAAAGTGTGTAATTGTGTAGAATTATGTTATCTTTGAGAAACAAATAAAACAAAATGAAACAACAAAAAACAAGCATGTACTCTAATCCAGTAATTCAGATATTCATAAAAGACCATTATAGGGTGTCAATATCTAAGTTGATTACTGAAAAGTTAGGAGTTAAAATTGGAGACAGAATCAACCTAGAAAGCAAAGAGGATAAAATATATTTAGCTAAATCTAAAGATTCAGCTGGATTTAAGCTATCAAAAAAGGAAGTTAAATCAATCGGATTTAGATCTAAAAAGTTTATGTTTCTTTTAGATGATATGCTTTACTTTCTAAAAATAGATGGAAGCTCATATCTTTTTGATGTGGATATAGAAACGTTTGAAATTAGATTTTTTAAAGCAAGAAAATATTAAGGTTATGAGGGATATAGAATTTAGAGGGATTAGAAGCCATGGGACTGAGTTTATCTATGGATTGCCAACATATAATTTTGAATATTTGTTTAATGAGAATGGGTTGGATAGTCCTGATAATTATACTATTAAAAAATCAACATTAGGTCAATTCACGGGACTTTTAGATAAGAATGGAGTTAAGATATTTGAAGGTGACATTATCAAATTTAGCAATACTAACAAAGCAGAAGTAAATTTTTATAATGGTGCTTTTTGCGTATTTAAAGAGCCATTAGGATGGGATTTTGACGAAGAAACAAAATACTCTATAGATGAACTTGAGTATTGCGAAGTTATAGGCAACATTCACCAAAATCCAGAACTTTTAAAAAAATAAAGCAATGAGGAAGTTTCAAAAATTTGATATTGAGAAAAACTAAAAACAAAAAAAACAAGATGAAAGATTACTTAAAATTCTTAGAACAAAAAAAACATTCAATAGGTAATTTCGGATTTAAAGCTTCTTACTTTCCTAATTGCGCTTTTGATTTTCAAAAATACATAATTGAGAAATCAGTTCAAAAAGGTAGAATAGCGAACTTTTTAGATACTGGATTAGGAAAAACTTTGATTCAGTTATCATTTGCTTATAACGTCGTTTTGCAAACAAATAAAAAGATACTTATTCTTACTCCTTTAGCAGTTGGACACCAATTCATAAAAGAATCATTTGATAAAGTTACTGATGACATTGAGCTTTCAAAAGATGGTAAGCATACTAAGAAAATAGTAGTAGCTAATTATGAAAGATTGCACTATTTTGATCCTAATGATTTTAATTGTGTGGTACTAGATGAAAGTTCTATACTTAAAAACTTTGACGGAAAGATAAAAGCTAATATCACAGCTTTTATAAAGAAAGTGCCTTTTAGATTATTATCTACAGCGACTCCGTCACCAAATGACTTTATAGAATTAGGTACAAGTAGCGAAGCTTTAGGATACATGGGATACATGGATATGTTAGGAAAGTTCTTTAAAAACAATCAAAATAGTGTAGATTCTAATAACAGAAACATAGGAGAAAAATTCTATTTAAAACCACACGCCGAAAAGGATTTCTTTGCATGGATTAATCAATGGGCTATTATGGCAAAAATGCCTAGTGATTTAGGATTTTCAGATGAAAGATACAAGCTTCCTGAATTGATTGTAAATAAGCATATTGTAAGAAACGATTCACTTATTGATATTCAAGGTCAATTACAAATGTTTAATATAACAGCCAAAAGTTTCAATGAAGTTCGTCACGAACAAAAAATGACGGAAGAAAAAAGATGTATAAAAGCCGTTGAATTAGCTCAAAATAAAACCTCTGTTTATTGGTGCAATACTAATAATGAAAGTGCAATATTAAAATCATTAGATAAAAATGCAGTTGAAATAATTGGGAGTCAAAGCATAGATAAAAAAGAAGAAATACTTTTAGCTTTTGCAAATGGAGAAATCGAAAGATTGATAACTAAAGCGAAAATGACATCTATGGGCTTAAATTGGCAACATTGTAATCATTCGGTATTTTTTCCAACATGGAGCTATGAGCAATACTACCAAGCTATAAGGAGATTTTGGAGGTTTGGACAAAAGAATGACGTAACTATTGATATGGTTATTTCGGATGGACAAACAAGAGTATTAGAAGCCTTACAACAGAAAACACAAAAAGCTATTCAACTACACAAAAACCTTACAGAAAATGTAAATAGTAGCTTTGAAAATAAAATAAAACAATTCGATAAAACAATTTTAAAACCAAAATTCTTATAAAAAATGGAAAACGAAAACAAAGTAAAAGACCAATTACATACAGATAAATATAGTCTGTATAATTCAGATTGTATGTTAGTATTGCCTACATTGGATAATGAAAGTATAGACCTAAGTGTTTACTCCCCACCATTTGCAGGACTTTACAATTATTCAAGTTCTGAAAATGATTTTAGTAATTGTGAAAATAAAGAGCAATTTTTAGAACAATATGAGTTTTTAGTAAAAGAAATTTCAAGAGTTACAAAAGCGGGACGAATAACAGCCGTACACGCTACAGATGTATTTGATAATACTTGTAGGCTTTGGGATTTTCCAAACGAGATTATTAGAATACATCAAAAATATGGTTTTGAATATCGTAACCGAATAACAATTTGGAAAGAACCTTTAAAAGTTCGTATGCGTACAATGGTTCAGTCGTTAATGCATAAATTTATAGTTGAAGATTCTACAAAATGTTTTACAGCAATGCCTGATTATGTATTGATTTTCACTAAAAAAGGAGATAACCAAGTACCGGTAACTCATCCATTTGGAATGAATCATTACGCTGGAGAAATTCCAATATTGCCAAATATATTAAGAGCTTGGAATAATGCAAATGAAACTAATCTAAATGAAGTTGAATTATGGGATCATCTAAATAAAATAAATGAAGATGATAAAATAACTAAGCTAAATCATTACATATGGCAAAGATACGCATCGTCTGTTTGGGATGATATTAGAATTGATAATGTTTTGCCTTATAGAGATTCCAAAGAAGAAGACGACGAAAAGCACGTACATCCTTTACAATTAGATGTAATTGACAGAATAATAGAATTATACTCTAATCCTAACGAAGTAGTTTTAACTCCATTTATGGGAGTAGGTAGCGAGGTATTTAGCCCCGTATCTATGGGAAGAAAAGCTATAGGAATAGAATTAAAGGACTCTTATTATAAACAAGCTGTTTTGAACTGCAAAGAAGCTGAAATAAGATTTAAAGCGACTCAAAAACAATTAAATATCTTCGAATAATGCCAAAAACCAATAAAAACGCTCCTGAAAAATGGGGCGTTAATACAACTCTAAAATTAATAAGAGTTGCGGACGTAAAATATAATGTAGAATCGCTATTTAGAGAAGATATTTCTATGAGCAAATTCACAGAGATTTTAAACGAAAAAGCAAACGAATCATTAAATGAATTAGCTTCAAATAAGCCGATTTTAGGCAACAAAGAAAAAAAGATAGTATTCTTATCGTTCTACGAAAAAAACAAAGGAAATGTGAATATGAAAGCCTATGCAGAGAGTATAGGAGTGCATAGGAAGACATTGTATAATTGGATAAATGGGTATTATAAAATCTGATTTTATTGCTTATAACGGCCATGGCTTGGTGTCTGTTATTTTGCCTTGCAGATACTTTAAGCCTTAGATAAATTTAATAGGCAAAATAATAGCACCAAACCGCTGTTAGTGGCTGGTGCGGTAAATTAAATGAAAATGTCAAATAGAAAATTGGAACAAAACGAGATTGAAGCGATTACAACTCAACTAAAAGAAATTAATGAATTGCATAACGAATTATTGGAAAGAACGCCCGAAGTTAATCCATTTACGTTTTTGAAAATGTATAACGATTTAAAACACGTTATTCAGGACTATAAACTTGAATTGGAACACAGTCGTATCACTTGCAGGTAACTCGTGTATAACCTCAACTTGTTGAGCCAACACACCTAAAAACTGCTGACTTTATACAATAAAACAAAGTCTAATGCCTACTAAAATTATAATTAAATGCCAAAACTAATCACATTTCTCGAATATCAAAACGCTAAAAAAGCGATTAAAAAAGCGAATGAAACTATTAAAATGTATAATGAACAAGTGTTAGAAATTGCTACTTTGAATTATAGCATCAAAAAATCCAAAGATATTTTAACTCCAGAAACTTATATTCGAGATATTAAAATTTCTCAGCAATTATACAACCATATCGCTAAAATTCTAAGTCACAAAAAGAACAAATATTTTCTTCAAGTTAAAGATTTACAAGATCCAAATCTAACAGATAGCAGATATCACAAAGACATATTAGCATTATATCGTTCAGAGCTTAAAAAGTTGTTGTTTAATTGTAAGATTGAAATGAAATAAATAAAAAGATAATGTATTTTTTGATTAGAAATGTTTTATCTTAGTGTTTAAATTATTAATTATGGAAGTTGAAGAGATTAAGAGAAAAAAAGTAACTACAAAGGAGTTAAAGGAGCTTAAAATAAATGAAGTTAAAACGTTTTATGTTCCTACTACTTTAGACATTGAATCTGCTAGAAATATGATTTATAGACTAGCTAGAATATATCCTGAGAATGGTATTAAGTATTCAACAGAAGCTAGTTTTGAAAATAAGTCTATAACAATTACGGTAATTTCTAATGCTTAGATTATGGCTGGAAGACCTATAAAAAAAGGATTAGCTTATTTTAGTTCAGATACCGATAGATATCAAGATATTAAAATAAAGCGCCTTAGAAAATCATTCGGATGTACTGGACTATCAATTTGGGATTATCTTCTAAATGAGATTTATAGAGTTGAAGGCAGTTTTATATTGTATGATGAATTCGTACTTTTCGATGTTTCAGATTACTTTAATATTGAAGAAAATGAAGTAAATAATATCATTTTATTTTGTTCAGAAATTGGATTATTTAATGAAGAAATTCTAAAAAAACATTCAACTTTAACGTCTAGATCTATTCAAGAAAGATATGTAAGGGTATGTAAAGAGGCAAAAAGGACTGAAATTAATTTACCTAAAGAATTAGATTTGATTAATTATTACGGTAATAATTTGGCATTACTTCCTGAATCAATTGAATTACTTCCTGAATCAATTGAATTAATTATTAAAAATAAGTCAATAATTACACAAAGTAAAGTAAAGGAAAGTAAAGTAAATAAAAGTAAAGAAGATGAAAACAAAGAAAAAACTTCACCACCACCGCCATCAATAAAAATTGAAAATCTTCTTTTTGAAAATTTAAATGAAGATTTTGCAAAATACATTCAATCATGTATCAACGGACAAATGCCAATTTCTTTAAAAAAAGATTTAGCAAGCAAAAGAGACACATATTTTCAACTTATAAAAAACATGAATGCATTTAACAACACAATTAAGCACCAAAGGCATAGAAACGAGGATTTAACGGCGTTTCAGAAGCGAGTTGATGAAAGTATAGTGTCATGGCTAAAAGAGCAACGAGATGGCAAAATTGAGCAGTCATGGCAAAATATAGCAGACTTAGGACAGCACGCAATAAATTTTTTCAGATTACAAACAAAAAAACAAGAACAAAATGGAACTACCAAACGAAATAATGGAGCTATCGAGACAATCAATAATGACTACTCGGGAAACGCTGGATTCAATTAATCAAAATCTTAAAAATGAGATTGAAAAGTTATTGAATCTGAATTTAATAATCGAAGGTAAAAACGAAAACTATCTAACTTTTGATGATTTAAAAAACGATTTTGATATTGTAAAAGATATTCACAATAGAATAAACAACAGTATTAAAAGAAAAAATTCAATAGTTTACGCTCAAGAAGTTACAAGAAAAAGGTTAGAAGCCACAACGCCCGTAATTGTCACAAAAGATGAATTTGCCAAAATGTTTTTTGAAAAGTATTTTTATCAAAATGAAGTAGATTTTCAGATAGACAAAAACAATTCAGAAATATTCAATCTTCTTTTAAATTATTTTATGAATGATACTGAATTTGAGAAAGACGGACGCTCACTAAATAAAGGATTGTGTTTAATTGGTTCTTATGGATGTGGCAAAACTTCGATAATGAGAGCTTTTCAAAATAACCCTAAACAGCACTATATTACTGTTTACGTGCCTAAAATATTTAATGATTACAAGGCTGCAAAAGAAAGCGAAAAGCAAATGATAATTAGTCATTTTACAGACTACTCTAAAATGCAAACGATACAAAATCATTTTAAGCATAATAAGTCGGGAGTGTGCTTTGATGATCCTTTAAAAGAAATCAATGCAAATAATTTTGGAGAAAATAGGAATATTTTTAGAGAAATAATACTTTCAAGATATGATCAAAAATCAAGTTTCAAAGGATTAACACACATGACAACAAATGCAACAGCTCCACAATTAACCGAAAAATACGGAGGTGATTTTGTTGACCGAATGAAAGAAATGTTTAATATTATTGTATTTCCTGAACAAGAAAGTAGAAGAGGTTAAAAGATAAAATATAAAAACATGACCAAACCATTAGAATTAAAAACAGCGATTGAGATATTAGAATATCATCAAAAGTGGAGGTTAGGAGAAGTAGATGAAATGATTTATACTTCTAGACAAATAACGGAGTCATTAGATATTATTCTTAAAGAAGTTAAAAAAGCAAAAAAATGAAGCCAACATACAGAGAATTTTATGAATCAATATATTTGCTGAAAAGAGAAATTAATAGCGATAAAAAAGAAGCTGAAGAAGTAAAAAAAATAGCTATGGATTTATTGAATTATGTTAATGCATTGGCATTTTCAAATAAAAACTATTTAGAAATTGCAGTTAATTGGGTGCGAAATAGAACAAATAGAAGTTTAGATTTATGCCTTGAAAAAACTAGTTTTAATAGTGAAAATGAACAGCATATTTTGGCGAAAGATTTTATTAAGGAATGTTTTAAAAATGTAAGGTAATGGCTATTTCTGCTAAGGAATATCAAGAAATGATAAACAAAAAACCTAAAAAGTTGAAAATGGGCAATGTTATTCATCATACAGATGAAGGTAAATTTGATAGTGCAGGAGAATTAAACCGATGGAATGAATTGAAATTAATTCAGAAGTCCGGTACAATTACAGCACTTACAAAACAAGTTAGATTTAACTTAGCAGGAGTTACTTATGTAGCTGATTTTGTCTATTATGACATTGAGTCAAGAAGATTTATAGTAGAAGATTTCAAAGGTTTTAGAACAGCAATTTATAAAAACAAAAAGAAGCTAATGAAAAATTTGCTTGGAATTGAGATAAAAGAAACTTCAAAATAATATTTCAATTAATAACAAATCTTTAATAATAAATAACTATATTTACAACATGAACGAAACTCAAAGGTATTACAGGCAAAAGTATAAGTTGAGAGGGTATTTGTAACTGTCACCGTATATGATTTCGGGCGGAATGTAAAAGGCTTATTTTGGGTTAGGAAATTACCAAAATTGAAACACGAAGACCACAGTTGAAGCACATAACGTTTTGCGGCTTTGTGTCTGTTTGCCCCTTGCACAAAGTTCAATTTTACCACAAATGTTGATGGGGCAAATAGCACAAAACCGCTGTTATACGCTGGCACGGTTGATTAACCGAGAAACTTAAATTGAAATACTAAACAAAAAAAATATTAAAAATGAGCGAGGGCAAAAAAGAAAAAATAAACGTATTATCCTATTTTGATGGCATGAGTTGCGGGCAAATCGCTTTAGAAAGAGCTGGATTAGAAATTAAAAATTACTTTGCTTGTGAAATAAAGCCACACGCAATTGAAACTACTTTGATAAATTACCCAAGCACAAAACACTTAGGTAGCGTTACGGAAGTTGATTTGGATAGTTTACCATTTATAGATTTATTTATTGGAGGTTCTCCGTGTAAAGGAATTTCAAGATTGAATAAAAATCAAGAAGGGCTTGAACATTCTGAAAGTAAATTATTTTGGGTTTACGTTGAAACGCTTGAAAAGTTGAGGATTAAAAACCCAAACATTATATTCTTATTAGAAAATACTCACGGAAATAAAGAAGCTACAAATACTATTACAGAAGTTTTAGGAGTAAAACCAATATCAATAAATAGTAAATTAGTTTCAGCACAAAATAGACCACGTTACTACTGGACTAATATTCCAAACATAACACAACCAATTGACAAAGGAATTACAACAAAAGATGTATTTGATTACACAGGAGAATTAGCCCACGAATGTAGAGTAAAATGGCTTACGAATGAAAGTGGTATTAAAAGTGTTGCAAATGGTTACACAAGAGTAAATCCTTTCCCTAAAAGTGGATGCCTAACGGCTAATGGACACCGAAAATGGAATGAAAACTATTTATTAAAAGATGGTGTTTACAGATATTTATCTCAAACAGAAATTGAAAAGTTGCAGACTTTACCAATAGGATATACAAGTAATTTATCTTTTGATGATGCTTATGATGTTATTGGTGATGGATGGACAGTAGATGTGATTGCTCATATTTTTTCATTTTTAAAGGAGGGAAAATTTTTAAATTCTTTTTCTAACGAAAATGTTTAATCGAAGCACTACACCCCTATTACCTGTAACGTTTTGCGGATTGGCGGTCGTTTTAATGCCGCCAATGTGCTGTTATAAGCTGGCACGGGTATTTAGTAGAAACTTAATTTAACAATAAAAATAAAATGGAATCACCAAAAGAATTTAAAGACCTAATAGGCACAAAACAAA